>Ga0315284_10013438_pt1 | contig 11656 bp, 9 predicted proteins | sample YL17G09_16_MG_FD_203696 | JGI IMG/M metagenome (GOLD analysis project Ga0315284, IMG submission 203696) | Sediment microbial communities from Yellowstone Lake, YNP, Wyoming, USA - YL17G09_16 | ecosystem: Environmental > Aquatic > Freshwater > Lake > Sediment | place: USA: Wyoming | collected... | reverse complement strand
TCTCGCGGTTGACTTGAGTGCGCGCGTAGTTGGCGGCCGCGCGGAACGCGTTGGCGACGGCCCGCGCCTTCGAATTGCCGTGACAGATGATCACAATCCCGTCCACCCCCAGGAGCGGCGCCCCGCCATACTCCGCCGTGTCGTGACGGCGCTGAAGGTTCGCGAGCGCCGGCCCGAGTTTCGCCGTCACCGCCGGCTCCATCTCCTTGAGTTCCTCGCGGATGGTCTGGAAGAGGTTCTCCGCCATCGCCTCGACGCACTTCAGGACGATGTTCCCCACGAACCCGTCGCAGACGACGACGTCGAACCGGCCGTTGAAAAGGTCGCGCCCCTCCGCGTTGCCGCGAAAATTCAACTCCGACGCCTCCAGGAGGTCGCTCGCCTCGCGCGCCAGGTCGTTGCCCTTCTGGCTCTCCTCGCCGATCGAAAGAATCCCAACGCGCGGGTCCTCGGTCCCGAACATCTTGCGCGAGTACAGGCTGGCCATCAGACCGTACTGAAAGAGGTGCGTCGGCCGGCAATCCACGTTCGCCCCGACGTCGATCAGCACCACGGGCCCGTGGTACGTCGGCAGGATGATGCTGATGCCCGGCCGGCGGATGCCCGGCAGCCGGCGGGCCACCATGTGCGCCGCCGCCACGAACGCCCCCGTGTTCCCCGCGCTGATGACCGCGTCCACCTCGCGCCGGGCCATCAGTTCCATCGCCCGCCGCATCGATGAATCCGGCTTCTTTCGGACGGCCTCGACGGGGGCCTCGGCCATGCCGACCGCCTGCGAGGCATGGACGATCGACAGGCGGTCCAGGCCTGCGCCCGATGCCTGGAGTTCCGCCCGGATCGCCCCCTCGTCCCCCACCAGGACGATCTCGTCCTGGGCGAGGGCCTCCCTGGCGGCCACGGCCCCGCGGACGATCTCGGCCGGGGCAAAATCCCCGCCCATCGCATCAATCGCCAGCCGCAACCCTTACGCCTCCTCTTCGATCTCGACGACCTGGCGATCGCGATACCACCCGCAGTTCCCGCACACCGTGTGCGATAACGTCGCGTGCCCACAGTGCTTACATACGACCGTCTGCACCGGCACCAGGGCATGGTGCGACCGGCGTTTCCCCTTCCGCGCCTTCGAGGTCCGTCTTTTCGGAACCGGCATGCGTTTCTCCTCACGATTCGGGTCAAAAACCGTGCCGCGGCCCTCCGGCGGCACCAAAGGCTGAGAATCCTACAGACCACCGGCCTCCCGGTCAACTCCAAACCGTCCGACCGCCCGACCGTGCGCCAGGTTTGCGCCTTTCGAGCCGCGACCGGAAGGTCGCGGTCACGTTCCCCGCCGTGGCACGTGCCAAGGTAAGGAACGTGACCGGCCGCTTCCGCGGCCGGCTCGAAAGGCGTAAACTTCCGCACCCGGCTCGGGGCGAACGCGCCCATGCCCCGAAAATCCCGGCGCGCCCCCCCCCTCAGCCGCCGAGTTGCTTCCGCACCAGGTCCGGAACGCCCGCCAGGGCCGCCGGAAGCCGGTCGGGCTCCTTGCCGCCCGCCTGGCCCAGGTCCGGCCGACCCCCGCCCCCGCCGCCCACCGCCTTGGCCACCTCGCGCACGAGGTTCCCCGCGTGCAGACCCTTGGCGACCAGGTCCTTCGTGGCCGCGGCCACGAGATTCACCTTCTCGCCTTCGCAACTTCCGAGGACCACGAGAATCGACACCTGCTTCTGGCGGATGGCGTCGCACGCCTCGCGCAAGGCGTTCGCGTCCGCCCCCTCGACCTGGGCCGCCAGGACCGGCACGCCCTCGACCGGCTGGACCTTGGCGAGCAACTCGTCCAGCCCGCCGCGCTGCGACAGGCTCCGGGCCTTCGCCAGGTCCCCTCTCAGGTCACGGATTTGCTTCTGGAGGTTCTCGATCCGCGCGACAATCGTCTCCGGCGTCGCCTTGAGGGCCCGGCAGACCTCCGCCAGCCGGTCCTCCTCGGTGTGGAGATATTCGAGGGCGGCGGCGCCCGTCAGGGCCATGATCCGCCGAACTCCCGCCGCCACCGACTCCTCGCTCGTGATCTTAAAGAGACCAATCTCGCCGGCCGTCTCCAGGTGCGTCCCGCCGCAAAGTTCCATCGAAAAGTCGCCCACCGACACCACGCGGACCTCGTCGCCGTACTTCTCGCCGAAAAGGGCCATCGCGCCCTTCTGACGGGCTTCTTCGATCGGCATGGTGCGGACCTCGACCGCCTCGCCCGCCAGGATCCGCTCGTTCACAAGCCGCTCCACCTCCCGCCGCTCCTCCACCGCCAGCGCCGTCGGATGCGTGAAATCGAACCGCAGCCGCTCCGCCGACACCTCCGACCCCGCCTGATGCACGTGCTCGCCGAGCACCTTCCGCAGCGCCCACTGCAGGAGATGCGTCGCCGTATGGTTCCGCGCCGTCGCGAGCCTCCGCGCCCCGTCCACCGCCGCCCGGACCGCCCCGCGCCGCTGGATTCGCCCCTTCTCGACCTTCACCAGGTGGACGAAAAAGGCGTGGTCGAGAATCGTGTCGGCGACGCTCGCCTCGCCCGCGTCCGCCTCGATCCGCCCCGCGTCGCCGACCTGGCCGCCCGCGCGGGCGTAGAACGGCGTCCGGTCCAGGAGGACCTGGGCCTCCCGCCCCGCCTCGGCCGACTCCGCCCACTCGTCGTCCACAAAGATCGCGAGCACCCGCGCCTCGCTGGCCGTGGACTCGTACCCCACGAAGTCCGTTTCGAGGTTCTCCCGGCGGAGGCGCTCCAGCGCCTTTTCCGACAGGAACTCGCGCTTGAAGACGATCGCCTCGTCGCCCATTTTCGACCCGGCCCGCGACTGCGCCCGCCGCGCCTCCAGCGCCTTCTCAAACCCCTCGCGGTCGAACGTGACGCCCTCGTCCTCCCACTGCTGCTCCATGAACTCCAGCGGAATGCCGAACGTGTCGTAAAACTCAAACACCCTTTCGGTGGGCATGCGCTTCGCGTCGGAGGCAGCCGCCTCGGCCGTCGCCTCCTCGAACTCGCGGACGCCCGGCGAATCCTCCAGCGCCGCCGCGAACCGCTCCTCCTCGCCCCGAACAATATTCTCGATCGTCGTCCGCCGCTGCGCCAATTCCGGGTACGCCCGCCCCATCGTCTTCTCGACCACCGGCACGAGCCGATGGAGGAACGGTTCCGTGATGCCGAGGTGCCGGCCGTCCAGCGCCGCCCGCCGAATCAGCCGGCGCACCACGTAGCCCCGCCCGTACCGGTCCGGCAGGGCGCCGTCGGCGATCGCGAACGCCACCGCCCGCGTGTGCTCGGCGATGCGACGCAAGCGACGGCTGACGTCATCATTCATGCCCGCCACATAAGCCGTGCCGCAGCGATTCGCCGCCGCATGGACGATCGGCAACATGACGTCAATGTCCATGGCGGTCGGCACGCCCTGCATGATCGCCGCCATCCGCTCCAGACCCATGCCAGTATCAATATTTTTCGACGGCAGGGGGACCAACTTGCCCTCCTCCTGCCGGTCGAACTGCTGGAGCACCAGGTTCCACACCTCGACGAATCGGCTCGAATCGTTCGCGGGCGTCGAGGCGTCGCCCCGCCCCGGCTCCGTGTCCACGAGGATTTCCGTGCACGGCCCGCACGGTCCGTTCGGTCCTAAAGAGGGGGCCGACTCCGGCCAGAAGTTCGAGTCCTCCCCAAACCGCCAGATCCGCTCGGCCGGCACGCCGATGAGTTTGTGCCAGATATCGAACGTCTCCTCGTCCTTCTCGTAGATCGTGACGTGCAGGTGTTCCGGCTTCTGCCCCATCTCCTCCAGCATGAACTGCCAGGCCCACTGGCACGATTCCTTCTTGAAATAGTCGCCGAACGAGAAGTTGCCCAGCATCTCGAAGAACGTCATGTGCCACCGCGTCACGCCGACGTTCTCCAGGTCGCCCGTCCTGAGGCACTTCTGACACGTGGCCACCCGGGCCAGACCCGCGGCCTTGAGGCCCAGGAACTGTTCCTTGAACTGGTTCATCCCGGCGCCGGTGAACAGGAGCGTCGGGTCGTTGTGCGGAATGAGCGAATCGGAGGGGATGATTTTGTGTCCCCGCTTCTCGAAGAACCGGAGGAATCGCGTCCGTATTTCGTCGGTTTTCAACCTGCGGCTCCTTGCCAGGGCGCACCACTCACGTGGTCGGAGCCGACATGGTATCGCGCATCCGCCGATTTGCAAGCGTCCGCCGCTGCGACGAACAACACGCGCCGCGCAAGCGCGGCGGCTAAATGTACACGACCCGCCACGACCGCGCCCACATTTAGCCGCCCAGTTTACTGGGCGCGTTATTCATGTCGTGCGCGTTAACCATCATACGCCTCAACGAACGACCACCGCTGGCGACGTTTCCCCTCGCGCTCGGGATTCGCCTCCACGTACGCAATCGCGCGATGGACATCTTCCGGGCCGTTCAGGAAAACCTTCCACCCCCTCTTGGCCCACACCGGCCGCCCATCGGCCCGCCACAGACCTTCTTCCGCCAGCGCCTGCGTCGCCCGGGCCTTGAAATGACCCACCATCCGGCCCACCGCTCGATCGTGCCATCCAATAACCATGTGCACATGGTCCGGCAGGATGGAGCAGGCATGCACGCGGTATCCGCCTTCGGTCCGAGCCCGTGCAAAGCCGTGCGCCACCGCCAGGGCTTGCCGACCCGAAAAACGGACGGCGGGATACTTCAACGCCCTCTTCGCCTCCTCCCGCAATCGCCCGTCGTGCGCCGCCTTCGCAACCGACCGTCGGGCTTCCGTCTTGGCGGCCTTGCCGAAACGCGAGAGTTCCCAACTCGCTACGAAAACCGACCACGAGCCGCGGGGGTCGTTCGGCAACCAGAAACCGTACGCGCCGAATATGACGTGATACGCGAGGACCGCCATGGCGGTTCCTCCCAACATGCGCCCGCCAAGGCGGGCGGCTAAATGTATACGACCCGCGCGCCCGCGCCGCCATCACCGCGCCCACATTTAGCCGCCCAGTTTACTGGGCGCGTTATTCATGCCGGGCGCGTCACGGCTCGGGGTCGGTCGGCGGTTCCTGGGGCGCCGGCCCGCCGGGATGCCCGGCGCCGCCCGTCCCCTGAATCACCTTGACGCCGATCCCCACGACGTGAACGAACAGGGGTCCCTCGGCCTCGCCCGTGGCCGCCGCGAACTCGGCCACCGACGCGATCTTGCGGTCGCCCACCTGGTCGACGACCATGCCGGGCACGACGCCCGCCTCGGCCGCGGGCGAGGAGTCGCGCACCTCGCGGACGAATACGCCTTCCTGCCCCGCCTCCAGGCCCGTCTGCTCGCGCAGTTCGTCGGTGAGCGGCTCCGCCCGCATGCCGCGCCACCAGACGTCGCCTTGCGCGCTGACGGCGAGCGCCCTCGGGGCCGGCCGGCGGGCCACCGCCACACGGAACGTCTCGTGCTTGCCGTCGCGCAGCACCTCCAGGTCCACCTCTTCCCCGACGGGCGTCGCCTGGACGATCTGGATGACGTCGTCCGGCCCGCGGACCGTTTCTTTGCCGACCTTTAGGACGATGTCGCCCTGCTTCAAGCCGGCCTTGGCGGCGGGCGTGTCTGCGAGGACGCTGGAGACGAACGCTCCCCGCCCCGCCTCGGCGCCGAACTCCGATTCCTCGACCTCCGTCACCTCGTGGATCTCGATCCCGAGGAATCCGTAAACGATCTCTTCGCCGCGCTTCAGCCGTTCGATGATCGCCCGCGTCTGCTCGTTGATGGGGACGGCGAAGCCGACGCCTTCGCTCGTTCCTCCGCGGCTCGAGATGACGGCGTTGACGCCGACGACTCTTCCCTCCAGGTCCACCAGGGGTCCGCCCGAGTTGCCCGGATTGATCGCCGCGTCCGTCTGGATCAGGTTTCCGTAGTAGCGGTCGAGTTCGACCCCGACGCCGGGAATCGCCCGCCCCGTCGCGCTCACGATGCCGAACGAGAGGCTCGCCTGGCCGTCGCGCCCGAAACCGAACGGGCTGCCGAGCGCGATGACGAATTGCCCGCGCGCCAGTTTCGACGCGTCCCCGAGTTGCGCGACCGGCAGGCCCGTCGCCTCGATGCGGATCACCGCCAGGTCCCGCCGCGGGTCGGACCCGACGACGCGGGCGCGGTAATGTTTCCCGCCCGCCAGCGTCACGATGATTTCGGTGGCGTCGCGGACGACGTGCTCGCTCGTCAGGATGAACCCGTCCTCGGAGATGACGCACCCGGAGCCGTTCCCCTGGGCGCGGAACGGCTGGCGCTCGCCGCGGCGGCGCAGTTCGTCGAAATACTCGCGCATGCGACCGCGCAACTCGTCGGGAAGCCAGTCCGGGATGACGCCGCCTTCCTCGCTCCAGGGCCCGGACGCCATCTCGCGGACGACGCCCAGGTTGACGACCGCGGGGCCGACGCGTTCGGCCGCCCGCTGAATGGCCTGCTCGACGCCGCGCGCAACGTCCATCGTGCTCGGCGCCGCCGCGCGGTCAGGCGTCTCCGTCGCCGGGGCCGCTCGCGCCCCGCCCGCCGCCAGCGCGACGATCGCGGCGCCGATGGCCGCGGCCAACACACTCTTCGGGCCCTTCATCGTCCTCTCCCGGTTTGCCTGGAGGTGGTTTCAAAACCTGGAGGGCACGGATTGCGAGCAATCCGTGGCACCCCGAAATAGGGGTTCCCGCCTGATTAGCGGGTGCCACCGTTTGCTTGCAAACGGTGCGTAATGGTTTTGAAACCGCTTCTATTCGCCTTCCGATTCGCCCGCGTCGGCCTCGCTCTCCCCGGCCGACTCGCCGGCCGCTGCCGCACCGGCCTTGCCCACCACTCCTGCGCCCTTGGCGGCAATCACCTTCTCGCGCATCTCGGCCGCCAGGTCCGGATTCTGTTCGATGAATTGCCGGACCGACTCGCGCCCCTGGCCGAGCCGCACGTCTCCGTACGACATCCACGCGCCCGTCTTCTCGATGACGCCCGTCTCGGTCGCCAGGTCCAGCAGGTCCCCCTCGTAACTGATGCCGCGGTCGAAGAGGATTTCGAACTCGGCGTTCCGGTACGGCGGGGCGACCTTGTTCTTGACGACCTTGGCGCGCGTCCGGCTGCCGATGGCATGCTCGCCGCTCTTGATCGTCTGGATCCGCCTCAGATCGATCCGCACGCTGGCGTAGAACTTGAGGGCCCGCCCTCCCGGCGTCGTCTCCGGGTTGCCGAACATCACGCCGATCTTCATCCGCATCTGGTTCAGGAAGACGACCGCCGTCCGGCTCCGCGCGATGGAGCCGGTGAGTTTCCGAAGCGCCTGGCTCATGAGCCGCGCCTGAAGCCCCATGTGCTGGTCGCCCATCTCGCCTTCGATTTCGGCGCGCGGCACGAGGGCCGCCACCGAGTCAATGACGACGATGTCCACCGCCCCGCTGCGCACGAGGAGGTCGCAGATCTCGAGGGCCTGTTCGCCCGTGTCGGGCTGGCTCACGAGCAGCGACCCGAGGTCCACTCCGATCCGCTTCGCCCACGACGGGTCGAAGGCGTGCTCCGCGTCGATGAACGCCGCCACGCCCCCCAGCCGCTGCGCGTTGGCGATGAGCGACAGCGCCAGCGTCGTCTTCCCCGACGCTTCCGGGCCGTAAAACTCCGCCACGCGGCCGCGAGGCAGGCCCCGCCCCCCGAGCGCGATGTCCAGGCTCAGGCTCCCCGTCGGGATGCACGGCACGGCCGTCTGCTGCTCCGGGCTCAGCGTCATCAGCGCGCCTTTGCCGTACTGCTTCTCGATCTGCGAGACGACTCGCTCCAACGTCTCCCGGCGTTCCTTGGCACCCTCGATGTATTCGACCGCGCCCTTTTCCGATTTCTTCTTCTTCGCCATCGTAAGGCTCCTTCGAAAGGGGCTTGCGCCCCGGTCTTGCCCGTGCCCGGCCTCTATCCGAACATCAACAGCACTAATCCTAACGTACCGACGACCGCGAAGCAAACAAGCGCAAACCCCGCCGCGACAAAAAACCGCCGCCTCTTGTACAGCCCCGCGACCAGAAGCCCGACTCCCAGGCCCCCTACGACCGCCAGCCCAAGCGCGCCCAACGCGAGGAAAACTAACACGTTGTCGAAGTCGGCCATCCGCGTCCTTTGCGGTTCAAACAGGCGTTCCAAACGGAACCCTCGCCAGGGGCATGTACGTCGGCCCCTCGCGCGCCAGAACGCTCTCGAAGATCACCACCTCCGCCGCCTCGAACTCCGGTCCCTCGGCGTCGGCCAGCGCCGCCACCGCCTCGCTCAACTGCTCCGCCCCGCGCCCGCCGCGAACGCGCCCAACGGTCAGATGCGCCTTATACTCCCGCCGCTCGGGCTTCTCGGCAAACGGGGCCGTCGCCCCGGCCACGGCGCTCTGGAGCCGGGCGAGCGCGCCCGTCGGCTCCTCGATGCCGATCCAGACGACCCTCGGCCTGCCGTGAGGCGGAAAGCACCCCGCCCCGCCCGCCCGGAGCCGGATCGGACCCATCGACGCCGCCGCCCCGCGCACCGCCGCCGCCACCGCGGCAATCTCCTCCACCGGCACGTTGCCGAGGAAGACAAGCGTCAGGTGGATATCGTCCGGGCGGACCCACTTCACGTCGCCGCCCGCGTTCGCCAGATCCGTTTGCCGCGACTCGAGGTACTCGCGGACCTCCTCCGGCAACTCAATCGCAACAAACGTCCGAACCGCCTTCGCCATCCGCCCGCCTCCTCAGAGCGCCCCGCAAGCGGGGCGGCGAAACCGCGCGCGCCGCAAATTCACGCGCCGCGCAAGTTTACCCGCCGTGGCGGGCGGGGCGGCGAAACCGTTCCGCGCGCCAGCGCTCCACTAAACCTGTTTCGCCGGCCGGCTTGCCGGCCGCGCGCCTTTCATCCCTCGTATGACTTCACGAACGACCAGCGCTGCAGCGGCAGACCCTCCCGAACGGGATTCTGATCCACATATTCCACCGCCCGCCGCACCTCCTCTGGCGTGTTGAGATACACCCGCCACCCAGGACCGCCCCAGACCGGCCGCCTATTCCTGTTCCACAACCCCTCCTCTTTCAATTGCCGTGTGGCTCCGGCCTTAAGATGCCCCACGATCTGCTCCACAGGTCTCTGGGCCCGCGCGACAACCAAGTGAACGTGGTCAGGCAAGATGGCGCACGCATGAATGCCATAGCCTCCTTCGCAACAGGCCCGGGCGAAACCCCGTCCTACCGCCCGTGCCTCCAGGCCGCTGAACTTAACGGGCGGGTGTTTGAGCGCCCGTTTTGCGGCAACGCGGCGCGACCGGTCATGCACCGTGTGAGCCAAGGACCGGCGCACCTGAACTTTCGTCGCTTCGCCGAACCGAAACAGCCTCCATGCACCCACGAACGTGGACCACGACCCCCGCGGGTCATTCGGCAACCAGAACCCATAGGCGCCGAAGGTCACGTGATAAGCGATGACCATGGCCGCAACCCCCCGCGCGCCCCGCAAGGGGGCGGCGAAACCGTTCCGCGCGTCAACGCTCCACCAAACCTGTTTCGCCGGCCGGCTTGCCGGCCGCGCGCCTTTCTAACCCAGCCGCAGCATATCGCTGTATTGCCGCAGCCGGTCCTCGATTTCCTCCAGGCGCAGCCTTTCCAACCGCCGCAGACTGAAATCCTCGACCGTGAAACTGGCCACGACCGTCCCATAGGCCATCGCCCGCCGAAGCGAGGCGAAGTCGTGTTTTCCGATCCGCGCCAGGTGCCCCATCAGGCCGCCTGCGAACGAGTCGCCCGCCCCCGTCGGGTCGCACACCTCCGGGCACGGGAACCCCGGCAAGGGGCAGACCAATCGTCCCTCGGCCATGGTTTCGCGTTCGCCTTCGCGCGCCAGCAGGAGCGCCCCGTGCTCGCCCTTCTTCACGACGACGAACTTCGGGCCGAGCGCCAGCACTTCCTCGGCCGCGCGGATCAGGTTCGGCCGGCCGGTCAGCATCCGGGCCTCGCCCTCGTTCAGCACGAGGCCGTCAATCCGCGCCAGGAGCGCCTCGAGCGCGTCGCGCTCATTCTCGATCCAAAGGTTCATCGTGTCGGCCACCACCAGGTCGGGCTTCTCGACCTGCTCCAGGACCGACATTTGCGTCACCGGGCTTCCGTTCGCCAGGAAAACCAGGCGCGAGTCGCGGAACGCCTCGGGCAGCGCAGGCCGAAAATCGCCGAAGACGTTCAGGTGGACCTCGTCGGTCCGGGCCTCGTTCATCGCCCCTTCGTAGGAGCCGCGCCAGCGAAACGTCTTCCCGCCCTCGACCACGTGGAGGCCGGAGGTGTCAATCTCGCGCAACTGGAGGACTTGGCGGAACGCGTCGGGAAAATCCTCCCCGACGACGCCCACCAGCCGCACCGGCGCGAAAAACGACGCCGCCACCGAAAAATACACCGCCGACCCGCCCAGAACGTCCTCCGCCTCGCCGTGCGGCGTCCGGACCGAATCGAACGCAATCGAACCGACCACCAGAAGCGATTTTGCCACGCGGATTCTCCCCTAACCAGGCAACGGACTCCATATTAGGCTCTAAAGGCCGCAAATCAAGCGAATACGCGGGTTCCGGTTTTTCCCGCTCCCACGATGCGGTGGGGCCGTTTTTCGCGGCAGCGCACCTGGTTCGCCGCCCCGCTTGCGGGGCGCTGGCTGTTCGCAACGCGGGGCAAGCCCCGCGGCGAACCCGCCGCGCAGCAAGTTGACGGAATTTACATCAAACCGCTTAGGCTTGAGAGTCCTCGTCGCCGAAACGTTGACTCGGCGGCGCGGTCTGTTATCATTCCATGCCGAACCGCTGAACCGCGCGAGAAAGCACTTTGGCGAAGAAAACCCACTACGTTACGTTCGAGCCGGGCGGACAGAGATGCGAGGTGCCGGACGGCCAGACGCTTCTGGAGTCGGCCCAGGCGGCGGGCATCCACGTCAACGCCCCGTGCGGCGGCAAAGGCCTCTGCGGCGGGTGCCGCATCATCATCCCCGACAACCCCCCCGAGCCGACCGAAAACTGCCTCCGCATCCTCACCGGCGAGGAAATCGGCCGAAGCCTCCGACTGGCTTGCCAGGTCCGCGTCACGCGCAACCTGCGGGTGGTCATCCCCGAGGAGACGCGCCTCGGAGACCAGAAGATCCTCACGGACGGCGTCGGGCGGCCGGTGGCCCTTGAACCGAACGCGCGGAAAGTGAGCGTGCGGCTCGAACCGCCGACGCTGGCGGACCAGCGGGCGGACGCGGACCGGCTCCTCGACGCCCTCGCGGAGCGGGGCTTCTCGGACCTTCACGTCGAGACGGAAGTGCTGCGCGATTTGCCGGAACGCCTCCGCAGCCTGGACTTCCACCCGGCGGTCGTCGTCCTCGGGGACCGGGTCGTGCACCTGGAGCGCCCGACCACGGGCGAGGCGTGCTACGGCCTGGCGGTGGACATCGGGACGACGACGGTCGTCGGGTACCTGGTGGACCTCGTGACGGGCGAGACGGCCGCGGTCGCCAGCCGCGCCAACCCCCAGACGGCCTACGGCGACGACGTGGTGGCCCGAATCGAATACTGCGGCCGAAAGAAGGGCGGCCTCAAAACGCTGCACGACCTCGTGGTGGGGGCTCTGAATGAGATCGTCGCCGAGGTGTGCCGGCGGGCCCAAATCAAACCGTCGGTCATCTATGAGG
>Ga0315284_10013437_pt1 | contig 11657 bp, 36 predicted proteins | sample YL17G09_16_MG_FD_203696 | JGI IMG/M metagenome (GOLD analysis project Ga0315284, IMG submission 203696) | Sediment microbial communities from Yellowstone Lake, YNP, Wyoming, USA - YL17G09_16 | ecosystem: Environmental > Aquatic > Freshwater > Lake > Sediment | place: USA: Wyoming | collected... | reverse complement strand
TGAAAGAGATACATAGAATGCTTGCCGATATCAACTCAAGAAATGTTGGAAGGTAAAAGGAATATAACGAGAGAAACTCGTCCAAAGGTTGGTAAGCCAAAGAGATGTTCAGATGCTATACAGGATATAAAACAAAGTATGTATATTAAGGCATATCATGCTGAACTCAAGAGAGAGGTTATATCCCATTACAGCAGAGGAAGAAACAGATGCGAGTGTTGCGGAGAATCTCATATAGAGTTTCTGACTCTTGATCATGTCAATGGAGATGGTAATAAACATAGAAGAGAGATAAAAAGAGCGTCTGGACAACCTTTCTACAGGTGGTTGAAGCAAAATGGATTTCCAAATGACCCACCATTGAGGGTGTTGTGCCATAATTGCAATACAGCAAAAGGAGTATACGGAAAATGTCCGCATGATATAGAAAAGCAAAGTAAGTAAAGAACCTTAGAGGAGGGAAAATTATGGAAGAGCAGTTGGTTCCTGCACGCACAGAAGTAGTGTATTATGAGAGTCATATGCTTGCTTTTTTGTCCAATAATAAGGACAAAGCATATAACTATCTTGAGCTGAGTACTTATTTAAAGATGTCTAGAAAATGCGTTAAGAACATCGCTCGACGCCTGAAGAGAATGGGCAGAGTAACCATAAAGCCCATGAATGGCGAGAGAAAGGTTCGATGTGGTTTTGAGAAGGGGAAGGATGGTCTTAAGAGGCCTTCTTATAAGCAAGTTCCAATGTCAATTTCGTATGTCATGGTCGACAAGAAATGGCTGGGGACTCAAACCCCCACGAGCACCCCAGCCGCGTAGGAAGTGTAACCATGATTGTAACTTTTAGGTTTCCGGGGGAGTGGTATCATAACCATAAGAAGGAGTTTAAGAAGGCAAGGGATGCTTATCCTATACCACTGGAGTTTAAAGGGTTTCAGGACATGGGATGGAAGTCACAGTTCGAGGATATTAAGATATTGTCGCAGAGGGACATTGATCCCAAGACTGGTAGGGAGTTTAGTGTGGAAACGACTGTTGTTTGGGAAGGGGAAATGACAACAGAACTACTGGCTTGGATGAAAAAGGAATGGGTAGAGTTTGAGTTGAATCCTATCAAAGAGCAGTTGAAGAAGTTCGATGAGGAGACACAAAGACAGATTAAGTCTTGGAAGGAGTCCTTAAATAGGCCTCCAGAGGGTTTCATCAACGCCTACCTGAAAGAAAGGTCAGCAAAGAGAAAGTTGATTGAGACCCAAGGGGAAGTGGCGAGGGAGACAGTAGTTGAGCCAGTAATAGTCGGTCGACCATACGAAGAGATATTTGGTGGGGGTAATGATTTTGGAGAAGATAATTAGGGGTCCACACTAGGTGGGCTCAAGTTTTGAACTTTATGATTAGCTTATATGCTCAAGAAATGGTGAGGTGGAAGCACAATGTTAGAAAATGCTGATATGATAAAAGGGGTGCCGACGCATAGCCAGGGTCTCAGAATGGAAGAGGATAGGTATAAAGCAAGGTGTGGATTGGTCGTATATCCACAGCAAGCTTGTCCTAAGAGTGGGAATAGGTCAGAGAATGTCTGTCCTAAGTTGCATAGCAGATGTGTCCTGACTATGGCATGTTTGGATGGGAGAAAGTTTATAGATGAAGGGACGCCTAAGTATATTCTTGATAGGAGGAAGAACAATGTCAAGGTGTAAAGCAATAGTAATTAATCAGTTGGGAGAGAGTGTAAGGTGCCAGATACATGATGTCATTCATGATGTACATAGTGTAGATGGTTATTCTTGGAGGACTGGGAGTAGATGGCCAAATGCATTCCGTCAAAATCCCCTTTTCTTAACTAGTGGTGGAAGAATAGTTAAACCAGGGGCTGGAGAATGTGCCATAGAACCCGAGGATATTCTCCTTATGACTACTGAGGAATTACAGAATGGGATTAAGGCTAGTGAGTTCATTAAAAGATTGAATGCTGCGAAGAGAAAGTGGAATGCAAGGAAGTGGAATAGGGGATGTAAGATAAGGTGATAAAATGCCGAGAAATGACGACAAACTAGAGGGTGGGCCAATAACAGATATGACATTGCAAATGGGATTAGAGACTACTGATGCTTTCTTACGGTGGTATAGGAATTGGTTGAAAGAGAATAGTCCTTTATCAACTTCAGAGATAAGAGCTGCCAATTATATAATTGATAGTTTGCCAGAGGATATAGAAGAGTTAGAACAGGATGCAGATCTAGAGGAAGAGGAGGATGAGGAAGATGGCGGATAAGGAGATTAGTGTGATATTTGAGAAGGAGACTAAGAGGACATATAGATATAAGACCGATGATATGGCCCAAACGTACTACTTCCCGAAGGAGTGGTTTACTGACTTCACTAAGGGCCCGCCACAAAACCTAAAGGTGACTGTACACATACCTGATGGGGATTAGGTGTGGTGTTAAAGAGAGAGGATTTTGAGAGGGGGCTTGTCCCTATGGGCTCCCTCTCCAGAGGTGATGGTAGGAATCAACAGAGGATAATTGAGTTGTTGAAAGAGAGTCCTCTGACAGCATATTCACAAGGGGAAATACAGCGGGGGTTAGATATCAAGTTCCCGAGTGCTGTTAATTCTGCACTGCACTCTCTACAGTCGAAAGGATGTGTAGAATGTCGTGTGATTGATAGTATACAATACTGGAGATTCTTGCATGATGTTCCAGACCATAAAACGACCGAAGTGTCAAACCCTATTAAAGGGGTTGATAGTAGTAAGGGGGTTAGTGAGGAAGAATCTAATGATAAAAAAGGGAGAGTTGATAAACCTCCTGGTGAAAGAGTTAAAGTGCAAAAGGTGGGAAGCAAACCACATAATAAATCGGGCGGTGTTAGGAAAGCAAATATCAAGAGTTTGGAAGGCGGCTGAAGTGGAGGAATGGAATGCTAGGCGTGGACGTAAAGGGAGATGTCCTTCTTGGTATGTCGCTGGACCAACTATCCATACCTATAGACAAGAAGTCAAAGCCGGACAGAGGGTTACTCTTAAAAGGCGTGATAAGTTTGTTGTTGATTAGTGTGGTGTATTTCGTGATGTATGAGTGGTATCCAAGAGCTGCAGCGTGGTTTTGCATGATATTTGCTATAATTTGGCTGACGATTTTTATACAACAGTTGCTTCATGGGGTGATGAGTAAATGACGACAAAAAGCCAGATATTGGTAGTTGTGAAAATGATAGATACAATTGCGAACCCCCCGATAGCTAAGGGTAGGGTTACAGTTGCAGGGGCCAATACAGGATGGAAAGCTATCTTAGGTAGAACGCCTTTTGTGGAGTTTGAAAATGAGTTACCTAAGTGGTCGATGACCGCAGTAAAAGATGCTGTATTGGGAGCATGTGGTAGAGCCAATGTTCCCTGTGAGCATAGGGTAACGTTAGTTGAACCTTAAATAGGAGGGAGCAGAGTGGGGGGAGTTAAATGTATAAGAAGAGAGCCCGCAAACCAACAGAAGAGGAAGAGAGGCTAAAAGAAGAGGCTACAAGAAAGAGACAAGAGAGGTTTGAAAGGTGTCTAAAGTGTAGGTATTTGGAAAAGGTAGTTAATGTTGTAGGGATGGATAAGATAACATGTCCCTATCCAGTGTCTGCTGAAGATATCTGTCCGAGGTTTGTTAGGAGATGGCCAGAGGGAATAAATCCTATTGATCTGTTGGAGTGAGAATTATGTATGGGAAGACGGTTGGAATAAAGAAGAACGTATGTACATCTGGTATCTGGGCCAGACCATGTCCAGAAGAATTTAATAAGGGGGAGTGTCGATATTGTACATTCTACCAGATGTGTTGGTGTGTGTATGAATTGATTCAGAAGGTGGGGAAATGACTTTACTCAAATTCACCACGGTTAAGAATATTATGGAAGAGAGTTTGCCAGATGGTGTTAATTTTCTGGTATCGGAAAGAGCTGTCAACCAAATGAGTAGGGAGATAGATGAATTTGTACTGAGGGTGGTTAGGAAGGCTTGTAGAATGGCGGGATATTCTAAAAGGGTGACAATTAAAGCTGAGGATATTCTCATGGCGATGGAGATTTTGAAAGGGTTGAAATATGGAGATGATTAACAATGCCGATTGAGATGGAGAAGTTTGAAGGGGGAGATAAGCCCAAGAGGAAGATAATTCAAAAGAATATTGTTCTTATTTTGAGGAAGAATCTCACCAGTGCAATATCCGCGAGGGAATTTGAAAATATTCTCAATGTGAGGAGACAGAATGTTAATCAAGCATTAAGAGCGTTGGAGAGGAAAGGGTTAATTAAGAGAGGGATTATCAAAGAAGGGAGTAGGTCAGTAATATACGCAAGTTTAACAAAGTTAGGGGAAACGAGCGATATGGATGGTGTTAGTAATGGTGAAAAGCAAGAGACAACAAGTACTTGATGTGGTAAAGTCCCTTAACAAGCATAAGGGCAAAAAGGGTATGAGTGTGGGGGAAATTTGTAATGCGACTGGGTTATTCCCTAGTGATGTGGAAGCAACTTTGAAAGAGCTGAAAGAGAGTAAAGTTGCTGAGTGTTACATCTACAAGGGAAAGCTCTATGCAATTATAAAGAGTGGGTCGATTATAAGTGCTGTAACAAAGGTTAAGGAAAAAGCTGCTGAGAAGGCTACAGAATTGAGGATGCATGGATAGGGACTCTCAATGTTCAACAGTCCGCATTCGATAGTCAGCACAGTTTATATAGATAAGAAGAGATATTACATTACAAAGCTTGCGTAAAGCCACCGGTGGTGGTTGTATGCAGGTATGTAAAGAATAAGGAGGGAAAAAACTATGAGTCCGATAGACGTGAAGGATTTTGAAGCGAAGGGGGAGACCCCTAAGGGCAGGCAGGCAGGACAGGTTCGGCCCCAGGTCGAGAAGTACCTGTACGACAACCGCAAGCAGGCGTTCACCGTGAGGGAAATCTCTGAAGCGATCCCCGGTGGAGTTCGCGCGACGGTTAACCATACCGTCCGGAAGCTCGCGGAGAAGGGGAATGTAGAGAGGAAGGAAGTCGACGGCCTCATCTACAACCGCTGGGTCGGCGGAGAACCCAATCTCGTCCCCGATGAGGGCGATGAGACTGTGGAAGGAGAAGAGGATAAGTAGAGGGAAAGACCCTCGGGAGAGGGATTTATTCCCTCTCTCTAAATTTATGAAATATGCTCTCCTGGATAAGTGTCGGTTATGTTTCCATAGCTCTTCCCATAGGAGTTGCCCATCTCCAGATAGAGGGTGTGTTTCACAGTGGGGTCATGGAGAAGTCTGGCCTCCTCGCTCAGTGTGACGTCCTACGCTGAGAGACTCATGGTTCAAATCCATGTGACCCCAATCAGACATAATGGGGAGTAAGGGCGAACTCGGTAACGCCTGGCCATTTGATAATATAATGGTCGATAGGATGCAGGGCAATTGATCATTGAACTGCTGGTTAAATCTCTGTCCGTTGGTTCAAATCCAACACTCCCCATAAGACTGGAGGTGGTAGAATGGAGTCTAAAAATGGTTTTGGAGAGATGCTTTTAAGTTTGGAAGAGAAGCGAAAGTATATGGAGTTATGTGTGGCTATGGAGATATCCAATAATTATCAGAATATAGCTCATCACTTTATGCATGAGGCTGTCAAACTGAAATCTCTGTTTTGGGATTTTGTTAGACAGGGACATAATTTGCCCTCGAAACCATTTACGATGACTATTACTGAGGATATGCAGAGATTGGTTATAAAACCTGCTGTGATAGAAGATGTTAACTTACCTAGGGTTCCGCGAGGAGAGGATGAAAAGATAGGTAGGGTGGTTAAGGCGAAGAGGGTGGTGGGTAGATGAGCGGAACAGTAGTTGCGGTAGAGAAAGATGGTTATAATCCTAGTAAGAAGCCTAAGATTGTGCCAAAAGTAGTTTTGCCAGTGGAACATCCAAAGTTTAAGAGGGCAGGGAAAGGTGGCAAATGTTTAAAGTGTGGTGGAAAGATGGAAGTTAAACATAGAATGCCTTCTAAGAATAAGACACATATAACGTATGTTTGCCACAAATGCAAGAAGGTAAGGGTGGGGTTAGAATGAGTAGAATTGGAGCTTTGAAGGAGATAGATGAGATTTGTAGTAGGGTTAAGTTATCGGATAGCAAGCCACAACTCTTTAGCATCTTGGTAACGATACAAGAGATAGTGGCTGAAGAGGTAGGGAAGGCCGAAAAGAAGGTGGTTAAATAATGGACGAACACTTAGTAAAGATGTGTACCCTGCTGAAGAAGGCTGTAGAAGATGGTATTGTAAGGGTAGGTCATGACCATATAGACAATAAGGGATTATGTATTGTTGCTGAGGTGAATACTGCTGAGGGTCCTAGCAGGTGGACCACAATTCACTTTTGTCCGTTTTGTGGTGAATCATTGGGTGATTGGTTAACTGATAGGTCTAAGTGTGAGGTTATAAAAGAGGAAAGTCCAATATTAGATGAGGGTGATTTAGATGAGGGGTGAAAAGAGATGGCCAGGGGACAGACCAGATATCAGAGACCCTCCTGAATGGGGAGGAGATGGTGTTTGGGTCTGTTGGAAGAGGCCTGGAGAGATGAATTTGGAGGGGAAGAAGTATCCCAAAGTTCGCGGTAAGGCTGAAAGGAAGTTTGGTTGTGGGGAATGTGATAGGAAGTTAGGGATAACTAATTGTTCTGGACCCAGACATTTTGATGGGTGGACAGTGGAGGCTATAGTAGAAAGGTTTGGGGATAAGGCTATATTGGAGAGGGAGCCTGATGTCCCAACTAAGAGTGAAGAGGGGGAGAGTGTACCGAAGGTTGAGGGAGAGAGTGAAGTGATGGTTAGTGGGAAGGTAGATGGTGATTAGAATGAATTTAAAGGATGTCATACTTGAGTTGGTTAATAAGGGGCAGGGTATTAAAGGTCCTGAGTTGGCCACTGAGGTATGTGTTAAGTGTGTAGAGAAAGGTATCAATGCTACAATTGAGGACTATCGACCACTCCTTGAGCAATTAGTCAAAGACTGTGAAATTGTTGAGATTGAGTATGTGTTACCTTCCATGACTTATAGAACAAAGTCCATTTTCTTCCCGAAAGGCACGGAAATTTTAGGTGGGTGGACACATGAGGCAAGCTGAAAAGGATTTTGAGTTTTATGCTGGGGTTGGGGTGGGGATAGATATGTCCTTAACCCTATTGAAGAAGAAGAAGAAGGTTACTGAACAAGAGGCACTGGAGTTTATGAGGGAGTTGGAAGAGAATCTTCCTGAGGAGATAGAGGAGGGGTAGTATGCAAAAGTGTCCAATATGTCAGGGGGAAATTGTCTTCTTCTTCGAGAAAGGGGCGGAGTCTGATACTTTCAAAGTGGCTGTTGGAGAGAAGGATGAGGCAGATATAAATAAGCTTATTAAAGCTTTGTTCTCATATATTAACTGGTTAAATAATGGGAAGAAGCCTTTTAGAGAGGGCCAGCTGTTTCATGACTCTTATCACAAGGATATACAGTGGATTGAAGGAGATAAGTATAGTTTTAGGATACAAGTCTATGATTCGCCGAATGTTGATATTTGGTGGAGAGGGGAGTTTAGATTGAAGGGGAATGCCATAGAGGTATTGAAATCGGAATATGAAAGATGTTAGAAGAAGAAGCACAGGAGGTATGTTAAATGTTATGTAATAAATGCAATGGGGAGATGAAAGAGGGATTTGAAATAAGGAACAGAGTCAAGATTAAAACCTACAAGTGCACAAAATGTGAGAAGGAATTAGTAGACTTCCAACGGAGTCTTAGTGAGAGGAGGAAAGTTATTTCAGAGAAGAGACAAGAGAAGTTAAAAGGGATTAAGGGCAGAGTTCAAAGAATAGCGGCTAGGCGAAAGTTATGAGGTTTGTAGCCGGGGTTAATAATTGTGGCATCTGGATGGTTATTGAAGTATGTACTCAGAGGATAGTCAAATCCTACAATTCCCCGGAGGAGTTGTATAACGAGTGGGCCGGAAATCCAGATGTCGATATGACACATGTTGACGAGTATTTATTAGATAAGAGTCTGGCTGAACATAGTGGGCCGCCACAGGATAGAGATCCATGAACAAATGTAGATTTTGTGGGAGAAGGGTTTGGCCATGGCAAAAGACTTTGCCTGTAGGGGGAAGGCCTGTGCACTGGCATTGTTATTCAGTATCTATGCATACTCTCCATGTAATGTTTACACAGTATATCGAAGTAACGAAGTTGGTTAGGTGCAAGAAGTTATTAATGAAGTGTTGGAATACAGGTGAGTGGTTAAAAGAGAATTGGAATGAGACTAAGTTAGCAATTGATGAAGGAACTGAATTAGAGGATGTGTTACCTTATGCATTATCAGATAATAAGACAGAGGTCGGGTTCGGAAGAGAGACTGGTTCTACTGATGGAAATGGAACCATCGGATTGGAGGAAAGTGATGAGGAAGAACCAGAGAATTACCCTAGATTGGAAGACCATAAGCAATGGGGTTCCTCCAAATAACCTTGCGGAGGTTGTCATAGTTGCCAGAGGAGAAGATAGTGGACGCCCCTCTAAAGAGGAGATGGCCGAGCGGCTCAGAGATAAGAGAAAAGAAGCTGAGGGAAGCTCAGTTGCACCAGCAAGGGTTGAAGACTCCGGAAGAGCTGGAAGCGGAGAGGCAGAGGGTTCAGATAGCAAGAGAGATGGGGGAGAAGAAGGCGGACCGAGAGAGGCAGACACGAGTGAAGAGGGAGAGGGCGCTGATTCATCAAGGGGAAGCGCCGATGAGGGGGGAGAATGAAAGTTGTTTTAGTCATAGGAGGCCAAACCTCTGTGTCTTTGGTTGTAAGGAAGAGCCAGAGGTCTGCACTAACATCTGCCCTAATTGGAAGACATGGGATGAGGTCTTCGCTAGAGAGAGAGGGTTTAAAAAAGAGTTGCCGATGACTTGGTTTGATCTCAAAAAACGGGGGAAAAGATAATGTTTAGATGTGTTATTTGTAAAGAGGAATGTGAGGATGAGGATGCGGGCGCCGTAAATGGCAATGAGATAATCTGCAGAAGTTGTTGGGATAGTTTTAGCGAGGTATAGAATGAAGTGGAAAAAAATATTAGCTTATGGTTCATTGTTTTTAGTGATATTTGGTATAGTTGTTTATGTTATGGAGTATAGGGATATAGCCATAATAATGTGTTTAGTAGGTTCCAATATAGCGTTAATTTCTTCGTTGGTGGAAAAATGAAATGGCAAACACAATATGATGGTGATGACCCTTGGGGGAGTTTCCAGAGGTTACAGAGAGAGGCTGAAAGGAAAATCAGGAAGGCAAGGAAAGTGGGTATTGAGAAGGGGCATCGAGATTACTATTCTAAGTATAGGTGATGATAAGTGAAACTTTCTCGATGGGTTAGGGTTTATAAGATTACAAAGAAGGGTAGAGAGTATATGAAGCAATTGAAGGCGGAAAAGGAAGCTGAGAGGAAGAATAAGAAGTATAGGCCAAGGTACAGACATGCCAGAACACGTGTGTAAGAAGTGTGGAAAGAAGTTTGAACATTGGGCGGCGGTTGATAATATGTTAGCGAGTCTTTGTGGTGAGTGTCATATAGTGGTGTATCCTTTAGAAGAGAGGAGGCGGTCGTGATGCAATGCGAAGAGTGCAAAACGAACGAAGCGATGACCGGATATCGGACTTGCATTCCCTGTTATGAGCGCATGACCGGCTTGCGGGTAGTCGGTCTTACCCAAATAGAAGTAAACCACCGTAATCGGGGGCGGTCGTGATGGGCGGACCATACGAGATGGGCGGTGATGGTGACGACGATAGCGCACCCGCGGCCTACAAACGTGGCTTATTCGCTGGTAGAGCCGAGGCCGAGGCCCTGCTGAAAGACCGTGAGCAGACTATCGGCACACTTGAACTGCGGTTCGAGGACCACCACAATCATTGGGTGGCTGAGAACAAGGACTTAGAGGCCCGGCTTGCGGCGGCTCAAATCGAGTTGGACGCAAGGGAGAAGGACGCCCTCGGATTAATGCAGATGAATAATGAGTTGACTGAAAAGTTCGCCCGAGAAAAGAAAATAGCCACTGAATTGGTGAACGAGAAATTGGAGTTGTCAACGCGGCTTGCGGCGGCGGATGCTGGCGTAAAAAAGATGTGTGCAGAATGTCCTATCATCGTCGCTTTCAATGCCCGCATCGCCTCGCTCGAACAGGAACATAAAGAGTTGAAAGGTCAATTTGACCACATGTCAGCACAAGGTAAAATTACAGTTGAGACGCAAATGAAAACTATTGCTGATTTGCGGGAGCAATTGGCTGCGGCGCAGCGTTCTCCTGGTAACTGGATAGATGCAGATACGGCAACTGCGATGCTCAACAAACAAAATGCCGAGATAGGAGAGAAGTGTAAACGCATCGCCATGCTCGAAGATGTATTGAGAGAGGTAAGTGATTGGTATCCAGTTACCTTAAAAGTGGAGGAACTTCTCAAGCCCTCCGGCGACGGGAAAGGCGGGCGAATCCCTCAAGTGGTTGGGGGCGCAGAACCGGGCCACGACACCGGGTGCGATGACCCCGCCCCCGAAACGCCGGAGGGCACCAAACCCAAGGAGTGTCCGCACTGCAAGTTCACTACCTTAGAGAGATGTAAAGTTGATGGATGTACCAATTGGCATTGCATAGCTTGTGGACACACTGTAGTGGAGGAAGTTGAAAAGAGGTACAAACTGTTGACACCACACGTTTGTGCTGAAGACAATACAAAAGGTGGTTAATATGAAGGTCCCCCTACAAAGAAGAGAGCGTCTGGGAGAGATTATCCTGGAGATGTTATCCCATCTAGACCAACCAAAATACTCCTCGCTTGGTGGAATGTGGATAGTGGGAACAGAAGTTAAATGGTTGAGGATGCATAGAAGACCCGTCGATAAGTTTGGTGTAACCTCAATAGTCTTAGAAATGGAGAATGTGCCAACAGGAATAAGAGGGTATCACTATTGTCCAAATTGCAAGGAGTACTTTTACATACCGGCGAGGAAATGCCCTCAGTGTGAAAGTACTCTAACTGATGAACCAGAGGTAAGTGATGTAAAATGAAACATTCTCCTGGGGGAGAGCAGAGGATGTACTATTGGATTTTTTCTATAGGGGAAAGTAATTATTGGGGGAAGTTTAAGGCATGGATAGCTAAGAAGATGCTTAGAAAGTATATGATGGGGAGACCAAAAGGTATAAGTGTGATTATGAAAAGAGGTGTTGAAGATGAGTAAGTTTGGATATTTACCGGATAAAGAAGATAAGAGAGATTATAAGGTGACTAGGTTAGCTGCACTACTCAAAGCCCAAATCCCCAGTGTGGTAGATTGGACGAAAGAGATGACTGGGGTAGAGAATCAGTGGAATGAGGGAACTTGTGTAGCTTTTGCTTCAGTTGCAATGAAGGAATATCAAGAGAGGAAGGAGTGGAAGAGGGAGTTAGACCTTTCCAAAAGGTATTTGTATCAGGGTTGCAAGGCAATTGATGAAGAGCCTGGAGAGGGGACTTATATTAGATGTGCAATGGATGTTCTCCTAAAGAGAGGGGTTTGCCCTGAGAGCTGTTGGAGGTATATTCCGAATGTGGTTGGCTCACCATGCAAAGAGGCAGATAAGCTTGCA
>Ga0315284_10013433_pt1 | contig 11658 bp, 10 predicted proteins | sample YL17G09_16_MG_FD_203696 | JGI IMG/M metagenome (GOLD analysis project Ga0315284, IMG submission 203696) | Sediment microbial communities from Yellowstone Lake, YNP, Wyoming, USA - YL17G09_16 | ecosystem: Environmental > Aquatic > Freshwater > Lake > Sediment | place: USA: Wyoming | collected... | reverse complement strand
AGTATCGAAGGGTATACACTGGTATTATAATGATTGATATGCAAAAAGTAGCAAGGCAGAAATAATGCGCGATTCTTTTAATAATTTTCTTCAGAACAATCTTAATGATGCACAAAAAAAAGCAGTAAATCATGAAGCAGGATCAGTTCTTGTTGTTGCTGGTGCCGGCTCAGGAAAAACACGCGTGATTACCGCACGCATTACCCACTTAATTTTAAACAAAAACATTGCGCCTTCATCTATTGTAGCACTTACGTTCACTAACAAAGCTGCTACTGAAATGCGTGAACGTATTGCATCTTTTTTAGGCAATCGAACCGACCTGCCGTTTGTTGGAACATTCCATTCCTATTGCGTGCAGCTGCTTAAAAGACATCAAGATTTTCTACCGAATCCATTTTTTTCAATTTTAGACAGCGACGATCAACAAAAAATGCTCCAGGGAATCTTGCAACGCAATGGGTTACAAAAACAATTTACCCCAAAAAATACGGCGTATCAGATATCTCAGATGAAAAATCACACCGTTGATCCATCGAAGCCAGCAACAGAGCACCTACCTCACCCCATGCTTGTTGATATATTTAATGCATACGAAGCAGAAAAAAAAGCCTCAAAAACACTTGATTTTGATGATTTGTTGTTGGAAGCTTTACGTCTTCTTAAAAAAAATAGTGTTATAAAAAATAGATTCCAGGAACAAATTCGCCACATCCTTGTTGATGAGTACCAAGATACCAACGTAGTGCAACATGAGCTTCTTAAAGCAATGTCTCTTTCCGATGATGCACTCGCGATAGATTCTGTATGCGCCGTTGGCGATGAAGACCAATCAATTTATTCATGGCGCGGTGCAACGGTTACCAATATGGCAAACTTTAAAACAGTATTTCCTGGTACCGCTATCATCACGATTGAGCAAAATTATCGCTCTGTACAACAAATATTAACTGTTGCAAATCATACCATACAAAACAACAGCTGCAGAACCCCCAAAACATTATGGTCAGATAAACAAGGTACCAATAGAATCCAAAAACTTCTCTGCCTGACTGAGTATCAAGAAGCACGAGCGATTGCACAACTGCTGTTGATTGCAAAATCTAAATATGGCCTGAACAATGTTGGCATATTATACCGCACACACACGCAATCGCGAGCACTTGAAGAAGCTTTATTAAAAGAATCTATTCCGTACCGTATTATTGGTGGTATCCAATTTTATGAACGCAAAGAAATCAAAGACCTACTCGCTTACCTAAAAATTATTGCTAACCCTTTTGATCGCACCTCCTTCTTTCGTATTATAAATGTTCCCGCACGTGGACTAGGCGATAAATTTGACAGTGATTTTTATACGCAATGGGCTGATGAACCATTTTCAACATGGCGTGATATTATTAAGGAATTAACGGCAGATGGTAGTTTGGGAAAAACAAAAACTGCAACATTGCACGCATTTGCCTCTATTTTGGAAGGCATTGAACCAACAAGCTTAACAAGCAAAGCACTTGAGCAGATCATTATACGCGTAGGATATCTCAGCTATATAAAAAATAATGATGAGGCACAAGAAGCACAAGCACGCCTTGATAACATTAAAGAACTTTTAGACGCAGTAAACCATTTTGAAGTAAATGGCACGATAACTATTGCAACCTTTCTTGATGAAGTAGCACTCATGCAAGATAAAATGAACAAACAAAACAGAGATATGCACGCTGTTTCTCTCATGACACTCCATGCAGCAAAAGGATTAGAGTTCGATCTTGTTATTTTACCAGGAGTGGAAGAAGGAATAATACCAACAACCCGCTCTCTTAACTCTAACGATGCGCTTGAAGAAGAACGACGATTATTTTATGTGGGCATAACGCGCGCTAAAGAACATTTACTTATTTCTTACACAAAACACCGTTATTCATACGGGCAAATGATTGACCAGCTCCCTTCACGTTTTTTACATGAGATACCAAGCGCATTACTACCACATGAAGATTGCTCATACTGGAGCTTGACGCAGGTTAATCAATTTTGCGCTGACTGGCTGGGATCCCCAGCCTTCGCCAAGGCTACGACGGGTAAACAGGCTGACATTTATATTCCTTCTTTCACAAAAGCCCCTGCAAGCAAGCCCGCAAAAAAAAATTATAAACCAGCAGCTATTGAGCACATAACATCCACTTCATCAACTTCTACGTTGTGGAAAAAAAACCAGCCGGTAAAACATATAAAATATGGCATTGGCACCATTCAAGAAATTGAAGAAAAAGGCACCGGAGACATACACATAACGGTCCGATTTAAAACTGGTGTAAAAAAAATAGTTGCACAATTTTTACAACGATTATAAAAATTATGAATAAACCATCCTTATACTTAAGCCTTTGTACTGAATTTTTTGACCTTGATAAACCAAAAGCCTCTCTTGAAGAATATGCTTTTTTTCATCATTACATTGCACAATCGTGTGGACCAATTTTGGAACCAATGTGTGGCAGTGGTCGGTACCTTATTCCTTATTTAGAAGAAGGATTTGATGTAGAAGGTTTTGATTCATCGCCCTTTATGCTACAAGCACTGCACACCAAATGTGCACAAAAAAACCTTACCCCACGCGTATGGGAACAATTTTTAGAAGGTGTTCCTGCAACAAAACAATACAATCTTATCTTTATTCCCGATAGCTCCTTTTGCCTATTTCTTGACGCTGCACACATAAAAATGTGTCTACAAAAAATATATTCTCTGCTACAAACAGGAGGGACTTTTGTTTTTGACCTTGAAACTGTTTATGCGGTTCCAGAAAGAACAGGCGTATGGCAAGGGAAGGCATACAAAAAAAGAGATGGTTCAACCATAATGTGCAGCACACTCACCCTACCAGTAGACAATAATGTTGCAACGGTAATATGCCGCTATGAATTGATTGATAAAACAGACATTCTTAAAACAGAAATGGAATATTTTCAGATCAAGCTCTACTACCCAACAGAAATGGATACATTGCTTAAGGAAGTGGGCTTTTCTCAGATAAAACGTGTTGCTGCCTACGATCATGACAACTCACCATCCGCGCATGATTACACTATTGCCTACGAATGCATTAGATAAAAAGTCAAAAAAAATAACCGACCATCAGGCCGGTTATGAACAATTTACTTAATTTGACTTTCTTCAATCTCACGCCACGCTTCTTCTTTGCCCAAGAAGTTCCTCACCTTGGTCCATTTGCCTGGCTCAATATCTTTATACTGTTCAAAAAAATGCTTAATTAATTTTTTAGTTGCTTCATTCAGGTCAGACAAATCTTGAATGCTTGCATAAAAAGGGTCAACTTTTCTGGTTGGAACGGCAATAATCTTGTTATCAATGCCCGCTTCATCTTCCATTTCTAGCATACCAATCACGCGTGATGGCAAAATAGAACCAGCCTGTACAGGATAGGTAGAAACAACCATTACATCAACAGGATCGCCATCTTTTGATGAAGTATTTGGTAGATAACCATAATTAAAAGGATAACCCATGGCGGTATAAATAAAACGATCCACCACAAGAAGACCCGTTTCTTTATCTACCTCATACTTGACCATCGAACCCTTGGGGATTTCTATTAAAACATTGATCTCTTGCATAGATTGGACCTCGTAAACAGTAATTACATTAAAAAAACAAATTGTATAGTTTCTAAGATGATTTTATCAAAAAATCAATAATTATTCAATCAAGGCTTACTGTTGGCTATTTTTTCTTAACAATCAAAAACACCATTGCCACAAAACTGAGCACCGCGGCATAGACAAGTCCACTGAATGGTGATACAGCTGTCCACAGCCCCCCAACAATGACACTGGAACACATATCCCCAACCCCATCAACTGATTGCAATAACCCCATCCCTGTACCGCGAACAGACTCTGGTAAAATGTATGCTGCATGAGCTTTTTCCAACGCTTTAACCGTCCCAGCACTCAATCCAGCACACCCAAAAAGTAGCAACCAAAACCACAACTGCGTCGTTTGAACCATAAAGCCAACTGCTGTAATACCAAAAAAGCCAAATCCAAAAATTGCTAATAACATCTTCCTATTCACATAATCACTCAAAGTACCCATGCCAAATTCACTAAACGCCCGTACAATATTAAAAAATGCATACAACAAAACTCCGCTCGTTGTTGCCACCAAAAATGAATGCTCTTGTCCAAGTAAGTCCTGAACACGATAAATAAGCAATGCTTGATTAAAATTACCCATACCAAATAAAAACATTATCCATAAAAAAGAGATGAATTCTGATGGTAACATTTTTATCCGCTCAGCAAAATGAATTGTATGCGCAGTATTGTGCTCTCGTTTTTCTTCAGACGTCAAAAACATGATAGAAAAAACAGAAAAAATGGCGGGAATAGCCGATAAGAAAAAAATTGATGGCAATGAAAAGTTCATTTTTAATAAAACAAATACTGACAACGGACCAGCTAACGCACCCAACGTATCCCACGATCGTTGTAACCCAAAAGCTCGTCCATAAAAATCCGGGGAAACAACCTTTGCAAGCCATGTGTCCCGCATTGGTTCTCTAATTCCCTTTGCAAGCCATGCAACTATTTTAAACACAAACACCGTTACTATTGATTGCGACACCCCAATCAATGCAAGAAAAAATCCCGCAATGCCATAGCCTGCAATTAAAAACGGTTTGAAAAAAGGAACCCTATCAGCTAACCACCCAGACAACAATTTTGTTACCGTAGCACCTGCATCAGCAACTCCCTGAATAGTACCCAGTGCAAGCGGTGCATACATTGGACCTACCAACTGAGAAACAAACATTGGTAAAATACCCGTGCCCATCTCATGACACCAATCACTAAAAAAGCTGGCTGAACAAAAACCAATAACATTTCTATTCAACCAACTTTTCATATGTTTCCAATGGATAAAATTTTTAATAATCTCTACAATCTATACAAGATTTATACACAATCATCATATGCATAAGCAAGATCATTTACCCAAAACAGCTCAGGGTTTTTTTTCTTTGTTTTATTTTTACGCTGCGCATTATAAAAAAAATAGCATTATAGTAAAAAAGCTTATATATGTTAAAATTAAAATAATTTATTGTACTTAATTTTATTTTTTCTCTATAACAATGGACATGACCGCTATGGGTAAAAAAAGTTTTGCCAGCGATAATTATGCTGGAATCCATCCTGAAATTCTTCAGGCTATAATTGATGCTAATCAAGGGCATGATAAGGCCTATGGCGGTGATATACTTACCCAAAAAGCTATAGACCTTTTTAAAAAACATTTTGGGTCACAAATTGATGTATATTTTGTTCTAACCGGAACTGCTGCAAATGTTTTGGGGCTATCTGCTTTACTGAAACCTTATCAGGGTATCATTTGCGCTGAAACTGCTCATATTAATACTGATGAGGCTGGTGCGCCTGAAAAATATACGGGCTCAAAATTACTTACTGTAAAAACCACAAATGGCAAAATTACAATTGAAGATATTAAAAATCAATTATTTGCTGTAGGAAATCAACATAAAGTACAACCTAAAGTGGTCTCAATCACCCAAGGTACTGAGCTGGGTACATTGTATACACAAGATGAAATTAAAAAAATAACTAATTTTGCTCATTCGCATAATATGTTTGTACATATGGATGGCGCAAGGCTCTGTAATGCCGCTGCAGCGTTAAATTTACCTTTAGCAGCCGTGACCACCGATGTTAACATTGATTTACTATCGTTTGGTGGCACTAAGGATGGTATGATGCTTGGTGAAGCAGTTATCTTTTTTAATAAAAACTTATCAGAAGATTTTAAGTTTATTCGCAAACAAGGTATGCAACTTATATCAAAAATGAGATTTATTTCTGCTCAATTCATAGCCCTTTTATCCAATGATTTATGGAAAACAAATGCCCAGCATGCAAATGCAATGGCGCAACTTTTAGCGGAAAAGCTCAAAGAAATTCCTGAAATTACAATAAGCAGAACTGTCCAAGCGAATGCCGTATTTGCTTATGTTGATCCAGCATTAGTTTCTATTCTTCAAGAAAAATATTTCTTTTATATTTGGGATGAAATTACATCGGAAGTTCGATGGATGACCTCATTCGATACAACTCAACGGGACATTCTAGAATTTGTTGATTTTATTAAACAAACAATTTTAAAAAAAGTTAAACAACCGCATAACTAACACGTAAATTACCCTTTTCATTTTTTATTTTACGTATTGATATATGTCCTATGTCTTTAGTATTGAGAACATGAGTTCCACCGCACAAGATCGGTGGATAGCTACTAATCATCATGACCCTTTTTTTGGGATCATTATCAACAAGCATAATATTTACAGATAATGCTTGCTGTGCCAATTCGTTTACGGCTATTTCTAATTTAGATTGTAGCTGTTCTCTTTCGTCTTGTTCCAAAGTGCCTTGATATTCAACATAAGGACCTTGTGGAAAATGATATGCCTTATGTGAAATTAAATTATAACCTAAATTGAATAAAGCATAATCAACTAAGTGTCCTGCTGTATGGTTTCTATTATGTAAATTACGTAATTCAGCATTAACTTCCAATTCAACCACATCTCCGATATTAAAATGATACCCTTGGGTAAAGATTCCTTTGTGAAAAATTGTCCCATTTTCATTGAAAACACTTTCTACACAAAAGATAACATTATTGTTACTTATTATACCTTTATCTGATGGCTGCCCACCACCTTGAGGATAAAAAACCGTTTGTTCAACGACTATTTTGTTGAAATTATCCTCAGGAATTATTTGTAAAACATGTGCATCACAATTTAATCTACACATATCTTCTAGGTATAATAATTTTGTAATCATAATGTTGCAATTCAATTTATTAATCAAAAGTTGTTAAGATATTCAAATAATATATTAATCCTATAATAGCGTCAAGCAGCTTTACAATTGAGCCGATTAAGCCACTTACTCATCATAAAATGAAAGATAATATCATTTTGGACATACACAATCATCATATGCATAAGCAAGTAACGGCACTCTTGACTTAATCATACGTTATAATTCAGATTTAAAACGTCCGTCGCTATTGTCGAGACCCAACTAATAATGATTTAAGGAGCACATATGAACAACACAAAAAGCATTATTGTAATTGTACTACTCAACTCCATTACTGCCATTGGCATGGAAATTGTAACACATCAAGCACCCCTGAAAAAACAAAGCGTAAATGAATTCTTTGACATTCCCACCATGACAATCAACGCTGCAAAAGAAGAAGAAAAAATTAAAAAAAAAATCGGCATGAATATTCTGAATGGAAGACGATGGTGGTATGTAGAGCAACCCAGCTCTCCTAATAAAACAGCCACTCCACCATTTTTTAACCATTCTATAAAAGGCTTTTCATCAAAATCAAACTGCCGTAAAAATAAATTATATGCAGATTACTCCCTATGGACACTGGAACAGTTATTATTAAAAAAAATACTCAATACATGGATACTTGTTGAAAAACCAGATAAAAACATATCTTCTTATAAGCTTTTGCTCAGGGATGTTGCAAAAAAATTCAAACTTACAGAAAAAGAGCTAAAGCTTATATGGAAAAGTTTACCTGATTATATCCAATCCGCGTTATGGGAATCCCTTTATGGCAAAATTCAACAATATGGCAAAATAACTGATAAATGCATTATTTCTTGAGACAATAAAAAGAGGCGCTCAATACAAAGCCCTCTTCAATAAATGCTATACCAAATCAAGTAAGCGCTTCATCTTGTACTGAGCATATAACCAGCCAACAACGGTAAAACCAAAAAGCGCCAAACAACATATGCCCCATGGCAAGCAATCCGGAGTTCCTAATACGGCAGCACGTGTTCCTTCCATGATAAACATGATCGGATTACACAAAAGAACATATGCCAATGGTGCTGATAACTTATAAATTGAAGCCCAAGAAAACTGAAAGCCTCCCAAAAACCACATGGGAAAAATAAAACGAGACCAGACATTTTCCATCTTTGACATAGCTCCAACATGTGCCGTTACTGCCAAGGTAAACACACCGTAAAAAATATTTGCCAAGGCGAGTATAATTGCAAACTTAAACCAGGAAACATTAGCAAGACTAAAACTATTGAATAATAATAATTTACCAAAAGGTAACATCAATACACTTAAAATAATACCAATCAAACTATAGGAGCATATCATGCTCCACCAAACAATTGATGGGCTTACAGGTAACGTTAAACAATAACCAATATGACGGTCACCTTCAAAATCAACAATACATCTGAATGAATTTCCATAAACTTGAAACAACCCAACGGTTCCTATCACGGTGGCTAATTGAAAGCTGCCATAATCTGAGGCAAGACCAAACTCTTGCATAATATATCCCATGACGATCAAACTACAAAATGCCCAAATATAAAAATTGATAAGTTGACCTTTAAGCTCTTGCCGCGCAATATAAAAATTGGTTGCAACAAGCTTGCAAAAAATAGGAGCAAACCTAAATATATTCTTACTCATAGTATTTTCCTTAACTATTATCAGCTGGAACTGTATCATTTGTCATCAATGCAATAAATACATCTTCAAGATTATTCATTTTAAAATCAGCTTTTAGTTTATCAGGTGTATCAATGAGCTTAATCAACCCACCATCTAACACGCATACACGGTCAGAAAGTTGTTCCGCTTCATCAAGGTAATGCGTTGTTAAGATTACCGTAACACCTGATTCTTTTAACTCTCTAATCTGCTGCCACAATTGTCTTCTAATATGGGGATCAAGACCAACCGTTGGTTCATCCAAAATAACCAATTGTGGATTATGCATTAACGCCCGCGCAATCATAAATCGTTGTTTATACCCACCAGAAAGCACATTCGCTTGTTGATGCAAATATTCTTTAAGATCAAACTGATCAACAAGTTGAGCAAGACGCGCATCAATTTGTTCTTTGGTCATCTGATAATAACTGCCCGATAAACGCAAATTTTGTTCCAACGTTAGCGCAGGATTGAGATTTGGTTTTTGTGGGCAGAATCCAATCTTATAACGGTATGTTGCAACGTCGGCATAAATAGATTTTCCTTCACATTCAATATCACCCTCGGTTGCCGGATGCAGGGTTGCAATAATTGATGACAAGGTAGTTTTACCAGCACCGTTAACACCAAGCAGCCCTAAAACTTCACCTTTATAAATATCAAAAGAAACACCTTTAAGCGCTTCTTTTGTACCATATCTTTTTTTTATATTTTTTATCTTCAACAAAACATTATTCATAAAATCCTTATTATTTTTTAAATTAAAGTATCACGATAGTGTGTTTATACAAAATCAAGCAAGCGCTTCATTTTATAATGTGCATAATGCCACCCAATCACAATAAAAAAGCACAACGCTGCACAACATATTCCCCATGGTAAGCAGTCCGGATTGCCTAATAATGCTCCTCGCATTCCTTCCATAACAAACAGGATAGGATTAAACAAAACAAAATAGGCTAAACAAGGTGATAATTGATATATCGCCGCCCATGAAAATTGATAACATCCCAAAACCCATAATGGCCAAATAAAACGTGACCAAATATTTCTCATTTTAGAAATAGTACCAACATGCGCTGTCACGGCCACCATAAATATCCCAAAAAAAACATTTGCCAATATCGCTGTAATGGCAAACTTAATCCACGATACCTGAACAAGGCTAAAACTGTTATAAAAAATTAATTTACCAAGCGGTAAAATGAGAATCGTCAACAATAAACCAACGATTGCATATGAGCATACCATACCCAACAATACAGTAGCCGGTCGTGCTGGCAAGGTCAGATAATATGAAATGGTACGATCTCCATCTATATCCATAATATTTCTTGCTGCAGCATTATATATCTCAAAAAGCCCTACCGCCCCAACAATTGATGCAAATTGGAAACAACCATAATTGCTTGCAAGACCAAAATTCTGCATGATGTACCCCATAATCACCAACGTGCAGCCAGTCCATATGTATAAATTAATAATTTGAGCAACAATATGCTGACGCGCGATAAGCAAATTAGTAGAAACTAATGCACAAAAAACATCCCTAAACCTAAAAACATTCCTGTCCATATTTTTTCCTTACTTCTTATTTCTTTTAATCTTTTTTTTCCGCTCATCCTGAGTGTTTTTGTCTTCAAAAACGTATCGAAGGACACCATTACCAACCATAAACAAACGCTCTGCCCCAATGGCGCGTAAAAAATCTGTATCATGCGATATCACCACTATCATTCCAGGGAACTGGTTTAACACCGCAATGATATGATTGCGTGTTGTTATATCAACATTATTAGTAACCTCATCTAACAATAAAAGCGATGGAGACTGTGCGGCAATATACGCTAATGCAAGACGTGCTTTTTCACCACCAGATAATGTTGTCGTAGGTGCGCTTACTTCTTCATTTTTACAAAATAAAAAATCGTTCAAAAAAGAACGAATTTCAATTATAGACCATTCCGGTCTTACTGTTTTAATCAAATCAAATGGAGTAGCAGCATTACCCAGAATGCTGTATTTTTGATCAAGATACCCAATACTTTTATATGCAGGAACTTGCCACTCACCACCCTTACGCATGTTATCATCAAGCAATGCTTTAAAAATAGTTGATTTACCTGCACCATTATCGCCCACAAATGCAACGCGCTCGCCTGGTTGCACCGTGAAATTGATATCATGCACTATTATGTGGTCACCGTAGCCAACGGAACCTTCATAAACAGATAACAACCCATACTGCTTTTGCCCGCCCATATCAAATTTAGGCACAATTACTTTATGCTCATACATATCCTGCAACTGCCGCGATACCGCCTCTTGCTTACCAGAGATTATATTACGTTTTCTTGCGGTAGTATCTGCAGCTTGTTCTCGCTTGTCATTACGAAGAACACGAGGAGCATTGGCATATTTTTTTTCACCCATTTTTTTACTTTGCGCTTCACGCGCACGATCATCTTCTTTCTCTTTGGCTAACTTCTTTTTTTCGCGCTTAAGCTGATCAATTTTATTAACCTGTTGATCATTGGCAATATCACGCTCTCGCACATAGTCCGCATACGTTCCATCAAAAACAATAATCTCGCCGTGCTTTATATCCCATACCTTTTTTGGCCATGTGCGTAACAATTGGGTATCATGAGAGACGATAATTGCAGTCCCATCCCACGAGCGTAAAAAACTGAACAATTTTTCTCGATTGCTCTGATCAAGATGATTGGTTGGCTCATCAAGCAACAAAAAATTTGGCCCTGTCGAAACAATGCGTACCAACCCAAGAAGTATCTGCTGACCACCACTAAGCGTGGAAACAAGATCAAATTTTTTATTGACCAAATCCATTTGCTGCAAAAATGAAATAATTTTATTTTCTATGCTAAACGCATCTGATGCAACCAATTTTTCCAACAACTGATCATAGATATCATCACTACTATCAGACTGTCCCATATTCTGAGCAAGCAACTCAAATTGCTGCAAATCTTCTATAATCTGCGTAACTCCTGCCGTTGCCACCTCCCACACTGTCTTATCCTGGTCAAGCTGCATG
>Ga0315284_10013432_pt1 | contig 11658 bp, 9 predicted proteins | sample YL17G09_16_MG_FD_203696 | JGI IMG/M metagenome (GOLD analysis project Ga0315284, IMG submission 203696) | Sediment microbial communities from Yellowstone Lake, YNP, Wyoming, USA - YL17G09_16 | ecosystem: Environmental > Aquatic > Freshwater > Lake > Sediment | place: USA: Wyoming | collected... | reverse complement strand
CGCAGGGTAGGTTTCGGCGGTCGCGACATCCGTGCCCGCCGGGACGCCTATGAATACCTTGAGGTTCCTGTAGGCTATCCTGCCACGCGGTGTCTGGTACGGGATCATCCCGCGGACCGACCGCCTTAGGAGCCTGTCCGGCATCCTCGGCTGGTGCGGTCCCTTCCTCGGGTTCCTGCGTTTCCTTCGGGCCTCGAACTTCCCGAGGATATAGTCCTTGCTGCCGGTGATGATCACTTTTTCGGCGTTGATGATCGTTATCTCCTCGCCTCGGAGGAGCCTTTGCGCGACTAGGCTCGCGAGACGGCCCATGACCGCCCCGTCCGCGTTTATGAGAGATGTGGCCATCTTCGTCCCTCCTACTTGAGAAGCCTCACCTTGGAGCCCTTGGGGTTCTTGGCCATCAGGTCCTGGATGGTCATAGCCTTCCCGCCCGTCTTGGCTATCTTCTCAGCGGCGCCCTTCGTGAACTGGAAGGCGGCCACATGGAAGCCCTTGGCGATGTCTCCGTCGCCCAGGACCTTGCCTGGTACGAGCGCGGTCTCCCCGTCCTTCAGGACCTTCGATATCTTGCCCACATTGATGAAGGCCCAATTCTTCCTCGATTTCTCGAGCCTCTCGGCGACCTCTTTCCAGATCGGGGCCCCATTCTTGTAGGACGCCTCCCTGAGGTCCTTTATAAGTTCCAGGAGACTCGGATTAACCTTTTCAGTCGTCATCGTTTCCCTCCGTTAATCCTCGTTGAGTATCCCCCCTAACGGTCCATCTCATTTAAATAGGTTTCCCTTTATCAGACGGAGGGCGACGCGCTCTCCGTCGAGCGCGGCCGTACGGAACGCGGCCCGGCAAAGCATTAAAAGATTGGAGGCCGATGCGCGGGTCATGGCAAAAAAGGACGCCGGGAAGGCAGCACTCAGGAGGGCCCGGGACATGCTCCAGCCCAACCTCACCGTCGATGCCATCGTGCTGGACGGCCAGGGAAGGCTGCTGCTGGTCGAGAGGGGCAGGGACCCTTACAAGGGCCGCTTCGCGCTTCCCGGGGGCTTCGTGGAGTACGGCGAGACCGTTGAGGATGCGGCCGCCAGGGAGCTCGAGGAGGAGACGGGGCTTAAGGCCACGGTCGTCGAGCTCGTCGGGGTGTACTCGGACCCCGACAGGGACCCGAGGGGCCACACGGTGACCATCGTGTTCCGCCTCCAGGTGGAGGGAGGTAAGCTGCGGGCCGGCGATGACGCGGCCAAGGCCAGGTTCTTTCCCGTGAATAGGCTGCCGCCATTGGCCTTTGACCACGGGCGCATTGTCTCGGACTTCCTCGCAAGAAAAGGCGGTCAGCGGACCTGACCCCGGGGTCACGGGGCCTTAAAATGTTGACTATTGAGCATTGCACAGTCAGTCTAGTAGTTATCCAAATATTAGATTCATGATAAATAAATTTAAATATTATATATCCGGTTCAGAATGACTAACCAACATGCGTATACCGGACCATCAAGCACCTCTCTTTGAAGCCGCATTTGGATGGGATCCTGGATTTACCAGAAAGGGGAATGCTGGTACACATGAAGGAAGAAAGAACCATGTTCAAATCTAGCTTTAGGAAGGGGGCTTTTCTTCTCTTCGTCGTCGCAATGCTTCTTATCATGCAGTCCTTCCCGCTGTTCTTCCTGGACCAGGGCCATCGTGCCACGGTCCCCGTGGGCATCGCCTCGGCCAAGACCGCCGGCAGGCCCATCACCGGGCCCTCGTCCGGAATGCCACCCCCGGCGGACTCGAAGGGCGAGCGGTGGGGCGACTGGATCATCAAGACCGCGCTAACCGAAATGGTGAATGTGACGTTCGAGAATATCAAGCTCCACGGCAACATCACGATAAAGAGCGGCTCCAAACTGAGGCTGCAGACGGGTGCGAAGATATCACAGCTCTACAGCAGCAAGGTGCACTACACCTTCGAGGTCCAGGAGGACGCCTCGCTATGGGTTTTCGGTAACTCGGAGATCAGGACCGAGCGGTTCATCGCGAAGCCCACATCGGACATCAACTTCGACAACTCGAGGCTGTACACAGGTGGCTACCTTAACGCCAGTAGCGGCGTCCTGAACTTCAAGGACAGCTACATCGAGAACAGGGGCCTCTCGGGCGTCCCCGGGAAGTCGGGCGTGGACGCTACGCTTATACTCAATGCAGGGACGACCTCGTTCACGGGGTCCACCATCATGTGCATAGGTGGCGACGGCGGGGCCGGGACCGCCGGTGTCCCAGGCGGCAAGGGCGGCGAATCCACCGCGACCATATTCGCCAGCGCCGGCGTCATCTCAAAGGGTCACATCAACGTCTCGGGCGGGAACGCCGGCAAGGGCTTCGACGCCATCGCTGGGACCGGCTCGGCGGGCGGCATGGGCGGCACGGCGACAGTGGATATCAAGACGCCTCCGACATACGACCATGTGGTATCGGCCTCGACCATATCCGTTTTCGGCGGCATAGGTGGCAAGGGCGGCACGGGCGCCCGGGGCATCTCGACGGCGGGCGGTGACGGGGGCCGCGGCGAGGTCGGCGGCAACGCCGTCCTGCGCCTCCAGGGCAAGACCATCAGGGTCGAGAACTCGACCATAGATATCCGCGGCGGCGACGCCGGCAGGGGAGGCACGGCCGGAGATTCCCAGAAGGGGCTCGGCGGCAATGGCGGCGAAGGAAGCAACGGCGGCAACGCCTTCGTCCAGATGGACAGCCACGGAGATTACACGATATCGGATTCATCGGTCACATCGAAGGGCGGCATGGGGGGAGACGGCGGGTTCTTCGGCGCCGGCCCGACCACATCGGGCAACGCCGGTAACGGCGGCCGGGGTGGCAACTCGTTCGTCGTTGTCAACCTTGCAGGGAAGTACGCAGGGAGGAACGCTTCGCTCGAGGCCCTGGGCGGCAACGGTGCCAGGGGCGGCCTCGGGCCGCTTATCGCGGGCATCGGCGGCGATGGCGGCGACGGCACGCTAAACATCAACACCACGGGCACCTTTTTCCAGGCTGGCCTGCCGACGGCCCTTTCCAGGGTCGGCTCCTGTGGCGGTGACGGCGGCCCCGGCGGAGAGGGCGTGGGCGCGTCGGGCCAGCTGGGCGGTGGCCAGAGCGGACGGGGCGGCGCGGGTGGGGCAAGCTTCACGACGATTAACTCCCCGTGGAGCATCGATTTCCAGTACACGACCATCAGAGGATGCAAGAGCATTGGCGGGAACCAGGGGGTCCCCAAGACTAGGCCTGGGGCTCCAGGCTACGCCCAGATATCCATGCAGACCGTTAACTTCAACTCCACCAACGGCCAGTCGGACTGGACCATAGAAGGGTTCAACCAGACGGACCTGGGCGTGCTCAAGAACACCACAGTCACACCCCCGGCGCAGAGGTGCTTCGTGGCCCCGGAGGAAAAGTCGGCCAAGTGCGAGGTCTGGTGGTACCTGAAGGTCGGAGTCCCAACGGCCAACGCGGCGGACCAGTGGGACATTACCGTCTTCAGGGGCCCCATGAGCGAAAACTTCCCTATAGGCACTTGCACGATCATCGGACCGCATACCTTTTGCTCCTTCTTCATCAAGGGCGAGGACGTCGACTATTTGGGCTCGCACCTTTACAATTACACTATCCATGCAATCCTGAAGAACTCGAACCCGGTCCAAGAGACCACGCCACAGAAGGTCATCCTGACGAGCAACAGGGTAGGCAACAAGGCAGTTTTCCTTGAGCCCCAGGGAGTATGGGCGCCGCATATCTTAATCGCCAGCCCGGACAACAACCAGATAGTCAAGACCAAGGACCTGGCGCCCTGCCGGGCCGCCACTCCGGATGAAGCGGAGGCCCCAGGGTGCCTGAAGGTCGAGGGCGATGCCTGGGTGGATGACAAGAACAAGGAGGGTTCCATCACCGATATTTGGGTAACCGTGATGTACAAATTCGACCTGAGCAAATACTCGTGGAAGGTCGACGGCAAGGCCACCGGGGTCCATCTGGGCCAGCCGAAGGCCAGGAGGACCACATGGTACCTCAACTGGGAGGTCGGCAAGATCGACACCACTAAGGCGGAACCTGCCTGGTCGCAGGGCGATTGGATAATTACAGTGAAGACCTTTGATGGCTTCTACTGGTCTGATAATATCGACCGCGGCGGCAGGGTGGTCGATGTGAACCTCACACTGATCCAGCCACCGTCCATATTCCATCCGCCGACTATATTCGCCGGGGCCTCCAAAGAGGTCCAATACCAATATTATCAATCGGGCATCAAGATCACCCACAATGATGCGAAGATTACCGTCAATGACAAGAACATGAAGATAATAAGGTACGAATGGGCCTTCGAGGAAGAAAGCCATGTCGACTGGGCCTACATCCCGCAGGACTGTGCCATGGGCCAGGCCTGCACGATACCCTCGGTGGACAATGTTTATAACACCACGGGCATCCATACGGCCTACTTCACCGCCGTGGACAACCGCGGCAACCGGTGGATGGACTCGAAGAAGATACAGATAGACAGGACGGCCCCGCCGGCCAAATCGCCAATCGAGGACTTCGTCAATGCCTACTTCGTCCCCCTGGCCCTCCTTGCAATACTCATCATGATCGTCGCCATCCTGGCAAATGTGATGTCCCGAAAGCGCATGGAGAGGAGGTTGGAGGAGCTCTCCTCCACACACAGGATCGAGGTGCACGCAAACACCTGCGACCGCTGCGGAGACCCGTTGCAGGAGGGAACCACGGCGTGCAAGCGCTGCGACGCCACCGACTACCTTTCATCGATACAGCAGGTCATCCTCGAGATAAAGGGCTCGGGCGTGAACGTCATAGACGCCGAGGCCATGCTCGAGGACGCGGTCAGCCTCTACGACCAGGGCCAGTACGAGCCCGCCAAGCAGAAGGCCTACGAGGCCCAGGTCAAGGCCAACGAGCTCAGGGGCAAGTATGTCGAGACCACCGAGATGATATCCCAGTGGGAGTCCAAGATCAACAAGATCAAGGACGACGCCGGGGGCGTCAAACTGGAGCAGTGCGAGGCCGAGACCACGGTCTATCATGCTAGGTTGGCCCTGGGCCGCGGCGACTTCCAGATGGTCCACGACTACCTGTCGAAGATCGATCCCGCGATAGAGGCCATGAGGGGCCAGGTGAAGGTCAAGGTCGTGGAGAACAGGATCGGCGTCGTCGAGAGGATGATAGCCAATGTCCAAGGCAGGGGCATCAAGGTCCTGGAGGCCGAGGACATCCTGAGGAAGGCCAAGGATACCTTCGGGTCCGGCGACTACGAGGCAGCACATGTCCAGGCCGAGAGGGCCGAGAAGGCCATCAAGCGGACCAACATGATATTCATAGAATCATCGGAGCGCATCTCGCAGGTCGAGGAGCGCATGGCCAAGGCCGACAAGAAGGGCGAGGCCGATATCGTGGCCCAGGGCCGCACCGCGCTGGAGAAGATGAAGGCGGCGTTCCTGGACGGGCTCTATGACAACGTCATGGAGATCTGGAAGGAAGTGGACAAGGTCCTGCCGGCGCTGCGCGTCTCCAAGAAGCTGGCCTGGGAGAAGGAGGCCACGAGGCTCACGGTGGAGGGCTCCGCCGACGCCAAGGTCGAGGCCGAGGAGAAGCCCCCGGCGGCCCTCGCTGCGGACATCCAGAAGGCCGAGGCCAAGGCCGCCGCGGAGGCCAGGAAGCCCACGCAGGCCGAGGCCGCGGAGCTGTTGCAGAAATGCTATGACAGGATAATGCTCGCGAGGCAGAACGCCATCGAGACCACGGACGCCGACGAGCTCTACAACGATGCAAGGAAGGAGATGGAGGCGGCCAACTACGACGTGGCGGTGGACTACAGCAGGAACGCCATATTCCTGATGGAGGAGCTGCTGCAGGTCATGGGCGTGAAGATCCCGGAGGAGAAGAAGCCGGAGCCCGTGCCCGAGGTCCCGAAGGTCGAGGAGAGGCCACCCGAGCCTGAGGTCCCGAAGGTCGAGAAGAGGCCCGTGGCGGCCGCGGAAGAGACCATATGCCCAAGCTGCGGCAAGAAGGTCAAGGCCCGCTGGGCGACCTGTCCGTACTGCGGCATAACGCTGCTGGCCGAGGCCCCGCCCGAGAAGCCCGTCGAGGAGGTCCAGGGCTACGGTCCAGTGGAGAAGAGGCCGACGATGCCCTACGGCCCGGAGGGGAAGGTGGAGGAGGTCAAGACCCAGGAGTACATGCCCCAGGAGACCAGGGTCAAGGAGTACATCGGCGGGGAGACCACCGAGGGCTACCGGCAGGAGAAGCTGGCAACGAAGGAGTACATGCCAGAGCACGCCGAGATAACGCCCGAGGAGCCGAAGGTCGAGGAGAAGCCCGTCGAGGCCCCGGTCGCGGCCGTTCCCGACAAGGTCAAGTGCCTCATATGCGGCAGGGACGTGAAGTCCAAGTGGAAGACCTGCCCATACTGCGGCGCGACCCTGGGCGAGGGGACCGTCACGGCCCCGCCGGTGCCGGTCGAGGCTCCGCCGCCGGCCGAGGTCAAGCCCAAGTGCCCAGGTTGCGGCAAGGACATCAAGCTCAAATGGAAGACATGCCCATACTGCGGTGCGGCCACAGGCGGGGCACCCGCGCCGGCGCCCGCCCCTGAGCCGGCCCCGGCGTCCGACAAGTCCAAGTGCCCGGGTTGCGGCAAGGACGTCAAGCCCAAGTGGAGGACCTGCCCATACTGCGGCGCCTCTATCTGATGGCGATAGAATCCATTTTGTTTCTCAAGGATTGACGACAATGGCCCAACATAGGGCCGAATAAGGCACTGGCGGAATGCTCCAGGAATGGAAAGAACACAAAATCGCAGAGGCCCTATTCGAGCTTCTTGATCTTCTCTATGGCCGCGTCGGCGACCTTGAGGAGCTTGGCCCTGTCGGGGCTCCTGCTTGAGACCACCAGAATCGAGTTGATGCCCGCGCCGGCGACGATGGTGACGCCGTCGTCGGACTCCACGATGACCTTGGTTGGCATGTTCTTGTTGAGCTCCGAGTTGGCGGTTATGGCGGCGCCCAACATGGTGGCGCTCATGATGGCGAAGGTCTCGCCATGCACCTCCGGGGGGATCTCGGCACCGACGAGGATACCGTCCCTACTAACGACCGCTGTTGCGTCGACGCCGTCAAGCTTCTTGATCTCATGCAGGATGGGTTCGACCATGTCTCTCGTGAGCATCTCGCACTCCCCCTATTTCCACATCTCCATGGTGCCTATCTCGAAGACGCACCGTGAATTGCCAATAGAAGCGCATTCCGTTTCCTTGCAATAAACCTTTTGGTTGAGATATGTCTCATAAATTTTACGGATTATGCCTCTTAGCCGGTGGCAGGTCTTCTCCTTGCCCTGTTCCCCCGGGACCGATTCTATGGACCCCTGGACGATCACCTGCTGCTCGCCGAAGCTTATGTCCATTACCCAGTCCTTCTCCATGAGGAGTTTCTTGCAGGTATCGAAGTAGGTGGTCCGGTCCTCCATGGCCTTGCTGGCTATGCCTATCCCGATGATGCTGCCCTCCTTGAAGAACAGGCCGTGGGAGGCGTTGGACATGACCCCCTCGTAGAGCTCCCTGATGTTCTTCAGGTCGTCCTGGGATAGCTGGACATGACGCATAGCGACCGAAATAAGGACGGGCCGGGATAAAACCTTTTCCTTTTGTTGTACTAATTAGTAAATAATAATATTCAAAAAGGATTTATATGGCCCCCTCTTTCCCTACATTGACGGATATGACCGAGGAGACCTTAGCCCCAGGGCCATTGGACGAGATATGCAAGGAAGCCCTGAAGAGGTTCAAGATCGGGAGCAAGGGCCTGAAGGTATGCTTCCAGAAAGGGGCCCACGGCCCGGAGTTCAAGTTCCGGCCGGTGTACTATGATTTCCGCAAGGACATCATCATCTTGCACCACGACCTCGTGAACGAGGCCATCAGGATCCAGAAGGTCCCCCCCTGGCCACTCCTGAAGTATCTCATGTACTTCGGGGTCGGGATGGCCGCCGAGGCCAGGAGGATGTCCAGCACAGGCATCTGCCCGCTGCTGAACTTCGTCGAGCCGGACCTGCGGAGGAAATGGTACAAGATGCATTGGACGAGGCTGGAGGAGGATTCCAGCTACCTGTCGGACCAGGTCATAGAGCTGACCGTCGACCAGTACCTCCACTCCCTCAATATAGGGAACCCCGTCCCGGCCACGGGCCACATCGCATACCTGAAGGCCATGAGGAAACAGGACGTTTCGAAGTTCCAGCAGGAGATGTGCAAGGATGTTCTGAGATACATCTCCAGGGCCCTGTATTCGCTGGACGTGGTCCCCAACGCCAACCTCGATCGAGACTCGCTCGAGAGGTTCGCGAGGACCGCCACGGGCCCGAAGCTTTGGTTCTACATCAATCGGGCCACGAAGAAGCTTGAGTTCGGGCGCCCGGAGAGCTATAAAGAAGGCTACCCGGCCGTTGCCGAGGCCCTGTTCCCTGAGCTCATGATAATCGCAAAGGACGCGCACATAACGTCCCTTCCGGACGAGTGGCCCATGCCCAAGGTCTGGAAGGCCGTGAACTGCACCTATTTCGACTGGAAGCTGCGCGTCGGGAAGAAGGACAACGGTCAGAACGGTGTGGGCACACCTGGGCAGGACAGATGAACTTGCCCAAGATGGAGCTATAGGTCCGCGGTCGTCGTGAAGAAGTCCACCTTCTTGACGCCCTGGACCTTGCGCAGCTCTTTGATCATCATGTCCAGACGGGCGCTGTCGCCCTTGACGATGATTATCTCGAGGCAGTTTTTGTCATCGAGATGCGTGTGCAGCATGGTCTGGATCTCGCCGAACCTGTGCTGCACCCGCTCTATGCCGCCCTTGGTCTTGCTCTTCTCGGACACGACCATCAGTGCCGCGATGTTGCTGCTAGCCTTCTTGGACATCTGCCATTCGTCGACGGTCATCCGGACGAGCTCCCGGAAGGCCTCGGAGCGGTTTGTGAAGCCCTTCTCGGCGGTTACGGCATCGAACTTCTCTAGCAGAGCAGCGTCCAGTGAGATGCTGATGATGACCATGGGACCGACCTCGGTGGTTGGGGATGGAATGGCCTTGGTGGATATTAAAGATTATTAAGAAAAGCCCTAGATGTTAATAGACAATATGAAAAAAGGATGGCCTCGGATAGAGGCCCCATCATTTGAGCGGCGTCAGCTTTTCCATGCCGTTCATGTACTTGCGCAGAGCCTCGGGCACCTCGATGGACCCGTCGGTCCGCTGGTAGTTCTCGAGGATGGCGACCATGGCCCTGGAGGTGGCTATGGCCGTGTTGTTGAGCGTGTGCAGGATCCTCTTGTCTCCGCCGACCTTGCCCATGCGGATGTTCAGCCTGCGGGCCTGGTAGTCGGTGCAGTTGGAGCATGAGGCCACCTCGCCGTACTTGTTCTGCCGCGGGAACCATACCTCGATATCGTACTTCTTCGCGGCTACGATGCCCAGGTCCCCGGTGCAGACGTTCACGACATGGTATGGCAGGCCCAGGCCCTGGAACATGCCCTCGGTGTTGGAGAGGAGCTCCTCGTGGAACTTCCACGAATCCTCCGGCCTGCAGAAGATGAACTGCTCCACCTTGTTGAACTGGTGCATCCTGAACAGACCCTTGGTGTCGACGCCGCGGGAGCCTATCTCCCGCCGGAAGCACGTGGACATGCCGACGAACTTGATGGGCAGCCGGTCCTCGTCGATTATCTCGTCCAGGAACATGGCGGCCATGGGGTGCTCCGAGGTGGCGATTAGGTACAGGTCCTCGCCGTCAATCTTGTACATGACGTTCTCGAAATCGGCCAGATCGGTCACGCCCTCATAGGCCCTGCGGCGCATCATGAAGGGGGGCTCGACCAGGGTGTAGCCCTTGGCCCTCATGAAATTGACCGCGTAGTTGATGATGGCCAGGTCGAGGTAGGCCAGGTCGCCGAGCAGGTAGTTGAAGCCCGCGCCGGCTATCTTGCCGGCCCGGTCGAAGTCCGCCAGGCCCAGTTTCTCGGCCAGTTCTCCGTGCGGGAGTAGGCCGGCCTGGGGCTCGGGTATCTTCCCCCATTTCTTGACCTCGGCGTTCTCCTTGTCGTCGGCGCCGTAGGGGACGGTATCGTGGAGCAGGTTGGGCAGCCTCATGAGGAGCCGGTGGCTCTCCTCCTTGGCCTTCTCCATCTGCGCCTCGAGGGACTTCATCCTCACGGGAAGCTCTCCGGCCTCCTTGATCAGATCCGCTGTGTCCTTCTTGGCGCGTTTCCTCTCGGATATCTCCTTGGAGAGGACGTTCCTCCGGTTCCTCAGGGCGTCGAGCTCCTTGAGGAGCTCCCTCCACCGGGTATCCTCCGTGACGAGAGCGTCGAGGTTCTTGATGTGCTCGGGCTGCCTCCGCCTCTCGAGGTTCTTGCGCACCATCTCCGGGTCTTCCCGTATCACCTTTATATCGAGCAAGGGTCCCCCCCCTCCGTGCCATGATGAACGCGATGAATGATATGCTCAGCTGAACCGGAACATGTGCTCCGCGTAGTATCTGTCGATGATTATACCCTTCCCTAGATAGAAGAGCTTCCGCTTCTTGTGTGCCCTCCATATCGCATCCTCAAGGGCCTTTTTGGTCTTGGTGGCCTGGAGCTCCGTCGGGAGCACCTCGATGTTGAAGACACGGAACTGGAAGATGTGACGCGTGGTCTTCGGAGGGAAGACCTCGCCCCTCATGGCGACGTCGATGACGTCCTGTTTGGACAGCGGCCTCGGGAAGACCACGACCGTGTCCGGGCTGTTGAGCATACCCAGGGCCTCCGTCTCGACGTTGTAGTCGGCGAGGCCCGTGGACACCTTCTTCCCTATGGAGAACCTGTCCTCGACCTCCTTGAGCCGATAGTACTCGATCTGCGGGCTGTGCCGCTCATGGAAGATGTAGGCCCTGTTGTTGGGCGAGACGATGATGGCGCTCTTTCGCTCCATTATATCTGTGGTCGAGAACGGGACTTCCTCGAGGCCGCATTCCTTTGCCACGAGGGAGAACTCGTCCTCGCTGACCTGCTTGATGTATCGGCACCAGACGTCCAACTTGATATCGTCGTTGGCGACGTAGTCGATGTGCTGGACCGGGATGTAGCTGAAGCAGAAGTCCTTGAGGAGGCCGAAGCGGTGCATCCCGTCAAGGATGACCCCGGTCTTCCGGTCGGCGAATATGGGCCATGTGAACTTCTTCTCCTTAAGGATGCCCTCGGCCACGCGGAGCTTGCCGATGAGATGCGTCTCCTCGTGAGGCTTAAGGAAGCTGATCTCCTCGACCGAGAGGCTCTCGACGACCTGCACCTTGAGGTCGTCATCGACCGGAAGCGGCTTCTCGTTCCCCTTCCATTTGGCCTCGAGCTTGTCGAGAAGCTCCTTGTCTATGTTCATCGGGCCTCCCTAGGCCCTGGAGGATATAAATCCTTTATGATTTTACCGAGGCCGGCCCTTTGTAAAAAAGTGCTCCGTCGTCGGCCCGGACCGCCCTCCAGAACGGCCCAAAAACATTATATCAGGGCCGGGACATGGCTCGGCCATGGGTAACGCCAGGGCCACGACCATCGTCGCTGTGACCGGGGCCACGGGGGCCGTCTACGCGAGCAGGCTTCTGGAC
>Ga0315284_10013431_pt1 | contig 11658 bp, 12 predicted proteins | sample YL17G09_16_MG_FD_203696 | JGI IMG/M metagenome (GOLD analysis project Ga0315284, IMG submission 203696) | Sediment microbial communities from Yellowstone Lake, YNP, Wyoming, USA - YL17G09_16 | ecosystem: Environmental > Aquatic > Freshwater > Lake > Sediment | place: USA: Wyoming | collected... | reverse complement strand
ACTTGCTGTACCTGCTTGCCATGTGCCACCAACAAGTGGCTGTACCCAATAGTTTGGATACTTACCGTTACGAGCCCATCTAATTTTCTTTTCTAACATTCCGTATGTGGATAATACCGATGGTTTCACATATAAGTATTGGTCTCCTAATGCTATTACTCGATTTACATTATAAACCGGTTCAGTCGTAGGATATCTGCCAAATGTTCCACCATTACCATACGGATGTACTCCTCTAAAAGGTGTGCCGTTTCTAGAAAACTTGCTGTCTTTTCCTATGTAGCCCACATTTCTATGTGGACCGTTTATTGAAAACCCAGCTGCACCATAATTATGTATTGCCTGATTTAAAGCTGTAGTTGCGTGACCAAATGGACCTTGTGGTAACCAATATCCACCTGGTGGTTTACCGGATCTCTTAGCACCATAATTTAAAACGGATTTCTTTTTAAAGGCAACTATTGACATTATAACATAATATGAGATTATTTATATTAAATGAAAAGCAAATATCGATTATTAGGTTCTTCTGATAAACATCTTTTTAAAAAATAATATAGTTTTGTTTGTTTCATTGGTAATTTATCTAATATTTTATGCGGTGTTCTCTCTTCGTCTTCATTTGCTTCTTCGTGTGTGAAAAATAAACAGTCTAATATTAAACAACCTAAACTATAAAACACTGATTTGTAATGGACTGTGCTTGGAATTTCTTTTATATTTGATATATCTGGAGATATATAAAAATCAGTTCGAGAGAAAGGGTATGTAATGGTTATTTGGTCGACTTCTATTTTACATAACTCTTCATTTGAAATATACACAAAAGTGGTATCGTCTATTACTATTACATTATTTATATTATATCCAATAAAGGTTTCGTTATGAGTTTCTATTAAATATTTTAATTGTATAGATAATTGATAAATTATTTTTAATACGAGTTCATAAGGTAACGAGGAGTTTAAAAAAGACTTTAGAGATTTTACAGATGTTGCATTAAAGGATAATGACATATAATCATCTGTTACTGTTGCTCCTGTTATTATTTTTGTTACTATTATTGATTTTATTAGTGATTCGCTGAAAGATGAGAAAAAAAAAGTATAAATGGTTGGCTCCCTCTTATTTTGGGAGAGTACGTAGTCATCGTTTTCTATTACGATTATTTCCATTATATTTATGTATAATGGATTGTTTTTAATAAAAAAAATTTTTATATTTTTTTTATTTTTTATTTTTTATTTTGTTTTGATTTGTTTTTTTAGGTTTGTTTTTTATTTTGTTTTGTAGAGCCTTTTTTTCAGTTTAGGACGAAAGCTCGTCCGGGTTCACAATTGTGAGTGCGACTTTTGCTGCCTTCAAAGGCTTTCTCTTGGTGAAGGTGACTTTTCCGTAGTCGATGATGGGCACGTCCACATATTCGCCCGTGGGACCTTCTTCAAGAGGCGGAGGAGTATGAGGAGGAGTAGGAGGAGTAGGAGGAGTAGGAGGAGGAGGACTTCTTGGGCGCTGGTTCTGTCTCTGTCTTGGGTCTTGTCTCTGGTTCTGGTCTTGTCTCTGGTTCTGTCTTGGGTTCTGGTCCTGCGAGTCGAAGCAGAACGAGGGCTTCTTTGCCTCATATTTGCGAGGAGGAGCAGGGCCTCTGTTTTTCGCTGCATCTTTGCGATAAGCCGAGACTTTCCAAAACCACGGCTCGTCGTATACTATCTTGATTTCCTTGCCATTGACCAGGCGCTCGCGGGCTATCGCAGCATTTCCGTCGTTGGCCCATTTTCTAAAATGGATAAACACCCGGTTGAACTTTTCTCCTTTTTCTGTTGTTTTACTTACCATGTCGATACGCTCGATATCCCCCATATTCAGGTCATTTATCACCTTGCGGATGCGCGCTTCGGTGATATTTGAGAATACACGGGGGATGCAAAGACTCGGAACATTGTCGGGCAATGTTCTAACGTCGATGCATAAATCCACATTGTTTACCTTGTTAAATCCGGACATTTTATTATTACGATTTATCGTATTGGTTGAGACAACATACATTTCATTTATTTTAAAAAAGTAATTCAATTTTTTTTGTTTTGGCTGCTTATGTGCTTGACTAAAAATATATAAATGAAACTATATTAAACAGGATATAATATATTATATTATCATGAATACGAATATGAATATGAAGCTTACTTATTTCAACGGCCGTGGACTAGCAGAGGTTAGTCGGCTGATTTTTGCTGTGACATCGGCTAAGTATGAGGACTTTCGGTATCCAATCACTGTTTTGGACTGGACTACTTATAATATGGTTCGTAAAGAGTTTGATGCTGATAAAGCCAGCGGAAAATTGTGGGAATCTATGAATAAACTCCCTACCCTGGAAGTAGATGGGCAAATTATTTGTCAATCAAAGGCAATTGAGAGATATCTTGCATCAACATTCGGTCTTATGGGTACTAATGCACTGGAAGCTGCCAAGATTGATAGTTTGTGCGAGTGTATCCGAGATTTTAAGGATATGTATCGAGATTTTAAGGATTTTCAAAAGCTTCGTGATGGTTGTGCAGAGGATAACGAACTGGCTAAGAATAAATGGTTTAATGAAACTCTTGCAGAAAAGCTCGGTGCATTTGATAAACTTCTTGCATTGGGACTTTATCATGAAAAAGGAAAGGACGATGATGATGTATATGCTGTTGGTAATCGGTTATCGCTTGCAGATATTGTTATTTATTCCTTTTTGGTGGATTTTTTTGAGACTAATGTAGCGATTAAGAAGTCGTATGCATCATGTAAAACTCTCAATGCTATTGTGCGAACAGTTGGAGATAATGAAGGTATTCAGAAATGGATGGCGGAACGACCTAATACACCTTTTTAAGTTGATTATTCTTTTTACATTATTGTATTTATTCTTTTTCTAAGAGAGAAATAATAAATATTTTTTCTTAGAAAAATTGAAATGATTATTCAACTGAAATAAAGAGTATTAATAATGACAAGCCTTTTGAACGTGCATGGATTTATGGGGGGTATATATAGTACATCTGTGTATATTGTTTATCATTTGTGTAGGGGGTTATACGATATTATAAAATATAGCCTTGAAAAGGAATCAAACTTTGTATGCGTCATACTTTCTATTACCATATTGGCAATTGTAATAGACGATATACTGATTCATATGCAATACAAACAGCTGAATACAAATAAACAAAGAATCCAAGAGTTAGAGAAAAAGGTATATCATATTGAAAATAAATTAGACGAAACGCGCATGGTTGCAATGCACCATCAGAGGGAGTTTGAATATTATAAACAGAATAGCAAAGAGGTAGTCATGAGTTAGGGTAGGCGGATTTATATTATAAAAATTTAAAAGAAATTTTGTTGTTTTTTGTTGCCCTCTGAAATCGTCCTCGTTAATTGACCTCGGCAACCCTACAATAACCCAACCAACTCTTATATTTTTCTTTTTTAAACTATATAAGAGAGAAACCCGGGGTATCCTATAACAGGGCAACCTATAGCTTAGGAATGAGTGCCGAACGAAGAAATGAGTGACAAAATGAGAAATGAGTGACAAAATGAATTGCGGTAAAAAAAGGGTTTCCCCTAATTTTATTTTTTTTAATTTAATATAAATACTAATCTACTTATCTACTACTTAGGCTAGTCTACCATCCGTCATTCGAAATCTCAGAAACATCCATCTCATCGTCGTCGTCATCATCCTCGCTATCGGACATCATGTCCACCCATCGTCTGCTGACGTTATGGGTTACAATGGTCTTGGTCTTGGTCTTCTTGGGCTGAACTTGCGCTTGTGCATCTGTAACGGCGGGCTTGGAAGCCATCTCCGAATATGAGATGCTCTTGGGTTTCTCTAAGTGCTTGATTTCGCACAAAGCTGGGAAAGCGCACGCCTGTTTCACCACTTTGGCATCGATTTCGTCGTCCGAATCCTCGGCTAAAGCGGCGAATACGGATTTGTGCTTTTTCGGCTCTTGAACCGCGGTCTTGGTCTGCGTCTCTAGGAATTCGGATTTGCGCTCATAGTGCTCCTTGGCTTTCTGGTGTTGCTTTAGGAGCTTGCAATAGCTGACTGTGTGACCAGCCGTGTGGCAATAACCACATTGTTGAGCCAATAGGGTAGGACAAACCACTACTCCACCGGCTCCGGGTGCACTCTTGACGAAGTGGGAGGTATATTCTGACTCGGGCTTACCTGCGTCGTGGCAAACCTTACAGAAGGGGGCGTTGACGGCCTTGTTGGCGGCGTTTCGGCTATCTTTCTTCTGAAAGGATGACATATCTTTTTTAAAAGGGTTACAAAAGAATTCACTTTAAGCTTATGCTTGTTTATTGGACACTATACTTTAATTAATGACTCATAAAAGCTTTTCAATTTTTTTTAATATATTTAAATATATTGTTTCTCTCGTTACTAACAAAATTATGTTTCATTTAATTTAATTATATTTAATGTTGAATTAAAAAATGGGGGTTTCCCATTTTTTATTTTATAGTTTTTTTTTATTTATTTTATATTATAGTTTTTTTTTATTTTTTTTTTATTTTGTCAAAATCTAGTCTACTCCACCAGCACAATCTCCTTGGACTTCTTGGATTTCTTCGCCTTTTTTGCGACGACGGCGACTTCCTCAGGCTGTCTTTCCTCGATTTCGTCCTCGATTGCCTCCTCGACGGCTTTGTTTGCGGCCTCTTTTGCGACCTTTGCCACCTCTTTTGCGACCATTCTGTCGGCTTTTTCCTGCTCCTGGATAATCTTGGCGGCCTCCTTGTCGATTTTGTCTTGTTCCTTGGCGACCTTCACCTGTTCCTTGTCGGCCTTTTCCATCTCCCTAATAATCTTGGCGGCCTCCTTGTCGATTTTCTCTTGCTCCTTGGCGATTTTCGCTTGTTCCTTGGCGGCCTCATCGACTACCTTGTCGGCCTTTTCCTGCTCCTTGAGAAGCTTGGCGACCTCCTTGTCGATTTGGAGAGCAACTGTCTTGCGCTTGTTAAACGCGGTGATTGAGGATTTAACGATTTTCAAATAATTTCTCTTCTCCTTGGCGATTTCGCGCCTGGATAACTCTACCTGTTTTCCAACACTAGCATGAATACGCTTCATGCCGGTGAGGAACTTCTTGGAAATTTGTTTCTTCTGCAACACAGGAACACACTTCGGCATGAAGGTGGTTGTCTGAGTGGAAACAGAGGGCATATTTCTTGTTGGGGGGATGTGAACGTGAAAGCTTTAAGCAGTTTCTGGGCTAATGTATCTTTCTTCTAGAGGTAGTAAAGTATTTCATTTTTTTTCATTTTTATGCGTTTTCTTTCTTTACTAAAAAAAGATAAATATATTGCTATTTGTTGCAGTCTTTACAGCTATAAAAATTGTTATAAAAAATTAGTAAAGAGAGAAAACAGGTAAAAATTAAAAAAAATGAATTACTTTTGTAACAGTAGAAGCAGGTTACATTGTCCAATAACAAGCTGTAAGCTTCGTGACCTTTACAAAAATGAATAGTATGCTGAATGCATTCAGCGGTATTGCCCAGGTAAGTAATGTAGAAAAAGTAGAGGAGGAAACTGAGGAGGAGATAGATGAAAGAATTCAAGCTTTAACCGAAAAAAGAGCGAAGATTCGTATGCAAAAGCAACTAGAAGAGCGTTGCGCAGTAATAAAGGAAGAGGCAAAGTCAATCGTGTCTGATAAGGTCAGACAACTAATTTTACAAAAAGAAGAAATAGACAAAGAAATAAACCAACTGCACGGAGTGTTGGACTCGTTTAACGACGATAAGGATGTGGTCAAGTTCGTGGAGCTGAACTATCCTGACAAACTCGCGAACAGCATTCAGAGCGATGACCTGCAGCAACTGGTTCAAGTCCCGGCGATTACTCAACAACCAAGAGCTCAACTGCTGTGTGTACAGCAATTGAGAAAAAACCAGTGGAATGACCATGTTGATGAAAAACAAAAAATGTTTATTGTGTATAAAAAGAAAACAACAGAATTCTATAAGGAGAATTTTGGCGTAAGAATGACGACAGATTGGAATGGTAAGAAGTGCTCAACGCGCTACGAAACCTATACGGATGCGGCCAATGCGACGTATGCAGCTTTGGGAGCGACTTATAAGCCTAGTGCGTGGGAGGTTTTCAAGGTGATGAAGGGAACGAAACGAGTATCGTTGGGTGATTTTGTAGCATAGAATATAATAAAAAAAATAAAAAAAAACAAAAAATGGGAAACCCCCATTTTTTAAATTACAATTAAATTACAGTTGGATTTTATAAATTTTTTGTAAAGAGAGAAATACTTACAAAATGAAAAAAAAATGAATTACTTTCTTACCGTAGAAGAACTTTATAGTGTCTAATAAACAAGCTCGTAAGCAACTCAATCAACAACAACACAGGTATATAAAATATGTCCGAATTTACTACACAGAACATACCCCAGGATGTCGATTACCTTAAGTGGATGAAGCACCGTGACGTAAAGGTGGCCAAGATGGTAGCCAATATGAAAGCAAAGGGCATCGAGCAAGCCTTGAAGGATGCCGCCAAGGAACAGAAGGAAGTAGAAAAAACCCCGACCCTATACGACTTTAAGAATTTCGACTCTAAGAGTTTTGCTACATGGGCGAAATCAAGTAGAGAGAACGCGGACGGGCGCCTCAGGACATTTTAAAAAAATTAAAACAAAATAAAAAATAAAAAACAATGGAAAACAAAATAAAAAAACCCATTTTTTTTTCACTTAAAAATGTTTATGGTTACTATTTATACTTTATAAAAATTTAGTCAAGAGAGAAATCAGTGCAAAATTTTTAAAAATGAAATGCTTTTTTATATTTTTATGGGTCAATAGATTGCCTAGCAAATACCGTCAACGGTTTTATAAAATGTACACTGAACGCATGGAGCTATTCAAAAAGTATTTGGATAAATCAGGTATGGACCATAAGGACTACCAGTATGAGGGTGTCCGTTGGTGTTTGAATAACGAGCTGCGACCTGACCCCCTGTGCAACGTGCGCGGCGGTTTCATCGCAGATGAGATGGGACTAGGAAAAACCATCATGATGATTGGGCTATGTCTTACGAATTTCGTGGCAAACACCCTCATCGTGGTGCCTCCTGTCCTTCTAGACCAGTGGTATCTTCAGATATATAAGACCGCTGGTCACAAAGCGCTTATCTACCACGGCGAAAACAAAAAAACCATCACGTTGGATGACTTGACACGCGCCAAAATCGTCATCACAACTTACGGAACTATTTCCCTTACTAAAAAGCAATTGATAGCCAATGACGTCCTCACTCTACCCCACCAGCTCAAATGGGGACGGATTATATACGATGAGGCGCACCACTTGCGTAACCACAAAACTTCACTCTACTCTAGCGCGCGGCTCTTAAAGGCCAACATATGTTGGCTGGTGAGTGGTACTCCGGTTCAAAACAAGAAGCGAGATTTGTACAATTTGTGCTCCATTCTCAAGCTTCCAGCCAGCTTCTATACGGACAAGGCGAAGAGGGTGGAACTAGCCAGCTCCTTTATCTTAAAGCGAACCAAGAAACAGGTAGGAATTGAGTTGCCTAATTTGAACATAAATAACAACATTGTAGATTGGACAAATAAAAAAGAAATGGAGCTGTCTGAGGAAATCCACTCCGCGCTGGGGTTTAGTCGCGTATCTGGGGCAAAGTACACCTCTTCACCCTTCACCACGGGTGTTCCAGATGGGATAGTGTTGACCCTCATGATGAAGGCCAAGCAGTCCTGTGTGCTACCCAAGCTCATTCAGATTGGTGACAACGACGATTATAAAGAGGCGTTTGAACATAGTAGTAAATTAGATTTTGTTGTAAAAAGTATTCTTGAGAGAAAAGGCAACGGTTGTGGAAAGCTCATCTTCTGCAATTTCAGGCAAGAGATTGACGAAATAGCGAGTCGGCTGAGAAAGGGTGGTATGGACAATGTGGTTACGTTTGACGGTAGGACCTCACATAAAAAGCGTCATGAGATTCTCAGCGAGAAATGCGATGCCCTGGTTTTGCAGATACAGACCGGTTGTGAGGGACTCAACCTCCAGGAAAACTATAGCGAGATATTCTTCGTCAGTCCCCACTGGAATCCCGCGGTAGAAGACCAAGCTGTTGCCAGATGCCACCGGATCGGCCAGACTAAGCCAGTATTTATCGAGCGATTCGAGATGTCCAAGTTCGCCAAGGATGAGTCGCAGGTACTGGATACTATGTCTATTGATAACTACACCACTTCTATTCAGGAAACAAAGCGGGTTCTAGCGAACGAGTGTATAAATCCTACATAATGTATATCTTGTATATAGGAAAAAGGGCGGCCCTTTTGTGGCCGTCTTTTTTCCTTGGGTCGGGCTCTTTAAGCCCTTTTAATATATACTATAAGTGAAATAGTTGACTTTTTTTCCAAGACTTTTTTGGGATTTTGAAAAAAGGACAAAAATAAATGTCCAAAAACGACTTTTGGCAAATACATCTTGGAAAAAATATTTCGTGAGACCATAAATTTTTTTAAGGTAAGAGAGACAATGCAAAGTTTTCTAGTTTATGAGCATAATTTTTATTTTTTTTTATTATTTTTTCGGAAAAGAATTTAGGCATTTTTTCTGTTAGTATTATATAGACGAAAATGACGAACGAAAACAAGCTAAAAAATACCAATAAATACGAATGTAATATTTGCGCATTCAAATGCAGCAAGAAAAGCAACTATGATACACATTTAGCCACATCTAAACATAAAATACGAACAAATACGAACGAAAAAGAGCCGAAAAATGCCACATCTCATTCATGTGAGTGTGGAAATAAATACAAGCATGCATCGTCTTTATGGAATCATAAAAAAAAGTGTCAACCTGCATCTCAACCAATTATAACAGATTCTAGTAACAATGATTTTGTATTTGATAAAGAATTTTTGATGTCTATCTTGAAACACAATAGTGAATTGCAAACACAAATGATGGAAGTCATTAAAAATGGCACTCATAATACTACAAATACGAATACAAATACAAATTCACATAATAAAACATTCAATTTGCAATTCTTTTTAAATGAAACCTGTAAAGATGCCATGAACATTACCGATTTTGTCAATTCTATTCAGTTACAGTTAACCGATTTGATGAATATGGGCGATGTGGGTTATGTGAATGGAATGTCTAATATTATTATTAAAAATTTAAATGATTTGGAGGTTCATGAGAGACCAGTACATTGTACCGATGTAAAGCGAGAAGTATTATATGTAAAGGACGAAGACAAGTGGAATAAGGAACCTGATGGCAATCCCAAGATTCGTTGTGCAATTAAACGTATCGCACAAAAGAATTCTAAGCAGTTATTTGAGTTTAAGCATCAATATCCTGACTGTGTCCAGTCTCATTCGAAGCATTCAGATACGTATAATAACTTAATTATAGAATCGATGGGTGGTAAGGGCGACAATGATGCAGAAAAGGAAAACAAGATTATAAAGAAGGTCGCAAAAGAAGTCTTGGTTGAAAAAGAAAAAGAATAAGTATTCAACAACTCGGCAACCTGATGTGGCTCCTCTAGAATTTCATTGGTTTGTACTATTTATTCAATAATTGTTTAATAAATAGTAAAGCATCATCATGTACTGTTGTAATTCTCCATATATAGGCTAACGCAGAAATGAGTGACAAAACGAGAAATGAGTGACAAAATAATAGCCTATATTCGGCTATAATATAGTTGCTTTATTGTGACCGCATTTGATGTGTTTCGTTTGCTTATCCGCAAAGATAAGCAATAATTTATACCATTTATTGCTATTCGCATATAATAGCAATAACGCAGAAATGAGTGACAAAACAAGATATGACTGACAAAATAATAGGCCCTATTTCATCTGCTTTTCCATAATAATAGTTGATTGTTTCTCTCTTACAAATGAAGTCAAGAGAGAAAGAATGAAAGAAAAAATTGTTTGTTTTTTCTTTTTGTTTTTTTTATTTTTTATTTTGTTTTTCTTATTATTTTTTTTAAAGCTATTTACAATTCTACAAAACTACTCTACTCATCCTCATACTCCTCCTCTTCCTCCTCTTCCTCCGCCTCCTTGAAGTCTATCTTGTTACTCTGTTCGTTCCATTTGCCGACGACCTCTTGCTCCATGTTGTAGATGATGCCGGTGTTCTTTGACTTCAAGTACTTGACTCCCTCGAATTCAAATCGCTTCACTTTGTCTGGTTCTTGGGTAGTACTCGTTTCCTTGGCGTTGGCGTTGGCGGTTTCCTTGGCGTTGGCGGTTTCCTTTGTGGCGGTTTTGGCAGCGGTCTTCGCTTCCTTTGCAGCTGCCTTGGCCAGCTTCTCTGCTTCCTTTGCTTCGGCCTTTGCCTTTTTATCGGCTTCCTTGGCCGCCTTCTCGGCTTCTTTCGCTAGCTTCTCGGCTTCCTTGGCAGCGAGTTTGCCTTGCTTTTCTGCTTCCTTGGCCGCGAGTTTGGCTTGCTTGTCATCAACCACTTGGGTCTGTTCCACTTCTGCTTCCACTTCGCCTTCGTCTTCGGTTTCTTTGTTGGCAGATGCAACCAGAGACGCAAATAGGTCCTCTGTATTATCATCGCAAAGCTCGACTACCTTTTTCGACTTCTTGGGGCGGCCTTTGACACCCTTGACCGGCTTTTCGACGGCCGTCTTGGGTCTTCCGCGCTTTGATTCCGTACTGACCTCAAAGTGACCTCCGTCTATCGTCTGATTGAACTTGGCGGCTTCTGCGACTACCTCCTCTTCAGTCACTTTGTATTTTTTCATGATTTTTGTGTAAGCGGTGGGCTTTTTTCCCTTTGGATCGACGTACTCGAAGATGCCTACTGCCATACGTGATTCCATTGACCCGTAATCCGGCTCACCATTCTCATTTTTTTCTGCCTGGGTGTTGCATCCTTTGCAGTACTTGCCGTCACCCTTCACAACTTGTTGGCATTGCGTGTAGAGACCATGATTTTGTTTCAAACCGTGGCAACACGACTCCTTCAATTCCCCGTTATACGGTAAGGGAAACGATGGCGAAACCGATGCTCCCACTTTTTTCTCTTTTTTTTCTTTTTTTTCCACCATTGTCACACCTAACTCACGACAAGCTTCCGAGGCATCAAACCCATAACGACGACCACATTCCTCTATCGCATGACGAACTACATCCAGCGTCATCTCCTCCATACCTGTTCTTACCTTTGCTCCCACGTATAGCGATAACGATAACGATAACGATGACGATGACATCCTCAGATTTATATCTACTTTTTGATTCACTACTCTCACTTATTTCCTGCAAAAGCTTTTCAATTTTTTTTTTTTCATTACATTTTTCTCATTTACTAAATTTTTATGTGGAACCCAGGTTCCCCATACCCCTCCTACTCTTACTCATACTCCTACTATTACTGTTTGTATTCTTGACCATAACTGTTTATATAAAAATGGTTTTTAGGGAATTTTCTTGCTTCTGCATTTTCTTTACGTTTTTGTGTTATTTCTAAAATTATTTTTTTATTTCCTTCTGCAAGTACGGCTTTAATTTCATCATTATGTATAATTTTTTCATTTATGGTTTCACCCTTAAGAGCT
>Ga0315284_10013430_pt1 | contig 11658 bp, 7 predicted proteins | sample YL17G09_16_MG_FD_203696 | JGI IMG/M metagenome (GOLD analysis project Ga0315284, IMG submission 203696) | Sediment microbial communities from Yellowstone Lake, YNP, Wyoming, USA - YL17G09_16 | ecosystem: Environmental > Aquatic > Freshwater > Lake > Sediment | place: USA: Wyoming | collected... | reverse complement strand
GACGTGGATGGAAATGGTGTCGTTGCAAGCGAGTTGTCCTACATGGTGTTTGCCGTGAATGGCAGCGTATACTACTATCCATTCCCGCTGGTTCAGCCAAGCAACTGGGAAGATTATCGCTTAAAAAGCATCTCAATGAATCCAGACGTGGATCAATTCGTGTTTGCGCTTGCTACACGCTCCGCAAACCTATCAACTGGGACAGACGAGTTTGCTACTCCTGCACATCGGATTGTGATGATCCAAGATGGGATCTCTTATCCTTCGTACTGGGATGGTTCTGATAAGGCAGGAACGCAACTTTCCACGATTCCTGTTGGATACTGGATGGCATATAGCGGTAACAGAATGTGGATCGCTGATAAAAACATTGTACTAGCCTCCGATCTAGGTGATCCCACCTCTTTCAAAGAACGTACCACAGGAACTTCCCGTGGAGACTTTAGCTTTTCTCGTCCCATCACTGGAATGGCAAGCTATGTTGGTCAAGATACATCAACACGTCTGATTGTATTTACTGATCGTTCTACATTTCAATTGAGATCGGGAGTCCTTGATCGTGAGCAATGGGTAACAACTGAAAACTTCCAATCTACGCTTTATCCAACTGTTGGTTGCATTGCGGGAAAATCAATCGCCTTTCAAGCGGGGCAGATGTGGTGGTACGCTCAAGGGGGTCTGATGACGGGAGATATTGCAGCAACCTCCTACTTGTCCTCGCAGGTTCTGTTTAAAGACGTTGAAATGGCAAGAGCAAAGAGACTCATGGCAGCCGATCCAACAAAGATTTGCGCGACTGGTTTTGAAAACTACTTGCTGTACTCAATCCCTTACTTGCAGACCCTAAATTCTGACACAATGGTGCTGGACTACGCAGCGGCATCGGAGTGGGGCGATAACCGCAATCCAGCATGGGCAGGGGTATGGACAGGCACACGTCCAGTTGAATGGACTACAGGGGTCATTGACGGGCAGTCTCGATGCTTCCACTTTAGTGTAGATTACGCTGCAACAAACGATGGATCTTTCAACCACCTTTGGGAGTCATTCCAACCAGAACGAATCGATTCTTACCTTCAGATCAATCCAGACAAAACTACAACCACACTTTATAATCGGATTTACTCGCAGTTTGAAACTCCATTGCTTGGTGACGAAATGGATCTCAAGAAGTTTGTGTATGCCGAAATTGAATCGACACAGATTGGTGGCACAGTTGATCTAAAAGTGTCCTACAGGGGCAGCAAGGGAGCATATAACCCAATCCTTCAAAAGCGCATTCTTGCGGTCACGGATGACTACCAATGGCAGAACACTCCGTATGAGTCAGAGATTCAGAATTTAGGTTTTCTTAACTCACAGTATCGAAGGTTGACCACTGAATCGGCGCAGCGCAATTCACTTGTTTCAACGTGCGAGTCCTATCTGACAGACGATGTCGATAAGGCATTCTCGCTATTAATTGAGTGGTGCGGTGAATTCGGAGTTGAGATTGTGCGACTCTTCATGGATCCTTGGCAGGAAAAGTCCACGGGTGTTCCGCAGGGAGACGAAACTCAATCTTGCGTTGTGGCACAAACTGGTGAAACATTGTTAATCGACCTGTTGCCTAACCCATACGAGCAACAATCGGCAAATGATAACTCATATAGCGCAAAAGTATTCAAGACCGCAACATTGATTTGTGATGTAAACCCATCGAAATCAATTTCTGCCACGGCATCTGCTACGTTCTTGTCTTACATTAGTTTTGAACACGCGCAGGAGGAAGCTGGAGTGCTTGCACTTCAATCCGCAACTGCCGCTGCACAGCAATTTAAAGCCCAGAACCCCTGCTAATATGCCATCGATCATTACAGCATCTAAAGAGGTCACTAACTTTCCAAACAAGTTCATCAGTCCATTTGGTGATGATCCCGTAGTTCCAATTTACTCGTCAATCCCATTCACGACTGGTCAAAATAATTGCTTGCCATGCGCCATCTGTGGCAGTAACTCTACACGCAACAATATCCTGAAAGCACAAGCTGACAGATTTGCTAACTATACACAGACAATAGCCAACCCAGATGATATTCTAGTTGGATTTAATTAATACATATGAGATCAAAAATGCAATACAAACTCGTACAAAAAGGAACAAATGAATTCTTGGAATTAGCAGATTTCGCTGAAGACTTTGACCATAAAATTATCGAGCATCCTAATATTAATGTGTATGCACATTATCGTGATGGTGAATTATTTGGATACTCTGATCACGTTTTTATTCCAACAATTTATCCAGCATTTCATCCTAAATTTACTCGACCTAGAGACGTTATTCAATGCATGACGGACTGGGTAACTTATTCTCAGATAACAAATTCACCGGGGTACATTGGTGTGCCTTTAAAAGATGAAAGAACTAACTTTACAAACGAAATAATGGAAAAATTAGGGTTGACTCCTCTCAAAAGAGAAGTTTACTCTTTAACTTAATTAACTTATGGGTGGATCAACATACAAACCAGCAATTCAAAAGCCTCGTCCAGATTTAAATATGATGATGGCATCCGAGGCAAACAAAGGGATGTATGGTGGTCTTGCTTCTCAAGGCAAGTTGCTTGAAATGGCTACTCAACTAAAGCCAATTTACCAAGAGTTCAACCCAAGCGAGGTATCTCAACAGGCATTTGAGTTAGGAATTGAAAATGCAAATCGCGCCAGACAATTTGAAGAAAACGTAGATCCAACTCTAGCTAAGATGCGTTCAGGCATGAGTGAAACTGTACAGAACCTAACCTCCCCTGAGAGTTGGCAACAAAAGCTAGGTCAGTGGGCAAAGACAAAAGGTCTTGCACAAATGATGGGGACTGGAATCGACATGGGATCCACCATTGGCAAGTCTGCCATGTTCGACCAATCCACGGCACAAGGTAGGCAGGTTGCTTTGGAAGATTTGGCACTGCGTCAAAAGTATCTAGACGCAACCCAAATGCAGGGTGGAATTGACCCCGGATCATTGGTTGCGGCTCAACAAGCAGCAAAAGGACAGAACCAACAAAGTCTACAGGAGTGGCAACGTGGAGTGCTATCTGGAGCGCAGGGTCTAGGGCAAACCGCACAAGACGCAATTAACCGCTCAATGGGTAATATCCAGTCTGCTCACACTGCCAACGTAGCCGATACGCAAAACTACAATAATATGCGTAACCAAGTTATGGCGCAAAATGCACAAAGCAAAAATGCCGCAATGGGATCTTGGATTGGAGCAGGTGGTGCAGTTGCTGGTGCAGCTACTGCTGCAATTATTATTTGATGAAAAACCTAATACATAAAACAATCGATAAAGCGGTTAGTTGGAACAAACAATGGCCCAATTCGGTCATCTTTTGGTCTGGTGGAAAGGACTCAACTGTCCTTCTGCACTTTCTAAAATTCAAGTGTGGGATTGATCTTCCTGTTGTTCAATTCAGGCAACCTAAATTCCGCGAAAGATATGCGTATTCAGACAAGCTAATCAAAGATTGGCAACTATCAGTATATGAATACCCAGCATTAAAATATGGTCTTTCTGATGGGCCTGATGTCGAAACTGGTGAGGTTAGATTTGATTTGCTTCACTACTTCCCTTGGGGCAACAATAACATCGTCCTCTCTTTGGGAACTGAAAGACCTAAAGTAAATGAACCATTTATGTGCGGTGTTGATGACTTTTTAATGCGTCCCACTGGAACATTTAATTTTCCGTGGAACGGAGTCTGGATTGGCACTAAATGGTCAGACACTGACCTAATTAAGGGTCACGTCCCGTTGTCACAGGATATCCGTCACGTTGACGGAAGTCCTGTCTCGCTCTATTTGCTAAAAGATTGGACTGACGGGGATGTTTACGAGTATCTTGAGTCAAACAATGTCCAGCCAGATCCAACTCGATATGTCAAAGGCAAGCACGGATGGATGAACAATCCTGACAAGTCATTGAATGCTGACTTCTATCCTGTCTGCCTTAATTGCGTGGATCGCCACCAAGGACAGCACGTCGATTGTCCAAAGCTAAAAGCAAAGATAACTAACATTTCCCACCTTGCACCTTACGATGACATCGTAATGCCAGATTTGGGATTTAAACCAGTAACTTGGAACAACAAATTAGAATAATATTATGGGTGGATCAAACGGACAACAAATGCCTCAAATTTGGACAGGTGCATCCAATGCAGCAAACGCAACAGGAGCATCGTCAACACCAGTACCAAATAGTCAATTTGGTGGAATTGTTGGCAGTGCATCTAACGCGCTAGGCAGAACAGGAGATACCATGCAGAATTTTTTTGCAGGAAAACTAGGAACTGGAGCGCAACCTCGACCCGATTACAATCCGCAAAAGCAACAGCAGCAAAATCAAAACATGAAAGATTTGCTAGGTGGCGCATTGGGTAAATCAGCATCTCCGTATGATCGTGCGGCAAAATCGCAGTCTGATTCCGCTTCCGCATGGTCTGCCATGCAACGTGGTAGTGGTGATGGAAGTGGTAGTTTGAGTTTTTCATCGATGGGTGGCTACGATGTCCCAGAAACTGGTGAGGAAAAGGTATCACAGGGTTGGGCTAATGCAATGCAATCCATTGGAACTTCTGCAATTGGTGCTATGGGCAGTAAGTTTGGTAATCCAGCAACCTCACCCGGAGGTGAATTCAATCCCTATGCTCAGGTTCGCAAACCGCTTTAATGGACGATGAATACGATTGCGAAAAATGTGGTGCTTGTTGTTGCTTCAAATGGTCTTGGCCTGTCTTGCGACGAGATCGATCTGATGCGACTGGTATCCCTCAAGAAATGCAAAGGGAAGACTACCCGTTAATGAAAACTACCGATTCTAGATGCGTTGCCTTGGACGGAAAAGTTGGCGAGAAGGTTTGTTGCATGGTATATGCAAACAGACCGAATTCTTGCAGACAATTCCAACCCGGTTCTGATCTTTGCAAAGAGGCGAGAAAGAAATTGACAATTTGAAATATTTAATGTATTTCACTAACAACCTAACAACTAACATTAAAATTAAGGAGTAATATTATGGGAGGAGGAAAAATGCCCACACCACCGAGACCACCAGACAACACGCCAATCTTGCTTGAGCAAATGCGTCAAAATCGAGAGGAGTCTTCTCGCGCTAGGCGAGACACTGATTTGTCGCAACGCAACTCAATGATCGAAGCGCAAAATCAGCAAGCCTCCATGCTTGCCCGTGAAGGGTCACAACGCGCCCAGCAGTCCATTAGTGGCATGAATGCACTAAAGGCAGCAGAGGATGCCGCTGCACGTCAACGTAGCTTGCTTGCGGCACAGGGTGCTGGAGCGGCAGCAACGGGAACTGGATACGACATCAATACTGCACGTCAAGGCGCAATGGCAAACCTAGGCGCGGCATCTGGAACCCTTCCATCCACGGGAGCCAATATGTTGAACCCAACGATGGTCAACCCTGCAATGACAACTGCGGCAAATCTTGGCGCGGGTGGGGGTAGCCAACGGGTCAATCAATTCGCAGTTCCTTCAGCATCTGGACTAACATTCGGCGGGGCTTAACCTTATGGCACTACCCACTGGTGGCTATACGTTTACCCCACAGACCGCAAGTCTTGGGGCGAGTCCTCTGTCTGCGTTGAAACCCCTTGACGTTGGTGTAAGCATTCAGTTTACTCCAATGCCGAAATACGAGGTTCCATCCGCACAACAGGAGTTAGTCAGCATGGGTGCTGCAAAGGGGTTCCAAGCGTTAACTGAACCTATTTTTGCTGCGATTAAAGCAAAGGATGATGAGGCTAAAGAAGCAGATAAGGATGCGCTTAAATTTGATAGAGACAAGACGCTTGCTAAAATTAGAGCAGAAAAGACTCCAGAAGAATTGGAGTATAATGCAGCAAGACTTGCAAACATTAAATCTTTAACAACAGAACGTGGTGGAGATAAGGTTCCTATTAACACAAAAAGAAAAGGGTTTTTCAAAAATCCAATAACTCCATCTGCTAATTTTGATGATTTACCAGAAGTCCCATCAGATCCATCTAAAGCCGAGGATTCAACACAGATATTAGCACCACTGTCATACAATCAAGATGATCAAGGATATCTTCCTGAAGTTAGAACGACCCCATTCAAGCCATATATTTCAGAAGAAGAAATCGCAGCGGTTACAAATCCTCCCCTTGAAAATATGCAAGCCGCAACTGGAGGAGTTATGGTTCCTTCAGCACCTATGCAAAAAGCAGATCCAGCTAAGAAGCCAGCCGCCAAAAAAGCATCTCCAGCAAAAAAACCAGAAGTTCGTACCGCAATCCCTGTCACTGCAACCCCAGAGGTTCGCACTGCTGCTCCATTATATGAACCTAACGATTTAATTGCTCCATATGAAAGTTGGGAAGATGCTGAAATGGCAAATCAAATGCTTGCAAAGCAACTGCCAAATTATGAAGTAAAGCCCGTTAAGCAGCAGATTATTGATGGTCAAACTTACTATTTCGTTGAACCTCCTGTTAAAAAACAAACACAAGAACAAATCCCATCTAATTTAGCAATTAAAAGTGCTAAAAAACAAGTTGGTGATGTAACTTACGATTTGATCCCCAAAGGTGAAATTAAACAACAAGTCAAAGCATTAAAAGAACCTCTTGGTGAAATTGATACGATGCTTCGCACGATCAATCAGATCAGAAGCATTTATAAAGGTGTTTCTCCCGGTGTTGGAGGTTTAGCAAATTGGCTAAGTTATATCCCCGGCACTGATGCTTCGGACGTTGAAAAGCTAACCAAGACCTTGCAAGGTAATATTGCATTCAAAAAACTTGCAGACATGAAATCAGCATCTCCAACAGGTGGTGCTTTGGGTGCGATTAGTGAAAAAGAATTAAGTTTGTTGGCATCTAATCTTGGGTCAATTGATCCAAGTCTAAGTTTCTTTTTGTTTAAACAAAACATTGATGAGATTGAAAATATTGTATCAAGAGCAAAAGAAGGAATTAAAGAACAAATTCAATCTGTTGAAACGCCGCAAAACTTTCAACCCATTCAATTGCAAGAAAATATTTTAGAAATTAAATCGCAAGAAGAGTGGAAAAAATTAAAGTCTGGACAAAAATATATTTTTAACGGGGTTACTGGAACTAAAAAATAATATGGCATGGCAACCACCTGAAGATGAATTAGACAGTAATGTTCTACAGCAATCGAAACCTTCTGAGGATGAATCGGTCAAAAATATTCCAAATCAATGGAGTCCTCCTAAAAATGAATTAGTTGAAAATACTCCAGATCAATGGAGTCCCCCTGAAGATGAACTAGATAATAGTCCTACTAAAATTAAAGACGCAGGTACGCTTCAACAAATGAAGCAATCAGGTCAAGAATTGACCCGTGAGCAAGAGAGAATTCTGTTTGACGCTGAAGATAAAAAAGAGTTTACACAAAAAGCATCCGAGGCTGTCATCACTTTTGTACCTACCGCAATTGATATTGCAAAGCAATTGGGAACAGGTGCTGGTGAATTTTTGTATAAAGGGGTTTTAAAGCCAATTGATTCAATGTCCCAGTCTGATGAAGAGGCTGAAAAGACATGGAAGGAAGCTAAAAACATATGGAGATCTGGAGTTAGTGGAGTTGCTGGAGACATTCAAGAAACATCAGATGCCTTGGTTCGATTCTCAATGTTTGGCAGCAGCATTACTGATAAATTGCTTGGAAAGTCTAATGATGAGCGATTTGAAAAATATATGCTTCGTGAGGGTATGCGTCAGTTTGCTCAAAAAGTGTATGCAGATGATCCTGACAATGCTGCTCGTTTGTTAGCTGAAAACCCATTGCTTCAAAAACTTGCTTCTGTTGCCGCTTTGGCTCAAGGAGCAACTCCAGAAGAGGCAGAACTTGCTAAAAAGGCTTATGAAGAGTTGGTAAAGGAACAAGGGTTAACTAAGGACGAAATTAATGAAAATGTTTCGTTGCTTGGTGAAATATTGTCACCGATTTCATTACCGGGAACCAACCGCATTACCAACACCTTTGCAAAAGCCACTGGCAAGGTTACACGAAAAGCTGGAGAATTGGCTTTAAGGGGCGTTGTTGCACCACTTGCAAAGGGAGTGGCAAAAACCGCTGGTGGACTAGAATCTGGCATTGAAAAGATCCAAGGTGCTTCACGCAAGATTGGTGAATATGCTGTTGGAGATCCAGATACATTTGTAAAAACTGCAACAAACACAATTGTTGGGCCTGCAAAACTACCTGCCAAGATGACAAGGGGCATTGCAACAACCATTGCAGATGTTGCAGGTCAAGCAGGGTTAGGAAGACGAGGAATGTTTGAGTTAGCTGGACGTGCATCAACATCTGGTGAATTTACCAAGAAACTTTTTGGGCCACAGGCATTGGGTGGAAAAGGACGCGCAAGGGTTGCTGACTGGGCAGTTCGTCAATCTAACGCTATTATTCAACCTGCCGTTAATGGTGCTGTATTGAATGTGGCACTTGGATTGCCAGATATTGAAACTGCGCGTGATCTTGGCTATAGTGCTGGAGTTGGAGCGGGTATTGGCGGGTATGGTGGAGCAAGACTAATCGAGCGTGGTGGTGCTTTGATTAATCCAACAACTGGGCTTGCTGAAAAGATAGATGCCATCGTTACCCCAGACCCATCTCAATTGCGTAAAGATGAAGATGCGGACATTCAAAGATTCATTAAAACCGCTGATCCAACATTGATGTCAAGCATCGATGAATTGTCGAATGTCAACAACATCAAATCTGCTCTTGATCTAAAGATCAAAAATCTAGAAGCAAAAAAAGTTGCTCAGATAAACAAACAAGATGAGCGTCGAATCCAAGATCAAATTGATAATTTTGCAGAACAACGAAAAGCATTAGACAAATCGACTCCGCAAACTGAAGCGGAAATCAAACGTCAAGTTCAATTGAGCTTCACGGATGCAATGGACTTGGCAAAGACCACTGGAGCGGCAGCAGGGTTGAATAACATTCAAGTAAAGGTTCTGCGTCCAGATCAGATGGAGGACTTCTACCGCAATCTGTATGGAAAGACATTAACTGATGCGGAAAGTGTGCTTCAACAACTTGTTGGCAACCCTCGTTTGTCTCCATCAGAGAAAGAGATGCTTGGTTTAGCTGATCAAACCATCAAGCAATATCTACAAGATGTAGCTGGATCCTCTACCGCAAGAGGGTTTGCAATTTCAGAACAGACTGGAAAACCAAACCACCTGAAGATGCAAAATCAAACAGGTGCAACAGTTGTCATTAATGGTGATTTGGTGACACAAATGGGACGAGATGGACTTAACTTAGGGCGGGTTATCAATCACGAAATGCAACACGCATTATCGAACTTCCAAGAAGTTCGTGACATGATTGCGCCGATCCGAAAAGAACTTTTCGATCAAAAAGTAATTAATCCAGATGGAACATTTGAAGTTGTTAAAAAAGGTGTAATTCCAGACTCTGAATTGGATAAATTCGCATTGCAATATGCTGCGGCAATGGATGCATCTGGTGGAGCGTCATTCTTGTCTAATTTTGCCAATCAAGACCAGTTGAGGAACTACATGAAGGAAGAGTATCTGTCAGAGTTGGCAGGTCTTTCTGGTGGAATTCAAGGCAATCTACGGGGCAACTTAGACTCCGTGGGACGTTCTGTTGTGGACTGGATTGAAAGTCGAACAAAGAATGGTGCGTTAAAACGAGTCAAGGAAGCACTCCGTAATTACGGAGTCATTGTTGATGACCAAGGTCAGTTTTCATCTGTTATTGGTGGAGAACTAAACCCAGAGGCACTCGCAATGATGCGCCGATATCAAAGGGGTCTTCGTGATCTCAATGAATCTTTGGTTTACAATTCTGATCCGATTAAAGATGAGGCTGAAATCCCCTTGACAGTGTTTTCAACCAATCGTGCATTGCAACAACGATACAAGGATTCCGAGTTTTTCGAGCAACAACAAGTTGTCAAAATGACAACCCCAGATGGTCAGACTCAAGAGATTGTTATTCCACCCAACGTGAAGGTGGATTCGTTCATTAGTGACTATCGATTTGCAAATGGTCAGTTGGTCGATGATCTAGGCAACGTAATTTCGCTTGGGCCTGATATTCCGCTTCAGGCAATGCCTGACGGGACTTCTCTTAGCGTTGATACACGCATTGCTAGGAATGCAGATGGATCCCCTCGCATTATTTCCCCAAGGGAATCTAAGCGTAGAGCAAAGAAACGTGGAGAGGCAATCCGCAAGGCTATCGATGAAGCACCTGAAGATGCATCTGGAGTGAGGTTGGAAGATACAGGGAACGGAAACTATCGGGGAACCCTTTCACCAACACAGGTTGCTGCAATTAATGCACTGCCAAACGACCTTGTTGCTCCATCACTGAAACGTAAGATTGCATTCTTTAATGAAATCTTGGGTCGAAAAGATGGAACTATTGTAGATATCGAACACCAAGCTGCAATACGAGACAAAAAGTATCGTGCATTGCAACCACAAATGAGAACCGAAATCCCATTTGGTTTTCAATTCGATAAACAAGGCAACTTTTTAATGACAACGATGTCGATGTCACGGATGCACGACAAGGCTAATGCTTGGGCAGCAAAGCGTCCTCGCAACTTGAGGTTGTGGGGTGGAGACATGACCAAATTTTGGGACTCTGTGCGTCAGTACCTTTACAACCACAAACAAGGCTTGCAGGGGCATATTGGGCTTAATTCAGACCCTGAGATAGCAATGGAAATGAAGAACAGGATCAACGATCTATTCAATGTCTATCGAAAGGAAACCCGCGATGCGAATCCAGAACGCACCACTTTGCCTAAACGAAAGGGACAAGATAGCAGGGACGTAGTTATTCGTTCCAGACGCATGGATAGAATTAATTCCTATGATGAAACTGCGTTGGCAAAGATGCCATTTAGTTACGAGTTGGCAGTTAAAAACTATCTTCCAGCAGAAAATCCCCTTGCCGAATTGCAGAGTCCAGAGCAATTCGCTCAAGCAATGGAAATTGACACGGAACTAGCGAGACTAGCCGCGCAAGGCAACATTGAACCATTGGAGTTACAATTGCATCAGCAAGACCTATTGCATCCAGCAGAGTATATTGATGTAGAGAATGGAAAGTTGCGCGTTCGATCCATGTTTGATCCAACGCAAGCTATACTTGAACCAATGGAAAGCGAACCAGAGGTATCAACATCGGCAACTCAATTCATGCCAGCGGAAACGGACAGGGCAAAATTCTTATCTGCTGAGTTGGAAAAGATGTACGAAGAGGGTGGAACTGACAAGCGCATTGCCAACTATGAAAGCGAATTGGAAAGCATCTACCAAAAACTAGAATCTGATCAAGATGCTGCTTCCACCGAGGGGGAGGAAAACATAACGGAAAGCGAAATGAACCCGCAGGACGTGGTTTTTGACGCAATTAACAACTACAAAACAGGGAAGGTTGAGAACCAAGATCAAACTCTGGCAGAGCATATTCGCAATGTGTTTGATAGCGAGGGTAAATTCAACATTTCACCATCCGTCACGGATGCTGAAATTGAAAGTGCGGCAAACGATATTTACAACCAAAAATCCGCACAACGCCAAAAAATAACTGGGTTGCAGTTCA
>Ga0315284_10013429_pt1 | contig 11659 bp, 10 predicted proteins | sample YL17G09_16_MG_FD_203696 | JGI IMG/M metagenome (GOLD analysis project Ga0315284, IMG submission 203696) | Sediment microbial communities from Yellowstone Lake, YNP, Wyoming, USA - YL17G09_16 | ecosystem: Environmental > Aquatic > Freshwater > Lake > Sediment | place: USA: Wyoming | collected... | reverse complement strand
TCTTGCCGGTTGGGCTTACCGGAAGCTGTCCGTATTCTACCAAAATGAATTTTTTAGGAATTTTATATTTCGCCAGGTGTTTTTGGGCATAATCCTTGAGAATATCTTCGGTTAAATTTTTCGATGTGGGAACCACGACCGCCGTAACCCCTTCAACCCAATAAGGATGATGAACCCCGAAAACTGCACTGACCTGCACATCCGGGTGAGAGTTTAATACCTCCTCTACATCCAGACAAGATACATTTTCTCCTCCGGTCTTGACCATGTCTTTTACTCGGTCAACAAAGTAGTAGTTTCCATCTTCTCCCAAACGTCCTACATCGCCGGTATGCAGCCATCCATTTTTGAAAACCTCTTTGGTTTTTTCTTCATTTTTGTAGTATTCGAGCATTACAGAGGGACTTCGAATAACAATTTCTCCTGTTTTTCCTGGTGAAACATCTTCATCATTTGCGTCAACGATTTTAATCTCTGTATCAGGCATAGGTTTTCCAATGATATTGCCTGCCTCAGGTATTTTATGATCATCTAACCAGGCCAGTGTGCCGGTAATATTTATCTCTGTCTGACTCCAGTGAGCTCCGAATGTAGCTTCTGGACATAATTCCATCCATTTTTTCAGTGCATCCAATGGCATGGAACCTCCGAACCATACACATTTTCTGAGCGAGCTCAAATCATATTGTCCCAGATCCATACCTAATAGCCCGGTATAGAGAGTAGGTGGCCAGATAAGGGAGGTGACTTTCTCTTTTTGAATCAGTTCCAATGCTTCGATCGGATCGATTCCATATGTGCCGTAAATTGCCGCACCTCCTTTTACACATGCCACAAAAACCGAGGATGCCCCGATATGAAACAAGGGGATGTTCATCATCCAAATGTCATGTTCAGTGATTCGTGATCCTGATGAACTCAAAAAGCTGGCACACTGGGAGAAGTAACTGCAGTGCTGAATAAGTGCGCCTTTGGGTGCAGCCGTAGTTCCACTGGTGTAAATGATCGAGGCAGGATCGTCACCGTGAATGATTACCTCGGGTTCGCTATCAGGATAATTTCCTGAAAGCAATTCATCCACATCAAACCAGCCAGGGGGAAGATCAATACTCGCCAGATTTATCAATCCGAATTTTTCAACAATGCTCAGTTCATTGTGCACATTTTTTACTGGATCAAGAAAAGCACTTTCCACGATGAAGACTCTGGCTTCGCAGTGATTGAGCTGGAAGACAATCTCAGCGCCTCTCAGAAGATAGTTAACCGGGGCATACCAGACACCAGTCCTGAAACAGGCCCACATAAGTAAGGCCATTTGGTAGCAATTCTGTGACATGATTGCCAAGGCATCACCTTTTTTTAGACCCAGAGCCATTAATGCATGTGCCGTACGATTAACCGCTTCATCAAACTCCTTGTAAGTGAATTTATTGTCTTTAAATGCCATGAGAAGCTTGTTGGGAAGTCTTTTGGCAGTTCTCCTGAGGAAATCACCTACAGCTTGACGCCGCAGTAAATTTTGCTGGTACTCTTCCTTCTCATACATAAGACACCCCCCTATCTTTTATTGGTTGGAGAATTTCCCGGTAAGCAGTCACAAACTTAGGCTGTGTTTATTAGAAACACCAGATTCCATTCACATAATCAGCGTTTCGCCGATTAGAAAACCAGGAATTTTTTAATGTAGATTCCAGAAATTATACAACTATATTTATGGCAACAATCTGATCACGACAATTTTGATGCTTGATTATCTTTTACCACAGAAAAGCTTTAAAACAAGCGAAGCGACGATCTCCTCCTTTTGATTTTTTATCTCAATGGTGTACCCGATGATTCCTGCTGTTTCTTTGTCGCGTTTCTCGTTGACGGTGGCCTCACAATGAATCGTGTCTCCGATCTTGACTGGACCTGTAAGGCGGACTTTGTCCATCCCATAAAACGCAATAAATGATTTAGGTAGCAGTACATATTCTCCAAGCCTGCCTAGGAGCGCGGTACCTATAACCAGGGTAAGCATACCATGTGCAATCCTTTCTTTGAACATGGTAGTCTTGGCATACTCCACGTTAGTATGCAGCTGATGCCAGTCTCCAGTCAGGGCAGCATAGACAACAATATCAGTTTCTGTAATCGTTCTTCCAGACGATATGAATTTTTCGCCGATCTCGTAATCCTCAAAATGTAACTTTTCCATAAGATAACCTCCTCTGAAATAATTTAGATTATAATGTTTTTTAAAGTACCCTGGCTAAAAGCCTTCCAATCGTGCGATGATTTCCGACATGATTTCGTCGGCGCCACCGCCGATTGACATAATGCGGGCGTCACGGTAGTAGCGCGAGATCAGGCTTTCGGTCATGAAACCCATGCCGCCGAACATCTGCAGGCAGCCGTCGGCAACCTTTCTGATCAGTTGTCCTGCGATCAATTTGCCCATGGAGATTTCCCTGGTCACATCTAGGTTTTGCATTTTCATGCGCACGATATGATAGGTGAGCTGTTTGAGACACTCGGCCTCGGTCAGCCAGTCTACTAGGCGGTGTCGCAGGACCTGTTTGGTTATCAGGGGCTTGCCGAATACGATTCTCTGTCTGAGATAATCCACGGTCATGTCGATCATGTTCCTGACACACACGTATGTGCCGGGCAGGGTGGCAAAGCGTTCGTGCTGGAACTGCTTCATCTGATAGATGAAGCCTTCCCCTTCTTCCCCGATCAGGTTTTCGGCAGGAACCTTGACATCGTCAAAGAAGAGTTCGGCGGTATCACTGCTTCTTAAGCCAAGTTTATCGAGTTTCTTGCTGACGGTGAAGCCTGGCAGGTTTGTGGGCACGACGAACAATCCGAAGGCGTGGTGGTGCGACTCGTCGCTGGTTCTGGCGAGCAGGGTCAGAAAGTCGGCCTGACAGCCGTTGGTAATGAAGGTCTTGGAGCCGTTCAGCACGTAGCAATCCCCCCTTTTGGCTGCCTTGGTACGTATTGCAAAAACATCCGAGCCTGCTCCGGGTTCGGTAACAGCGAGGGCCGAGACCATCTCTCCGGCAATAGCTGGTTTCAGGTAGGTTTCCTTGAGGTACTCGCTGCCAAACATATCGATGGCCGGCGTGGCTAGATTTGTCTGCACCACAATCGCGGTCCCCACACCAAGGCCGTGGATGTGCCCAAGCTCCTCGAGAAAAATGGTTTCATACCAATAGTCGAGGCCCTGGCCTCCATACTGGGGATCATAGCGGATCCCCAGGAATCCGAGGCTCCCCATTTTCTTGAATAGATCGTGCAGCGGAACCGTGGTTTCCTCCCACCCATCCATGTTCGGGTTGATTTCCTTGTCCACGAATTTCCTCACTGATTCACGAAAAGCGTTGTGTGTATCATCGAAATACATTCTTGCCTCCTCCAAGGTTGGGTTCGGTACTTGTTTCGATTATTGATTCGGAAAGACGTTCATGTATAACTTGGTTCGACCGGAATACACAAGGCAATTGCATACACTCAATAATGGCGGAAAGTTCATTGCCATGTATGATGTAATGTTGCCTAGGCCGGTTTGAGAAACAGCTATCCAATGTGGAATCGGGGTGTATCTTTTTACTGCAGATAAAACCATTGTAGGTAATCCCCCGACTTTGCCGGGGACTCACAGAGTTTGACATATACGGGAGTAAGAGAGAGCCTCCAACTGTGAACCGCTCAAAGTTTACAGAAGGAGGCTGTAATGGAAGATGTGTCGAGTTTAAATTACACCGTATGGGAATGCAAGTATCATATAGCATGGATCCCGAAGTGTCGGAGAAAGGTAATGTATGGGGATTTACGAAGATATCTTGGAGATATACTGAGATCACTGGCACGGCAGAAAGAGAGTGAGGTTTTAGAAGGGCATTTGATGCCGGACCATGTGCATATGCTTATTACCATACCGCCAAAATACTCGCTGTCGCAAATAGTTGGGTATATCAAGGGGAAGAGCGCCATACACATAGCCAGGAATTATCTGGGACAGGAGCAAAATTTTGGAGGGTATCATTTTTGGGCAAGAGGATACTATGTAGCGACAGTTGGTATGAAGGAAGGTGCAATTCGCGAGTACATCAAGAAGCAGGCACAAGAGGACAAGCGTATTGATCAACTCAAAATGTTTGAGTAGAGGAGGCTGCCTTTAGGTGGCAAAGGGTTTTCAACCAACCGCTTTGAGCGGTTCATGGTTTTCGAAAGCCACCGGCTTTGCCGGTGGTTGTGACACCTACTTGCCTTGGAATTTGGGTGGGCGCTTTTCAAAGAAGGCCTGAACCCCCTCTTTCGCATCTTCGGTCATGAAGAGATCAGCTAAAAGTTCGGCCTCCAGGTGCAATCCATCCTCAAGCATCATGTTACACCCTACATTGATTGCTTTTTTGCCATTGCGTATCGCTAGGGGACCACCGCTCAGGAACTCCCGGGCCAGTTGTTTCGCTTCATTCACAGCTTGTCCGTGAGGAACTACTTTTTCTACCAATCCCATATCAAAGGCATCCCGGGCACTGAAAAAACCCCCACCTAACACCATCATCTTGGCCTTGCCCTTGCCCAATAAACGGGTCAGGCGCTGAGTTCCGCCTGCACCAGGGATAATGCCGAGCTTCACTTCGGGTACCCCCAACACCGCATTTTCGGCTGCAATGCGAATATCACAGGCCACGGCGAGTTCGCATCCACCTCCCAAGGCGAGACCGTTAATGGCCGCAATGACCAGTTTGTCAAAATTCTCAATCTTGGTAAAACATTCCTGCATAGCCTTGGCGCCAATAAATATCTTCTCCCTTTTACCAAGCAGGTCGTTGAACATCCGAATGTCTGCTCCGGCAACAAATGCCTTTTCTCCTCCACCGGTTATCACTACGGCCCCGACATTCTTGTCTCCCTCCAGTTCCTTAAAGATGTCTGACAGTTCCTTGATAACATCTTCGTTGAGGGAATTCACTGGAGGATGAGAAATTGTTACCACTGCTATTCTATCTTCGACTGCGTTGATTATGTGGTTTCTCGCCATATCCCGCTCCTTGAGTATTTTTTGTTTGAAGGGATAATGGATTTCAAAGCGAATTGCTTTTCCGAAATTGTAGGAGGCTATAGGCCGAGTTCTCCTGCTATGAGTTGCTTATGATAATCTGAATCGCCTAAGGATGTGTCTCCTATGATCGAACGTTTATGATACAGGTGTAAATCATGCTCCTTGGTAAAACCGATACCACCGAATATCTGATGACCCAGGGTTGTTACCCGTCGGTAGGTACGCCCTACATAGACTTTGGCCATGGAAATCTCCAACCCGGCAGAAATGCCTTGGCTGATTTTCCAGGCAGCCTTGTAGGTGAGATATCGAGAACCGTTAATATATGTCCACATGTCAGCAAAAAAATGTTGAATAGCCTGAAAGCTGCCAATCGGATGGTTGAATTGGGTGCGTTGTTTTGCATACTCTAGGCTCATATCTATGACCGCTTGGGCACCACCGATCATTTGGGCGCACAGCGCAACCGATGCTTTTTGCACCGTATCATGCACAATTGGCCAACCTTGATCCAAGTCACCCAGTATATCGTTGTTTCTCACGCGAACGTTTTCGAACACAATCTCGGATTGTTTGTCTCCAGCAAGAGTTTTAAGTGGTGTTTGTTTGATTCCAGGGCACTTGGCCTCAACCACGAAGATGCTGAGCCCTTTTTCAGGCTGCTTTTCCTCGTTCGTTCTGGCGATACAGAGTAGATAATCCGCGATATGTGCATCCAGTACAAATAGTTTCATACCATTGATGAGATAGTCTTTGTTGTCAGGTTGAGCAGATACCTTGATCGATGAGGCCGTGAAGCTGGCACTTTGCTCTGTAATAGCCATGGAGATAATCAAATCCCCCTGTGCAATCTTTGGCAGGAATGCCCGCTTGAGTTCATCACTGCCAGCACTTATAATCGGAAGACAGCCGAGTATAATAGTTGAGAAAAACGGTCCGGGACAAATATAGTAACCCATCTCTTCAAGCAGAACGACTAGATCCAGGAAAGTACCCCCACTCCCCCCAAACTCCTCCGGGATTACCAGACCTTGCCAGCCCAGCTCCGCCATCTTTTGCCAAAGTTCTCTTGAAAAACCTGTTTCACTTGCTTCCATTATCCTCACGAGCTGTTTGGGACATTCTTTGGCAAGAAAGTTGTGAGCCGAGTCTTTCAGGAGATTTTGCTCTTGACTCAGATAAAAGTCCATTGTCACTCCATCTAAGAGAATATTTTTGAAATTGGTTACTTCCTCGGAAGGCCCAGTCCGCGGGTTGCAATGATTCCCCGTTGCACCTCAGAGGTTCCGGCTCCGATCGGGCCTGAAACCGAATCCATATATCCGAGACTAATCCTGCCCATCATTGGAGCCCATTTGGAGCCGCGTACCAAATGTCCGTACAGACCGAGAATCTCCATCGCTGTGCTCGCCAAGGTGCGGCCAAGCTCGGTTCCAAATAGTTTCAACACGGAAGATTCGAGTTCTGGTATTAAGCCTTGATCCATCATCCAGACGGTGCGCCAGTAGAATCCGTTAAGCACCTCGATTTCAATTGCCATTTCTGCCAGTTTATGTCGTACCAAAGGATCTTTGGCCAGAGGCTGACCATTGTGCCAGGTATTTCCTACGTACTCGATAAGTTCTTCCAGTACCCGCCTGAATGCACCGATGCCAACGAACAGCCTTTCATACTGGAGGGCGATCATTACATAATAGAAGCCATGATTGATTTCCCCGACCACATTACATTTGGGAACGCGGACGTCGTCGAAAAATACTTCATTAAATGAGTGAATACCGCATATATTTTCAAGTGGACGGATAGTGACGCCAGGTGTTGTGTTATCCACGAGCAGTAATGTAGCTCCCGCATGTTTGGGAGCATTCGGGTCGGTTTTTGCCAGCACCCAACCGTAATCTGCAATATGGGCACCGCTGCTCCAAATTTTCTGGCCGTTGATGATGTAGTGGCCATCTCCATCATCCTCAGCCCTTGTCTTGAGCGCTGCCAGGTCAGATCCGGCGTTTGGCTCGCTGTATCCCAACCACATGCGTACTTTGCCTCTGGCGATCCTCGGCAACCACTCCTGTTTCATTTCTTTGCTGGCAACAATCGCAATGGTCGGGCCGCAAATGGCTGTGGAGACATCCCCCCCCGGTATTCTGTAGTAGCTCATGACATCATCAGCTATGGCATGCTTGATCATCGAATTCTGCCCACCGTACTCCTTCGGCCATCCGAGATTGAGCCACCCTTTCTGCCCCAATTTTAGCAGCAACCTATCATATAGATCCTTGAATTCCTCCTCGAGTATCGGAAGCGTTCCGTATCCGGCAGGCCAGTATAGCGCTTTTTCATTCCAGTCCGGTGGCAGTTCCTCCTTGGTGAAATCCTCTACTTCTTGTCGAAATTTCTTTTCTTCTTCAGTGAAATCAAAATTCATCCTATCTGCCCTCTTAAACGCTCTTCCTATTTTTTCTCCGACGCGATATTCTTGTATACCTTTCTCAGTTCTTTCTTCAAAATCTTTCCCGTGGGATTTCTTGGAAAGTCATCAACAACGAGCACATATTTCGGTACCTTAAACCTGGGCAATTTCGCCTTGCAGTATTTTATAATCTCACCCTCTTCAATAGTCTCTCCCTTTTTGGGAATTACCGCCACAGTCAGTGCTTCCATCCAATCAGGGTGGGGTACGCCAAAAGCGGCGCACTCCGCGACCTTTGTATGGGTGCTCACAACAAATTCTATGCCTGCGCAAGGAATATTCTCTCCCCCGCTCTTGACCATATCTTTTATCCTGTCCACAAAGAACACTTCTCCGTCTTCATTCATCCTTCCCACATCTCCGGAATGAAACCACCCCCCGGCAAAAATCTCCCTGTTCTTTTCTTCATTCTTGTAATAGCCTTTCATTACCGCCGGTCCCCTGAATACCATCTCTCCTTCTTTGCCCACCGGTACATCATTGTTATTGATGTCCACAATTCTCATTTCAAGAGCGGGCGCCGGTCTTCCCACCCAGTTCATATCTTTTTCGGGTATCTCGCCCATCACTTTAAAATTGCCTGCCGTTCCCAGAGCAGAGAGTTCGCTTGAGGCATACAAAGATACCCACTCAATATGAGGAGCCACTCTGTTCCAGTTGACGATCATCTGTTCGGGAATGGTAGCGCCAAACGACACACATCTTCTCAGGAATTTCGCAATGTCTTCTATTCCCGGAACCTGCAGCAATCTGGTATAAAGTGTCGGCGGCAGCACCGTATATGTTGTTTTATATGTGCTTATCAAATCGGCTATAGTATTGGCATCGGGCATATAGACAAGCACTAACGTTCCCCCTAACATTAGAGAAAATGTTGCCACTGCAATACCTCCCGTGTAAAACAGGGGCAGGGCCTGAAGCCCGATATCATCTTCTCTCACGTCGAGATAATTTCTTGACTGTAACGCGGAAGCGGCTGCAAAGTAATTCCCGTGTGTAAGCATGACACCCTTGGGAAGGGCCTCAGTTCCGCTTGTGTAGGTAACAGTCGCAATATCATCGATATCTATTTCAACCTCCGGCTCCTTATCGGGATATTTACCGAGCATCTCGGTAATATCCACCCACCCATCCGGCACTCCCTTCGCACCGGTAACGCCGATATAACCGTACTGAACGTCCCGCAACTCGTTTAAAACATTCTCGATACGCCCGATCAGGGTATCCTCAATAAAAAGCATCTTTGCCTCGGAGTTCGTAACAACAAATTTTACGTCCTCATCCTTAAATGTTACATTTACCGGAGTAATACTCGCGCCGATCTTGGCAAGACCGTATATCAAAAACAGGAATTGAGGACAATTCATTGAGTAAATAGAAACCTTATCTCTTTTCCCGATGCCGAGGGACAGGAGACCATTGGCAACTCTGTTAATAGCCCTGTTAAATTCATCCCATGTATATTGAATTACCTCTCCCCCCGGTGCAGGAAAAATCAATGCGGTCTTATTCTTGAGTCTTTTCGCGTTTCTCCTGAAGGTATCGCCCAACGCGAACCGTCTCAGAACATTGTTTTCAATGACGTCTGATCCCATTTTCACCCCCCCCTTTTGCTGATTTCTTTATTTGTTACCCCTGCAAGCGGGGCCCGTTACGATATGGATTTGCCCCGTTTTTCAAAGAATTGTTCCGCGATTTTTTTGACATACTCTCCCTGACCCATGATGGCTTGATGTGCCGCCTCCCAGGCGAGGGCATCTTTGAGCGTCATGTCAAAACTGCTGTTCAGTCCTTGTTTGATTAGGGTAATCGATTCTGAGCATTTAGTTAGAAGTGAACGGGCCAAAATATCGACTTCTCGATCTAACTTTCCATCCGGTACACATTTATAGATAAGACCGATTGATGCGGCGTTTTTACCATCAATCATATTTCCCAGAAGCGCAAGTTCTCTGGCCTTGGCCATTCCGACCAGCCGCGGTAAAAAATAGATACCGCCACAATCAGGTACGAGGCCGATATTGACAAAAATTTCGCACAATTGGGCCGACTCTGCGGCAATCACAAAATCACCGGTCAAGGCCAGGTTCGCTCCCCCGCCGACTGCCATGCCGCGCACCTTGGTTATGATCGGTTGAGGCATTTCCCGCAGTATATTGATCACCTGCCCGAGTCGTTTCATTGCCTCCAACCACTCGGGTGCCTTACCGCCAGCCTTGAAAAGGGTCATGTCAGCACCAGTACAGAAGTTTCCTCCAGCACCCTCAATGATTACTACTTTTATCTCTGAATCGGCTGCAACCTGGTAGACTGTATGAAGCGCCTCCTCAATCATTTCCAGGTTGACAGCATTCATGACTTGAGGACGGTTGAGTGTCAAAGTGCATATGCTATCTGTCTTTCTCATGAGAACTGACTTTTCAGCCATGATGCGCTCCTTTCGTACCGGGGTGTTGTTTTGTAGGGAGAAAGTTCATCGCTTTGGAAAAGATAAACGATCTCTAAGAATGCCTTTAGAGGCCACGTCACCACTTTGAAGCCAGAGATTTTAGCGGTTTGATGAGAAATCGGTTAGAATTCATTATTGGGAATGTCCTTAAAGGGCTTTACTTGACCGGAGAAAAGTAGGAAATGTCGTTGATATCTGCGTTCTTTGTTTCTCTCCAGATTGCTTTGACCTTTGTGCCGATCTTTATTTTCTTGTGTACATTGTTTGCATCCGAGAGATCAATTCCGCCAATGAAGTGAAAAAAGTCGCTATCAGTCCCGTCCAGACGGATCAGTGCCTGCACGTAGGGTGGTTCCTTGACCTGTGCATAAAATTTATTACAGACAAGACTCCACGATGTGACGGTCCCTTCCTGTCTGATTTCAACCCAATTTTGCATGTCAACCAGACATTCAGGGCAGAAGGGCCTTGCCGGAACAAAAACCTTGCCGCATGTATTGCATTTGGTTCCCAAGATCTTCTCTTCTTTGAGTCCATTGAAAAATCGGGTCCATATTTTGCCGAGTGCCCACCGATATGGCAGGGCCACATTATTGGGAGTTGTCCTGTATTCTTTTGACATGTTTCAATCCTCCTCTTCTCGTCTGCTTACAATGATAGAATTTCGACCGGAGCAAAGTAGTCCAAGTCTGTAATGTCACCCCGTTTATCTTTACGCCAAACCGCTTTTACCTTCCCTCCGAGCTTGACAATCTTATTCGCTTTCTCAAAGTCAGAGAGATCAAAACCGGCGATTCGATGAAGGAATCCGGTATCAGCACCTTCCAGCCGAATTTGAGCGGATATGAATGGGGGATCCTGTATCTGGCCATAAAACTTCAAAGTCGCATATGACCATGTCTCGATGATGCCTTCTTGGCTAACTTCCACCCATTCATCAGTTTCCTCGAAACACCTGGGACAGAAGGTTCGTGGGGGAACCAGTATTCGTTTGCATTTATAGCATCTTTTGCCCATGATTCTTTCTTCTTTGAGATAGTCAAAAAATTTACTCCAGGTCTGTCCTACAGCAATCTCATAAGGCACTAAAACATTAGTTTTGATTTCTCTAGGTTTTTCCTCTGAATTTTTTTGTTCCATAATCACTTTCCTCCGTATTTTTCTTGGGATCTAGAGTTCTGATCCAACGATCGTTATCCCATTGAACTGGTCTATTCCGCCCATGGCGTGGGAAAGAGCAAGTTTTGCCCCATCAACTTGATGCTCTCCGGCTTTGCCGGTAACCTGCAGGACAGCTTCAGCCAGTCTGATAAGCCCAGTGGCTCCGATCGGATTAGTACACAATACCCCCCCCGAAGGGTCGCAAGGAAGTTGGCCATCCATTAGGAACGTACCCTTCACTACATAATCAGGGGCCTGCCCTCGAGGACAGAATCCAAAGCATTCATAGAAAATCATTTCCTGATAGGTGAACGGATTGTATATTTCTGCAACATCCAGTTCCTTTAACGGGTCGTGAATGCCTGCCTGACTGTAGGCCTCTTTGGCCGCTTCAGTGGCGCTTGGCCAGATTGATTTATTGCTTTCACCGTAGAAAAACTCTTCACCCCTGAAACTCAAGCCTTTAATCCAGGCTGGTTTCTTGCAGATCTTTTTGGCTTTATCTTCCGAAGCATAGATAATGGCA
>Ga0315284_10013427_pt1 | contig 11660 bp, 14 predicted proteins | sample YL17G09_16_MG_FD_203696 | JGI IMG/M metagenome (GOLD analysis project Ga0315284, IMG submission 203696) | Sediment microbial communities from Yellowstone Lake, YNP, Wyoming, USA - YL17G09_16 | ecosystem: Environmental > Aquatic > Freshwater > Lake > Sediment | place: USA: Wyoming | collected... | reverse complement strand
AAAAAAAATCAAATGAAAACAGGAAATCAAAAATTCGTAGTTACAACAAACGCAGCTGGTGCTGGTTTAATGGGTTTAGCTTCTAAAACTAAAAAAACTGCTGCGGCAAAAAAAGATGACAAAGATATTATCACAGTTTCTGATGATACAGTTTCTGATGCCATCGATACTTATGTTGCTCAAAAAGCAATTGTTGATGCTGGTACTGCTGCAATGGCTGCTGCAAATGAAATTATCAAAAAAGAAGGTGGTGAACCAGTATGGGTTGCTGACATGGAAAAAACCGGTCGTTCTAAAGATTCATTTATCTTAGCAAGTAAAAATGGTGCAAGTGTATTATATGCTGTAACTGATGCATATAAGCGTTCAAATCTTGATGAAGAGCGTATTGAACATTTGCAAACAACTTTGGGTGATGGTATCATCTCAACAGAAAATAAATTTGTTATCAATCCTGAATTGATTGACAAATATGGTCAAATTCTTTGCGACTTTATTAAAGCAAGTAAAGAAATTGATGATGCTGACAAAACTGAATTAATTCAACTTGAGCAAAAGCATGTTATCACTAAAGGTACTAAAGATAAAATGCGTGAAATTGCACAAGCAAATGGAGTTTCAGTTCAACACGTGTTTTCTGAAGTTCAACCAACTTGTCAAATCAAAGTTCGTGGTACTAAATAATTAAACCACCAATTCAAAAAGGGAAGGAAAAATCCTTCCCTTTTTTTATTTTTAAAACCAACCAATCATGCTATATAAAAATAAATCAAACTGGAATACCCTTGATAGAAAAGATCAAGAGACAAAAGCTATCGCAAACCTACTTGGTGTTGATGAAGCAAAAATATTACGTATTGGAAATGATACAACCGATGAAGAAGAAATTAGTCACATGGATTGGATTTTACTTCGTTCGAAGTTTTTAAAGGTGGAAACAAATACTAGCAATCCTGATTTCATATTATGTCAGTTTGATGGCGAGAAGTTCGTTAGAGCAATGATAGAAGATGTTGTTGAGTATTTCATAGTAAATGATGAAGGAACTCCTGCTAACCTATTAAACATAACAGAAGTAGAATTCGTAGATATAATTGATGAAGCGAATGGAAAAAAACAAATAGATGTAGATTTCTTTAAATCAATTTTACCAGGTAGTGTTTTTTCACAAGGCGAAATTGAAAATTCGCCAGAAGGATTATACATGACAAATTCAAACATAGGCAAGAAGCTTTTATGGATTGCTAAAAAGGGTGAAGCCAATGATTGGACAATTTATACGCATTGGGCAGATAAAGGTTTTATGTATGTTATGAGTCAAGGTGATAAGGTCATAGGTGAAGCGAATATCAGAAAGCTTGTTAGATGCACTGACGAAGTTTTTAAACAATATAGAATGTAAATCCGTAGTATGGTGCATGGGGAAATCCTGTGACTCGTTTAGTCATTTGAGCGATTTGAAATATGCGGATTTAAAAACGGCTTCCTTTGGGAGCCGTTTTTGTTTTCTACTCTCAGAAAAATAAATTTTTTACTCTCGGAATTAATTCTTACATTTGTACTTATAAACCTTTAAAAATAAAAAAAAATGAGACAATCAACAATTTCAGCAAACACTCCCTTTAATAAAAAGGAGATTATTAAAAGAGCATCAGAAATTTGCGTGAGCCGCAATAACAAAGGTGTCATTATAACAATGGATGGAACTAAAGTGATTTCTAAATACACTCCAACTGATGCGTATGAGATCGTAGAATTCGCAGATGCAGTTAAGCAATTACTTAATGCAGTTGATAAAATTTATCAACCAGAATTTTACACGATAACTTGCCATGCCGGTTTTCAAGAATTAAAATTAAGAGGAAGAGAAGTAATAATCAATGGTGATGTATTTTATGAAATGATGTGGTTGACAACTTCATCAAATGGTTCTCGTCGTCTTTCTGTACGTTATGGCTTAATGAGACAGATATGTTCTAATGGAGCTTGCATAACTTTAGCAGGTTCTTCTTTTCAAGTTAAGCATTTAGTTTCTCTTCATGTTAACGAGGAACTTAAAAAATTCATGTCAGAGCTTCCAACATTAAATGTTACAGGACAAGTTAAAATTTTAAAGAGTCTTGGTAAGAAGAAAATAGCTGTACGTGATTTAGTTTCAGCAATGAATGCTAAAGATAAAAAGAATAAATTAGTTGAGTCTTCTATATGGAAATCTCTTGCTAAGAAATTCGTATCTTCAAAGACTGATGCATTGGGTTCTAAAGAAGATGCTATTGTAAAAGGAATAGCTGTGCCTATTAATGCTATGACAAAAGAAACATTAGATACTGAATTGTCTTCATATCAAGTGTTTAATTGTTATACTGAATTATGGAGATCTTTAGATTCATCGGGAATTGAAAGAGAGACAAATAAGATACTCGAAATACTTAAATAAGTATCTTTTATCATCTATAAGAAATGGCTCCTTCTGGAGCCATTCTTGTATGATCTGGTCTGATTTCCGGACTATTTTTTACTTTGGATTATTATTAGTATATTTGCTATCTAAAACCAACCAAAATGATACCATACAAAAGCTTCCGCTACATTTTTCCGCCACGTCCAGAAAATGCTTTGGACTCGTCAGTACTTTCAACTTATGACAATGGCAAATACATTGCTCAACCAAAACTTGATGGTGACTGTATGTTGATATTCACAAATGGAATTGAAACCCATGTGATGGACAGACATAAAAAATCTTTTTTAAAGACAATTAAAATGTTGCCAAAGTTACAAGGACTTCACAGAGAAACTGACACTGGTGAAAAAAACAAGTGGATGGTTCTTGTTGGCGAACATTTAATCAAATCAAAAAAGAATGCTGAAGGAAAAATTTGGAATGAGAAATATGTTATATTTGACATCATTGTTTTTGATGGTGTTCAATTAATAGGAAAATCTTTTAAAGAACGCCAGGAACTTCTTGATGCACTTTACGGCAAACAAGAAATCGCATTAACTCCAACTGGAACATACCAAGATAAATTTCTTTATGCAACTGAAATGCAAGATGTATTTAGAGTTAAATCATTCTATGATTGCTTTGATGCACTTTGGGCTGACTTGATTAAAGTTGAAATGTATGAAGGACTTGTTTTAAAGCGTGCAGATGCGAAATTAGAAAATGGAAGCACGCAGAAAAATAATATGAACAGTCAAATGAAATTCAGGAAGCCAACAAAAAATTATGCATATTAATATGGAAAAGAAGACCATCAAAGCGCAAGAAGAAAAGCTTATAACAGCTAGAGAACTTTTCTCTATGAGTTTTTCTACAAAAGAATTATATTCTGATCATAAGATTGACGAGATGAAACGGAAGTCAATTGAAAAAGCTAAGCTTAAAAAACACAGTTTAGAATTCTTCGAAAATGAAGGTGTTATTTTCTATGCAGAAACGTCTGTAACAAAAGGTAAAACATTTACCATAATAAATTACATGAAAGATTATACCTTATCCACGGCTGGTTCATTATGGAAATTTGGATTTGTAAATAAAAAAACAGGGCAGATTACTCTTTTATTCGGTGGTCAGTGCGTTGCACGAGAGCAGGAAGCTGTTAAGTTTTTTGAGATTGCAAAAAAGATTGCATCTGTAAAATACAGCAATTCAAAAGATTTATTAACGTTTGCACATAAAGATTAATGATGGAAAATAATAATTTATCAGTTGGCCAGATACTTTACTATGTAGATTGGAAGAAATATCCAACTATTCATGAGTGTAAAATAATTGACCTTACACCTAATCAGAAAGGCGTAAAAATCCAAATAAACCTGGATATATGCAAAGCTTTTGGAGGTGGAGCATTCCAACAATCACATACACTAGGTAGAAAATTCTTTACGTGTGAACAAAAAGCCCGCAATGCAGTGCAAGATCACATGTATAAAATAATGGAAGAATCACTTAAATCTCATCAGACTGTATTAAAAAAATATATTGCTTCCCAAACCCAAACAATAAAACCTTTAAAATAATTATGGGATATTCTATTTTTATTATTGCAAAGGAAAAACGTTTATTAAGAGAGATGTCATTATTCTTAGAAAATAATATGATTGGTTTTAATCAACACTTCCATGGTTCTGCAGATTTATTTTTCTCATTAAGAGTTGGTCCAAAGGGAAATAATAGTATCTCATATAAAGGTGGTATTAATAATCCACACATGATTGGATTTGATTTTAATTGTGGTGGTGGAGAACGTCTTCACATGTTTTCTATTTTAAGATGGATGGCCGAAACAATATCTAAAACTCCTGGGAATTACTATTATGATGGTGAGCGTTCTAAATTTAGTGGAAAATCTATTAGAGAAGATTTTAATCACGAAGCCGAGAATGTATATGAACATCGAGATAAAAGTAGAAGTGAAACTCTAGAAGATTTAAAGAGAATGATTGCTTGCCATAATCTTGGTATAAATACAATCAAATATAAAAAGACAGGTAAGCCTTATCCAAATGATCACGAAATGGATGGTAATAAAACTACTGAAGAAATCGTAAATGAAGTAAATGAAAAAATAGAATTCATAGAGAATGACATTAAGCGTTTAGACCAATTATGGAAAGAACTAATTGTTTGCGATGCATGTGGTAGATCAAAAATCATCTTTGATCGATCTCCGTGTGAATGTGGTAAAGGTGAAATGTGGATTGATCAAGAAAGTTTTAAAAGATAAATAAAAAATAAATATGCACGCAAAAAACGCATTTGTAACTAAACAAGAACAATTCAAGGGATTAGAAATACCTCATGTAATAACTGCACAGCAAACAGTTATTTTCGTTAATCCAGAAAAAGAAGATCTGGATAAAATTCAAACCTATGTTAGTATCAGTACTAATTATTTTGGTGGATTTGGTGAACAATCTGCAAAGATGTTTAGAGATGGAAAACTCGAACTTGAATCAAAGGACGACGACTCAATAAATAAATGTTTGAGACTTATCGGCATTGCTGCAGATGGAACTGCAGATGAATTTGATATAATATCTTTAGGTAATTATAGAACTGAAAAAGATATTATAGATGAATGGTCTAAAACAAAAGGCACATACATTGAAGAAGTTGAAACAGCTTCCACTATAAATGATATGAACCGTGCATTCGCCTTATTTGAAGGTGCAACAGAAATACTACCTGGCGTGTTTAAGTTTCCTTCTGGAAAAATAAATACGATTAATGCAATATCAGCAGGAGCTCCTTCAACAGCACAAATGCCTTTGATAATGTATCATCATTCTTGGGATTGGTTAGTTCCATTTATTGTTAAGATAACAGAGACTGTTGATGTATTTGACGATGTTAAAACACATACTGTATCTTCAATTTTCGAAGAACTTGAAGAGATAGAGTTCACTCCTGTAGAAGCACAAAAATATTTATACACAAGATTTATAAAAAAATAAACCATGGAAATAGAAGTAGGAAAAAAAGTAACTATATTCTGTCTTGCAGACAAGCCAGTAGGAACAATCATCTCTATTGGTGAGAAGACAATATCTGTTGAACTCGAAAAGGGTATAATGACAGTTGACAAAGATGATATTGTTGAAGGACCTGAGATGCTACAGGTATTGAATTATATCGATATAGCAGATGTTCAGTTTAATCGACCAATCGGAGAAGTTGCTAATGATGAACGCGCTAAATTTGAAAGCGATATGGTTAAAACAGCAGACAAATTTAAAAATTCAAGTGCTAAAAAAGATGCACCTCTTTTTGAAATGTTTATGGATTATGTAAAACAATCTGTAGAACCTAGTGGAAAACTTTATCCTCAACCTTGTATTTTTGATATGAATAAAGGCAGTCAAAAAGGAATTGCATTAGCAGGTCTTGCTATTCCACCTCAACAAGCTTATTTAGCTATTGCAGGCATACTCAGAAAAGAGCGTCCAAAAGAATTAGTATTAGGTACAAGTGTGCATAATATGCCAGACAGTGGAATTGATCCAAAATATAAACACGTCCTTCAGGTATTTAGAATGGTGCATGAAATAGGAATTTCATCAATCACAAAGACTTGGTCTTATGGTGTAATTGGATATAATGACAAAACAGATATTAAAGATCCAGATTGGAAAAATAAATTTTGGACTGAGAGAATGAAAGCTCTTTTAGTTTCTGTTGATTTAGTTAAAACCACAGATAAGATTGGAAAAGCTTATGGTGGAAAAATTGAAATAACTAAATGGAAAGAAAGTAATGAAGGTTATTTATATGAAGGTAAAGTACTAACAAATAAACTTGATAAGAAAACAAAGGAATTTCTTACAGCAAATGAACTCGATCCAAATGATTCAATGCAAATTGAAAAATATTTTGCTGACAATAATATGAAATTGGATTTTATGGATACTGATGACGGTGTTATCAATCTGCTTATTTCAAACACTGGATTAATGTTCATGGATAGAAAAAGTAAAACAAGAGCAATGCTAGAAGCGATCGAAGCAATAGCAAATAAACCAACAGAGAAGAAACTTAGAAAAAAGAAAACATCATGATAACAATAATAGTACATGTGGAAGTTAAACTTGGATTTGTCCAAGACTTTATAAATGCCACAATCAAAAGTAAAAATGCAACTTCTAAAGAATTGGGTTGTTTAAATTATGACATCATGCAGGATGTAGCAAGTGAGAATAAATTTATTTTATCTGAAACATACTCATCTGAAAGCGCAATTGAATCACATAAGCTTACCCCGCACTTTCTAGAATGGAGAGAAACTGTTCAAGATATGATGGCATGCCCGAGAGTTAGTTCAAAAAATACTTATGTTGTTCCAGCAGTAGATGAATATTTAAAGCAATTAAAAATTGAAGCTGCAAAGAACCGATATGATGAAAATGAATTAGCTGAATTTAATGAATTAATTTTGGAAAAATTAAACGACGCAGAAAAAGATTTAATACATTTAGAAAAAGAGTTAGATTCACTTTCCGATAATCTAAAAAATGATGATGAAATATCAGAAGAAGAAATAAAAAACTTAAAACAACGTCAGGAGAAATACATCATTAATTTAAAAAATGCTTTGATACGTATAGAGAATAAAACATACGGTATTTGTAGAGTAACTGGACAGCTTATTTCAAAAGAACGTTTACGTAATGTACCACATGCAACTATTAATATAACTAGTTGATTATCAATAAGTTATAAATAAATTTCATTATATGATGGAAAATTTGTAAATTTACTGTATAAACTAAAACCAACCATTATGACCAAGTTAAAAGAAAAGAAAATCGAAAAAGTAAAAAATCCTAAAGTAGGTGTTGTTTCTGAAGGTGTTATTTTAAAAGCAGTAAAAGATACTACTCCAGTTAAAATAAAAGAAGAAAAAGTTGAAGCTCCAAAAGTTGAAGCTCCAAAAGTTGAAGTAGCTAAAATTGTAATTGCTGCTGATCCTAAATCAATGACGTTTGAAGAGAAAGTAAAAATCAATGAAAATTTTCAAGATCAAAAACGTGCTGTTAAAGCAGAAATGGAAGCAAAGAAAAAAGATAATGCTGTTGATGAATTAATCGTTCTTGAAGCTAAGTTAAAAGCAATACAAGAAGAAGAACACAAATGGTTAATGAGTATTGCTAAGATGCTTGAACCAGAAATTAAAAAGAATGGTTTCATTTATAAGTTGTTTAAGCGTGGAGAGAAAGCTTTAATATATGCTCAGTATGATAAACGCGATGCTGAAGATGGTGGTGGAATAAGTGAAACTCCTATTGCATACGAAGTTTTCTTGAGCAAGATTTCTCCTCCAAAAATTGCTTTCAAAAAACCATACGAGGCATACGAGATGTTTCCTGGAAATGGAGTATTCGGAATTTGGGCATGGTCATGTATGACAGCAGAAAAAGTTGAAGTTCGTTTTGCTAATCTCGAAAAAGGATTAACTGCAATTGAAGAGTCTGAAGATGGTGAAGGTGATGACGAATAAATTAATTAATTTTTCATTAAATAAAAAAGCCCCGAGAAATATCGGGGCTTTTTTATTTGTTTAGTAACAAACGTGTGTGCAAGGATAAACATCCGCAGTATGCATTGGATGAGTGCAAGGATATAAATCCCCTTTTGGATGTTGGTAACAATAATTTCCCCACATATCGTAATACGTGTGAGTACATGGTCCAACATCTCCAAGTGCATGCATTGCATGAGTACATGGTCCTAAATCTCCACCTGGATGACAAGGATAACCTAGTTTAAAAGACGACAATAAGATAACAAAAAGTATCGATACTGCCAAAGCTGTTTTTTTCATATCAGTGATAATTAATTTAATTATATATCTCAGAATTTAATATATTTGCATAGGTGAGAAAGAGAAAAAGAAATATAGAAAGTGAAACAAATCTTGATCTACATGGTGTTAAACATCAGGATGTAGATATTCTTGTAGAGGAATATGTTCTTCTGCATACTCCTCCTTTTAAGATCATAACTGGTCATTCTGGTATAATGAAGCAATTAGTTATAGAAGTTCTAGATCGTCATAAATACAAGTACCAGGATGGCTCCCTACACAATCTCGGTTGTATTCTAGTATTATCTGAATAGAAACTTCAGAGTCTCAAGCCTATATAAGTAGTATGATAACTAACATACTAATAGACGGTAACTTTATCTCATTTTCGGAATTCGCAATGTTTTCTAGTTATGGAAAAACAAAAGATCCTCTTAGACGAGACAGAGACCAAGCATCTTTTATTCAAGGACTTTCAAGTCGCTTGTTTTATATTTTAAACAGTCTACCAAAAGGTGGGCGTGTCGTATTTTGTCTTGACTCCAGATCTTGGAGAAAAGAATTTATGGAGAAATATAAAGAGAGTAGAGAAAACGAGAAAGGTGATAAGGGAATAATGGATAATGAAACCAAACAGCTTTTTTATAGTTTACTTGCTGAGTTTGGAGAAGTATTAACTTTAGCAGGAATTCACATGTCTAAAGTACAAGGTGCTGAAGGTGATGATCTTCTTTTTAAGTGGGCAAGATACTTTAACGACAAAGGAGAAAATTGCATTATTATATCTGGTGACTATGATATGACGCAAACAGTTCAAGGGCCTGAATCTCCATGGACAATTGTTTGGTCGAATAAATCCACTAATAATAAAATGTTTACTTCAGCTGGTTGGATAGATGCAATAGAAGAACCACAATCAAATACTGTATTTGAATTTAATGTTACACATGATCAAAGTAATTTATCAAAATTAATTAGAGATTCAGGAACTTCTATACAAGTAATGGATGTTCCTCATTATGTTTTACATAAAATTCTTATTGGTGATGATGGTGATGATGTGCCATCTTCATGGAAGATGAAAACAGAAACATCTAAAGGTGAAGAGAAATGGGTAAGAGTTACAGATAAAAAAGCAGAAAAAATTATAGAGGTAATCACATATCCACCATCTGATCATTCTCTTGATTGTAAGGAATGGTTGAATGTTATCCTGCACGCTATAGATCCTAAAGCAAAATCAATTTTGGATTATACACAGACCAACATTAATGTCGCAGAACGAATGGACGAAATATCTGGAGTCTTATTAAGAGTAATGGGAGATGTTGATGATGCAGAATTAAGAAAACAAGTTACAGAAAATATTTTAAGAAATGCAAAACTAGTTTGGTTGAGAGAAGAAATGCTTCCATTTAATGTCAACCAAATGATTAATGAGAATATAGAAAAATCAATAAACACTGTTAAAGCTTCAAACAGAGCAAAGTGGAATAAGAATGCTTTGCTGGAAGGAACCAGATTTGGAAAAGCACAAATAGCTCCAAGAGGGTTTGATCCGTTCAGTCTGATAGATCTTCCGGATGAAGAAATTTAACAGTTAATACATTGTTTATATCAAAAAATATACTATATTAGCTATGTATCAATTAATTAACTGATAAAATAAATCAAATGAAAACAAAAACAAAAACAAAAAAGAGTCCTGCAAGGTCAAGCAGCAAAAAGAGCAAAAAAACCACAAGCACAGTTTCTGCATTAGGTACTTTAACACGTACAACTGACAGAGCTAAATTATCTCAAACTACATGGGTAGTATTCAGAGGTCCATCTGGAGAAAGAAAACCAATGTTATTTGATTCTAAGTTAAGCCGCGACAAAGTTCGTGGAGCTTATTCTAAGATTACTGGTACAACAAAAGAGCGTACCAGATCAAGAAGATTAATGAATTACTAAAATTATGGGAGGAGTGAATCGGCTGAAGCTCGGCTAAGGAGCGTTTGTTGATAATCCTGTGCAACCAGGATGACCGTTGCTTTTCAGAATGGACATTGCGTTCACACGTAGACAAAGTTGTACTGAAAAACTAATACAAGACAGACTTATAGATCTTCTCCCACCAATTGGAAAAGCCTGCAGAAATGCAGGCTTTTTTTTATTTACTTTATTGTAAGAAAGGTCATTCGGCATTTGAATATATACAAAAACAAACATCCAGCCGGAATGACTCTTAAAGAAATATACGACTTAAAGGAAATACTTTCAACAGACAGCATTTCCACAACAAGACTCACAGTGAATGATAACTTTTCTAAGCTTAGAAAAGGATTATCAGCACTTATAGATTCCTTGCAGGTTAACGAAGGACCCAACATAATAGTTGATTCTGTTGAAGCTACTGATATAGTTGCTAATACTTTTGCAACGCCACGACCAAAAGGTGGAAATTATAAATTCAAAGTAAACTCTAATGGAGAAATTACTGCTACAAGCATTTTAGGAAATGTTGTAGTTCAAACACCAAGATTAAGATTAGATCCAGATCCAACAACCATTGCTTTTCAGCCTGGTGAAATTCGTTGGGATGGAACAGATTTCGTTGGTTGGACAGGAACTCAGTGGATTTCTTTTACAGCTGGAGCAAACGTTGTTATAACACAAGGGCCTCTTGTTATCAATCAGTTATATGAAATTGTATCATACGGCATTGGTGATGATTTCTTAAACATAGGAGCTTCCTCTAATGCACAAGGAGTTGTTTTTGTTGCAACAGGAACTACACCTACTACATGGACTAATGGTTCGGTATTAGCAAGTAGCAATGGTGAGATTAATACTTCAAGCAGTGTTGGAACTGGAATAGGATTAACTAAACCAAAAGTTGGTGCAAATCTTCCTTTCAAATCTATACAAGCTGGAACAGGAATGTTCTTGGATAACTTAACAGATCCAAACACAATAGTAATAAATGCAATTGGTGCAACATCTGGTTTTTCTGGAACATCTGGACTTTCTGGTTATACAGGAACTTCTGGTAATTCTGGATTTTCTGGATTAATAGGAGCAAATGGTTTATCTGGTTATTCGGGTACGTCAGGACTTCCTGGTTTATCAGGTTTTTCTGGTATTGCTTCATCTGGTTTCTCTGGTGCTTCTGGAGTTTCTCAATCTGGTTATTCAGGTTTCTCCGGACTTTCTGGAATGTCAGGTTTTACAGGTGAAAGCGGAACATCTGGTTTCTCTGGAACTTCAGGTTTACAAGGTTTAGCAGGTCCAACTGGATTAACTGGAAATATCGGGCCTGCAGGTTTTTCTGGAGTATCTGGTTTCTCTGGTTTCTCTGGACAAGCT
>Ga0315284_10013426_pt1 | contig 11660 bp, 19 predicted proteins | sample YL17G09_16_MG_FD_203696 | JGI IMG/M metagenome (GOLD analysis project Ga0315284, IMG submission 203696) | Sediment microbial communities from Yellowstone Lake, YNP, Wyoming, USA - YL17G09_16 | ecosystem: Environmental > Aquatic > Freshwater > Lake > Sediment | place: USA: Wyoming | collected... | reverse complement strand
TCAAAGAAGATTTGGTTGAATGGAGCAAGAGGGTGAGAAAAGGAGGAGTGATTAGCGGACATGATTACTATGTCTCCCCAAATTGTGATGTTATACAAGCTGTGGATGAACATGTTAAGGAATACGGAATAGATCGGTGGTTCCTTACTGATGACACTTCATGTTCGTATTTTTGGGTGAAGAAATGATAGATGCCTTTATGTTCCTTAACGAGTTGGACTTGTTAGAGATAAGGCTCAACTCTTTATCTCCACATATAGACAGGTTTGTACTATGTGAATGTCCGTTTACTCATAGTGGGAAACCAAAACCATTGTATTTCAAAGAGAACAAAGGCAGGTTTAAGGATTTCAACATTACTCACTTGATATTACCGAGTCATGAAGGAAGAAGCCCAATGCAATCCGATCATTATCAAAGAAACTATTTGATGAATGGAATTACAGATGTTGACCCAGAAGAGATAGTACTGATATCCGATCTAGACGAGATTCCAGATCTTAGAAACTATCAAGGTCAAGAAGGGGTGTTCAAGCACAAACTCTATTATTATTACTTGAATACCTTTACTGGGAAGTCCACTTGGAGAGGGACGATAGCAATGAAACGGAAGAACATTTCTTCCTTCCAACATCTAAGAAATAACTTAGGAAGGATTGCTGGGAATGGGTTTGGTGGTTGGCATTTCTCTACTCTTGGAACAGCAGAAAATGTTGTTTACAAGATAGAAGCATTCGCCCATCAAGAACTTAACACCAAAGATGTAAAAAGCAATATACAAAGCAATAGGGATCAACTGATGGATCCTTACAATCGTGGTCCGGGTTCCTTCATTACCGAAGAAATTACCGGGCCAGAATGGTTGGTAAGCAACCAACACAAATATGAACACTTAATCTATAGGAGGAACGGCTAATGGACGTAAAATGCAGCATTATCATTGCTATTCTGAATAGCCACAAGGTCGTTGTCCGGCAAATACGGCATTTTAAGAAGATGAATTTGCCAGACTCAGTAGAGATTATTTTTGTCGATGATGGAAGTGATCCGCCACTCAGTTACGAAGATTGTGGGTTAAAGAATTTCTATATCTACTATACAAACGATAAGAGACCGTGGACACAAGGGTTAGCAAGGAATCTAGGAGCATCAAAGGCCAAAGGTGAGTTTCTTTTCTTCACAGATATAGATCACATCATCACCAAGGAAGCAATCATGGACGTTCTAGCTTTTGAGGGTGATAAAATGACATTTGTAAGACGTTTTGGCATCCTCAGCAGGCATGGAGACATCATTAGCGATGTTCAATCTATGCTTGATTTTGGTTTAAACCCAATAAGAACAAGAGGGCATAGAGGGGCGACTGGAGGAGTTCATGGGAACACCTATGCTATCCGTAAAACTATCTTCGATATCATTGGCGGATATGATGTAAGATTCTGTGAACAGGGTTTTCATATGGGAGGTAGATTTATGTCGGAGGAGCGCAAATTCAACATAAAATGGGTGAGTATTGTAAGACGAGGATTGGCCCCAAAGGGAGAAAAGATGGGGTCGGAGATTTATCATTACCCAGTAAGCAAGTTTAGGACAGATGGAGATCCTAATCCATTTGGATTGTTTCATGGATTGAGTTTAGAACAGACTCCACAACCTAATAAGAAATAGGATTTTAGATGATTATCAAACTTGATCTTTGTGTGACTCTTAGGTGCAACGCTTATTGTATAAATTGCATTCGGTTCTGTAACATGAAGAAGGTTACAGGATTGGATTACTCCGATTCCGATATGACAATGGCTCAGATTGATAATTTTGTAGAGGAGATTAAAGGACATGAAGGCAGGGTTTTGATACGATCTTTAAACGTATCAGGAGGAGAGCCGTTACTTCACCCCAATATAGTAGAGATTATCAACAAGTTGGAAGAACTGAGAGGGTACGGATTTGTAAGAACCCTTACTATAAATTCCAATCTATTGTTACCAGTTCCCGATGCTCTTCAAAAGTACATTATACACTATGTAAAGATGAAAAACAGGCCAAGAAGGCATCAAGCGGTATTGCTTCACCCCAATGATTTTGGAGGAGCAAATAGAGCATACAAAGAATGCACTCATGGCAGAAAGACTACATGGGTTCTTACTTATCAAGGTTATTCTATGTGCTGTGCAGCAGATGGCTATATTCGTTTGTTTGGAATGGAAGATCTACTCTTTGATAAGTTGCCTATAGGAATTTCTGAACAGATGGATAAAGTTTGTTGGCATTGCCCGTTTGGAAGTGAAGATATATTACCGTATGAAATAGATGTCTGTTGTCCTGTATCAGATATTTATGAAGAAGAGGCTGAGAAGAACCATTCAGGAAGAACAATAATCAAGAGATTTCCAGAAAGGAGTTCGGTATGAAACTGTTATTTATAGGGTCTTTCACTTGTAGGAGAGGGAGTTCATATATAGAAAGATCGTTGGATACGATAACTCCAGAGGAAATGGAAATAGATAGAGTTTCTATAGACGATTATAAAGGGAGTTTTGACGATAGTCCATACGATTTTCTGATGTATAATAGTTTTGCTTCTGAGTTGAATCCCCTGAAATTCATTAAGGAAAATATCTATCCGGCAGACGATAAGTATCATAAATTCAACAGAAAAAAGTTGCTTTTGGACTCTCACGACGATGGAACTTTAGATGGATTTGAAAGGTTCAATGATAAGGTCAGTCCAAGAATAAAGTATACTCCCGGATATGAGTTTGCAAAAGAATACAATGTTATAGGAGCTATCCCTATCAAGATAAGAGGATTCCACTTATGGAATGGTGAACAGAAAAAAATCACTCTTGTGTTTAGCGGGAACAAGAAAGGATTTTTTCATAATATACGAGAGGTGGTTGATGATAGAATTCGGCCCTTTAAACCTTATGAGGTAACAATTCGTAGCAAGGGAGGATATGCGGAAATACTTAAACGAACCAAAATTTCAGTTGCTTGTCCAGGATGGGGTCTAATGGGTTCTGCTCATAATGAGGCTCTGGCGGCAAAAGCGGTTTTATTTTCTTATGAGACAGTTAAAAAAGTTAAGCTACTGCCCTTCTCTGAAATGGTCGACGGAGAAAATTGTGTGTTGTTTAACCTTGAAAATCTTGAGGATAAGTTGTCTTATTTATTGGCAAACGAAGATGAAATAAAGAGGATTGCAGAGAATGGGAGAAAAGCTTTTGATGAAGGGTATCTTCCAAGAAAAACAGCAGAATTGATATTGAATTATTTCAAAGGAGAATGAAATGAATGCTGTATTACTTTCAGCAGGATATTCAGAAAGATTGAGGCCATTAACAGATAATATTCCTAAATGTTTATTGCCGGCAACTTCTAAAGGAAATCTTTTACAGTATTGGGTTGATTTACTGATTGATGTAGGGATAGAGAAAATATGGATCGTTACTTGTTGGAAGAAAGAAGAGATTAGAAGGTTCGTTAACAGGCAATGCCTATATACAAGAAACATGGTAAGGTTGTACGAAGAGGAAGCACTAGAGCCTTCTGGACAAGCCCTTTACAATCTATCAAGGTATCTTGGAGATAGGTGTCTGATAGTAAATACCGACACCTTTATTACAAAGACAGGGGTTGTAGACCTCCTCAAAACAGATAGTAAAGTATTTCCTATTCATTTGGGAGTGTCTTTTGAGGAGGATGTTCGTGAGGGGAGTTTAGTTTCTGTATGGGAAGGGGTAGTGGTTTCTTTTACGGAGAAGCCAAAAGAGAAAACAGCAGGGTATTCTTATGCTGGCATCCTGACAATAGACAATAAGGTCACAAATATCAAGTCGGAAAGCTACGGAAATATCACTCCAGATATTGTGGAAAAGTATGTTGGTAACATGTCAATTTGCGACGTAGGAGAAATAGTAGATATAGGAAGATGTGTTGAAGGGTACTATGAAGCAATTGAAAAGATAAGGAGAATGGAATGATAATAAGTAGAACACCCTTGAGAATTTCATTTTGCGGAGGAGGAACAGATTTTGAGGATTACTACAAGATCAATGGAGGAGAAGTCATATCGACAACAATCGACAAATACATTTATGTAGGAGTAAACAGAATGTTTGGGGGAGGCATCCGGGTTCGGTATACACAGAATGAAACTGTCAGTTCTCCAGAACAGCTTAATCATAATATAGTAAGATCAGCATTGATAATGACGGGTATCAACCGGGCCATAGAGGTCGAAATAACATCTGACATTCCCTCTCAAGGCTCTGGACTTGGATCGAGTAGCGCTTTATGCGTTGGATTATTGAAAGCCTTGTACAGGTTTAAAGGATACGATATTCCTGCGGATGAATTAGCAGAAAAGGCAGTTCGCCTAGAAGTAGAGATATTAAAGGCTCCAATAGGTATACAAGATCATTATGCAGCAGCCTACGGAGGATTTAACCACCTTGCATTTTACCCCTCTGGAGGAGTTGAAGTAGAGAATTTATACAGAGACGGAATGGGAAACAAGATAAAATGGTTACAAGATTCCACTATGCTATTTTACCTTCATGGTCGGGACAGCAATGAGATACTAAGGGAGTTTAAAAGTGGGATAAAAGAAAAATGGGAAACGCTAGATAAGCAAAAATCATTAGTCCTTCCTTTCAAGAGATGGATTCACTCTTTTGCAAAGAACCCTCCAGAGTATGTTGGAAAACTGATATCTGATAGTTGGCTTTACAAGAAAGAGATTACTCCTTCGGCTACTTCACCTTTGATTGATCAGATGTTTGTTGATTTCATGGGAAGAGGTGCTTTAGGAGGGAAACTTTGTGGTGCAGGAGGTGGTGGGTTTTTAATGGTGTTATGTGAGGAGAAGAATCAAGAAGATGTCATTGTATCGTTAAAGGATTGTTTACATTTGAAGTTCAATTTTGAAAGGAAAGGGGCAGAGATAATATATGCAGACTGATTATTCTTCAGTTACAGATGCTTTATTAGACGCGGAACATATCTATATCATTGGGAATGGGGCAGCGGCATCAATAGCAGATCATTTTGCCTGTGATCTACTTAAAAATTGTAGGCTCCCGGCCATTTCTCTTTGCTCAAACTCGGCTATGATTACGGCAATAGCCAATGACAGTTCATTTGATTATGTATTCTCTACTCAATTAAGGATGTTGTTTGGAAGTAGAGATTTGCTAGTGGTGTTTTCAGGATCAGGAAACTCTGAAAACCTTGTCCAAGCAGTAAAAATCATATCAAGAAATCTTGTAATTTCCGGAAACCATGGAGGAAAATTGAAAGGGTATGCTTCTGTATTTTATGGTCTAGAAACAAGTGATCAAATGGAAAGTGAAAATAAAATGTCGGAGTTTTGTCATGATGTTGTAACTAGATTACGACAACAAAATAAAAGGATCAATGTAATCAGCGAATAATGGCCGAGTGTCATATAAACAATTTAGAAGGGAGAAAAGAAATGGATTTGAGCATAGTAATCCCCGCGAGGAATGAAATGTTTTTGAAGAGGACAATTGATGATATTTTGGAGCACATGCGCGGAGAAACAGAAATAATTTCCATTCTTGATGGAGCATGGGCCGAACCGCCAGTACCTGATCATCCAAAGGTAACATTAGTATACCATAAAGAATCTATAGGACAAAGAGCAGCCACCAATGAAGCAGTTAGATTATCAAAGGCAAAGTATATCCTTAAGTGTGATGCTCATTGCGCGTTTGATGAAGGCTTCGACGTTAAGATGATGGAGGATATGCAAGAAAACTGGACCATGGTTCCAATAATGAGGAATTTGCATGCCTTTAACTGGGTATGCAAGAAGTGTGGGGATGTAAGATACCAAGGGCCAACTCCAATAAGCTGTTCTAAATGTGATAATAAAACAGATTTTGAAAGAGATGTAGTTTGGATAGCTAAGACAAATCCTCAAAGTACCTCATATTGCTTTGATCCCGAACCTCATTTTCAATATTTTACAGCCTATAAGAAAAAACAGCATGGCCCTCTTGTAGAAACCATGTCTCTACAGGGCTCATGTTTTATGCTTACCAGAGAAAAATATTGGGAACTCAACATTTGCGATGAATCGTTTGGGAGTTGGGGATCTCAAGGAATTGAGGTAGCCGCGAAGACATGGCTTTCTGGAGGAAGAGTCGTAGTCAATAAGAAAACATGGTATGCCCATATGTTCAGAACTCAAGGAGGGGATTTTGGGTTCCCTTATCAATTATCCGGAAGACAGGTATCAAGAGCAAAAAGTAAGGCAAGAGATGTCTTTTTCAACAATAAGTGGGAGAAGCAGAAGTACCCCATCTCATGGTTACTGGAAAAGTTTTGGCCTGTTCCCGGTTGGTCGGATCAACAATTGGCAGATTTAAGAAAAGGGGAAGTAAAGATGCTTGATAATACAGTCCCCACTGAAGTCTTAGAAAAACCGGTCCAGAAAGATGAAAGAATGTTACCAAAATCAACAGGCAGCAAAGGGATAGTTTATTACACCGACAATCGATGTCCAGAACCATTGAACAGTATTGTAAGATCTCATTTGATGGATGTTGGGTTGAGAATTTTATCTGTATCTCTGTCTCCTATTGATTTTGGAGAGAATATAGTTCTTCCTTTGGAAAGAGGATACCTGGCAATGTTTAAACAGATACTTGCTGGTATTGAAGCTACGAATAAAGATATCCTGTTTTTGTGCGAGCATGATGTAATTTACAGCAAAGAACATTTTGAATTCGTCCCTCCAACCAAAGATTTATACTATTACAACACGAACAATTGGCAAGTTCGTGCTACTGATGGACATGCAGTTTATTGGTATTGTCAAAAGGTAAGTCAGCTATGTGCCTACAGAGAACTGTTGTTAAAGCATTACAAGGAGAGAGTAAGAAGGGTTGAATTGGAGGGGTTTAGTAGAGCAATGGGTTTTGAGCCTGGGACTCATGGGAGATCCGCTAGGGTTGATAATATCAGATGTGGGTGGTGGGCTACTACAATACCAAACTTAGATGTAAGGCATCAGAACAATCTTACTTCTTCAAGGTGGAGTCCGGATAAGTTTAGGAATCCCTGTAAGGATTGGAAAGAGTCAACTTTGAATAAACTGCCGGGATGGGAAGGATTCACGGAGAGACTAGTATGAAACTATGGGAGAAGATAGAATTAGTTACTTCTATTATTCTTATTCTTTTGTTGATAGCAGGATTAGCGTTTTTCAAAGTGATTCTTTCTGTAGGAAGGAGGGTATTTTAATGCCGTACAAAAGAGTTGATCCAGTTCCTAACGAGACAATGGACAATGACAGGTGGGTAGGTTCTGTAACAGTGTTTGAAAAGTTTAGGGAAATTTGGAGAATAGGCAGGGATTTAGGGAATGAGGAAGTCAAACACACAGCGAGACTTGCATTTTCAATGGCGTATCGAATGCACATGGCGTTGATGAAGAATGAAGAGTACAGACTTAGCGGAGAGAATGTAGAATTTATTACTAAAAGAAACTCTGTTCGTTTAGTAGATGAGTCAGATATGAAAAAGATGAGATGGCTTGGTCATTTTCAGGTGTGTGAAAAATGCAGGGTTATTTGGAGAATTGGAAGGGGACTGAAAAATATCACTCTGATGGACAAGGCTAGAGAAGCCATGACAATGACAAAGATGATGAATGAGGAGCTAAAGAGATATAAGGCTATAAGAGAAAGCGATGCCAATGAAGGATGATATTGTTCTCCGATATGATGATTTTGTCTGTTGCTTTACAAATGGAAAATGCAATAGGGGTTCTCGTAAAGAATGCCCAAAGGCAGTAGCAAACATTATTCTTTGGTGTATATGGTTTAAGCATATTGATAATGCTGTTTATGAAACCCCACCGGACTCGGCCCCGGTGGGTAGGGGCTAGTTGGTTGTTTACTCCTTTTGCCGACTAGCCCCATTTAGAAATTCCCTCCGGAACTCCCCCGGAGGTTGGGATCTGGCCTGGGCTTTACTCCTTTCCCTGGGTCAGATCCCTTTTATTTCCTGTCTAATATGTTAACTATCTCCTTTAATAACTGTAAAGATCTTTTATCCAAAGTGTCTTGTGAAACACTCTTTAATCCTCTTATCAAGATAGCAATTGTCGCAAAAGCATAACAACTTTTGCATATTTCAATTTCTAGATTGGAGCATATATTACAGTTCTTGTATGCCGGTATCGTTCCTCTACATTGCTGCAATTTTTCATTGGCTAGTTCTATTGCTTTTTCTAATGATAATTTCTGCTTGGGATGTGTTGCCTCTGCATAGGTAAGCTCCAATTCTATCTGTTCAAGTATATTTTGTTCTATCTTCATATCAAACCTCCTTCATTTTGGCACTCCTATTTCTGGACCCCACTCTTTAACATCTTCTGGAATCGCATCTATCTGTGTATCCCCTTCTTTATCAAGATAAAAGATATATGGGATATGTAGAAATGGTTCAGACCCCTCAATAATGACAATTTGATTCCACTTGCCATCTTTCTTTTCCTTGCCCCAGTATATACCTGCTTTTCTTGGCATCTTTTCCATTATCACTCCTCCTTTCTAACAACCAATCGAAGTTTCTTTTTATCTTCCTTCTTCTCTATCAATTTCATAACTATTTCATTCCATTTTCTTCCGCATTCTTCACAGGGGCAGTGATCAATATCATGTCCAGTTTCTTTATCAATATATCCTTTCTTCATAATAATCCCACTCCAATCTCGATGTATTTTTTGAAAAAGTCCTGTATGTTCTCCCCTTGAAGATCAAAGCCGTACTTGTCCAGAAACCCTTTTGGCATAAATATCTGATCCGGCTTTGGATTATTCTTCAGATAATCTTCTAGTGCAGCATAGAGATCTTGCAATAACCACAATCCTGAGCATTCGATATTTCCACCATAGACATTATTCTTGATCTCAAGTACAGCATTATTGAGAGGAAATCCCAGCCCAAGTCCATTTATCTCTTTAGTAAATCTGTCAAGAGCCGCAGTGGACGTGAACCATAGAATGTTCTTACAGTTGTGACTTACACAAAACCTCATGCTATTCATTATCGAATCGTGATTAAGATGTATAGGTAGTCTTGGGTCCATTGACCAGTAGTATGTGAATGAATATTTACGACCCATTTCCTCTAGAAATAATGATAATTCCATTTTGGAATGTTTCATCTGATTAACTATTTTAGACTCTCTTGTATATCCTGGAGCATAAACAAGGATATGTGCTACTTTGTCAGACAAGAATTTTATAGTTTCTTCAATCTCATCCCATCCAATCCACGAAGGCATTGGAATTAGGTTTGCTGATATAGCAATGTCATTTGCTTTTAAGAGTTCAAAAGCAGCCATTGATATAGCGTGGTCACCATCGGTTAAATGAAAAGATTCCATCCAGTGCTCTTTACGAATTGTTGGGATGGAGATTGCGATCTGAAGTGGGTTATACTCCTTGAGTTTTTCAATAAATTCTTTTGTTAAGAGTGCGCCATTGGTAGATATTGCAATTGAGTTTGAGAATTTTCCACGAATCATTTTAAGGATATCAAAAAATCTCGGATGTATAAATGCTTCTCCTTCTGATATTCTACCGGGGAGGCTTTCATTTAAATGAATTGGCCCTGTAAATGTTGGAGTTGCATAAACTACTTTTTCTAATTCATTATAAGATCGAAACGAACACCGTTTAATCTTGAACGGATTCTGCTCATTGGAACAGAAAATACACTTGGCATTACAGATAGAAGTGATCTGCAATTGATTCTGAGCACCTTGAGCAATGCTCTCAAAAAAGTAATCACTAAAATCTTTTAGAGGAATTCTGTTCATTGCAACCACCATTGATTATCTTTATACCAAGTAATAGTGTCTTCCAAAGTTTCCGATAAAGTCATTTTCGGTTTCCATCCCAAAGAAGCCATCTTTGATGGATCAATGGCATACCGACGATCATGCCCTGGCCTTATATCATGGTCTGGAATATATTCAAGTAAGTCTAAAGGCTTGTTAAGTGTTTTCAAAACAAAACGGGCAAGTTCAATGTTTTCCAGTTCCTGCGATCCGGCTATATTGTATATTTGTCCCTTTTCCCCGTGAAATGCAAGGAAGATAAGGGCACTACATTGATCAGAAACATGAATCCACATCCTCCGGTGTTTGCCATCTCCATACACAGGTAATCTTTCATTATTCAATGCTTTCTTGACAAATACTGGAAACACTTTTTGGGGATTCTGAAATGGCCCACAGTTGTTTTCTGTTCGGGTAATGATTGCATTCAATCCATAGGTCTTTACATAAGACTGAACAAGACAATCTGCAGCTGCTTTTGTAGCAGCATAAGGATTAGAGGGATTCAACGGCGATTCTTCTGTATGAGCACCTTCTAAAATGGAGCCGTACACTTCGTCGGTACTAACTTGAATGTATCGTTTTACTTTATTCAGCCTGGCACTTTCCAGAAGATTGAATGTTCCTACAAGATTACTCTGTATGAAAGGCATAGGCGTTCGGATGCTATGGTCTACAAATGTTTTTGCTGCTGTGTGAATGACAACATCTACTCCTTCACAAAGTTCGGAAATATCACCCGTTAAATCACCGTGTATAACCTCCAGATTTGTATTATCTGAAATGTTTAATCTTGCTTTATTTTTCTGGTGTGTTGAACGCCCAAAACCAACAATTTTATGTTCTGTTGTATTAATAAGAGTTTTAATGAGATAACTACCCATAAATCCATATAATCCCGTAACAAGTATCTTCATTTCCTTCACCCAATTTTCTATTCACGTCTTTTGAGTTCAAGTTTGGCCGCCTTTTCTGTTTCTCTATCCGGTGGTATCTTCTGGAAGACTATCATTCCTGAACAGTTCTCTATAAGCAGCCTCATGTTCGGGAGACATCTTCCATCCCGCCAGTTCTGCAAATCTACGATTTAGGTCCATCGGCGGCCTCCTCCTGCTTCAAAATGGCCTTGATCAAGGCGATGTCGAGACGGTCATTCCAACAATGCCAATGAGCCGGGTCGTAATCTCCTTCATATCGTTCATATAAGTCTATTGTCCCATCATCATTTGGAGACGTAGTAAATTTTTCCCAGTCCACCATCCCCCACAGGCACCGCTCAGGGTTCTCTGGATCGTAGACGGGAGGAATTATGCAACGCCTTTCTTCCTGGCAATTATTCTCCCATCGTTTGCAGTCTTGGCAGGCTATAATAATAAAATTATCACCAAGGATAAGATGGTTTTTACGACAAATCCATCTATCTCCTGGCCATAGTTCAGGAAATCTATCCTTATAAATTTTCGTCTCGCTCAGCTGGCGATAGTAGTTCAAGTGTTCCGGTGTCATGAATGGGCCTCCGATATTACCGCGATGGTAAATTCTTTCCCTTCTTTTGTTTTGGGTTCCCACCTTCCCGTGTTTGGGCTATTATTGATAATCTGTTCGGACATTGAGCGGATCAACTGTATTGCATCTGCACGAGATATACGAACAAACAACCCTTCTCCGTTCATATCAATAACCTCAATCATTTCCTTTCCTCCTTCCTCTAAGAAAAATAGCGTATCAACACTACAAGCAGGACGGTAATCAGTAAACTATTTACTGTCCATATTCCACCTA
>Ga0315284_10013424_pt1 | contig 11662 bp, 21 predicted proteins | sample YL17G09_16_MG_FD_203696 | JGI IMG/M metagenome (GOLD analysis project Ga0315284, IMG submission 203696) | Sediment microbial communities from Yellowstone Lake, YNP, Wyoming, USA - YL17G09_16 | ecosystem: Environmental > Aquatic > Freshwater > Lake > Sediment | place: USA: Wyoming | collected... | reverse complement strand
AAACTTATGAACAGCTTCCATCAACCCACGGTATCCAGCCATATGAAGATCTTCTTCCTGTACATGGGGTGGAATTTTGTTCTGTGATTTCAACACATTGATGTGCTTATTTATAAGTGGAGCGTGCTCGATCATAAACGCATCCAATAACTTTTTATTTTCTGGATCCTTTAGCAAACTCATATATTCCTCAGAGGTATAGACACATGGAGAAGCTACTTACTATTATACTGTCAGTTATGGCTGTCATGGCACTGATATTACTGGTTGCCGTGTTTGGTGGAGTGCTTGTGTGGTGGCTATGGCCAATCGTGATCCCAGCAGTGTTTCCTGGAGCTGTAGCATCTGGACTAGTGGCTAAGGATCTCAGTTTGGTTACTTCTATCGCTCTAAGCTGGCTAGTTGGAATTCTGTTCAAATCTAGCTCAGTGAGCAGAAAGGAATGATATGGGCTTCCATGAAGATGACCGGATACGAAACAAGAATTCAAGTTATACCCAAGTGAGTATAATAAACGATGTCCGCTTGAAATTAAACAGTGTGCCAATCAGTGACATGATTGAACTTCTAACCAATAATGGTTACTTAGTCGAACTGAAACCTGACCACACAATCAGTATAGGCAGGAAACCAACACGTGGAGCGAAGACCAACCATGATAACAGGCATACTAATTCTATGCAGTCTACTGTCGTCGTACCTGATAGTACGACAAGAAGCAAAGATAAATGAGCCAGAAATTGTATTAGCAAATGTTGCTGAATCTATTGTCTCACTAGAAGATGCTAGTGGTCAAGGAAGAGGAACTGGGTTTGTTGTTCTTGCTAAGAGTGGTGAGCGAGTAATAATCACCAATGCACATGTATGTGAGATAAACCTGGTTGCTCCAATATTTATGGTGTTTGGTCGTCAAGGTGAATCTCTTAGATCACCTTATAGATTTCCGGTTGTGGCAATAAAGAAAGACGACGCACACGACCTCTGCATAGTCTCTGTCCCGCCAGATCTTAAAGTGAAACCGCTTCGACTTGCTGATAAAGCAGTTATCGACTCCCATATCTATATAATCGGCTATCCTATCGTAGCACTGCTCTCATCATCTGATGGATTCATAAGAGGGTATAAGCTGCTGGATGAGCCATACGAAAAACCACTTGAGATGTGCGTAGGTAAAAAACATTATATTAAAACCGTTCCGATAAAACACAAGAACGGAAAGATCGTTCCAACAAAGATATGCTTCTTTAAAGCTAGGTTCATGTTTACGGATGCTCTTGGAGATCACGGGCAGTCTGGTAGTCCTGGACTTAACGGCGATGGCGAAGTGGTTGGTGTCATGTCTATGATCGATGGCCAAGCTCGTCCATTCGCATTCCTAGTACCATTAAGCAGTCTGAAAGAATTCCTATCCACATATTGAGGAGATAGAATATGAACGCTCTCGAAGTATTAGAGTTACTCGAGAACACATCGCCTACATCCGAGAAGCAAAAGATCCTCACTGCCAACAAGGGTAACACCGAGTTGGCAGAACTTCTTGATGCAGCTTTGAACTTCAAGCGTAAGTTCTTCATCAAGAAATTCGAAGTGAATTCGGCATCTAAAGATCCGGGTAACGACTGCACTGATTGGTTCAAGCAGATTCTCGCTCAGCTTGAGACTCGTCAAGTTACTGGCAATGCTGCTATTGCACTAGTAGAATCACTCTTCGTCGAGTGCTCTCCGCTGGAAGCCAAGTGGTATGCTCGTATTCTGCGCAAGAACCTTCGTGCTGGTTTCGGCCTCACCGAGGCTAACAAGGCTGGCTTCGGCATCCCTGACTTTGATGTTATGTTGGCCAAAGACGGCAAAGAGTGTAAGAATTTACAGAAGATAGTATCGGAAGGTGTTTATGTCAGTCCGAAGCTTGATGGGTATCGGTGCCTCGCGGTTTGTGCTTATGGCGAGGTGCAGCTATATTCCCGCAACGGAACAGTGTTTGAGAACTTTCCCTCTATCGTTGAAACACTCGAAACTCTATGCCAGGACTCCTCATTTATCCTAGACGGCGAGATCATGTCAGATGACTTCAATGCCATGCAGCAGACGGCTATGTCGAGCAAGAGCAAGAAGTCTGTCGGTGATGTGAAGTATCATGTGTTCGGCTGGGTTGCATCAGATGAGTTTAATACGAGCAATTTCAAGATGCCAACCAAGCAACGACTTGATAATCTCATTGCCTTCTTCAAGGCTAATCCGGGTGTAACTAACTTAGTTCAGGTTGACCAAGCCTTGGTGTACAAGGTTGAGGACATCCTTGCGCTAGAGCAGCAATACTTATCAAGGGGTTTAGAGGGCGCAATGGCACTTCCTAACATTCCGTATTATCTGGGCAAGAAGACTAATCGTCTTATGAAGTTCAAGACTATGCTTTCACAAGATTGTAAAGTAGTGGGACTATATGAGGGCGAAGGTAAGCACGAAGGCCGAATGGGTGGGTTGAAGCTCATCCAGGAGAATGGTTTGGCTTGCGATGTTGGATCTGGTTTCACAGACGAAGATCGCATAGTGATATGGAATGATCCTTCATGTGCAGTAGGTAGAACTGCCGAGATTAAGTTTCAGGAGTTAAGTAACGACGGCATCCTCCGTTTTCCTGTGTTTTTACGGTGGAGGAACGAGAAGTGAACAAAGTATATGGCATTTTCAAGAATGAAATGATGATGCCTTTCATGCATGAAACACTAGTCGACGTGTATGCTAATAAAGCTACCGCAGAAGCATTAGCAAAAGATTTTAATGATACCAACCCTAATCCAATGCAGGAAGATAGTTATGGTCCGCTTGAGGGATGTAGGTATTTCGTCGCTGAACTGGAGGTTAAGTGAAAATATTAGTATTTATATTGCTAATGCTGTCGGCTACAGCTTTCTCTGAAACACTGAAAGCTGATGAGCCGTATTCTAAAGTACTATATCGCAACAACAGCGAAACACTCTTCTTATTCCTATGTGAGAAGGCTGCAGATTGTCTAGGGGTAGATGCTGGTTGGTCGTTGTTCGACAAGATTCGCGGAGATGGCGTATATTCATGTTATCTCCGCGGATACGGCGCAGAAACAACAGTACGTAATCCTGAAGAACTGTTGAATCTACTAACTCTATGTAGAGCTAACAATATCAAGTTATTGAAAGGCTAAATATGGCTACAGATTTTGCAGTAAAAGTAGTACAGCTTATTTCGGACACATACTTACTTCAGGATAATACGGACTATCACTAGTCCTTAAGGGAGAATTCTTGAGTACAATACCGATAATATTGCGGCGCGTGCGCCAAGACGAGTACGCTTTATTTGGCCCTAAAGGGAATCAGTTGAGTGCAAATTTTAGAGGTAATGCTTTCCAAGCTAAAGAATGGGCCATTAAATGGGTGTCGTCTTTCAATAATTGGGTTATAGATTCTAAGGAGATTGATGATGAAGCGGCGAGTGGAGTTCCTGAACAGAATATTTGACTTGCTGAAATGCAGAACCACAATTCTTGATTTTCTAAAAGAAGAAAAACTAATCACAGATGATATGGTTCAGACATTGCTGAATGAGCATCATTCATCACATGCTTCGCGTATTGCCAACCTACTGGCAGATCTAGCTAAGCAAGATAAACTTCAACTCGTAGATTACGAGTGGACTATCCTACCCACCGAACATCTGAAGCTCACCCTGGTTACTGACCATAACAAGAAAGAGTTTGAGTTTAACGCATGAACAAGAGCAGCAACAAGAACAACCTGCACATGGCCCGATCGATTAGCGGCTGCAACACGCTAGTAGACAACGATAACGTTGCAACATATAGGGCTATTACCTCCAAGCGCAGAAGACGCAGACGTCGCCGGCAGTTCTTAATGGAAGGGTTTGGGGTTAACAGTAAGCTCGAGTACGCCAACAGCGATAATAATGAGCTGGATTTAGAATGTCGGTGGTGCAAGGGCTACAGCGGGTACGATCTGTTTTAGATCGGCGCTGTACAATAACATCAAGATTTCCCCACAAGAGGTGTACTTATGTCCAATGGAAAATTCAAGCTCAAGAAGATAACCAAACTTTCTGATGTCGGCCTCACGACGACTCTCCCAGAGTCTGATCTGTGCTTCCAGAACGGTGACTCGGTTTACCAGTTCAAGTTTGAGAGAAAAGAGAAAGAGAAGAAGCTGAAGGTTGACCCTGGCTACTTCGTTATGGCTGAAGCACCAGGCGGTGGTATCACCCTCAAGGAAACAGAGCTTCGTCAGCGCGATCTTCTCACCTCTATGGTGAACACGCAAGCCATCTACAGCGAGGCAGAAGTCTTCTTTAAGAGACTCCACGTGTACGACCAGCTGGGTGAGACCAAGGCTAGAAAGATACTCATCTACTCCCAGCCAGGAATGGGTAAGACGGCTAGCATAACAAGCTACTGTCAGATGGCAGTAGAGCAAGATCCTGGCACCATCATCATGGTGTGGCCAACCAGTCAAATCGAGTCCGAGTGGGTTCTAGACTTCCTAGAGCGAAAAGTTGAGTACACCAAGAAGTGCACCCGCGTTATCCTCATCATGGAAGACATCGGTGGCGGTGAGCGCGAGAACCAAGGCGAGAGCCGCGGAGTAGACTCTGCACTTCTAGATCTGTTAGATGGTTTGCGCAATGTGTTTAAACTGCCAACCTTCATGATCGCTACCACCAACTATCCACAGAACCTGCTGTCCGCACTAGCAGATCGCCCAGGCCGTTTCGATATGATGCTAGAATTAGATGCTCCATCATATGAGGAGAAAGTGCAGCTGGTCGAGTTCATCGCTAAGAGAGTACTCAATGCTGAAGAAAAGGATGCATTGGCTTCTAAGGATATTAAGGATTTCAGTGTTGCGCACTTGAAAGAAGTAGTGGTAAGAAGCATGCTTCATGACAAGTCTATACCGCAGGTAATCAAGGAACTAGTTGCGCACAAGAAAAAGTTCCATGATGCTTTTGAGAAAAAGAAGAAAGATGGGGTCGGGTTTGAAAGATGAAAACGATACTTTTAACAGCTGAGGATGTGCCGAATAAAATTCAGTTGCAACACGCGGTTTCTAGGCTTACTAAAGACTACGAGATACTTAAAAGAATCAGGGGTAAGAATGATACAGAAGATCCTAAGTCGCTGATAGCGGCAGCAGCATTCTTAGATATGCTGGTGAGACGTGAGTCAAGAAACCTTGATAAAGGAGATATGATTGTAGATAACTTTATCTTATCAGTAAAAGAACGCTTCATCACATATCTCCTATCTCTCAATAAAGATGATGCTTTAAAGGAGATGGATGTTATAAGGGAAACATTAGGTGGCGAATATATATCTAACATCTGACAACCATTTCTGGCACGCAAATGTTATAAAGTACTGTGATCGCCCATATTTCTCTGTAGAAGAGATGAATGAGGCGATGATATACAACTGGAATTCTGTTGTAAAACCTGAGGACACTATCTATTGTCTAGGCGACTTCTCGTTCGCCGGCCGCTCTGTGGAACTATATAGTAGTCGCCTCAACGGTAACAAGATACTTGTACCAGGTAACCACGACCCGATTCATCCTTACAACAAACACTTTAAAAAAGCCATGAAGCGCGGAGAAGTAGACTACTGGAAAAAGTTCTATGAATCCCATGGGTGGACTGTACTATGTGAGGTTGGGGAAACTCTAGATATACCCGGTGTTGCTATAGTCAATCTATGTCACATGCCTTATGACACAACTGATCCACGATATCAAGACTATACTGCTCATAATGACGACAGATGGCTTCTGTGTGGTCATATTCACCAACATTGGAAGGTTAAAAATAAGATGATCAATGTTGGTGTAGATGTGTGGAACTATACGCCGGTACACATTGATGAGATTAGTAGGATCATCTTGGAGAACAAATGAGACAGAAGGCCGTTATCATAGACATCGACGGAACACTCTCTAATTCCCCTCACGTAGAGGGGTTTAAGAAACCGACCGGTGGAACTGACTGGGAAGCATGGATTGCATCGACTCGCTATGCCCCAGTGAATGAGTGGTGTAAGGAGTTGGTGTTAGCAATGCATAGGCGCGGATATAAACTTATATTTCTTACTGCTCGTAGTACAAACTTTAGTGGCTTAGAGATCACTAAAGAATGGCTCGATAGTCACCTGAATCATGAAGGCATTTTTGAGTATGAACTAATCATGCGCCCAATCGGAGATTTTCGCCCTGACACAGAGGTTAAGACAATGCTTTATTCCACTCTAATTTCACCTTATTATGATGTGTTGTTTGCGATAGATGATAAGAAAACAGTGATTAATCTATGGAGGAGTCTTAGCGTACCAGCATTGCATTGTGCGGATTATTAAGGGGTATAAATTGGATATGAATGTTTCTAATGGGTTTTTAATCTAATCAAGGAGAACAGAATGTCAAAAGGGTACACGATCAATTTCTTCATTACGACACTTAAGAGTGTGAACGCAAACACGGTTGCTCGCCAGGGAGTCTACAATGTAGTTTCTCCTCGGTTCGGCGCTTTTTCCACGAAAGCAGACGCTCTCGACAGCTGGCTTAGCTATAGTACTGCAGCAATCAGCCGCGGTGAAGGTCGTTTTGCTTTGTACGGCAAAACTGCTCGTGCACGTCTTCTTACGGCACTGAAGAATCGCAAGATTCATGGTGCTGTCTAAACAATCTGTGTGGCGGTTTTAGAAGTAAGATAGTGGCGGCACAGTGCTGAACCCTTGGGTAACGCAGCTATCTTAAACAAATGGCCACATAGCCAAGCGTCACCTGCTTAGTGGTGAGATGTCGATCAAAGCAATAAGCGGTTTGGGGACTGCAAGAACACCGACCGATCGAAAAGTCCTTCTTTAAACAACGGGAGTTAAGATGAGATTAGCGGCTAGGAAAGTTAAAGTAGAGCTTGGTGGACAGAGTTTCTCAGTCGACAACAGAATTTGGGACCTATTTGAGACTAAGGCTGGCGACAAGAAAGCATCACTGGTCACTTTAGCAAGTGAATATGTTAAAGAAGGTAAGAGTGCAGAGCGAGCTCTAGCCGATGCTCTTGAGGTATTTAGGCTGGTATGATATAACTATCCTCTAGCCGAGGAAGTTGACCGCGGTAGTGTGAACAACAATACCCAACGGTAAATTGTAAAGCCCAGCTACAATCTAGTGGGTAGAGGCAAGTGGCGAAAGCTACTTGCCTCTTTCCACTTTGGAGACACAGTGAAATCATTGATTCTTGTTCTAAGTATATTCATCCATGCCTCTCTTCTATTCTTCTTGCCCACTGAGGATAAGGATAGTGAGTCTAGTGACAAATCTAAACAGAAGCCAGGCAGTGTCAAGATCAATATAGTAGATAAACCTACTGATAAAGAGATCAAGGCGGATCATAAATCAATTCCCCTTCCTGAAAATAAATCCAAAGTTGTTGTTAAGAAAAAGAAGAAAGCACAGGAAAAGCAAGCCTATATTGATCATAAGTGCGAAAAATGGTATAGCGGCATCGGTGTTATGAATAATGGCGATGGATCATGTCTCATTACATATGTGGGCAAAGGATATCCTGCGGATCGTGCCGGCATTAAGCCAGGAGACCTCGTATTAAAAAGTGATTTAGAATGCCCTGGTCGTGGACCTTTAGGAACGCATATTCTTGTAAAGATTATGCGCGGAACTCAGGTTCTAACATTTGATTTAGTTAGAGAAAAGATATGTCAGAAAGATATGTAGAGATATTGGCCATCTTGCTTAGCATAGCTATAATAAGTAGTGCAATAGCACTTATAGTAAGCATACCGGGTCTACGGGATTTAGGTATTCTACTAATTATCTGGGCATTACTACCCATATTTCCACTATATTGGATTAATCGCTGAGTTCACGGATTTTGCACTAGTACTTCAGCATCTTCGACTGGTGAGTTATCTACCACTAAAGCTTTATCAAATTTCTCTTCACGAACATGTAGTTCAAGTCTAGATAACTTATCCATATATATACGATCTTTAAGCAAGCGCAGTAACTTAGACATATCTTTTTTGTCTCGTTCCGCCTTCATACTGGCAATACGGTTCTTGCGCAGACTTCCGCGCTTGCGAGCTGGAATTATCTTGTCTGCTAAACCAAGCATAATAGCTTCGTCGGCACTTATCCACAGGTCTCGCTTCACCATCTCATCCCAGAAGTCTATCGGCATTATGCTGTTGTCGGCATAGATCTGGTTCAACTTACTTTGAAGTAGTCTCTCGTTATCTGCATTGATATAGTGATCAGTAAGCTTCTCTGGCGCAACAGATTCGCCCCAAGAGCTATCATGAATAAGAATACGGGTGTTCGGATATAAGAAGCGTTCATCACATCCTGCCATGATCCACGTTGCGGCAGACGCTATCTCTCCGCCGCCAAAGAACTTGACTTGACATGAGCAACTTTGGATGACATCATATAGTCTAAGTAGAGCATAGGGATCTCCGCCTGGAGATGACATATATAACTCTATAGGCTTAGCTGGAGCTTCGTGCTCCATGATGTGAATCTGCCTTATTGCGCGCTCAACCGATCGCCAAGAAAAGTTAGATCCGCCTTCGTCGTGTCCTTCAACTAGAGCTCCGAAATAGATTCGGCGACGTTTAAAATCAACGTCATAATCTAATATCTGGGTAACATTATCATTTGTGACTGCCATGTATAATTCCACCTGAGTGTTCATACGTATTATACAGAAATACCGGTAGGTGAAGAGATGTTGATAGATAGAACCACAATAGAAGATATCTCTACATTAGATTTATTAGTTTCTAAACTGGAAGAGTATATGAACTTTAAGGGTATTAAGTTCTTCGACTATGCTCGTAATGAAGTTGAGATAGATGAAATTGCTACCTTTGACGGTCATCATTCTCGAAGGAGTCCGTTTGATGATGATTATGTAGTGAATACTAAAGAGTTCAAACCCCGCCCCATTAAACGAGTAAAGATCCTGTTTGACTCCAAGGCTGACTTCCATGACCGCTACTCTATGGACCGGCAAGAAATCGTAGATGACGGCACATACATCGGATCATTCCTACACATTGAGTGGGACTATATCACTAATATGTTTCAGATTTACATTGGAGCAAACACATATGAAAAAGAGTCTAACTCCAAGAATCAGAAAAAGGTTTATAGAAGTGACTGTACTTCAGCCAATATCTGCTTAGATTTTGGTTTGAAATACCGACGCGAGATTAGATTGATAAAGGTGCGTCTCGGCAAGTTGTATTCTCGCTTAATAAGAGATAGAGCTGCTGAGCGTGAGGCCTTCATAAGAAAAGGTTTTACAGCAGCTGCTGTATCTGCTTTCCCAGATCTATTAGACCCTTTGATACTTGGAGGATCGCTTAATGAAGAGAGAAACGATAGAGGAATATCTGGCGAGGGGCGGAGTGGTTCAGAAGATTTCAGCACTTCCGACAATGGAAACACCGCACCAGCTAAAAGCATCTAACCCTCCAGTCGGCGGAGTAATGTCCTTGGATGAGGGTGCTCACTACTTCGCAGAGAACCGTAAGACAAATAAGGTTGTTAACAAGACATCTCTAAAAGATGTTGTTGATAACTTCAATCTTCCTAAAGAAATAGCAGACAGACTTAGGGGGTCCAATGTTTAAGGATGATAAGAAGGGTGTTCACAACTTCCAGATGGATGAGTTGTATATAGAAGCCCTAGTAGAAATCCTAGTCTTCGCTGCGCAGACTGCAGCTTACATGGCCCACAAAGAAGTCGCTGCTGGACGTGCTGGAAAAGACCTCATTAAACTAACGCGACTTGCTAACGACTCAAACGACATCATCAAGTATTTCAAAGAATCCGTCGAGATAGGCGAACCGACCTCAGATCTTATCAACTAAACCGATTCGAATATTGTTTGTAACAATTAAGGAGATTGTATGAATCCGGATAAAATTCCAGAAATTTTAGATTTGGCAGTTTCGGCTCGAAAGTTAAAAAGGGTATTTAACCCAATGTTCGTTGGCGAAGCTGGTATCGGTAAATCTGAGATCATCCAACAATGGGTCGCTAAGCAGAGAGAAGTTGATCCTGACTTCGGATTCATCGATCTACGTATCGCCTACTATGAAGGCCCTGACTTCGTAGGTTATCCTTACGAATATAAGGATGGCGATGGTAATGCTCGGATGGGTCATGCACTTCCGCACTTTTGGCCAACTAAAGGTCGTGGACTTCTTCTTCTCGAAGAACCAAACCGTGGCAACACAATGATTCAGAACTGCTTGATGCAGCTCACGGATAAGAACCGTAAGGTTGGACCAACGTATGAACTTCCAGAAGGCTGGATCATTGCTGCAGCTCTCAACCCTGAAGGTGCTAAGTATGATGTTAACAACATGGATACAGCACTGAAGAATCGCTTTGAAGAGTTCGAGGTTGAGTTTAGCTATCAGGCGTTCATGAACCACATCGAGACGACTGGCTGGCATAAACATGTTGTCAACTTTGTTAAAGCCGGTAGTTGGATTTACAAGAAACCAGACGGTATTGGCAAAGAAGGAAAGTATATCTCGCCTCGTACGCTTGATCGACTCAATGCTGTTGAAATGGCTGGAGCTTCTGATGACGTCACGAAGAGAAACTCTCACTACATTATTTCGCAGTCAGTGCTTGGTAAACACTTAGGCAACGAGTATTGGAAGTCTTGTTGGGATGATGCTCCTGTTACAGCCCAGGATATCTTGGCTGATAAGGATAAAGCTATCGGTAAGCTTAAAGATATGGCTAAAGCCAATAACAGCTATGCTGGAGATAAGATCTCACTTACAGTCGACAGCATTATCGAGAAGTTTGGTGGCTGGTATGAGGGTCGCAAGAAGGATGGCAAAGATTGGCCGCATGAAGATGGAACTATCGATGAACCTACGTTGGTGGCAGTCGTTGAGAACATTCCATCAGATCACGCAATCAACCTCATTAAGGGTTGTGCAATGAAGAATCAACGTGGCAATATTTCATCGTTCTTCACCGAGTTCACGGCACGCAATCCTAAATGCATCGCAATCATGCGCGACCATATCAAGCTAAGTCAAGCAATTAAGAAATAAAGGAGAGCGTATGTCTACACTAGCAAGAGATAAGATTACCAAAGACATTCTCGACAAAGAGCATGTTGATGCTAATAAGAAGATACATTGTCTAGAAACTGCTCTGTATCAGTTAACAAAGAACCAAGCGTTCTTCGGGATGATACTCCAGTGCCTCGATATGTACTACACCCACCTTATCCCGACTGCTGGTGTTTGTTTCGACAACAATGCCAAGAAGTGGCAGATGATGATCAACCCCAAGTGGTTCTGTGATAAGCTGGGCGACGGTGATAAGGGCACACGACATAGGATCTCTATCCTACTTCATGAGCTCTATCACCTTACGCACAAGCATATCATCAGAGCTCCGATGCTCAAGTTGAACCCAGCGCGAAGGATGTTGATGAACATCGCCATGGATATGGCGATTAATCAGTATATCAAGGATCTTCCAGCCGGTTGCTCTGACTGTCCTCCTAGAGATCAGCGACTTGCAGGTGCCGAGTGCAAGAATGAGATGTGTCCAGGTAACCCGATTC
>Ga0315284_10013422_pt1 | contig 11663 bp, 12 predicted proteins | sample YL17G09_16_MG_FD_203696 | JGI IMG/M metagenome (GOLD analysis project Ga0315284, IMG submission 203696) | Sediment microbial communities from Yellowstone Lake, YNP, Wyoming, USA - YL17G09_16 | ecosystem: Environmental > Aquatic > Freshwater > Lake > Sediment | place: USA: Wyoming | collected... | reverse complement strand
TGTGGCTCCAAAGCTCGCAGCAACAGCCTTACTTGTAACTGAGATTATCGAGTTTGCAGTAATGGTTCTAATAGCCTTCCATAAAAAGAAGTGACCAAGAGAATCCAGAAGTGGGCCGGGAGAGATTAGACCCCAAACGGGGTCAAGTCCAATCCTTCCTTCATTCTATCCGTGCTTTGGCGCGACCGCAATGACCACGATTTGCACGGGCTAGAATGTGAAAGTGGGCCGGATTCACTCCCAAATGGGTTCGAGTCCAGCGAAGCGCGCTACCAATTCGAGTCGATTTCCGCGCGTGCTAACGCATCTTTCACCTTTTCATCATAGGTTTCGGCGCGCGCTTCAATTGCTGGCCTGCAAAATCATTTGAGCGAGCGCTATTCGATGATACAAGTGATAAATAGCGCGTATGCGTGTTCCTAAAATGGTCAAAAATGGTTTTAATTCCGGTTTGCCCGTTTCTCCTGTGTTCGAGGAGAGACAAAATCCCCCAAGAAGTCAAGAATAGACACGAAGCCCAAAAGTCGTCCCCAGATCATGAAGGGCGAATAAAAACCATTTTTAGCCAATTTCGGAACAGGCATGCGCGCTACAGTGCTGTTGCTCCGACAACGTAGTGCCCTATGCAAGCTTCTGCTGGAGTCTTTCCCTCTAAGCCTTCATGCGTCTAACAAAGTTATGAAACAGTTGGTAGCCCTTTAGGATTGGTGTATCCTCTTTCTTGAGCCCTCTCATAACCTTCTCCCTGTCTCGCCCTTCAACTCTCCCTCCTGCCAAGGCGCAGAAACCTTCTCAGTCTCATCCCAAACCTCGTTCCCGAAACTCGTCAAAGCCCAATGCCAACCACGCTTCTCAACAAGCCGTTCGCCGATCTCCTTCTCAAGCTTACGATTCATACGCAGAATCCGGCGGCTCACCTGATGCCTTCTAACCTTATACGCGGACAACCGTGCAGCCAGATCCTTCGGCAACAAGCCTTGCCCACCTGCCTCGCGGAGCAGCTCCAGGATCTCCTCATCAACCTCGTCGCTGCAGACTATGCGCTGAATCATAGGCTTCTTGAAATGAAACAAACCCTTCAAGCCGGCGACAATAGTCCGCTGACTCAGCTTAATCTCCTCCATATCCCGCCGCATCTCCTTGATCAGCTGCAAAGTGTACTTGACACGGCCGATCTTGGCTTCCTGAGGCCTCTTTTCACGCTTCTGAGGCTCGTTTTGAACGGGTACAGAAGCGGTCTCCATGCAGCTATGCACACTCCCGTATTTCAGCAATGTTCAGATACGCGGAGAATAAGCGTCCATAGGCTAGGATAGCAACCGCTGAAGAGCATGAACATAAAAAGCATGGACTTTTCCCATGCCTAGAACCAACACCCAAAACACGGTTTGAACGGGTAACAACAGACGAAAACATGCCCTGAATGTACGCGGTAAACTTAGACGGCATAGTCCCTTATGCTCCTCTGACCCTCAGCGACGCCAGCCTTTTCTTCGAGGTTGAAGATTTTACCCAGAGCCCCAACAAGTTCGTCAGTTTTCTTTTCAATCCTATCGGCCCAATCAGGAATACAAAAATCCACTTCAATACAGGTCGGATGAGAAAGATCTCCAGTCTTAATTCTAATACCGTTACTTGTCTGAAAAAGGTCCACAACCAAATAGGGCAACTTCTGGCCAGTCTCAATCGTAGCAGTCGCACCCTTAAAACGAATCTTCTCAAGAAACCCGTGCGCGCTCGCGCACCCGCGCCTAAAACGGCATAAATCGCAACATGGAAATGGTAGCTTGGGAGAGATGCGAACTCTACTTTAGTTTGAAGATGGAACTTCAAGTGTGAGATTAGGCTTGTACGGCTTTGAGTAGGGCTTGCCATGTTTCCATTTTGGCTATAAATTCAGAAGCTGTCAGTGTGTCTCTTTCTTGGAGTAGCACGTTTTTGAGTGGGTGGTTTTTGGGCAGTTGGACCGCGAAGTCCTTCAGTGGTCTAATGTTCACCGGCTTCTCCGAGGCTTTCATTGATATCATCCACCGCTTTGTTTTTTGGCAGGAACTGTACCCGAGGTTCTTTCCAAAGCAGGTGGAGAAGGCTTCTTCCGCGCCACAGCTGATTGGCAGACTTGTGACAAATTCTACTTGTGTTGTACGCCTTATAACTTATAGGCCTCGGTTCATGGACACAATATGCATTATACGACTTGTTTTCATTGGGCTTGCTTGATGACGATTCTGTTGTCTGAGAGTCTGGCTACGTATTGCCAGCCTTGAGCCAAGTACTCGTCAGCCTCTTCAACGTTGACCACCTTCTGCCTAGAATGATTGCCATTGTTTGTGCCCAAGAGCTTGTTTCGCACTGTCTCCTGTAGCTGAGCGTCGCTGAGCGCGTGCAGATCCATCTTACCGATTTCTTCTTCTTTGAAGCCCGCGACTAGTAGGAGCTGTTTTCTGAATGCTTGGGCGAGTTTCTCGTCGCTTGTTTCCTGGGTCTTCGTAGTTTGCAAAAACTCCTGGCTTCTGCGGTACGCTTCGCGCATATCCTCAATGACCGCTTCTGGGAGTTTGTGCTTGTTTGTGGTGTAGCGGTTTTCTATGTCTCCTTTGTGTCCCATCCAGAACTGCCTGTAATCGCGAAGGACTAACCCTTTCGATTCGGCTAGCATTAGCTGCGTGTCGAAGTAGGATCTGAGCACGTATGGTCGCCATGTGAAGCCTGCCGCTCTCATTGCTTCGCGTATTGTGTCTCCTATGTTGCCTGCTCTTATGAAGGGCTTCATCCTCCGCTTTGGCGTTATGAGCGGTGAGTTGGGCGTCAGTTCTTCGCCATCTCTCATTCTCTCTTCCAAGTAGTCTTTGAGGTATTCGCAGCCTTCTTCGCTGAGAAACGTGAAGTACTGGTGCCTCGCTTTGCTCAGTTCCTTTCGCACAACTACTAGTGTTGGTTTTTGCTTGAAGCCTGCTGAGCCGTTTTCGATTTGAATTTCAGGAAGATCAGCGATTCTTAGTCCGTCGTTTCCGTTGTAGTTTCCCAGTACTTCTATGCGCGCCCCGGAATGTGCGACAAGAATGCATGCCATTCTCGCCTTCGGGTTGCCTGCGAGAACTATTCGCTTGAGCTCTTCTTTTGTTGGTACTCTTTCATCTTTTAGCGATGGGGTGTCTCTTGCACCTTTTATTCTGATTTTTCTTCTTGTTTCTTTTCCGTTGTGGGAAAGCCACGACTTGACCGCCTTCAGGGTGGATTCTATGTAGCTTCCTGCGTGCCCAGCTTTTTCCATTGACGAAACAAGGTCAAGCATCAAATTGTGGAGTTCGCCTTCGCTTGACGAAACCAGAGCCTGGGGGGTAACGTTGAAGGTTTTGCAGAAAGAGCCAAGCCTCCTAAGGTACACGTCGGCAGTGATCTGGGAGCCTCTTGAAACGTTTTCGTACCAGCGCCTAACGTCTGCGTCTTCAGTCAGTTTCAGATATTTGCCTTTTGCGGGGGGAGACATGGATGAAGATCTGATGGAGGAACCATATAAGGGTTGCTTAGACCTGACCCCAAATAGGAGTGGGCCGGGAGAGATTTGAACTCTCGACCTTCCGGTTATCAGCCGAACGCTCCAGCCAAGCTGAGCTACCGGCCCTCAAATAGGGTATCAAAATAATTGTTGTCTGCTGTTTTTAAGGGTTTTCGGAACGCTTTTAATTGTTCAGTGGCCTATTCTCCTTCGAGGGCCCGTAGCCCAGCCTGGATTAAGGCGCCGGCCTTCGGAGCCGGAGAACGTGGGTTCAAATCCCTCCGGGCCCGCCATTAGACCCGAACCCATTAAGGTTCTAGTCCAACTGGATAAGAAAAACACGCCAGATAGCTTCAAAACGGTCGTCATACGTCCGTAACTCTACAAGCTTCGGTCAGTGTTCAAACCATCTATGTATATGCGGAGTTTTCGTTTTAGAAACGTGAACGGCAACGAACTCCTTGGACTACAAGAAGCCCAGCACCGATTATTCGCTGCTGTCTCAGATAGATAATGTTAATTGTTAATTGCAGGCGCTTGTCTCAGATATTTGGTATCTTGTATTTGTTTGAGCATGAAGTCGGCGATGTCTGCGCGGGAAATCCATGTTCCCACTTCTCCCCTGCCTAAGTAGCCCGCTCTGACTTTTCCGGATTTGGGGTTATTGTTGAGCATGGTAAGTCGCACGATTGTCCAATCAAGATCGGATGCGCATACATACAATTCTGCAACGCTAACTATTTCTTCGTATGCAGCATGCATCGTGACTTTTACGAAGTTAACTAGAGCTTTGGTTCTGAACTCTGACAGGTCGTTCGGATCCATAGCGCTCAAAGTTGAGGAGATGATTAGTCTGCGTACGCCTTGCTTCTTCATGGCATCGATGATGTTGTGCATGCCTTGCGTGAGTGGCTTGGTTCTTGAGTCTCCTCTAGGACCCAGTACGCTGATGACCGCATCCGCACCCTTTACTGCATTCTCAATCAACGCCTCATCAGTTAATTCGCCTTGCACAATGGTCAAGTTTTTATCCATTATGCTGAGTTTTGATGGTTTACGAGCGAACGCTACAACCTCGTTTCCTTCTGCAAGCGCTTGTTCAACAAGTTGTTTGCCAGTTCCACCTGTAGCTCCAAAGATCGTGATTCTCATTTAGCCGACACCCATTGTGTTGCTTACACCAATCACTATGGTGATATCTTTTCCTTAGTTCTTTTCTGGCTTTTTCTTGGCTAATTTTTTATTTGTCGTCTGAAGCTCCTTCTGCAACATCCGGATTGTACTTTTTAGATAGGTGCGTTTTTGTTCCAAGTTTTTTATGTCATGTTCCTGTTCTTGATTTTTCTCCTCAAGGAAGGGTGAGAAAAGGTTGGGTACAATTGGCAGTGGTAACGTTTTTGTTTCCATGCTCAAAACGTCTTTCGCAAATTCTTGAAACAGGGCGTTCATGCTGTTAGCGATTTCGCTTTGTTTGACAATTGCGCGTTTGAGAATGATCCTGCCTGTTTTGGTAATCTTATAGACCTTTATTTTCCGGTTTTTTTGGCTGAACCATTCTCCTTCGATGTATCCTGATTCTTCTAGGTCTCGAAGAATGGGGTAAACACCGCCGGCTGTTGGTTTCCAGAAGCCTTTGGTTTTGTCTCTGATTTCTTTCATGATTTCGTAGCCGTGGTGTGGCTTTTTGCTGAGGAGAATGAGCACTGCCACTCGTATGTAGCCTTTTTGTGCCTCCTTCATCCAATGTGCAGTTATCTCTTCTTCACATTCTGTGTGCATGTGCGTTTCGAAGTTACTATTGTCTATAGGAATATTTATATTTTACTTCGATATATTGCAACGGATAATATTTCAGATGAAGGTGATTTCCCGTTGGAAAATGAGTCGATAATCATTGTAAAAAACCTTACGAAAACATTTAATGATTTCGTAGCTGTTGACAGCATCTCGTTCGACGTTAAGAAAGGCGAGGTTTTCGGCCTGCTCGGTCCCAACGGAGCGGGCAAGAGCACAACCTTACGAATGCTCTCCACGTTAGCCAGGCCTACGAAGGGAACTGCCACGATTGGTGGTTACGACATAGTGAAGAATGATACTGATGTGCGGAAACTGATAGGCATCGTTTCTGAAAAGATGATAATGTACAATCGTTTGACGGCCAAAGAGAACCTGTGGTTTTTCGGAAGTCTCTTCAACATCCCTAAAGATGTCTTAACGAAGAGAATTGACGATCTGCTGGAGCTGGTTCAACTTACCAAATGGAAGAACGCTCAAGTGGGTACATTTTCCACTGGCATGCGACAGAGGATGAACGTGATACGGGCGCTGCTCAACATGCCCCAAGTGCTTTTTCTGGATGAGCCAACTCTAGGTTTGGATCCTCAGTCATCTGTTGAGATCAGGGACTTTATAAAAAAACTCAATAGGGAAAATAAGACCACAATTATTATAACGACGCATATGATGGTTGAAGCTGATTTGCTATGCGACTGCATAGGCATTATGGACCATGCTAAGATTGTTGCGCTTGATACATCAACGAATTTGAAAAAACTAATTTCAGGAAAGGACACTACGATATTGAGTCTGGAGATCGCAAATCTTACATCAGAGCTTATCGAAACGGTCCGGGCGCTCAAATGTGCGGATTCTGTTACTCAAGAAAACTCTGCCCATTTGAAGGTTATTGTTCATGGGGACGAGGCGTTTGACTCTGTGATCGATGCGATAAGGAAGAAAAATGGAAAGATAAATTCTATGGAAAATCTTCAACCTACGCTTGAGGATGTGTTCTTGCACATAACTGGTCACCAAGTAAGAGATAGTGCAGACCAGAAGATACCTATTGAACGTCATGGACCATTTGCACAACAAAGGAGAATAAGGTGAGGCAATATGGGCGCAAAAACTCTACTTTCACATAGTCTCAGGATTGCCTGGAAAGATCTGGTGGAGCTGTTCAGGAACCGGTTAGGGCTAGTCCTGCTCATATTGATGCCGTTATTCATGATGGTCATGGTTGGCTTCATTTATCCGTCTAACGGCAACTCCGTAAGCAACTTGCCTGTCGCACTGGTGAATGAGGATGCGGGCTATGGCAATTCAACTATTGCGAGCCAGACTTTTATCATAGGTTTGCAGCAGATCAATAGCCAGACGGGCATGTTTGTTCTTTCGAACGCGTCAAGTATGGGCGATATTAAGGATATGGTTCAGAGGGGTGATCTTGACGGGGGTATAGTCATCCCAAGCAATTTCACTGCGAGTATCTTGAGCGGGGAGCAGGGGACTCTGATCATTGTAACCGACCAGTCTAATCCCCAAATATCCGCAACCATCCAGGCAGTTTTGTCTGGCGTGTTTGATCAAATGGGTACAATGTTAGCTCGACAGAACGTGCAGGTGCTAAATCCAGCAGTTAACGCAAGTAATTCTCTTGCGATCGTGAAACCCTATAATGTTCAGACGGAAGGAGTTGTTTCCGGAAACCCCAGTTACTTTGACTTCATCGCCCCAGGGATAATGGCTATGACTGTTATGATGAGCGTCATGACAGGGCTTCCTGTAGCAATATCCCAAGAGAAGGAAGTCGGTACATTGGACGGAATGATGGTTGCACCAATCAATAGGCTGTCTATCATACTTGGAAAAACCTTGGGCCAGACCACAAGAGGCCTGATCCAAGGCGTTATAATACTGGCATTGGCTGTGGGTCTGTTCGGTGTCACAATTCATGGCAGCATTTTGCTGGTATTTGGGCTACTCTTGCTTGGCGTATTCAGCTTCGTAGGCATTGGCATCGTAATTACCTCCTTCGCAAAGGACCAGGAAACAGCAACGATGCTGATGATGACGCTGATGTTCCCAATGATGTTCCTCAGCGGCGTATTCTTCCCGATACAGCAGATGCCATGGTACATGCAAGACATATCCAAAGTCCTCCCGCTCACATACGCGTCTCAAGCTCTCAGGAAAGTCATGGTGCTGGGCGCAGGAATCCCCGCAATATCGACCGAACTGACAATATTGATAGTGTTCGGAGTAGTCATGACTGCAATAGCTGTGCCCGTTTTCAGAAGAATGATGACGAGGTAAAATCGAGTGAGGCTGTGGTTGCTTTGACAAATCCATCCCTTGAAGCCGCGAATCTTTCCAAACATTTCGGCCCGTTTGTTGCAGTGTCGGATCTAAACTTGAGAATTGAGGGGTCGAAGTGCGTGGGATTTTTGGGTCCTAACGGAGCAGGGAAGACCACTACTCTCAAAATGTTCACGGATCTGATCAGACCGTCCTCTGGAGAGGCACTGATAAATGGCGTAAATGTTCACACCCATAAGAAAGAAGCGTTGGCGTCTGTCGCTGCACTGATTGAGACTCCGGAGATTTATCCTTCGTTGACGCCTCGAGAGGCACTAATGATGATTGCTGAGATCAGAGGGGTGCCCACTGCAGAGCGTAACAAGAGAATAGAAGAAGCCGTTTCGGAAGTGCATATGGAAGAATGGCTCGATAAGAGAGTGGGCAAGTTCTCAAAGGGAATGAAACAGAGAATATGCATTGCCTCTGCACTTCTCAGTGATCCGAGCATCCTCCTTCTAGACGAACCCACTAACGGTCTCGATCCTAGAGGAATGAGCGAGGTCAGAGACATCGTAAAATCTCTGAAGGGCAAGAGGAGATTGATTTTCATGAGCTCCCATATTCTGAGCGAAGTTGCGGACGTTTGCGATGAGGTAGCCATGATCGACCATGGCAAACTAATCGTTTACGACACGATTTCCAATGTAACAGCAAAGTTTTCAGGAGGAGAAAACATGATGGAAGTTGGACTGCAACGTCCCATCGATGCCCTATTAGTGACTAAGAACATCGCAAACCTTCCAGGCGTGGTCGTGGCAGAACAAAAAGATGATAGGAACCTCAAGATTAGGTTTAGAGGAGGCTTGGACGTGCAAGAGCGGATTCTTTCTGATTTGGTGAGGATGAATATTGGAGTAATCAGTTACAAACCAACGTCATCGGAACTCGAAGACGCCTACCTCAAACTGATAAAGGACACGTTGTGATGAAACATGAGCGAAACAGGAATCGTTTCCAATAATAAAGTGCCGAGCAGCATGACGCAAGTCGGCATCACGATGAAGTACACGTTTCTCGATTACTTCAGATCACGCAGATTCTTCATATTGCTTACGATAACTCTTTTGATAAGCGGGCTTCTCACTTTCATTGTGGGTTATTATCGTCCTGGAAGTTTCTTGGCTTCTGACTTGTCATTCTATGGTGGTTGGTGGGGCAATTCCGTAACCTTTGTGATTGTGCTTTCTGGAGTTTTCTTTGGAGGCGATGCCATTTCGGGGGAGTTTCAGAACAAGACAGGTTACTTTGGAATTCCAAACCCAATTCGAAGGTCATCGATTTACATAGGAAAGTGGTTAGCAGCTTTCATTGCGGCTACTGCAATATTAGGCGTGTTCACGGTAATCACAGTGGGTAATGGGCTGTACTATTTTGGTTTGAACGTGCCGTACCAATTTGGCTTGTCTGTGCTCTTTGCATGGTTCTATCTTGCAGCAGTGCTTGGCTTTACATTCTTCTTCAGCTCGCTATTTAAGAGCAGTTCTATGTCTATTCTCGTGACCATTATCCTCTTCCTGTTCGTGTTCAGCCTTATTCAGACGCTTGTTGCAAACCTTGTCAAGATTGAACCATGGTTCATCTTGACTTACGGAGCGCAAATAATAGGAAACATTTTGATGGTACCCTACCCGCCACACGCCTCTGTTGCCAGCTTTGGTCCTCCAGGCGGACCCACTTTCACAACCTACAACGTAACGATTCCTGAGGGGCTCGCAATCATAGGCTTGTACTTTATCATTACGGCGATTTTGGGATTAGTGCTCTTCAAGAGAAAAGAGTTCACTTGAGCAAGAACTGAAAAAATACATGTTGCAACAACTACGAACAAATGGCCGATAGAGTACATAACTCGAATTTACGCAAGTTGCTCAGGTGGGAAAGTGAAGTGCAAACGAAAGCAAACCTAAAGTCAAGGACATAGACAAAATCATGGTAGATGTCTCTGAGAGACTTGGACGCTTTGGAGAAACAAACTTGAACATCCTTTGCTCAAAATGTCCTTTCTTTCAATTGGCTCCACGAATCAGGCGTAAGAACGCGCGGAAACGATGCAGAATAGAACCTCAAAGACCATTACATTTCTACAAGTGTAACGACTTTCCAAAAGCGCGCGCATTCAAAAAGCAGTAAACAAGACTTCAGAGTCCTATCTAGCAACCTTGCTTAAAATGAGGTCTTGGATAATGACTAAGAGCTTTCCAGTTAAGAAGAAATCTCGTGCAGAGACACGCGCCTAAAAACTCTTGGCAAGTGTGCCCTATGACAGAGGCTTCCATTTCTTCACTGCTGTCGGTCATTATACTGGAGAAACTGCTACGAACTTAGTAACCTTCGTTGGAAGAGCTTCAAGTCATAGAAGTTGATCCGGTTACCTTTCATTTTAGGCGTAAAGACTTTCAGAAATGGATAGGAAACGTGATGGGTGACAAAGAATTACCCGAAAATGAGATTCAGCCATACAAAGAGCTGTGGCAAGAGTTTGGGCCCTCCCCCTTTTGGGTATGGGTCCTCCGGGCCCGCTCCATTTTCTTGGAAAGAACATGGATTAAGAACGTTTGAGCTTTCGGGATTGTTTTGTTGAGCTAGGTAATCTAGGATTGAGCTTAGAGCTTGTCCTGTGATTTTGGATAGGTTTAAGCGGTGTTTTCTTGCGTTTTCAACTAGATTCTTGTTCAGATAGAGGCTTACGGTTGTTTTTGAGGCTGTTTTATTGTGGTATTTTCCACGTGGAATCTTGGTTCATGTTATCATTCATGGCTCAGCACCTTCACTTGCTGCGTCGTTGCTCAGCCGCAGAATGTTGTTAGCTACTGTTGCCATGCTCAAGACTCGATAGTTGTTTTTGTTCTCCAGATCCACTAGAAAGCTTTCCAGACTGTCGATGTTGACAAATGGGAGTCGCTTCGCTAAATCCATTGCTCTATGAAAGTCTGAATAGGTTCTGTAGAGTGAAATGAACATTCTTTCTTTCTTCAAGCCTTCACCATCCACAGCCATAAAAGAGGCATAAGGATTATTCTTCTCTACTTCAATGGTTTGTTTTCTTTTTTCAGACGTAATCGATTCACCAACTACATCTTCATGTTTGATGAAGCTTATACCCATCAATTTGTATCCAAGCTTTGCGAAATCTGGAATCATGGTATATTCTTTGATTATCCCCATCTTTTCGAGTCGCTTGATGGTTCTGCTCACAGTCGGCTGCGACGTGCCCAGTGCTTTAGCTAATTCTCTGTCGCTCCTGCGACTATTCTTCATGAGCTCCGCAATAATCCTCAGCTCAATCCTCTTCAAGGGCTCATTGTCAATCTTTTCACTCATGGTTTGTTCCTCGGCCTTTTCTTTAATAATCGTTTCTTGGGAAGTTTAGGCTTGCGGACACGTTCAGCATCCGTAACCAACATATCCTTTTCATTCATGGCTTAACACCCGATTTCTCAAGTGCCTTAATGAAAGGTTTCAACAAGGCTCTGAGGCAAGTAAACGGACACTGTTCTTTTAGCCTTACGGTTTCCACATGGAAATGAGGCTTTCCACGTGGAGGTATTGTTTTTAGCCAGTTTTAGGGTTCTTGCTACTCTCTGTTGATTCGCCACGTGTACATGCAAAGATTTTGCCAAGTGTCTCTTCTGAACACTTGAGCATTTCTCCGCAACATTTCAGACATCTATGAAATTTGCTTCTAATCATGTCTTGGCATATCTCCTTGTTCGACTTCTCTCTTTTTACTTCTTTGATTGAAGCGTCCGTTATTAGGTCAAGATAGAGGTTTTCACACCAGTGGTACCTATCGTTCTCACTAGTGTTATAGTTTTTTGCATTTCTTAGACGCGATTCTCTGTGTCTTTCAGATATACCAGCCATCCAGTAAGCCTTAAAACATGTGGAAACTAACTGAGGACGCGACGTGAGAATCTATGAAAGAGAGAACAGCGAATAATGTTCATGATGCCTTCGTTGGAGAAGCTAAGGCATTCCAGAGACTTTTAACGTTTGCCAAGAAGGCTGAAGAGGAGGACCTGCC
>Ga0315284_10013421_pt1 | contig 11664 bp, 12 predicted proteins | sample YL17G09_16_MG_FD_203696 | JGI IMG/M metagenome (GOLD analysis project Ga0315284, IMG submission 203696) | Sediment microbial communities from Yellowstone Lake, YNP, Wyoming, USA - YL17G09_16 | ecosystem: Environmental > Aquatic > Freshwater > Lake > Sediment | place: USA: Wyoming | collected... | reverse complement strand
TAAAAGTATATGAAAATTTTTATGATATAGTACCTTATAATATAAATTGGGATATTTATAAATGTTTAAAAGGTGATTGTGTGATTAAAAAAAGTTATGATTGTTATAAATATTGCGATACTATTGCAGATAATATAGCCAAACAACACTGTGAAATGGAATGTTTAAATATAGGAGATGAAATGTTTGATTTTTTAAAATATCAAAACTACAATTGGCCATTAAATGATTCAAATAAATATTTTAAAAATTATAGTATTTTAAATGATAATGGTGATTTTGTAAATGTTGATAAAAATATTGTGCATTAAATTGTAAATTAAAATGTAAATTAAAATGTGCATTAAAACAATGCAGATCTACATGTTGGCGATGGATAAAAAATTTCATATTCACTTGGGTAAAATGTTGCATATATATCATAATCCCTGGTGTCATCTACTGCATTAAAAATATGCCCATCATATTTATTTTTATAACTCCATTGATTAAATTTTGTATTTAATTCAAATGATGGCCCTTCAATATCTCCAGGAATGCATTGTTGTTTGCCATCAATTGTTGCAATTCCACAATTTGAATATTCAACACACTCACCCAATGATTTAGCATAACAATTATTATTCTCTATTCCTGTATCCAATAAATTGAAATTTTCAGTTTGTGATAATGATTTTTTTTTATATATTAAAATCAAAATTAGTATTACAATGATAATTATTAGATATGTGTTCTCCATATTTTATATATTATAATATTATATAAAATGGTTTTGGCTGTAATATTAATAATTATATTATTTGGTATGTTATATTTTATTATATGTAATTGTAATTGTAATTATGATAAAGAACAGATGACAGTAGTGGGGTCGGGAGAACAAAAAAACAGTGTTGAAAAACCAGCCCGTATTACCTATACGACGTTCAATGGACGTATGGCTATAGATGATCAATATTTTTATGATAAAATATTTGACAATGTTACATATTATGATAATGATTATGACTATGATACTGGTGATTTGATTAAAACAGGGTGGGAGAAATGTACTACTGGTTGTAGTGGTAATTGTGTGGAGTATTTTGTATCTGGGAGGGCATATTGTTTCCCATATTAAAAATATTAAATAATTATACAACCCAACATATCATTACACATTTATCATATATATTATGACCATTATTTATATATAATATTCTTACAAATGGATGTTCTAAACTATCTATAGGATCATAATTTTCCCCCACAAAATATTGTTCTAGTGCTGGATTAAAATACCCATGTCTCTCTTTAGTAATCTCATGAAATTCAAAATTACAATTGTTTATTACAGCACCTAATTCTATATCATTATTATTTGTAATGATACATTTTTTGCATTCCTTATAATGAGTTGTGAAATATTGTATTTTATCTTTTTGTTCAGAAATATTAAATTTTGAACATGGGGTGATCATTATTGGTATTAAACCACTCAATTCAACCTCTTTGGATTTGTTTGAATTGTTTGAATTGGATGATTCATTTGAATTTGAAGTGGAAGTGGAATCTGAATCAGAATTTGAATTGGAATCAGAATTTGAATTTGAATCAGAATTGGAATCAGAATTAGAATTGAAATTAGAATTAGAATTAGAATCAGAATCAGAATCAGAATTAGAACTACACACTTTTTTTTTATTATTTGATTTATTTGGTTTATCTGATTTATTTGATTTATTTGATTTATTTGATTTATTTGATGAAGATGATTTAACAACATCGTCTTCATTACATTGTCGATTTACTTCAATTAAATATTTAAGGATTTCTTTTCCATTTAAAGCGGGTAATTGGGCCATGATCATATGTTTTTTGGCATATTTACGGATAAATTTAACACTTGATGTAAAAGCATCATCTTTTATATTTAACTCTTTCAATGCTGTATTTAATTTTATTGGATTATCACAAAACAATCTAAATTTTAATGTAACATAATTAGAATTTAGAAATCCATCTTTAAAAATTGTAATCTTTTTATTGTTTGGAATTACTTTACTATCCAATTGAATAAATCCAATTAAACTATAAGCAGGTCTATCAGGTAAAATAAAAATAATAATGTCACCAGCTTTTAACATATCATTTTGAATATTTTCATTATTTGGTATTGTAAAGTATGGTTTATCATATTTTAATAAATTGTTTAAATTATTATTACCTACAACATATAACCAATAATTATCATTTTTAGTTAAGGATAATTTGTTAGATATCATTTATATTGAATATTATTTAAATACTATTCATTATTTTTATTTATCAATTTTTTGTGTAATAATAAAGCATAATAATTGTGACCATAATAATTAAAAACATGAAGATATTCCAATTATAATTTGTATCTGTATCAAAATTTTCATATCTCTTATGATTTGGTGGATTGTTCCCTGGTCGCATTCCAGTATCATAAAATAACCCAGCGTCTATAATATCATCGAAATTTTGTTTATTTACCAATCCATTATTTTCCTTTAGGTCCTTATAAATACCTTCCCATACAGTTTGGGCATATTTGTTATGTAACTCCAGTCTTTTGTTTGGATAACCATTTTCACATACCCAATTTACTTCTGCAACACATCTCTTAAATTCTGCAGATTCTGCAGGATAATTATCGGTACATTCTTGGTATCTTTGCAATTTGCAAGTATCTTTGGTTTGGACATCATTTGGATTCAATCTAAATACATTATTTAATGATCTGAAATTTGAGTCTACAGGTAAATTTAAATAAGGTGATTTGACATTTGGATATATGTGTTGTTTATGTTCTTTAACTACATTACTCCATCCTTGAATGACTCTATTAGGGTTAAGATTCCTGTCATTATTTTGTTGTGTTTCTTCAACTTCTACAATATTTTTTTCCTTTAATAAGTATTCCCAAATTAGAGCCCTTAATTGTTCTAATTCTTTTTTGTCTTTAAAATCGTAATATCTTTTTATAATGCCATTTTTGGTTTGTAAAATAATACCTGAATTTTGTTCATCATGTTGGGCATTTGTTAAAAAGTCAATATCTAAATATGGATAAAACTCTTGTTCCATTTGATATGTTGCTTTTATACCTGGAACTATATCTATCATATGTTTACATATTTTTCCATTAAAATGTAATAGTCTCATTATATTATTATTAGATAAATTAATATATTATGATAATAAATTTTATTTGGTAATTGGTAATTATTTCGCGAAAGTGCCACTCACCGCAAAAGTCCAGTATATAATATATATATATATATCAATTTATTTATTTTGTTATATAGAATTATATACCAAATGTCGTCACCTCACAAAAAATGTCACAAAAAATGTCACAAAGATTGTCAAAAAAAATGTCACAAAAAATGTCACAAAAAATGTCATTCGCATAATGCATCTTGTAAACACAACAAACATGATCATAGTTCATCGTCTGACGACGATTGTATTGAACCGACTATTATATTATTGGGAGTTGGATGTGCTGGTGGATATATTTTAAATAAATTATCCAAAAAATACAATATGCATGCTTTTGAAGCAGGAGCGGATCGACGTAATGATGGATTTACATATAATCTTGCACTTGGAGCTCCCAGTGTACATAATCCACAGGATAAAGTTGCTGCAATTGTTCCCGCATATCCATTAGTTCCGACACAATGGACTGGACTTACCAATTTGTTACCTTGGAATATTATAACTATAACAAATGCATCATCAACAATTGTCTCTGGAGTTACCGTGCCATCGCAAACATGGGTACAAGGAATTATGTTAGGAGGGTCTATGGAACATATACAAGGTGTTTATGTAAATCCATCTAAATCTCGATGCGAATGGTGGGCATCCCTTCTTGATGATAGATACGAATTTGAAAATTTATTTCCAAAATTAACAGCAATGGAACACTTTAGATCAGAAACCCCGACTACTATACAAACATGGGATTCAAGTATATATGCACCATTTGATGGACCTTCTATTCTTGGTTCCAGCCCAATTAATCGTGGATATAATGGGGTTTTACAAGTTGTCCAATCCTCTCCATCCCCATTTGCAACATCTCTTGCAAAGGCGATATACAATGAATTTCATAATATTCTTGGATATGAAACCTTTAAACTTGAACCGATAATTGAACAAGATTGTTCGGAAACATTTAATAGCGGTGTTAATATTTGTACTACGACTGCTACAGAAACTTTTCTTGATGTACATCGTACTAGATCTTCAACTGTGCGCGGATATCTCAATAGTAGTGTTATGGAAGGTGTTACTGGTTCAGTACCAGCAAATTCAACACCAGCTCCATTAGGAGGAGGATATACAGGTGCTGGATATACTGGTACCGTATATTATGGATCATATGTTGGTATCAATGATCATAAATTTACATTGACATTAAATACATTGATACAACGGGTTGTCTTCAAAACAAAATGTGGATTTCCGAGTGGGCAAGATTACTGGCTTCAAAATTATCCAGTTGGCTCAATAGATCCGAATGCATTTGTGCACCCTTTAACTGCAATTGGTGTGGAATATGCTCCATCTCCTGGATCAACTGGTAGAGTGTTTGTCCCAAGTACTGATGTTATTTGTTCATTGGGTGCTTTGGCCACACCAATATTATTAATGCAATCTGGAATAGGTCCATCTACTGTATTAAATGGTCTTGGTATTCCATTATTATATGATCAACCTAATATGGGGAAATATGTCAGTAATCATGCGGGGGCAATATTAAGATGGAGAACATCAACGACTCCAAGTCCATGGGGAAATAATATTATTGGAACTGATAATTCCAACGGATATTTACCCGGTCCAGATTCAAAAATTCGTCGTAAATTTCAGTATTTTTCTTCTGTTGTTGCTTCGGGTGTTCCAACTGGTATACCAAACTGGACTGTTAATTTATACGATTTAAATCCTAAATCGAGTGGATTTATTGTAGCAACTCAAAATTATGATACAAATGGAGGATTGCTCGGTGTCGCTGTTTCTCCGCAATATTATAGTGATCCAACTGGAATAGATGTGTATAATTTATGTTGGATCGCCAGAAAAATATATGATGCAGTCACAATAGCAGATCCTGGTGCTTCTTTCATATCGTCTACGGGCGTACCCATAGATTCATTCTTTACTGGTCCTGACAATGCGCTGTTTACTGTTCTTATGCAAACATTCACTGCACAAGCCCATTATGTGGGAACATGTGGTATGGGTAATGATCCAGATATCCATTGTGTTACTAATAAGTTTTTATTACGCGGAACTAAAAATGTCAGAGTGTGTGATGCATCATCAATACCATTGGAAAAAGATAATTTGGGAAATATTTATCCAGTACAAAATGATGGAAATACCACAAGAGGGGTTAATGCCATATCTACAATTTGTGTAGAACAATTATTGGAATCTCTCCGCGATTAAATAAAAAAAACTATCATTTAGCAAGGGTATCTCTCACCTTGATAACACATTCCATGCATAAATCATATTGGACATGGTGTATACATGGGGCATTGCCATCCAGTGTGGCTCTACATAAATCACAAATAACTCCTGGCTCTCCATAACATGCTTTTGAATTAGGATAAAATCTACCCTGTTTATAAGTTTGTAATAAATTCTTTTCTAATTTCGTAAGTACCGGTTTAGTAGTATCTTCATATACGAGCCATGATATTTCTGGTCTTAAAGTGTCATTATTGTATGAGAATCCATAAAATCCAGCAGTGAATTTTAGTTTAAATTCTATACCAAAATATTCCCATATGACAGGGACACTAGATATTCCTGTTGGTACATTAGTAATTTTTTTAAACTCATTCTTATAATATTTTTTTGTTCCTAAATATGGAAAAAATTTACAAATCCAACCATTATAATATGGCCCTCCACTACCACCACTTTGTTTAATAATATTTCCCCAGAATTCAATGTCTACAGCATCCGGATTAGATACTGTGTTTACAATATTCATTAAAATTGGTCTTATTTCACTGGCCCACCATTCTAAATCATATTGTTGGATATGGTCAACTAAACTAATTAATGATTGCCAATCATCCACAGTCCCTTTAACATCAATAAATGGAATACCACACATAGTATACATCCTATATTCAAAATATTGTTGCATGGTGTCCATGAGTGAAATATTGAATGATGCAGCAGATATTGGTGTTGTGGTAGAGAGGGGTGTTTGGACTAATCCAACTAATGTTTTGTCATTCAAATCATTATTTATTTTTTCAACAAATTCATCAAATACTTCAGTCCATGGATTTGAAGGAGAACCTTTGACAAAATCATTCCTAAATACTTTAATTACTTTTTTTCCTTGATAATCGACAAATAATTCTCTAAACTTCTCTGCATTTTCATTTATATGAATTGAAAAACCTTGTAATATCAATAATTTAAAATGATCTGGATGCAATTCCAATCCAATATGTTTATCATATGCTTGATGGATTGCAGCAAAAAAACCATTAGTATCATATCCAAATAACTCTGAGTGTTGACTAAATGCTTCAACCTTTTGGGTATTATCATCTGATTTTGTTGCAAATAATTCTGGGAGAGTTTTTGGGGTTAATTGTAATTGTCCTGGGACAACATTATGTACGTTGAATTTGGTAGATTGTGGAGTGGCCATTGTGTTATTGTGATAATGTATTTATGAACTATCATTTTATATTGTTTGGATTTCAATTTTTTCCCATATATTTAAACACCACCATAATAATCACCATCACAATAACCAAATAAATGATATTTTTGTTATGTAAATAAAATAAAAACAATTTTTTGGTCCATTCAGAATGCCATGACCCTTCATGTTTATGCACAATATATGTATCATCAACTATATCATACATGTCAAAAACACATGGTTCCCAATATTTTGGTTCTAATAATTTAATTTTATCATTCATATTTTTTATTATAATTTTGGTAAATACTTTAGGACCAGTAGTTTGTTCTATACATAATGTCCTATTAGTTATATTGGAACAAGTATTGTGTAAAATAATATGTTGGATCATTTTTTTGAGAACAATATTTTGGGGTTTGGCATATATAATACCATTATTGATACAGAATTTATTAGCACAATGCATATAATTTTCTAACATATTACAACCTAATTTAGAAACAATTAAATCATATTTACTATTATCTTCTATTAATGTATCTAAATTTTTTATTGTATATGCATCCATATCTATGTATATTCCCCCATAATAATATAAAATTACATACTTTGCAAAATCTATTTTTTGATGCATATATTTGAATTTATTATAAGTATTTATTAATTTAGGATTGAGTTTCATTAAATTGACTATTTTCCCTTCATCCCATAAATAAAAATACCATTCAGGATGTATTTTGATATTAGTATCAATATTTATTTTGTACTTTTTTTGGAATATTTTCTTCACCTTGCATCCATATTTGATGAATTATTTTAATTGTGCTCATAAATATATATATATATATTTAAAACATATAAAAATACATGTACATATAGTATTATATTAAATAATGCTCCTATACAGTATATTGTCAACAGGATTATTATATACTTTTTGGTATTTTACACAAACTTTCTTACAACATGATAATCATCACAATGATAGAAATAATGGGGTGATTGTTGACAGGATACATAATTTACCAATTTTTATAATGGCCCATAATTATTTACTTGAGAATAAACATATTGCTAAATTTATGATAATGTTCACCACATTATTGATAGATGTTAATTCGGTATATTTCTTTACTAATTTTATTTTGTATCATGATATAAAGCCAATTGCATTATTGATTATGGGTGTGGTACTTAGACAAATGTGTCAATATATGAATAGATTACCTTCTCCTGATAATGTAATATGGTTTAATCCAGGATTCCCATCTATAATAATGCATTATGATGTAGCTGATGATTTTTTCTTTTCAGGACATACATTGATATCATTAATTTTTGGTATTGAATTATTTAATTCAACAAATATGTTTATTAAATTGTACTCTATATTTTATATGGCAATTGAAATATTGTTCATTTTGACAAGTAAGGCACATTATTTTATGGATGTGTATGGGGCTATTAGTACGTATTTTATGATAGTGTATTTTTATAATTATTATTTTGTTTAGATTTTATTACATAACATAACGTGATACATATTATGTCTTGACCGGGGCGGTTGTTTACACATAGGAGTACAATCACCTGTATAATGTATACATATTGGCCAGGCTATTATACTCCTATGTATCGGCAACCGCCCGGACAATATGTATACATTTAACAGTATTACATAACACATATTATATAAGCAACCGCCCGAACATTATGTATATATTTAGCAGTGTTACATAAACACATATTATATAAGTCCGGGCGGTTGTTTACACATAGGATGACAATCGCCTGGCCAATCTGTATATAAATTTAAAAATATACAGATTGGCCAGGCGATTATACCCCTATGTGTAGGCAACCGCCAGGACAATACGTATATATTTAACAATATTACATAACATATATTATATAAGAACGGGCGATTGCTTACACATAGGAATGTAATTAAGTGTGATATATGTTATATATTATGTATTTAATAACATGTACAATACTTAATTGTATTGCTATGTGTAGGCAATCGCCCGGTCAATATGTATAAATTAAAATGTAGATATAGTTCCAATAGTGATAATTAACAAAAAAAATTGAAATCATAATACTTTGTTAATTCTAATATTTAATATCAATATTATTTAACTACTCTTTTAATAAAAACAAATACCATGCAACATTCACGCCGTATTTCACGTCCACAATCACTATCACAATCACAATCACAATCACTATCACTATCACTATCACAATCACAATCACAATCACGTCCAATGTCTTTACACGCGTTACAAGAACAGCGGGATATTGTTCAAAAACAACTTTTAGCTACAGAAAATGACCGAGAATATTACGAAGAACTAATTGAACAGTTCCAGAAACAACTTTCCCCAATCTTACGACAAGAATGTTCACTACATACGAAACTTGAAGAGATTGATTATCGACTCGATGATAAAACAAAAGAACTTTGGTGGAAATCCCAACAAATTGATTTGTATCAAATCACTACACAACAACTTGCCTCATTGCCAGCAAGCATGATTGATTTAATTGTACAAGAAAAATATGGGGTAGAAAAACTTAAATTTTATTCTTCACTTGGTACAGAATCTGGTCGACCAGAACTGAAACTGTCAGAGAAAAAATATGTGGAATCAGTAATTTACAGAATTACTAAACATGAAAGTTGCAGGTATTGCCATTCTATTTTCCATATGAAAGATGCTTGTCCTGATTTGAAGAAAAAAAAGTGCGCGATGTGCTATGAGAAAGGACATGACCAATTTCATTGTACTAAGCAAGTGAAAGATTTGTATAGAAGACCAAGTAAGAAATATTCTGGAAGGAAGTAAAATATATTGTTTTTTTATAATATTGTTATTATAAAAAAAATTGAAAAAGGGAATATATTGATGAGTGCTTCAATGTAAGGGTATAATTGTCACAGACTGTTTTGTTCGATGTCTAACTCTAAATTTAACTCTAAATCTAACTCTAACTCTAACTCTAACTCTAAATTTAACTCTAACTCTTGTAAATTTGTTAATACTCCAACTGGATGCACTAATCCTAATTGCACCTATACACATAATCTTATCCCCAAATCTCCATGTACATTCTTTAACTCCCCACAGGGATGTAAGAATGGAAATTCATGTCCTTTCCCTCATGTGAAATTACAAAAAGTATTATGCAAATATGTTACTACTCCAAATGGATGCTCAAAGGGAGACAACTGTCCTTTTTCCCACATACCCAATACACCAAAAAAGAATCCACCTACGAGGAGAACTGGAATGACACTAATTCCTTATCCACTAAATATGGATAACTCTCAATGTAATACTCCAAAAAGAATGAATCCAGAATCAATCCCCTCCTCAACTGAAGAAGATAATTCTTCTTCAGAGGATCCAAGTGAAGAGGAATTTGAACTTTTGGGAGAAATGGTTGCCAAAGAAGCCCAACATCGTGAGAGTTCTGATTTTGATGATTGGAAGGAAAATCAAGAATTGTATACCTTCTATCCCCTCCCAAAATAAATTTGTTTAATGTTTCAATAAAACATTTTTATAAATTTAGGACATAATTTATCCAAAGATATAGGTACTATTCTATATCCTGGAACATCATAAACAAACTCTCTACTATATTTTTTTAATCTTCTTGGTTTTGTAAATTTAAAACTTTGTGCATCAAATATCAAACATTTTGTCATATCTTTGTTTAATGTAATAAATAAAGTATCTGTATCATATTTTGCTTTTCTTTCATAAACAAATACCCCATCTTTTGGCATATTATTATTGGTATTCCAATATGTAAATACTTGTAATTCAATATATTTATATTTTGTATATTCTGGATCAACTATTATTAAATCTTGCTGATAAATATCAGGATTATCTATAACAAAATCACATAATGCACATTTAATTTTCTCTCTCGCAGGGACATCATATTTCTCATGTAATTTTTCATCAAATATCCTCCTCTTGCCAACCAAATTCTTGTCATTTTTATACTTTTTATTAGATTTTTTAATAGGGATTATATCAATATTTGTATTTGTATCTATATCCAAATTTATATCTACATCCAAATTTATAGGGGAATCAACTGTACATTGTTCCATATATATTATTATCATCTATAAAAAAATAAAATTATAAAATTATTTGTTTTTTATTATAAACACTCAAACAACATGGGTTCCCCAAATTAATGTTAGTGTATTCAGTATTTGTAGTTGTATTATGCAACTTTTTGTAATAATCCAAATTTTTATATGAAGAACTGTCATCACGATATGGACTAAATTTATTTGAATTCCCATATATATGATTATAATTGTGATTGTAATTATAATTCTGATAATTTGGATATGGATCATATGATGCGTTAGGATCGTACGAAGTATATGGATTATCTGGATCATTGGCATCATCATCTTTGAAATATTCATATATTGTACCCTGGTTTTTTTTCTCCTCTTTTTTATTTTTATTTTTATTTTTATTTGTATTTGCATTTTTATACAAATAAGCATAATTGTCATCATCATCATCATTCCATAGTGAATCATCATAATATGATACATCATCATCATCTATGGTTAATTTTTTATAATCAATATCACAATTTTCAAAATTTCCTGCATATTTAAATGTTTTAATATTTTTCTTCAAATATTCTGGTATTTCTTTTATGCGATTATTTGACACGTCAATATATTCAGCATACATTGGGATATCTTCAATATCTATCTCCTCTAATTCATTTTGTTGGAGACAAATTGTTTTGACAGAGTTTGGGAGTTTAGGTATTTTACTCAAAGTATTATTATCCAAATATAGTTCATTTAACGTTGGGGGCAATCTACATGTAATTTCTGTCAATAAATTATTAGATAATTTTAAATCTTGCATGGAATTTGGTATGGACTTAATAGACCTGAT
>Ga0315284_10013420_pt1 | contig 11664 bp, 11 predicted proteins | sample YL17G09_16_MG_FD_203696 | JGI IMG/M metagenome (GOLD analysis project Ga0315284, IMG submission 203696) | Sediment microbial communities from Yellowstone Lake, YNP, Wyoming, USA - YL17G09_16 | ecosystem: Environmental > Aquatic > Freshwater > Lake > Sediment | place: USA: Wyoming | collected... | reverse complement strand
ACCTTCTGCCATGCCGTCCCCGGCAAATGGCACGTCATGGGCGTCGTCCTGGCGGCAGGCGGCAGCCTCCAGTGGTTCCGCAACACCCTCTGCCAGGACCTCGTCGCCGCCGCCAAAAAGAAAAAGGTGGACCCGTACGATCTCATCTCGGCCGAGGCGGCCCGCGTCCCGCCCGGCGCCGACGGCCTGTATTTCCTGCCCTACCTGACGGGCGAACGCACGCCGCACGCCGACCCCGACGCCCGGGCCGCCTGGATCGGCCTGTCGAACATGCACACGCGAGCCCACATGGCCCGCGCCGTCTTCGAAGGCGCCACCTACGCCATGCGCGATTGCCTCGAGATCATCCAGGGGATGGGCGTCCCGGTCGAGGAGATCCGCGTGGCGGGCGGCGGGGCACGCAGCCGCTTCTGGCGCCAGATGCAGGCCGACGTCTATCGCCAGGCCGTCTGGACCGTCTCGAGCGAGGAAGGGCCGGCCTACGGCGTCGCACTCCTGGCGGGCGTCGGCACGGGCGTCTGGAAATCGGTGCCCGAGGCCTGCGACGCCACCATCAAGACCCGCCGCAAAACCAGCCCCGACAAGAAGACCGTCGCCCGCTACGACGCCCTCTATCCCGAGTACGGGCGCCTGTACCACAACCTCCGCGACGACTTCAAGCGCATCGCCGCCCTGCACGCATGAGCAGCACTCTTAACCGCAGCCGGGGGTTCCCTTGGTCTCGGCTGCGAGCCTACAATTCCGGAGAGAACAGGGAGGAAAGCCGTGTTCGCAGTCCGGCTGGCGTACGTCCTCGCGTGTTGCGCCCTGGTCATGTCCGGGTGCGCCGAATCCGCTTCCCCCGCTGGAGAGCAACCTATGAGCGAGACGACGGGAGATCCGACGGAGCCGGCCGCGAGTTCGGGCGGGGTTCAGGCCGCCCGGCGTCCGATGCCGCCCCTCAGTGCCGAAGAACGCCGCATCCTTCTCGACAAGGGCACCGAGAGGCCGTTCAGCGGCAAGTACTGGGACCACTTTGAGGGCGGCGCCTACGCCTGCCGCCAGTGCGGGGCCCTTTTGTACCTGTCGGACAGCAAGTTCCGCTCGGACTGCGGTTGGCCGAGTTTCGATTCCGAAATCCCCGGCGCCGTCCGCCGCCAGCCCGACGCCGACGGCCGGCGGACCGAGATCCTCTGCGCCGCCTGCGGCGGGCATCTCGGCCACGTGTTCACCGGCGAGCGCTTCACGGAGAAGAACGTGCGGCACTGCGTGAACTCGGCGTCGCTGGTCTTCATCCCGGAGGCCGAACGCGCCGTGGGGCGGGCCCTCTTCGCCGGCGGGTGCTTCTGGGGCGTCGAGCACGAGTTCGGCCAGGCGCCCGGCGTCCTGGCCGTCACGTCCGGCTACACGGGCGGCCACACCGAAAACCCCACGTACGAACAGGTGTGCACGGGCGGGACCGGCCATGCCGAGGCCGTCGAGGTCCGCTTCGACCCCAAGCGGGTCACGTACGAGCAACTCGCACGCCTCTTCTTCGAGATCCACGACCCGACCGAAGTCAACCGGCAAGGGCCCGACGTGGGGAGCCAGTACCGCTCGGCCGTCTTCTACGCGGACGAGGACCAGAAGCGGACGGCCGAGGCGCTCGTCGCCCAACTCCGGGCCAACGGCTACGCCGTGGCGACCGAAATCAAGCCGGCCACGACCTTCTGGCCCGCCGAGTCCTACCACCAGGACTACCTCCGGAAGCACCCGGAGCGGCCCGTCTGCCACGCCCGCGTGCCGCGCTTCGACCAGCCCAAACGCTAAGCGGTTTGAGGTAAATCCTGTCAACTTGCCGCACGGCGGGTTCGCCGCCCCGCTTGCGGGGCGCTGGCTGTTTGCAGCGCGGGGCAAGCCCCGCGGCGAACCCACCGCGCAAAACTTATGTAACCCCGCTTAGTTCCACCAAGCCACGTTCGCAGGGGCGAATGAACCGCAGAGCCCTGCCCTGAGCCTGCCGAAGGGACGCCGAGAATGCAGAGAGAAAAAGGGGGCGCAGCAACGGCCGCTTTCGCGAGCAAAGGCCCCGCGTCCACGAGTATAATGGGTTCTGGCGCGTTAAGGAGAGCAACGATGCGAATCGTGATGTTGGCGGCGTGTCTGGGCCTGGCGGTGGCCGGGGCGTGCGCGGCCCAGGAGGCCGAGGGCATCGCGGCGAAGTACCCCGGCGATGCGGGCATCGAAAAGGATGAGCGCGTCCTCCTCTACGAAAACTTCGAGACGGCCGCGCTCGACAAGAACCGGTGGACGGACATCCAAGGCGCACCGCGAGATCCCTCGACTGCGCTCGGGATGGCCGGGGCGCTTTCCTTTTCGGACGACGTTCCGGCGGCGAGCGCGGGCAAGAAGAGCCTCCTCGTGACAGCGACGCTCGGCGCGAACACGGGCGGGCACCTCTTTCGGCGGTTCGAGCGCGGCGTCGAGAAGATGCACGCCCGCTGGTACGTCCGGTTCGCCCCGGACTCGGACTACATCCACCATTTCGTGACGATCGTGGCGGAGTTGCCGGCCACGCGCTGGCCGACCGGCGGCGCGGGCGAACTCCCCGCCGGCGACAAAAAGTTCTCGACCGGCCTGGAACCCTGGGGACGATGGGGCAAGTACCCCGCACCGGGCGCGTGGAACTTCTACACCTACTGGTGGAAAATGAAGCAGAGCGGCGACGGGAAGTACTGGGGCAATTCCTTCATGCCCGAGCCCGCCGTCGTGCCCGAGCGCGGACGCTGGTACGCCATGGAGATGATGATCCAGGCGAACACGCCGGGCAAGGCCGACGGCCGGCAGGCGTTCTGGGTGGACGGAAAAAAGGTCGGCGACTTCGGCGGCATCGAGTGGCGCGCGAGCCCGGACCTCAAGGCGAACGCCTTCTGGCTGATGAGTTACGTGACCGAGCACTCGGCGAAGACGAACAAGGTGAACCGCGTGTGGTTCGACGATGTGGTGGTGGCGACGGAGTACATCGGCCCGATCCGCAAAGCGGACCGCTAAGGCCGGTCGAGGGTTCAAGAGAAACGCGGCGATCCCGACGAGTCGGAACCGCCGCGCAATTTTTCCGCACGCGGCGCGGTCAGCCTCCGAGAGCGGTCTTGACGCTGTCCTTATTGAGAGCGACGAGCGAATAAATGCCGGCGGCCAGGGTAAGCGGCCAGATGCAGCAGCCCCAGGCGCTGGCGCAGCAGACGATGGCGGCGACGAGAGCGAGTTTGCGCGACCCGGGCCGGCGCTTGAGGACCTGGACACCGGCGAGGATCTCGACGATGCCGGCCCCGATGCTGAGGACGAGCATCCCGATGTAGAGGCCGATCATAACGGCGGCGGGGGGAGCGTCGGGGTCCTCTTCCATGGCGCCGGTCAGGACGCCGATGATCCCGAAGATCATCAACAGCCCCCAGAGGATGCTGAGGCCGCCGGCGATGATGTCGAATATGCCGATGAGTTTGATTTGAAGCGCGGCATTGGCGCCGGGGCCCGCCGCCGCGAGCGGCTCGACGACGGGAATGTCCCCCGGCAAGCCGGCCGCCGGGACCTCCATCGTCGCGCCGCAGGCGGGGCACTTGACCCGTCGGCCGGCCATCGTGTCCTGGAGACTGTAGGCCTTGCCGCAACCGCTGCACTGGACGTGAACGGCCATGGGCGTCACCCTTTCTGAAGACCGTGGTTCTAATCCTCGATGCCGCCGCGGCGGGCGAGGATCTCGAACGGAATGCCGCGCACCAGGGCCGCATCCTTGCATGCCGTCTGCGCGAAGCCCTTGGCCTTGATGGACCGGATTTCGGGCGAGAAGAGTCCCGTCTCGGATTCGCGGTGGACGATCGTGATGTTGCCCTTGTAGAGGCTGACGCGGTACTCGCCGGAGACGAACCGCTGGCTGGCCGCGACGAAGGCGTCGAGTTCGCGCTTGAGCGGGTGGTACCACATCCCGTGGTACACGAGGTACGCCCACTTGCGGTCCACGACGGCCTTGAACTCCAGTTCGTCCTTCGTCAGACACCACTGTTCGAGGTCGCGGTGCAGTTTCAGGATGACGTGTGCGGCGGGGGCCTCGTAGATTTCTCGGCTCTTGAGGTCCATGATGCCGTCTTCGAACATGTCGATGCGTCCGACGCCGTTCGCGCCCGCGACACGGTTGAGTTCCGGGATGAGTTTCCCCAGCGCCATCTTCTTGCCGTCGAGGTGGGTCGGAATACCCTCGGTGAAGCGGACAGTGATCTCCGTGGGTTTGTCGGGCGCCTTTTCGGGCGGGACGAGCCACATCCAGATGTCGTCCGGCAGTTCCTGGTCCAGGCCGACGGCGCCCGAGGCGATGGATCGGCACCACATGGTCTTGTCGTCGCCGCCCTCGATCTGCTCGTCCACCGGGACGCCCCACGCCTCGCAGAGGGCCTTCTCTTCGCCGCGCGTCAGGTCGAAGTCTCGGACCGGGACGAGGATCTGGCACTTCGGGGCAAACATCTTAAAGACGTTGTGCATGCGATACTGGTCGTTGCCCTTGCCGGTCGAACCTTCCATCAGGGCGTCGCAGCCGAGTTCCTTGCCCTTGAGCGCCACCTCGCGGGCCACCAGTTGCCGCGTCATCGACGTCGAGACCGGATAGCCCTCGTAGTCGGAGTTGGCGCGGATGGCCTTCGCGAGCCACTGCTCGGTGAACTCCTTCGTCACATCGAGCATGATGGGTTTGACGCGGAGGACCTTCGCCTTGGCCTTGGAGACGGCGACTTCCTCGTCGCCCTGGCCGACGTCGCAGGTGATGGCGACGATTGTCTGGACCTTGTAAACGCGGCGCAAGAGTTCAATGGCCAGGCTGGAGTCGAGGCCTCCGCTATAGGCCAGCGCGACTTTTTTGACCTTCGGCACCGGCGTGGCGAAAATCCTGGCTTCGATTGCTTTCACGTCCATCGGATCGTATCCTTTCGGTTCGGCCCGGATCGGGCCTTCCAGGCGGGTTCTTTTAGCGTCCCGCGGGTCGGCTGTCAATGGGGTTGTGGCGTGAGAGCGGACAGCAAGGCGGCTTCTCTTCCCGTTCTGGACGTCCGCGCGGAGGCGCGATTCCTGGCAGGCCACGCCCCCGGCGCGGTCAACATTCCCATGGAGGAACTCGCCCGCCGCGCCCACGAACTGCCGCCCAAGGGCTCTGCGGTCCGCCTCTACGACGACGATTCAGCCCGCTGGAAAGCCGCCGCCGAGGCCCTTCGCCTCCGGGGATACGCGGTTCAGCCGGCGGCGCTTGCCGCGGACGACCTGCGGGAGTGCGGACCTTCGCGGGCGGCCCTCTGGCAACCCAGCCCGTTTCTCGTCGAAGCGCTGGAGCGCATCGCCGCAGCGACCGGTTCGCTCGGCGGCCGCGCGCTCGACCTCGCCTGCGGCACGGGGCGCGACGCTGTGCACCTGGCGATGCGCGGTTACGAGGTCGATGCCGTGGACCGTCTCCCGGACGCCCTGGAGCGAGCGCAGGACCTCGCGCGGCGCTCGGGCGTGCGCCTGAACACAATCCAGGCGGACCTGCGGCGCGAGCCGGTCCTGCCGGCGGAAAGGTACGACCTCGTGACGGTGCTGCGGTTCCTGCATCGGCCCCTTCTGCCGGCCATTCGCGAATGTGTCGCGCCGGGCGGGTTCGTCGTTTACGAGACGTTCCATCGGCAGGACCCGGGGCGGGAAGGCCGGCCGCTCGAGATCAGCCATACCGTCGCGGACAGCGAGTTGGCGGCGGCGTTCGCGGGGTTCGAGCCGATCCTCGCGTGCGACGGCGTCGCCCGCGGCGGGAGGATGTTTTCCCAGTTGCTCGCCCGCCGACCCCGATGAGGGCCGGCTGAGAAGGGCGCTGCGCCGGTGGCGAGGTACGACCTTGACAGGACAGAGAGGTTGGCTCATAATCCAGTCGCGTGGGATGGGAATCCAAGGGGGCTGCCTTCGGGCGGCCCCACTATCGGGGCGTAGCGCAGTTTGGTTAGCGCGCCTGCATGGGGTGCAGGAGATCGCTGGTTCGAATCCAGTCGCCCCGACCAAGTATGACATGGGCCTCGGGAAATCCAGGGCCTTTTGTTCAGGCGGGGTCGCTGCCCGCCGAAGGCGGGTAAAGTTCGAATCTTGGCCGCCGCAGGCGGCCCAGTCGCCCCGACCAAGTATGACATGGGCCTCGGGAAATCCAGGGCCTTTTGTTCAGGCGGGGTCGCTGCCCGCCGAAGGCGGGTAAAGTTCGAATCTTGGCCGCCGCAGGCGGCCCAGCCTGCCCGGCGTAGCCTTGGCGAAGCCTGGTCGCCCCGACCATTGTCAGTTCGGAGCCCTTCGGCGAAAACGTCGAAGGGCTTTCTCTTTGAAACGAAAGCCCTTGCGCCAGCAGAAAGTTTCAAAGCGACTCCGGGCTTGAATTGGTGGACATTAGGTTGCGGGTGGCCAAGTCGCGGGCTATAATGTTGCGGCAGGCAGATGAAAGGAACCAAGCCATGGTCGCCAAGGAAGCCGCAAGGCACGTCATCGACGCCATGCCCGACGATGCCAGCATGGACGACATCATTCATGCCCTCTACGTCCGCGCGAAGTTTGAGCACGGCGAGGGCGAGATACGTCAAGGCCAAGGCGTGCCGCACGAGGAAGTCCGGCAGAGGCTTCAAAAATGGCTCAAGTAATGTGGGCGCCGGCGGCGCTTGCAGACGTTGAAGCCATTGCCCAGTACATTGCCCGGGACTCCGCGGACAACGCGGCCCTTTTCGTCGCCCGGCTTATGGAAGCCACTGACCGCCTCGCCCGCTTTCCGGAATCCGGCCGCATCATTCCTGAGATCGGCGATGCGGCATGCCGCGAAGTTGTGGTCACTCCTTATCGCATCATGCACCGCCTCGAAACCGACCAGGTTTGGATAACGGGCATCGTCCACGGCGCGCGGAACTGGAGGCCGGAATAGCGCGCGGCATCCGGCCGACCCAGACATGAAGACCGGACCTGCGGGCCGGAGCAACAGGCACATTTCCATGGGGCCTCGTTGGTCTGGTACTGCTCCCCCGGGTATTTTCGGCGGAACGGGATGACTGGCGGGCGCGCCGTCCGGCCGGTACACTCGGTTCATGCGGTGCATCCGGATGACGGTTCAGTACGACGGGACGGCCTACCACGGCTGGCAGGAACAGCCGGGCCTCGTGACCATCCAGGGGACGCTGGCGGAGCGCCTGGCGACGATCCTGGGGGAGCGCCCCGCCGTCGAGGGCGCGAGCCGGACCGACGCCGGCGTCCATGCCCTGGGGCAGGTGGCGGCCGTGCGGACGGAGCGCGACATCACGCCGGATCGCCTCCAAGCCGCGCTCAACAGCCGCCTGCCCGATGACATCGCGGTGGCCGACGTGGCCGAGGCGGCTCCGGACTTCTCCCCCTCGCGCGATGCCGTCCGCAAACACTACCGCTACCGCCTCTACCGCGGCCGGGCCAAACCCATCTTCGAATCGCGATACGTCTGGCACTGGTACCGGCCGATCGAGGTGGAGCCGATGCGGGATGCGGCGCGGGTCCTGGTGGGCCGGCACGATTTCAAGAGTTTCGAGGGCCGCGGGACCGGCCGCGAGAACACGGTCCGCGAGGTCTTCCGCCTCGACCTGACGGAAGCCGGCCGCGAAATCCTTTTCGACGTCGAGGGCGACGGTTTTCTCTATCGGATGGTGCGGAACCTGGTGGGAACGCTGGTGGAGGTCGGGCGCGGGCATCGGACAGCCGACTGGGTGGCCGAGGCGCTGGCGGCCGGGAGCCGGGAAGCGGCCGGCCCCACCGCCCCGCCCCAGGGCCTCTGCCTGATGGCCGTGCGCTACGCCGGCGACTCGGCCGGGTAAGCCTCGCCCGCGGGGGCCGATCCCGCGTATAGAAAAAAGGGGACGGGAGTATTTTGCCGGAACGGCCATTCGGGTGCCCACCACAGGCGGGTAAACTTCGCACAAAATACTCCCGTCCCCTTTTCCTGCTCCGAGCGTCTAAATGTATTGAATCGGGCGTGCGGCTGCGTTATCATGACGGCCGAAAAAGAGATCCCGGCCGCAAGGAAAGGACTCACCCCAATGCTTACGAGCGATGCCGGCGGCTCCAGAGCCGCCCTGGTCTTGGCTGCAGTGCTGCTCATGGTCGTGGCCCTTCCCGGTGCGGGGCGTGCGGAGACGGCGGGCGCGGCGAGCCCTCCTGCGCCACCGGCTGTTTACACGACATACCGCGTCGCCGTGACGAAGATCCAGGGCGATTCCTTCCAGTTCGAGTGGGAGGGGCGGACGATAACGATCCGCCTCCGGGACGCCGATTCGAGCGACCTGGACCCCCCGCGCCGCCAGAGCGCCGTGTTCCTCGCTGCGCAACTGCTCGAGGCGGAACCGTTCTGGATCTTTCCCTGCGCGCCGCTGAAGGCCGGCGCGCCGGGAGAGGTCCGGGCCCGCGTGTGGACGCAGAAGGGCTGGCTCTCGGAAATCCTGATCAAGTCGAACCTGGCGAAGCGGCGCAGCGACGTGGCCGCGGTAACGTTCACTCCGGCGGAGGCCCCGGCCGCCGCGGCGCCGGCGGACGTCCCGCCGCCTCCGCCGCCCGCCTTTGCCGCCCCCATCCAGCAGATCGTTGCAGGCGACACGTTCGAAGTTCAGCGCGAGGGCAAGACCGTGCGGCTCCGCCTCTACGACGCGGCATGCGAGGGGGACGCGGACCGTGCCAAGGAACTGGCCGCCCAGACCCTGGGAACCGGACCGGTCTGGATCTTCCCGTCGAGCCAGCGGAAACTCGACGCCAGCGACGACCTGCCCGTGCGCATCTGGACGGCGCGGGGTTGGCTGGCTGACGTCCTGGTCGCCGCCTCGGCCGCCCGGTACCACCCGGACCCCGACAAGGCCCTGGAAGAACGCCTGCCGGCGCCCCCGCCGCAAGAGAGGGCGAAGCCGGCCTCTGCCACCGAACCGAAGTCGGGCGGTCCGATGATAGCGAAGTTCGTCTGGCATAGGGTCAGCGTGACGGTGGCCAGGCAGAGCACCCACGGTATTGAAACCGAGGCCTTCATGATTCCCTCCTCGGAATTGCGCATCTCCTGGGACCTGGCGCGGGTCATGAAACGCTTACCCATCCAAGTCAGCGTCTTCTACGTGGACCCGGAGTTCTCCGAGGTGCAACGGTCAACAAAGCCCATGGGAGGTTTCAGGGCCGACCGAGGCAGCACCATCATCCACCACAAGCCGGGCCAGTACTATTTGCACATCTCCGGGGCGAAGGAACTGAACGTGAAGGTGGAGTACTCGCAAAGGGAATAATCCTCGGCGCCCTGAAGGCGGCCGAGGCGGCCACCCCATAAGGCCGCGGGGGCGCCCGGCCGCACCCGCTGGAAGCCTCTGCCGCGCGACGCCTTGTATCGCGCCCCTCCTCCCGCTATAATGCCGCTCCGCGGCCCGTTTTACGGAACCGCCGCGGACGCGCGCTGGAGCCCGATGAGACGATGACCGCCGTGGCGGGCAAGATCCGAGAGGTCCGGGAGGCCGTGCGGGAAGCGCGCCGGCGGGGCGAACGGGTCGGACTCGTGCCGACCCTGGGCGCGCTGCACGACGGCCACGTGAGCCTCCTGCGGGCCGCCCGCGCGGAAAACGGGTTCGTCGCCGTCAGCATCTTCGTGAACCCGACGCAGTTCGAGCCGGGCGAGGATTACGAGTCGTATCCCCGGCCGACGGAAAAGGACCTCACGATTTGCCGGCAAGAGGGCGTGGCCCTCGTCTTCGCCCCGCCGCCGGAGGAGATGTACCCCGCGGGCTTCGCGACGACGGTCCACGTGGCGGGCCTGACCGAAAAAATGTGCGGGGCGTCCAGGCCGGGACATTTTGACGGCGTGTGCACGGTGGTGGCGAAACTGTTCGGAATCGTTCGGCCGGACGCGGCCTACTTCGGCGAGAAGGACGCCCAGCAACTGGCGGTCGTCCGGCGGATGGTTCGGGACCTGAACCTGGCGGTCGAAATCCGGGCGTGCCCGCTCGTGCGGGACGCCGACGGCCTGGCGACGAGCAGCCGAAATCAGTACCTCTCGGCCCGCGAGCGCGCCAGCGCGCTGGTGCTGGGCCGGGCGCTCGCCCAGGCGCGCGAACGGATCGAAGCAGGCGAGCGCGATGCGGCGAGCGTGGCCGACGGCGTCCGCCGGCTCGTCGGCGACGAGCCGGGCGTCGCGCTCGAGTACGTGGCTGTCGTCGACCCGGACACGCTGGCGGACCTGGAGCGGATCGAGGACCGGGCGCTCGTGGCCCTGGCGGCGCGGGTCGGCCGGACGCGCCTCATCGACAACGTGCTCCTGCGGAACCTCAGGGGCTGAGAACGGAGGACGGATAGAGCAATGCAGATCAAGGTGCTCCGTGCAAAAATCCATCTGGCGACCGTGACCGAGACGCGCCTCGACTACGAGGGGAGCATCACCCTCGACGAGGACCTGATGGAGGCGGTGGGCCTCGTGCCGGGCGAAGCGGTCCTCGTGTCGAACCTGGCGAACGGCTCGCGCCAGGTGACCTATGTCATTCCGGGCGATCGCGGCAGCGGAGCCGTCTGGCTCAACGGCGCCTCGGCCCGTCTGGCGGCGGTCGGCGACCGCCTGATCATCATGGCCTTTGCGTACCTCGGGCCCGAGGAACTGGCCGGCCACGTCGCGCGAACCATCGTGCTGGGCGAGAACAATTCCATCGTCCGCGGCCCGTAGCCGGCCGCTCTCAGGAGAACGCGGTGCGCCCGATTCTTTTCCGCCTGGCGCTGCCCGGCACGGAACGCGCCCTGACAATCTACGGGTACGGGGCGATGATGTGCCTCGGGTTTCTGTCGGCCATCCTGGTGGCCGCCTGGCGGGCGCGGAGCCGGAGGCAATCCCCCGACGTCATTTACAACGCGGGGCTCATCGCGTTCGTCTGCAGCGTGTTCGGCGCGAGGCTCTTCTACATCATGCAGTACCGCGAGCACTTCCGGTCGGTATGGGACCTCGTCGCCATCTGGGAGGGCGGCCTGACGTACTACGGGGGCCTCCTGCTGGGCACCGCGGGCGTCGTCGCGTACCTTTGGCTGTCGCGCCGGCCGGTGCTTTACTGGCTCGACATCATCGCCCCGAGCCTGGCGTTGGGGCTGGCGTTCGGCCGGATGGGGTGCTTCCTGAACGGGTGCTGCTATGGCGATGAATCTCACCTGCCCTGGGCGTTCGCCTGGCCCGTCGGGTCCCTCCCCTGGGAGCACTACGCGAACGCGTTCCTCGAGTCTGCGGGGCTGAAGGGGGCCATTCTTTCCGCCGAGGGCTTCGGCCCGGCCCTCGGAGCGGTCACGGGTTCCCTGGCGGGGACGCGCCAGGCCTGGACGATCCACCCGTCGCAACTGTACTCGCTGGTGAACGCGGCCGGGCTGTTCGCCGTCCTCCACCTCGCCTTCCGATGGAAGCGTCGGCACGGCCAGATCTTTTTTTTCTTCATCCTCCTCTATGCCGTCAGCCGATTCCTCCTGGAGTACACGCGGGCGGACGAGGCGGAGACGTATCTTCTGGGGCTGCCGACGCTCCTGAGATGGCTGGGCCACGGCGCGGCGGCGGGGAACCTGGGCGGCCTGACGATCAGCCAGAACGTGGGGGCGGCGATGGCGGCCGCGGCCGTCGCGGCTCTGGTGTGGCTGAACCGGAGCATCCATCCGCATCGG
>Ga0315284_10013419_pt1 | contig 11665 bp, 11 predicted proteins | sample YL17G09_16_MG_FD_203696 | JGI IMG/M metagenome (GOLD analysis project Ga0315284, IMG submission 203696) | Sediment microbial communities from Yellowstone Lake, YNP, Wyoming, USA - YL17G09_16 | ecosystem: Environmental > Aquatic > Freshwater > Lake > Sediment | place: USA: Wyoming | collected... | reverse complement strand
GCTTTTTTCTGGGGGGTGGGGGGGGGCGGTCCTGCTGATACCCGCCATCTTAAGCCTGCTGCGCCTGGAGCGGTTCCGCGTGCACGGTCTTCGTTTTTGGACCGTTTTCGCCGCCGGGGCCCTGGTGCTGGCGCTGGGCGCACAGGGTCTTTCGCAATTGATAGGTTATCGATTGAACGATCGCCCGTGGATAATTGATTTCACCCAGGCGTCGGTGCTGCTGGGTTTGCCGTTGTATGCGATGGTCAGCCAGGCGCTGACGAGCCTGTTTCGTCTTTTCCGCACGCACAGGTTGATGCTTCGGTGGGCTTGCGCTATCGTGATGTTTGTGTGGATGGTTCCCTCGGACAATTTCAGGCCGGTGCGCCACTGGGCGTATGGTGCGTCGGCGATATTCACGAAGGAACCCGACCAGCCCCGCCGAGCGGCGCAGCTGCGCGACCGCACAAAACAACAGGCTGAATTGAAGCGGATCGCCCGGTGGGCCAAGGAAAATATCGATAACGATGCGATGTTTTTAAGCGACGACATCAAGTTGCGTTTTATAAGTCGTCGAGCGATCCTGGTGAGCCCCGAGACTATAAGATTGACGTACTACCTGCTGCCAGGCCACCTGGAAGCCCAGACCCGGCGGATGGAGCAATTAAGCCGGCTGATCCACCCTCCGACCGGACGGGCGGATCCGCAGGCGATCGCGCGGTTTGTCGAGGAGCAAAAGCAGCATAAGATGTTCTCGAAGGTGTCGGGATGGTACGTGGTACTGGATGCAGCCGTTGTGCCCGATCAGCCCGGGATAATGCAGCAGGTATTTCACGATGACTGGGGCACCTACTTTAAGGTGTATTTCATAAATTAAGGCCCCCTGACAGAATGCCGTTGCATGCTACCGGTTCGTTTGTCCGCCGGCAGCGTCGGCTGCATCGATGACCCAGCAGGGCTGTCTGTACAGGCCTTCTTACCGGCGGACAAACCGCTCGGTCTTGATGCAACGCTTCATTATATCGTTAAAAAATGTCCCGATATTGACGGCGGGACCGACATGGGAGCTTGCCATGCTGAGAAAGTTTGCGTTGGGAATTGTCTTGGTCTGTGCCGGCGTGGCCAGCGTCGATTGTACGACAGCCGCCAAGGAGGGCATAGGAATAGTCGTCGGGGCCAAGGGCATCTACGTCGAGATTAAACCGGTCGCCTCTGGAAAGATCTCGGATTCGCTGGCGGCGTACGATCGCTTCGAACTGGAGGAGTTTACCGACGCGTTCGGCGGAAACGTCCCGCCTCAGCTGCTGGCCCAACTGCCCGTCAAGTTCGAACAGCAGCTTGCGGCAAGAAAGATACCGAATCAATCAGGCGGCAAAACGCTCCTGATCCGCGGAAGGATCATGCACTATGAGGACAAGAGCACCGTCGGCGTAGTGCTGGGGCCGATCGAAGAGGTGCTGGTTCGAGTCGAGCTGATCGATAAATCTACCGGCAGGGTCCTGGGTGAAGCCAACTGCCTGGGACGAACTACCGAGCGGGTCAACATCGGCGTGGAAAAAAAGGCAGAAGGATTAGCCAAGGCGATCGCCGACTGGATCGCAGCCCATTATCCCAGAACCGGGCAATGATGCCGGCGATTCCGAATTCCTCGTCGATCCCGGATTTGTTTATCCAAAATACGCCAAGATGCCGATATCTCCTGCTGGCCGGCGGCCCGTGTTTTATCAAGTCGCCCGGCGGGAGACGATTGTGTGCCCGTACATTGACAGACCTGACGTGGATTGCTCCGCCCACATAACCCTGCAGAACATTCTGCACGCCTTTGCATATTGCGCCAACCGATACGCCGCCTGCCCGATCTATCAAAAACTGTCCGCCAATGTCACTCAGCCAAACCAAGTCGTCAGCCGGCCGGCAGTGGCGGTTTCCTGAAGCCGTCGGCCCGGTCGGTGTGTTTCTAGATTATCTGCAGGCTGAGTGCGGACTCTCTGCAAACACCCGACAGGCCTACTTCCGCGATTTGAGGCTGTTTACCAATTTCCTCGTCGATAGGGGTCTTTTAAAATGCCTATCGCATCTTCGCCCCAATCACATCGAAAGTTTTGTCCAGCACGCTAAACAGTCGGGATTGGCGGTCTCGTCCATATGCCGGGCGCTGGCAGCCGTCAGGATGTTCTGCCGGTCGCTGGTGATACAGGGCATAATCGACAAGGACATCTCAGCCGGCGTGGAATCGCCCAAAAAATGGCATAAGCTGCCCGTCGTGCTGGATGATCAATCCGCAATGGCGCTGCTGGGCGGTGCGGAAACCGACAAGCCTCTGGCGATTCGCAACCGGGCCATCCTGACCATGCTCTACGCAGCGGGGCTAAGGGCGGGCGAACTGGCAGGGCTTGCGGTGACCGACGTGAATTTTCATCTGGGGGTGGTGAGGGTTCTGGGCAAAGGATCGAAAGAGCGGATCGTCCCGCTCGCTGGGTCGGCCTTGAAGGCCGTCCAGGAATATCTGGATGCAAGACGTCTCAACGCAAGCGGGGACAAAGGCAGGCTGTTCCTGTCGCGATCGGGCAGGAGTTTGTCCCGTGAGGACATATATAGGATTGTCCGCGCATGTGCCCGTAGGGCGGGACTGCCGGCGAGGGTGTCGCCTCACACGCTGAGGCACTGTTTTGCAACCCAGTTGCTTACCGGCGGAGCCGACCTGCGAAGCGTTCAGGAGATGCTCGGACATGCCGACATCGCAACAACCCAGATCTACACCCATGTGGACGCACAACGGCTGAAATCGGTGCATAAACGCTTCCATCCCCGTGGCTGATCCAGGCCATGAAAAAAACAGAACCGTATAAGGCTCTGCCTTTTGTGTTGTAACTCGATTGGTAAGACTTATACCTCTAATACCTCGTGCTCAAGCCGTTCCGGTACAAAGTCGCTGAGGGCGGCAATGTAGCCGCGTATTGCGTCGTCGATCTTCTGATTGGCTTCCTCGCGTGTCTTGCCGATTGCGAAACAACCCGGTAAAGACGGGCATTGAGCAATATAATAACCATTCGAATCGCGATAAAGTTTAACGCAAAGTTTCATTTCGGTACCTCAACCATTTTATACTTCTCATCCTTTTTCTTGTAAACCCCTGTTTTAAAATGACGTTATAACGGGATAAGGCAAATTTTATACTCGCCCCATCCTTAAGATCATAACAATTATAGACAGTAAAATGCAAGATCACATTGTAAGAATAAAGAGAAATTGCGGGATTCATTAATTTGGCAAAATGCACAAGTTGTAACTATTGTAATAAATAAAAATTACAGGTCGCGACAGCAGAACCTGAAACAGAATTTTTTTATTACAGAATTCCTTTTGTGGAAGGGACAGTTCCGTCAAGCGATGTGTCTACAGCCTTTGCCTGTCTAAGCGACAGGGCGAAGGCCTTGAAGACGGCCTCGGCGACGTGATGGTCGTTTCCACCGTAGGGTACGTTTATATGGAGGTTTATGCCTGCCACTGCGGATAGCCTGCGGAAGAATTCGTCAATTAACTGCGTGTCGAATCGACCTATCTTGTCGGAGGTGAACTGTACGTTAAACACCACCGCAGCCCTGCCCGAAAGATCGATCGCCACGTTTGCCAGGGCGTCTTCCATGGGTACCGAAGCCCAGCCGTAACGGGCGACTCCCGCCTTGTCACCCAGCGCCTGCTTGAGTGCCTGTCCAAGGCAGATGGCGACGTCTTCGACCGTGTGATGGTCATCGACGTGCAGGTCGCCGCTGGCGGAAATCTCCAGATCGCACAGGCTGTGCCTTCCCAGGTGGTCGAGCATGTGGTCGAGAAAGCCCACGCCTGTTTTGGCAGAGACGATCCCCTTGCCGTCAAGGTTCAGCTTTAGGGTGATGCGGGTTTCCTTGGTCGTGCGTTCTATGGTAGCGGTTCTGGTCATGGGAAGCTCTCCAACTGTGCCGGATGCTACGTGAGAAACCTTTTTAAGGCCGCCAGCAAAACTGCGTTCTGCTCATCGGTGCCGACGGTTATTCTCAGCGAGTCATCGAGTCTTGGCTGATTGAAATATCGGACCAGTATTCCCGTCCGCTTGAGCGACTCGTAGATATCGCGGGCCTGTCCGTTGGGCGCCTTGGCGAGCAAAAAGTTGGAATCCGAAGGCCAGACGTAAAATCCCAGCTTTTCCAAGCCTGCCTTTAATCGGGTCCTTGAGACAACTACCTTGGCGCAGCAGGCGTTTTTATAGGCCTGGTCAGCCAGGGCAGCGGCAGCAAGCTCTATTGACAGTGTGCTGAGGTTGTAGGAGTCTTTTACCTTGATCAGCACGTTCAGTATGTCTGGATTGCCCACCGCAAGGCCCACCCTCAGCCCCGCAAGAGAATAGCCCTTCGACAGCGTCCGCAGGACAACGGTGTTGCCGCGGGTTTTGACCAGTTCCAGGGCGTTGGCGGCGGCGAAATCGCAGTAGGCCTCGTCGATCACCAGCAGGCCGTTCAGCCCCCTTGCCAGTCTGTCCAGCTCATTTGTCGGTGCGAGCGTGCCTGACGGGCTGTTTGGACTTGCCACGAACGTCACAGCCGCGTCGGCTTTGATTAATTCGTCGGCGGGCAGGCGGTAATCTTCGGTATATTCCAGCTCCACCAGCGGTGCCTGCTGCATCTGGGCGAGCGTGCGGTAGAGAGTATAGGTGGGCATGGCGTAGGCGATGGGCCTGCCGGCCCCCGTGCAGGCCAGCACGATCATCGCCAGCAGGTCGTCGCTGCCGTTGCCCACAAGTATCCAGTCCGGCGGCATGTTAAAAACCTCAGCCGCCGCCATGCGGACGGGCGTGGACATCGGGTCGGAATAAAGCCTCAGCCTGCCCGGGTCGAAGCCGGCCATCGCCTCAATCACCTTCGGAGAGGGGGGGTAGGGATTTTCGTTGGTATTGAGCTTGATCACACTGCTGCCGGCGGGGGGCTGTTCGCCCGGCACGTATGGCGGCATGGAGATTATATTGTCGCGAAAATAGCTCATGATGACGGTTTTTGTTTTGCGTTGGTCTGTTTCTGGGCGATGCGGATCTCGACGGCGCCGGCGTGGGCGTCGAAGCCTTCGCGACGGGCGAAGGCGGAAACGTCGGGTGCATCTGCGCTGAGCGAGGCGGAGTCGTAGCGGATTATGCTGGAGGCCTTCAGAAAGTCGTTTGCGCTCAAAGGCCCGCTGAACCGCGCAGTTGTCCCCGTGGGCAGGACGTGGCTTGGACCGGCGTAGTAGTCGCCCACGGCAACGGGGGTGTGCGGACCGAGGAAGATCGCCCCGGCGTTGCGGATTTGCCCAAGGACGGCGGACTCATCGGCGACGATTATCTGAAGGTGCTCGGATGCGAAATCGTTGACCAGCTCGCAGGCGACTTCCATGTCGGGCACGACGATCGCGGCGCTGTAAGTTTCCAGGCTTGCGCGGATGGCGGATGAACGTTTGAGGTTCGGAAGCTGCCTGTCCACCTCGGCGGCTGTCTCTTGTGCCAGCCGAGGCGAAGTGGTTATCAATATTGCCGAGCCCGGATCGTGCTCCGCCTGGGCAAGAAGGTCGGCTGACACCCAGTCGGCGCGGGCGGTCTGGTCGGCCAGTATGATCACCTCGCTGGGGCCGGCTATGCTGTCGATGCCGACTTTGCCGAATAATTGCCGCTTGGCCTCGGCGATGAAGGCTGAACCGGGACCGACGATCTTGTCGACCTGCGCGAACGTCGGCGTACCGATCGCCAGGGCCGCCAGACCCGCAACTCCCGCTACGCGATAAACCTCGCGCACCCCCAGAACGCTCGCAAGGGCCAGCACCATCGAATCGAGCTTGCCGGTTGCGTCGGGCGGGGAGACCATGACGATCTGATCCACACCGGCGACCCTGGCAGGCACGACCGTCATCAGGACCGAAGACGGATAAAGCGCCCGCCCGCCCGGAACGTAGACAGCCACCCTCTCCATGGGGGTATATCGGACCGAAAGCATCCTGCCCTCGCGCTTGAGCGGAGCGGGGGCCTGCACCTTGATGGATTGCTGATACTGCTCGATGTTGCGAATCGCCCTTTGCATCAACGGCAGCATGGCGACCGCTGCGGGATCCTCGCATGCGAGGGCGATCTCGTCGGCGCCGACCTTCAGACGTTCGAGCCTCGCCTGCTGCCAGTGCAGCGTGCGGGTGACGTCGACGACGGCCTGGTCGCCGCGGGCCTCCACGTCGTCGATGATCCTGCGGACTATCGACGGTATATCGACCTGGCCCGTGCCGGTTGCGGTAAGACCGCCGGCGCGGAGCCGGCCTTTGAGGGCGACGACGGTTTGATCCTGCAACGGATTTTCGGAATGTATGATTCGTAAGGTCATTACTGACCAATGTACGCCTATGCTCACTAATTTGCAACCGCTTGCGATGACTTGGGTATTGATCTGTAAGCAGGCTTGACTCGGGTGTATAATCCAAAGCGGCGGTGGGGCGTGCGTGTTGTTGGACGCGGGAGTCCATCGAAGCCGCAGCTGTGCCGTATGCAGTTGAGTGCGGTTATTTGGCCTGCGAGGCGAACCTTCGAGGCTGAGAAAACAACCTACTGATTTTTGGAACCCGCCCGGATTATAGCACTATACAGGAATTAACCGTGCAATTGCTGTCATTTAGTCTAATTCCAGCTGGAGTCGAAGACGTTTTGACCTTTATCGTGCTTGGCTCGCTTTCGGCGATACTGGTGAGCATGACCAAGGCGGGCTTCGGGGGGAGCCTGGGAATATTGAGCTTCCCGCTGATGGTATACGCCTGTGGGGGAAAAGCATTCCTGGCTGGGGGCATAATGCTTGTGCTGCTGATCGCCTGCGACCTGGTGGCGGTGGTGAGCTGGTGGCGGAAATGGGTGTATAGGGCGATGATGCTGCTGTTGCCCGGTTCGATGATCGGGATCGTGCTTGGTTGGATTGTGATGCTGGCGCTCCGCCGGGTCGAAAATACGCACGGGGGTGAGTTTGTCCGAAAGCAGGCGGATTCATCGCTGATGCTGGCAGTGGGTTTGGTGGCGGCAGCGTTTGTGGTGCTGAAAGTGGTTGGTCATCTCAGGGCGCGGGCGATTGCGTTTCGCCCGACGGCTTGGCAGGGGTCAGCCGTCGGCGCGGCAGCGGGGCTTACCTCGACTGTCGCGCACGCAGCCGGCCCGGTGGTGACGATGTATCTTCTTGCTCAGCAGATGCCCAAGGGTCAGTTCGTGGCTACCACCGTTTTGTTTTACGCTATTGTCAACCAGGTCAAGCTCATTCCGTATCTCAGCATGGGGCTGATCAACACCCAAACTCTCGGGGCGGCCCTGCTGCTACTGCCGGCGGTGTTGGCCGGGACGGTTTTGGGGCTGGCGCTGCATAATCGGATCAAGCAAAGGCAGTTCACCGGTGTGATCTATACGCTTTTGGCGCTGGCGGGCGGGCACATGATATATAAAGGACTTATAGGGCTGTTCTTCAACGGTGGATGATATGGACAAGTCGGCTTATTATAAGACCGCTTTTTGGCCGGCGGCGTTTTTCTTGCGGATTAGAGTGCAGGAAACTACAATCAGGAAATATCGCTGAAAGCTAAGCGGTCTTATGTAAGTTGGTCTTGGTGGCGCAGCCTTTCCAGGCTGTGCGCACAGGCTCGAAAGCCCCTGCCACCGCTACGGACTTATGTAAGACCGCTTCTAAGGTGGATTATCGACTTGGTTGCTTTCTTCGCTTGGAAAACCACAACCACCAGCGAGAAAAAAGAAAATCATGCTTATTCCGATCCGGACCGACTACCGCTTGTCGCATAGGCCTTGGACGAATTACGTCCTGATAGTTGCCAATGTCGTCGTATTCCTGCTGGGTTATCACGGCATGAGCGACTTGAGCAGGCTGAGAATCTCCAGCTACATGCTCCAGCCCGACATGCCGCAGCTTCACCAGTTCTTCAGCAGCGTTTTCCTCCACGGCGACTGGATGCATCTCATCGGAAACATGCTGTTTTTGTGGGTGTTCGGCAATGCGGTAAACGACAGGCTCGGAAATACGGGGTATCTCGCGTTTTACCTGGCCGGGGGTGTGCTGGGGGGTGTCGGGTATCTGCTTTTATCCCCGCATGCCGCTGTGCTGGGGGCATCGGGTGCGATATCGGCTGTCACCGGCGCGTACCTGGTGCTGTTCCCCCGGGCGAGGGTGACGCTGCTGTTCGTGTTTTACTTCATAACCACGTTGGAGGTTTCGAGCCTTTACTTCCTGCTGTTCCAGTTCGTGTTTAACCTCTACATGTCGTTGGTGCAGCAGGCTGGGTTCGGTGGGGGAGGGGTGGCTTACGTGGCCCATTCGAGCGGGTATCTGTTCGGGATAGGAATCGCGCTGCTGCTTTTGGCGGTCAGGCTTATTCCGCGCGACGTGTTCGACCTGCTGAACCTGATCGGTTCCCGGCGGCGCCGAAGCCGCTACCGGCGGGTGGTTTCGCAGGGTTACGATCCGTACAATTACATCTCAAGCCGGCTGAGGCAGGGCCAAAGCCGATGGATCCAAACCAGCACCGGAGAAACCACCACCGCCGACACGAGCTCAGCCAGAGAGCTTGCGCTGCGTCGGGAGATCTCCGAAGATCTGGGTCGGCATGATCTTTCCTCGGCGGCGGGCAAGTACCTGCAACTCGTCCGGATCGCCGACCAGGTTGTGCTCCCCCAGCCGCAGCAGCTCGACGTGGCTAACCAGTTGATGGCCCAGGAAAACCACCCAGCCGCCGCCGACGCTTATGAACGGTTCGTCAGGCATTACGGCGGATACGAGCATATCGCCGATATCTACCTGTTGCTCGGAATACTCTATGGCCGATATTTACAACAGGCATCGCGGGCCAGGGAATACCTGAATAAGGCGGCTGAGGGCTTGCGGGATTCCCGCAAACTCGAACTGGCCCGGGCGGAACTGCGGTCGTTGCATGGCCGAAGCTAAGAGCCGCAAGACACAGCCGGCTGACTTTTCGACAAGGAAGTCGCATGTTTGAGATTCCCATACCACCTGCACCGGCATTGGCGGATTCGTTAATGTTCATAGTGGGCATATTCGCCTTTCTAGGCGGGGCGTTACTGCTGTTTTGGGGTCGATTTGTGGATCGCCTTGCCTTGGCGTTGGTGGGGGCCGGCATCGGCATCGCCCTGTCGAGGACTTTATCTGAGCGGCTTGGGATCAACTGGATCGTGGCTGCGACGTTTGCTTCGGTATTGCTTGGAATTGTTTTTGCCCTCACGAGCCGTATTCTATGGGCGATGTTTGCCGGTGCGCTCGGCGCGAGCGTTGCGCTGGCGTCGGCTTGGACTGTCTACATGCCCGATGTCGGAGCGGAACTGCAGGCCAGCATGTCCGTGCCCGATTTGAGCCTGGTCGGCTGGCTGGTGGCGATGGGAAACATGGTCGCCGCGGTTTGGGCGTTTTTGTGGCGCGAACGGTCAGGGATGATGCTGTGGTTGATCGTGCTTGCCTGCGGAGTTCCGCTGGCCGGGGCGCTGCTGCTGCCGCGGATGGCGAAAATTGTCTTGAGCAGTTTTTTTGGTGCGATCGGGATTATCGGCGGACTTTTGTTTGCGCTTCTGCCGGTCCGCGGGGGGCTTTGGCCGAGCCGCTGGACCCAGGTTGTGCTGCTCGGGATGCTGCTTGCAGCGGTGATGATATTCGGGATTATCCACCAGTATCGCGGGGCGGTATGCGCAGAACTGGTGGAAAAGGCAGCCAAGGCCCAGCAGGCCAAGAAGGAAAAATCGGATGCCGTGGAAAATGATAGTGAATAATAACTTTTACATAGGAAATATGTCATGAGCACACCTGCGGCTTCAAACCAGATTCCCCCTCACCCTTTAGAACGTCTGCTGAATGGAGATGTTCCAACACGAGGCGAGTTTGTTTCTCATCTATCACAGATGGATCCGTTGCAGGCTATCCTCTTATTGGCCTTTGGTTTGGTGTGCATGCTCCAGGGATGGAAACTGTTCAAGGTTGTTGTCGTTGTCAACGCCGGTATTTTAGGGGCCATCCTGGGCACGCGGATCGGTCAGATGCTTTCGGGCGGACCTAACTTGCCCGTTATGACCGCGGTGGCGGGGGGGCTGCTGCTGGCAGCCTTGGCTTGGCCGATGATGAAATACGCAGTCAGCGTCTGCGGTGCGCTTATAGGGGCCTTTTTCGGCTACAACGCCTGGGCATACCTTTCAAACGCTACAGGCCAACTGACGCTGGCTACCTATGCCTGGGCGGGGGGGTTGCTTGGTCTTATCACCATGGGGCTTTTGGCGTTTATCGTCTTTAAAGCCACGGTGATGATATTCACTTCCATCCAGGGTTCGATGCTGAGTGTCTCGGGGGCACTTGCGATGTTGATGAAATACAATTCCTTCCGCCCGAAGCTGGTCGAATCGCTCAGCACCGATCTTCATATGTTTCCGCTGCTTGTGATGGTCCCGGCGATTATCGGGTTGGCTGTGCAGCAATCTTCGGGCGCAAAGAAGGGGGCAAGCAGCAAAAAGTCCTGACGGGCCGTCGATTTGAGTTCAGGTGCAGCCCGCCTATCTGCCAGCCGGGATTTGGTCGGCATGAATAAAAGCCGCCATTGTAACATGCCGTAATCGCTCCAGGCTCAAGGTCGTAAGATATTCATCCGTAAAGTCCAGCTTGAATGAACATCGCAGACTGCGGAGGATTTCCAGCAATTCGTCACGCTGCATCCGTGCAATATTGGTGGCGATTTCCTCAAGACTGCCTGATAGCATTGCGAACCTCAGTTTAAGTATAACTTATGGCCTCTGCAAACAGCTTCGCTTAAACTATCGGCGATTGGTTCGAACAATCTTGCTAAAAATATAGGCATATGCACAAAAGATGAGATTTTTGATGTGAAATGGCAGGTTTTTTGCTTGCCAACTTCGATGTTGATAACCTGTGGATATTTTTGGCACGAGGCTTGCAAGTTACTTATAACAAAGCAGATGCATATAATATGGTGACTTTTGCATCTGTTAGTAGTACATAATCTCTCAATTTATTCCTTGAGAAAACCTGCAAAGAAAAATGAGACCCACTCAAGATGATTTCAAGTACGATCTAGATCCCAAAAGGATAGCCCAGCAACCCCTGGCTGGGCGCGAGGGGTCTAAACTGATGGTTTTGGACTTGTCCGCAGGATTGGTAAGTCATCATATTTTCAGTGAGTTACCTGAGCTTCTAAAACCCGGCGATCTGTTGGTGATGAACGATACCCGTGTTGTACCTGCCCGGTTTTTCTGCCGGCGCGCAAGCGGAGGCCTGATCGACGGTCTTTTTGTACGCGAGCTGGAGGGTGGGCTTTGGGAGGTGCTCCTTCGCCGGGCCGGCCGATGCCACGTGGGTGAAAAACTCCATCTCGAAAGGTCGAATAAGCCGGTAACGTTGGAATTGATAACTAATCTCGGAAGGGGGAGTTGGCAAATAAGAGTCAGCCCGGCTGGGCCGGCGGAGCAGCTTTTGGATCTGGTGGGCCTGACTCCCTTGCCGCCATACATCCGCAGGGATGCATCGCAAATCGGCGAGGATCCAAATGACCGTCTTCGATACCAGACGGTATTCGCCTCAAAATCCGGCGCGGTGGCTGCACCAACGGCGGGTCTTCACTTCAGCCGGGGGCTGCTTCAAAAATGCCTGTC
>Ga0315284_10013418_pt1 | contig 11665 bp, 18 predicted proteins | sample YL17G09_16_MG_FD_203696 | JGI IMG/M metagenome (GOLD analysis project Ga0315284, IMG submission 203696) | Sediment microbial communities from Yellowstone Lake, YNP, Wyoming, USA - YL17G09_16 | ecosystem: Environmental > Aquatic > Freshwater > Lake > Sediment | place: USA: Wyoming | collected... | reverse complement strand
CGAGAAACTCGATCTTTCAATCAGAAAATGAAACGTATTGGGACACACGAGTGCCAGAACCCACCAACATGTTAGCAGTGCAATCACCTGGATTTGTTCTTGCTGCAGGAAGTTCAGGTCCAGGATTTATCACCGATCTCGTGCTCTTCACAGGAAGAGAGTACGCAAACTATGTTGACTATTCGGGCCCCACGCCGCCGGCGTCTAGCAGCCGCGGCTGTGGTGACTGGATCATGTCTTTCCCTTATGAGCCACGATGGTCATCGATCCAAAATGTGTTCAGCGACAAGATCAAGGGTGGAAATTATCTCTACAAACTTTCAGGATTTTCTGGCGGTCCTTTCGGCCCCCGGCCCACGTTCTTTGCTGACATTGTGATTGAGTTCGGTCGACGCAATGATGCTCTTGCCGCAATCAGAAATACGGCAGCAGAACATTCAGATCTTGCCGGCGGAGTTGCAGGTGGCCTAGGCCTTTCAGAGTTTGTGAAGTTCTTCTATGGCTTTGGCGACGGGCGTAACAGTGCTGACAATTGCCACGTGACATTCAGACAGTACGATGCTTCTACGGGATTCTGGTCGTGTGCTGAGCTACGCGGCTGGCGATACGGACTCTATTCAGGCTTTCCGATGAGAACTAACGCCGTCTTCAGGCGCAATCGATTCGGTCAGATGCGCGACATGCTCGAGCAGCGACCTGACACGAAGTTCTTTCAGGACGTGCTAGTCACCTCGCCGTCGCTCGTAGTTTCAGGATCGACGATTCAAACACGCCTATTGTCGCGCAGACCTATACAAAGGACCGCCAGACAGTCGTTGGCACAGTCAGGACCTGTGTTCGTCAAGTTCGTTGATTCATCTGGTTCACCCACAACACCCTCATTTACGATGTCCTCAAACCTGAGCTTTGAAGCGACTAGTTCACTTCCTTACTTCGATGGTGTTGTTAGGAATCGCGAGGAGCCGTTGTCGACATCATTGACCAACAAGAACATCGTGGTGCTCTGATGTCTAACATCAGCAATGAACAGGCGAAAAAGAACCTTCAAGTAGTCGTCACCAGCACTATCAACGGTACGATTGACAAAGTCGTTCAGCTGCAGCACACGCAGATCGGCACGGCAACAACGGCCAAAGATCTGACTGTCACAGGAGATCTCAATGTAACAGGCGATGCGCTATTGAGTGGGTCGTCACGTGTTGTAGACCTCAGATCGATGACAAATGCAGAGATATTTGGTCATCGTCTGACGTTAACATCTGGGTCGGCGGTCACATCTGTCGACGTCACAGCTGCGGCAACAATGTATTTGACGGAACACACGTCTAACATGTTGGCGCTGTGGGATGGAACTGAGTGGGCAATCAAGCAGACACCTCAGGTGTCATTTACGTTTTCAGGTTCTGAGTTTGCACCGCCAATCAGTGCATTTGCTATTACCTCAGGCTCGAACTACGATGTGTTTGCTGCGTGGGTGAGTAACGCAGTGACCCTAGAGAAGGTCAAGTGGACTAGTTCAACAACACGAGCGACACAGTTGACACGCAAAGACGGCGTTCTCGTAAAATCGGGCGATCCGACCCGCCGATACGTTGGAACGATCAGAGGCACAGGCACGAACACGACTGAGGACTCAGTTTCGAAACGTTTTGTGTGGAATCAGTACAATCGCGTTGAAAGAAATTTGAAAGTAACTGAGACTGCAGACAACTGGACATACAACACGATTGCATTTCGCCCTTCAAACAACAACACGGGCAACTCATTCGAGTATGTCGCCGGTGACACGACTCTTTTGAGCGTTCATGCGCAGTCAATCGGCGGTTGTAGCGGCGGTGCGGCGTATGCTGGCGTCGGGATTGGAATTGACAGCACGTCTACCAACAGCGCCGTCGTGTTCGGCCAAAACGTGAATACGACGAACGCCGTAATTCCTGCAGACTACAGGGGAAGACCGAGTATCGGATATCATAGCATTACATGGCTTGAATGCGGCGGTGCCGTCGCGAACATGGTGTGGTACGGAGACGCCGCGCAACCCGCTCTCTATCAAATGGGCATGCTCGGCGTCATCAATGCATGAAATAGCTAGCGCTGTGTTACTGGAACGATCTGTGGGACGACGGCTTCATTGCGCCTGACCCACTCCATCCAGGCGTTCTTTCGCTCTGCTTTGAGACGTTGAGCTTCAGCCTCATCTTTTTTCACAGAACCACCGTCGACAACAGTGTCTCCGTCGCCAACAAGATCAATCGTGATCAACATGATGAAGCCTCCAAGTTGTAAGTATCCATGACCTACAAATTGACCGTAACCCAGTCTGGTGGGCTGTACATGGTTGCCTTAGGCACCTCACGCCAAGGCCACAGGTCGCCCACAGCCGGCCCACGGTTTATTCGCGAGCCGACCGAGGTTAGCTACAATACAAGGTTCGAAAGAATGGTGTCGAGGGCACTCGATGACAGCTTGCCTTTTGCGCCCATCGTCGCGAACATGTCACGAGCGTTCTTTGCCTTTTTCTCCCACAGGACGAAAAAGGGAGACATGTGTCCGCCTGCGAGGCTGACGAGTTCAGCAAATCGCTTGCGGTTGCCCGCTGCTTCCGCGTGGAACTCTTCAAAGCGATCATCGATGCTCTTGCAATACGTGAAGTACGCGTGCTGCAGGTTCATCAAGCGGTCAACGACCTCCTGAGGAACCAGCGGGACGATGTCGTCGACCTTCTCAAGGATGACGCACTCAAGCGCATTGCGTGAAGACGACATCACGGTGTCCTTCGACTTGTGTGCAAGCACGTAGGACTTGTTCTTGATCTTCATGCGACCGAACTTCGAGTCGCAGACGACTGCGCCCTCGAGTTCAGACGGCGAAGCAGAATCCACGAACTCAGCAAGTTCGGCAACGCTGCGGATTGACCACGTCTTGGGACGACGCACGTGTTCGATGCGAAGCGTCTCGATCGGGACCTCCTTACCGGTCGCCGTGTGGCGGGCAGCCAAAAGATACACACGAGGCTTTGGATAGACGACAACGATCTGGTTGTAGAGCGACACGAGCTCGAAGACGTACGTCATCTCCTTATTCAGATGGATGACTTTGTCAGGCCCATCGACTTCCCAGTCGACCTGCTTTCCAGAGAGCTCCTGCCGCGTGAGAATGAGTGCGTTTAGAAACAACTGCGAGAACGTCATGTCCTTGATTTCAAGGTGTCCTGCATTGATGGGCAGATTTGCCTCAGGCACAGAGCGCGTTGCCGCATGCCACTTGTTTGCGACAGCGTCCCAATACAGGATGATGCACGTTCCGTCGACCTTTTCATAGACGCGAAGACCCGGGTCAGACCAGTTGATCTCGACCGCCGCAGGATCACCGAAGTTGTAGAAACGGTTCATCGGCCATGCGACGACCTCGACGTCACCAACACGAGCATCCTTCCACTTCTCACCTAAGAGTCCACGAGATGGACGCACTATGAGACCGCGGCACTGTTCTGCAATCGGGTTAGAAGTCAAACCCTTACGACGAAGCTCCTCACACAGAATGGAGTCGTAGTTGAGAGAGAACTTCGTGAACGCATCCTCTGATGCACGACGTGCAGTCACACCGAATTCATCCTCGAGTTCCTGGAATGAGTGCGTACGCAAGTACTCTTTGACAAGGAGGTCCATGGTCTAATCATAAGCCAAATACCTGTGGAGATACACTGCGTCAAAACTAGATATGATCAGTCATGAGTTCAACGACGAAGCTCCTCAGAGAGTACATCAAGGAGATCGTCAAAGAGTCGGCGTCTGCTCACAAGCGATTGCGCATCTTTGATTTTGACGATACGTTGGTCAAAACCGACTCTGCGATCCACGTCACGTCTGCTGATGGCACAAAGTTCGACCTGTCGCCGGGTGAGTTCGCAGTCTATGATCAACTTCCTGGAGATGTGTTTGATTACGCAGACTTTGAAAAACTGATCAACCCACGTGAAATCAAGTGGGTATGCAAGATCCTTCATAACGTGTACTCAAAACACGGTCCTGAAGGCATCGTGATTTTGACGGCGCGCGGTAGCGCCGAACCCGTTCATCAATTCTTGGATGACATCGGCCTGCCTGATATTGAGGTCTCAGCGCTTGGTGACGCGAACCCTCACATGAAGGCACTTTGGATCGACAGCCGCATCAAGCGCGATGATCTCGACATGGTTGAGTTCTTTGATGACTCGCACAAGAACATCGCTGCCGTCAAAGAACTAAAGCAGCTTCATCCCGAGGTAACGATCATCACGCGGCACATCGTGCACCGCAGTATCGCTAGCCTACATGCCTGATTACTTCTCTTCGGGCTCTTCTTCGGCGGTGTCATCTGCTTCGCCTTGATCTTCGACGTCAACGTCTACAGAGTCGTCGCTTTCATCGTCGCCGAAGAGTGCCCGCAAGTCGAGCTTTTCAGCCTCAGTCGTCAACGTTACAGCATCGATGTCAGAGTCAGAGTACGTCTTCATCGGAAGCAATCCACCTGCGACCCAGCCACTGTGGATTGTCACCAGCAGCCCTGAGGAGTTTTTGGGCTGTTCAGCCTTACCAAGTCTAATCAGGTTGAGACGCCTGAATTTCTGGCCGCCTTCGTATGCGTACTCGAAGCCGCGAAGTTCTGCTTCAATGAAGCCTCCTTTTTCAAGAAGGAGTTCTTCGATGTCTGGCACTTGCAACTGCTCGCCGTGTTCTAGGGCATCAAGAAACAAGTACAACGATTCTGCGTTGGGAAACAGATAGAACTTCTTGCCGGGCGAGCCCTCTTTGAGGGTGATTCTGACTTTTTTCACACATTTTTCCTAGTGCAGCTGATCGTACTGCGCCGGCAAGGATTCGTCATCGTTTCGCTTTACTACATCTACATAGTCCTGGATTCGACGGATCCTGACTGCGTCAGGCAGGTCGTTCCAACAGTCTTCATTTGCGAGCCTCAAACGCATCAACATGAGGTCTGCATCGTTGTTCGGTCCTAGCCGGCCATGACTAGCACCTACGACGATCGCAGCAGCATGATGATCACATAGCTTGAACTTCGTGTCGCCATGAATGACCGTTGCAGCTGTCTTGCAACCTTCGCTCTGACATCGATCGAGGCGACTTTCGAGCAGACACGTATGATCTGTTAGCGCACCCAAAAGTACATCAATGATCTTTTCGTGACGTCCGACTAATTTAAGCAACGCATCAAACTGTTGTTGGGTCAACATCTAGAGCAGATACTACCACAATACGTGCACTTTTTCAAGTGGTGGGACGCCGGAGAATCGAACCCCGCGGTTACGCCTTATCAGAGCTAGCAAGTTTATAAATCTCGCCCGGTCGACCAGAACGCGTCCCATGATTAATTAGACGCCGCCGCCGCCGCATATCTTACATGTTTGCCACGTATGATTGTATTCATCATCGTAGCCTACTTCAAGCAATGAAGTACCGTCCTTTAACGTGTGATTACAGCGCGCCTTTGCGAGTGCTTCTTCTTTGTCAAGAACTGACACAAGATCATATCGCTTCTTGCGAATCGCCGTGAGTTTGACTTCAGTCTCGTCTGCCCATGTCGTTCGCGGTTCTGGCACGGGGCGATTGATCGACCTACCGAACACGTTCGCCCAGATTTCTCGTGTCTTTTGCAAACACGACGCTGGTGTGATCTTTTGCATAAGCGTCTTGATGAGCATATGCTTCACTACACGTGTCAGGGCAACTAACGACAATGGGACGACCATCTTCACCGGTGCTTACGCCTGATCCTCCGTTGCAACAGTTGTTTCCGCACGATGCACAAAGCACCATGTCACGTTCGCAGAGGTTGCAATGAGAAAGCGTGTGTCTGCTATGAATCATACGAGGTCTTCCGATTCTTTGACGGCTTTTTCATGTGTCGAGCCGATCATGGCATAGAGTTCTTCAGGTGAAAATCCTGGCAGCGAAGACCCGGTGCTGTGAAAGACCTCGGCCTTCTCATGACAACCCGGACAGAGGCTGATTCCGTTCTCTTTGACGTACCCGCCGTTGGGCATCAAGTTCCTGTCTATGATGTGATGCGCGTCAAGCACAAGTCCGTCGACGAACAAGTTCCACCCACAGGCTCGACACTTGTTCTTGTCACGGGCAAAGACTGCCTCACGGAAGTTCGCACGCATTCTTTTCTTGTCGTTAGACATGTCGACCCAAATTCAACCATCGAAGCAGTCGCGTAAACCATGACGGATTCAGCGCCCTACGTTGTGCCTCGATTGCCGCGAGTTGCGTGCACTTGTCACACGGTCTTGGAACGTTGTGGTCCCAACACCAGGGAATACATGTGCATGCGAACGGTTCCATTCCACAATTAGTGCACTCATACATCGACGTTCACCTGCATTTTGTCTTGTTTTGAGTGGTCCGAGAGTTATTTGACGTCGTCACACTATTCGGTTACTTGTCTCAGAGCGGGCAATCGGGATCGAACCGATCTCTCAAGCTTGGAAGGCTTGGGCACAACCACTATACCATGCCCGCGGGAGTCATCTCTTTTCGGCGTAACACTTAGTACAGAACCACAATTCATTGTGCCCGCCCAAGTATTTCCACACATGTTCACAGATTGACATGCTTGTATCTTACTACGCTGCGGTGTCACCGTTCAACTTGATGCTCAACTCTAAGTATCGTTTAAGAACATCTGAGCGATCTTCGAGTTCTGCGCGCTGGTGAGAAAACGCGAAGTGTGAAACGATCGCATCTCCAACCATCCACAGCGGCTTTCCCAATGACTGAGGAATCTTTGTCGTCAGGTCAACCTCGTCACGTTCATCAACACGTCCGCCAAACTGTTGAAAGCTCTTTCCTGTCCATGCCATCGTTCCAACACGCTGTCGACCCGTGATTGCGTGTGAATCAAAACACAGACTGTTGACGTCTCCTTTGGTCACGAGGTCAAGAAATTGCTCGTGGATGTAGACAGCGAATTTTCCATCGGTGCATGCGAATGGACAACGCGGATCTCCCGTAGAGTGGCCTTTCGCGTCACCGAGGGTTCCCCGGTCTTGCAAGAGCTTTGACGTATATGGGATGTTGAAGACGTTTGCAACGCATGCAAAGTTCGTCGACTCCCGGTCAAGCACTGAGGCGAGGATGTTGTTGAAAAAGTCGTCATGCACGAAGCAGATGTCATCGTCGATCTTGACGTAGATTGCATCGTCATCGCGGCACGGGCGATAGAAACGAAAGATAGAATCGTTGTACTGATAGTGATTGCGACTGGCGTCGTACAGTGTCTTGTTTAAAGGCACTGGATTCCTGATACACTTCACCTTCGGAAATGTCGCTTCCATTCGAGTGAAGTACTCGAGGTCTGACTGCACGTCCGTGTTGACCCACAGGTGGATCTCGTCGATCGTGTCCGCAAAACGTGGCGACGTCAAATACGGGAGCAACACTCGCAGGTAGCGATATCGACCCGACGGAATGCAAACGATGACGCGATAGTCTCTAAACATGCATCAATTCTACAACTCGAGCGACCAGCGGGATTCGAACCCACGTATTCAGGATGGCGTCCTGATGCCTTGCCTCTCGGCCATGGCCGCATTCACTGACTTTCACCTACGTCCCGGCCAGGATCTGATGCTGGTGCGCGGATGCGGCTCGATATGTCCCTTAGGGCGTGCCACATTTCGCAATGGTTACTAGTTTCGTGGAGCGGGCAGTGGGGATCGAACCCACGATCTTGACCTTGGCAAGGTCACGCGTTACCACTCTGCTATGCCCGCGTATCTGTACTGTACTATCTGCTGTGCCGCAAGCGGCGGTTGTATGACGTTTTTGCTGCTCTTCGAGCTCCTGGGCGACTTAGAGACTTGTGAATGCCCGGGTTTCCGCCCAGTGCATCGTACTCATCGCCGCCTTTGAACGGGATCTTCGTTGGAAGGTCGCCAAGTTCTTCGAAAGGCCCGGCTGGTTCAGTTGGATCGACGGTTCCCTCGAGAGGTGGAAACTCCTGTTCAACCGGGAGATAATCAACGTCATCGTACCCGCGTTCATCATAGAGCCGTTCAAGCATCGCCTGTGCTTCCTCAGTTGAAACACCTTCCCAGTCAACATGACGCGGACGAATGCCGTACTTTTCCTTGTAGACATCAGAATAGATCGAAGCGATCTCGTCCTTCTCATTGTGTTCCTTGATGAGGCGCTTCAGGCGTCCGACAGTGATCTTCATGATAGACTAAGTATGAACGTGAGGAAGAGCATCACGAACTTTCTTCCAATGAGAACCGCTAGCTCCCAAAGGCCACGTTGTTCGTGCGCCAGGCTGAAGAAACTTAATTGTTTCTCTGCCGTTATAGTACGGGTGATCCGGTGATAACGTGACGTTCACGATCTCAACTTCCCAAAACCAACCTTGGCCAAACGGGTTTTCATTCTTGATCGTTCGGACAGTCATGCCGTGACAATTCCACAATTCGCCCGGTTTTACTTCATTGTCAATGTTCATGGAGGAAGCGACGGGATTCGAACCCGTGGGGCTTTGACACCCTTCACCTTTCCAGGGTGACCGTTTCAGCCGCTCACGCACGCTTCCATTTCACATTTCTCGAGAGATCTTGTACTGCTCTTGCTTCAACCTGGCGACTGTCTCATCACCGATATAACACAGCGAATCATCGTCAGCCTCTTTTAGGAGTTGCTTAATCTCAAGCGCTCGAAGTCGCTTGTACTGCTGCGTTGAAGTCTTATGAGCCGTGTTAAAGATGTCGTCTTTTAGACAGAGAAAGCACATGATCTAAGTATCCTCGGAGGAAGCGGCGGGATTTGAACCCGCGGAGCTTTTACACTCTCCTGTGTTCGAAACAGGTGCCATAAGCCTCTCGGCCACGCTTCCGTATCACTCAGAGGAGGGTGCGGGATTCGAACCCGCGGGGCTTTGACACCCTTCCGCTTTCAAGGCGGACGCGATCGGCCTCTCCGCCAACCCTCCAAAACTCATTCTACGCAGTGACAACCTCCAACAGGTACGCCCGTGCAAATCATCCTTTGACCCTTGTCATTGCACCTTTTTGCGATCATGATTGTACCTGCGGACATAACAATCACCCAGACGATCAAGAAAGGCACCCAAAGTCGATCAAATAGCTTTATAAGCACGGATAATCTACCTTTTCTTGCCCTTCTTATTTTTCTTGCCGCCAACCGTGGGCCTCTTAATTAGACCATAACACTCTGGGTGGGCCCTTTCTGTGTGGTGCATATAACACCACACACAGACGACGGCTGTGCACTTGAAACAGATCCACGCTTCACCTCTGCTGTTGAGTTTGGTGGGTGCTTCATGTTGTTCGATCTTGGCATCACAACCGGGACAGTTGATTTCCATTCGAGGAAGTAATGGGATTCGAACCCATGGGGCTGTTACACCCTTCTGGTTAGCAACCAGACGCGATCGGCCTCTCCGCCATACTTCCAATTCGTTTCAGTTACACGCAAAACCTACACCCTGAACGCCGTAGCAAACACAGACACCGCCACAAGGATACGGGTTCACAAGCACACACCGCGGGCGAGCAAATCCATTCAAGTCACGGTCACAGCAGACGCCGCACCATGTCACCTGAGCCTCCGCCTGTTTCGTTGGGACAATGACAGCCATGAGACAGAAAGCAACGAACAACGCAGTGATGAGCTTCTTCATGATGCTCCCATCTTACCACACGTGAACGTCGACTACACTTCAGTTTTTCGGTTGTGGGTCGCCGATGTCACGGTAGTACGGATTGCACGGAAGAGGAATCACGAAGATGAACTCGCCACCATCGACCTTGACGTGCGTGACTTCCGCTCGACCGCAAGGTCCCTCATGAATGTCTTGCGTCAACGTGACGGCAGGATCGTCAGTGCTTTCAGCGGGTCGTGAAGACTCGCTTCCTGCATCCTGAGCCTGCCCTGTGCCCTCACGGTGGTCATCTGGTGCCCCCGAGCAGCCCACCAAGACACTCACCGCGACCAATGTATAGAACCACCTCATGATTCATAGTACCTCTCGAGAGTGTCTCGTTACACAATTTTGTCGGCACAGAGGGGTTCGAACCCCCAACATTCGCAGTGTAAGTGCGACGCTCTACCGTTGAGCTATGCGCCGATGAAGCCTTCAGATGAGCTTCAGATTTCCTGTCAAGCGATCAAGTTGTTCAGCCGTGCAAGGCCCAAAGGCTGCACACGTCAAAGTCTTGACACCATTGAACTCAGTCGCACCGCTGTCGATGATCGGGTGAACTTCGACGTCAGCCATTTCTGCCTGAAAGATTAGATTCTCGAGTGCTTCCTCGCTGTCAATTCCTACGACAATCTTTGTGAATGAACCTGACATCAGCCATGACGCTTCGTCTGGGGATAGTTTGACGACGATCTCGTCGCCTCGTTCGGCTTCGTTATTGTCGATCAAGAACTTCATTGAGGCATGTGCTACTTGTGCAGCAATCTTTCCCTTCCTCATGTTAAGGTCTTTTCGCACAACGATCACCTGCTTCACGTCACTCATGATGTCCTCCAAATTGTCAAGGAACAGAACTGCGTAAGAAAACGCAGTGACGCGTGCTGGGATCGAACCAGCGACACCCACCGTGTCAAGGTGGTGCTCTACCGCTGAGCTAACGCGCCGAAATGGGCTGTACGTGTTCACAACGTCTCAGCCCATAAGTAGGAGGATCAGCCGAGTAGAAGACTACCGGGTCGGACGATTCTTTTGCTCCTGCGCACGGCGGTCCTTCGCCTTGATTCGTCCGCCATCAGCAGGCGTCTCAGTCGTTGCTTCGGCGGCGTTCTCCACGACAGGCTTGCGATTCCCCCTCTCGATGAGAGCAGTCAGGCGCGCCTTCTGACGCTTGGACTCACCCGGACGAGACGCAAGGGCAGCGAGCTGCTCCTTGGGAGAAAGCTTCGACCACGCTTCCGCGCGCTCCTTTGCCTCCTTCCGCTTGATGTCGGTGTTATCGGGACGCGGGCCCCCGCCAACGTAAACACGACCAGAGTTATCCTTCTTCGATGCACGCATGAGAGTAGACATGTCTTCACCTCAACTGAAAATGTTGATCTGACGCTTCGTAACCACCGTCGGCCACTAGTATAGGATAATCCCATTTGCCTTCAAGGTACACAGTTTCTTGCGTGGGCCTAATGTACCAAGTCACACATGATGACATCGTCATGATGACCACAAACACGACCCACTTCACTTTTTTGCACTTCCGGCAGGATTCGAACCTGCATAATCTCGATTAGAAGTCGAGCGCCTAATCCATTCGAACCACGGAAGCGTGACATTACTTGATGTGTACAGTACGAAACGTGAGGCTAATTCTTGGACCGATGACACCTGCTTGTTTCGGGATGCCGTGAAGCCATTCCTTCTGGCACCTCCCATACATAAGTAGCAGCGATCCGTCCTCGACGTTGACCTTGTGAACTTCGCCTGTGCCCGCCTTTGACTTCATGACGAAGGTTCGTGGCGTCCCAAGCGAGATCGTGGCAATCACAGAATTGTCAATGAGATCACGCTCATTGTCAACGTGAAAGCCGATTGAATCGTTGCCGTCGCGGTAGTAGTTCAGCAGGACGCTGTTGAACCGACTCCTTGGAAGGATCGCATCGCACTTTCGCTTGAGTTC
>Ga0315284_10013417_pt1 | contig 11665 bp, 8 predicted proteins | sample YL17G09_16_MG_FD_203696 | JGI IMG/M metagenome (GOLD analysis project Ga0315284, IMG submission 203696) | Sediment microbial communities from Yellowstone Lake, YNP, Wyoming, USA - YL17G09_16 | ecosystem: Environmental > Aquatic > Freshwater > Lake > Sediment | place: USA: Wyoming | collected... | reverse complement strand
TCCTTGTTTTAATGGAACTCATTCTCCGACAGGAGTTGAGGGGCATCAAAGGACGCTGGAGAGGCTGTTTCAATCCTTGTTTTAATGGAACTCATTCTCCGACAAGTCAAGAGTAGCCGATTTAAAGGTGTTTCATGGGAGTTTCAATCCTTGTTTTAATGGAACTCATTCTCCGACAACGCAGCCTCATTAGGCGTAGCCTCCAGGTCTCCGAGCTGTTTCAATCCTTGTTTTAATGGAACTCATTCTCCGACAATAATAATAAACCCAGAAAGCAAACAACACCTCATTTAAGTTTCAATCCTTGTTTTAATGGAACTCATTCTCCGACAGCATATCTATCACATCTGGGAGAAGGAACACCCAAATGAGTTTCAATCCTTGTTTTAATGGAACTCATTCTCCGACCGTCTTTATTGTCCGTTCTACCTCAAGGTTGTTAAGTTTTGGTTTCAATCCTTGTTTTAATGGAACTCATTCTCCGACGCGGTGTGCAGTCTATGACACCATTTACATACATTCGTTTCAATCCTTGTTTTAATGGAACTCATTCTCCGACCTCACACTCACTTTCATATGGGTGTCTTCAGATAAAAAGTTTCAATCCTTGTTTTAATGGAACTCATTCTCCGACGTGGCTTAAACGAGTTGTACTTTAAGCTTTTTAACTGTTTCAATCCTTGTTTTAATGGAACTCATTCTCCGACCTCAATTCTTAGGCAAGTAGCAGTTAGAGCCACTGAGTGTTTCAATCCTTGTTTTAATGGAACTCATTCTCCGACAGCTCCCCCGTCTCCGGATCGATGAAGCTGTCACATTGGTTTCAATCCTTGTTTTAATGGAACTCATTCTCCGACTAGAGAGATGAGCGACCATAAGGCGGAGTGGTATCGTTTCAATCCTTGTTTTAATGGAACTCATTCTCCGACAGGTGGGGGATTGGGGGAGGAGTCTTTACGGCTCATTGTTTCAATCCTTGTTTTAATGGAACTCATTCTCCGACTCGTACTCCCATAGTGTAGGGGTGCCCTTGATTTTCAGTTTCAATCCTTGTTTTAATGGAACTCATTCTCCGACTATTCTCTTCAAATAGTTGACAATTACCGCATATTAAGTTTCAATCCTTGTTTTAATGGAACTCATTCTCCGACCGGTGAATTGCGCATCTGGGGGATAGTTTGAGCTCGCGTTTCAATCCTTGTTTTAATGGAACTCATTCTCCGACTCTCAGTCCTATTTGGGGGATTTTTTGCCCAGTCCTGTTTCAATCCTTGTTTTAATGGAACTCATTCTCCGACGCTCAAAAACGGTTTGAGGGAATAATTAAGGGTAAGTTTCAATCCTTGTTTTAATGGAACTCATTCTCCGACCTCGAACAAGAGACTCGAGACCTTGACCGCGACGATGAGTTTCAATCCTTGTTTTAATGGAACTCATTCTCCGACGGCAACTCTGAGGCCTTTACGTCGGCGAGGATCTGCTGTTTCAATCCTTGTTTTAATGGAACTCATTCTCCGACTAGAGAGGAATCGCGGTGTTGAACTCCGGCCACGAATGTTTCAATCCTTGTTTTAATGGAACTCATTCTCCGACACATATATTTTAGGTATGAATTATATATCCTTAAAGATGTTTCAATCCTTGTTTTAATGGAACTCATTCTCCGACCTTCTCCTCTCCCCTCATTGGGTTAAGGCTTAAAGTTTCAATCCTTGTTTTAATGGAACTCATTCTCCGACTTTGAGCCATGTTATTTACAAAATATACCTTTGTTTGTTTCAATCCTTGTTTTAATGGAACTCATTCTCCGACTCAAGCGTCTTCAGCGCCGCGTTGTTGGTGTTGATGGTTTCAATCCTTGTTTTAATGGAACTCATTCTCCGACACACCACACCCTAGTTGAGGACACCCCCGTGACTGTGGTTTCAATCCTTGTTTTAATGGAACTCATTCTCCGACTGGTCGCTATGTCCTCGCATGGTGACGGCTTGTCTAAGTTTCAATCCTTGTTTTAATGGAACTCATTCTCCGACTCCTAGACAGCATCGTCTTCACCCCGCAGGAGTTCAGTTTCAATCCTTGTTTTAATGGAACTCATTCTCCGACTCAACGTTGCTATTTGTTATACTAACTTGGCTTGTCTGTTTCAATCCTTGTTTTAATGGAACTCATTCTCCGACGTGTATTGGACACCCATATAGTTGTAGGTAACTGTGTTTCAATCCTTGTTTTAATGGAACTCATTCTCCGACTCCACATGACCCCACGCCGCACCCACATGATTATCCAGTTTCAATCCTTGTTTTAATGGAACTCATTCTCCGACTGAAATTGCAAGCCTCTGGTTGTATCGGTGATATTTGGTTTCAATCCTTGTTTTAATGGAACTCATTCTCCGACTCCTCTTCTTAACTAAGTTCCCGGACACACTTTATAAGTTTCAATCCTTGTTTTAATGGAACTCATTCTCCGACCAGTACCGGCGGCGGGGTCTAGAATTAGGCTCGAATCGTTTCAATCCTTGTTTTAATGGAACTCATTCTCCGACAAAGACGATACAACCTGGAAAGCCCGTGTCGTCTGGTGCGTTTCAATCCTTGTTTTAATGGAACTCATTCTCCGACACCTGAAACCGCAATCTGGGTTCCCGGTTGGCAGTTCGTTTCAATCCTTGTTTTAATGGAACTCATTCTCCGACCCCAGTAATGAAGTTGAGACGCGTCTCCGATTACTTCAGTTTCAATCCTTGTTTTAATGGAACTCATTCTCCGACTCATCAGTGTTCCAACCATTGTTATTACACCTGTATGTTTCAATCCTTGTTTTAATGGAACTCATTCTCCGACCCCACCTATTTTTCGGCTATTTAGCCATTCTAATCCCTTTTACGCACTCTTTCGGAACCCCTTCTTGCATCTATCCCAATTATCGGACCGCTTATAAAGACATACCTGATAGCGATCACCTTTCATAGATCCATGGAAAAATAACACCCGTGAAGCTGAGCGCCCTAGATCTGACCCTATGCTCTAGCCAACCTCTGCCCAATCGCCCAGACCACCTCAGAGGCTACATCGGATCAACCTACCGAACTCAAACCGTGCTTCACCAACACGAAGATACTTCTACAATATACCGATACCCACGCGTTCGATACCTAATCCTTCAAGGAAAAGCCCACATTATTGGGTACAACGAAGGAGTCGAAGCACTCCAATCAATCTATCCCTCACTAAAAATGGTCATATTGGGTCAGGATCCATACCCAATATACGAGAAGGAGGTATGCCTCTCCGAAGAAGAATTTAATATCTTCGACACCCCCCTCGAATACCGGTTCAGAACCCCTTGGCTCGCCCTGAGCCAAGAAAACTATGCCCGGTACCGAGGCGCGAGCGAAGAAGAGAGACATCAGTTCCTCGAAAGAATTCTCATCGGCAACATACTCTCCGCCGCGAAAGGCTTCGATTACACCGTCAATGGCGAGATCACGGTCAAGCTCAAGCGCCTTCGCCCCACAGAGTGCCTGCTCAAAGACATCCCTGTGACCGGCTTTTACGGCTCATTCACCGTGAACTTCCAACTGCCACCGTTGTTCGGTCTCGGAAAATCTGTGTCCCGAGGATACGGAGCAGTCTCAAGGGAGGACGACTGATGCAGCTGGTGATAAACACATACGGCGCGTACCTTCATAAGAAAGGAGACTGCTTCGAGGTCAAACTGGAGGATCGTAAGGTCGAGGTCCCAGCCATTAAGGTCGATAGCATCCTCATCTCCACCTCCGCCATGGTCTCAACCGACGCCATCCAATTCGCAGTAGAAAACAACATCGACATCGTCTTTCTGGACAGGTACGGCGACCCCTTCGGGAGAATCTGGCACAGCAGGTTGGGGAGCACCGCCCTCATCAGGAGAAGACAACTCGAAGCCTCCGACAACGCCACCGGAACCCGGCTCGTGAAGGAGTGGGGCACACGAAAACTCGGAAACCAGGTGACCCTCCTAAAAAAACTCAAACACACCAGACCCGATCACGCATCATTCCTGCAGGAACGCATCGACGCCATGGAGCGCCACATCGACGACCTCCTCACCGAAGACGAGAGCATAGACCAAACCCGAAACAGGATCATGGGTATCGAAGGAGCCACTGCGAGGTTGTACTGGGAGGCAGTCTCATCGATAATGCCCGTGGAGTGGAGCTTTAACGGGCGGAGTAGGCAACCAGCCCGTGACCCATTCAACGCCACCCTCAACTACGCGTACGGGGTTCTCTACTCCGTCATCGAGAAGAGTTGCATCATCGCGGGGCTCGACCCCTACGTCGGCATCCTGCACACGGACAACTACAACAAGAAGAGCTTCGTCTTCGACGCCATAGAGCCCTACAGGGTCTACGCGGATGAGACGGTGGTATTCATATTCACTCGCCGGCAGGCTCGCCCCGACTTCTTCGAGAACGCTGAGTACGGCTGCACTCTTCAGAAACCCGGGAAGGAAGTCCTCGTGAAGGCGTTGAATGATTGCCTCGACTCTGAGGAAATCCACAGGGGCAGGAGGATGCAGGTCAGGAACATTATACAGGCACAGCTACACGAGACGGCCAACCGGCTCCTAGAGGGATCCTGATGCTTACATGGATCATTTACGACATCAGCAACGACAGGATCCGGAGCATAGTGGCGTCGATATGCAAGAAGTACGGGCTCTACAGGGTCCAGAAGAGCGCCTTCCTCGGGACGGTGAATAGTAACAAACTGGACAGCATCGCACTCGAGTGTGAGGAACTGATCTCAGAGGAGGACTCGGTCTTCATATTTCCGGTCTGCGACGGGTGCTTCAAGGAGACCCGGCTCATTGGTAAGGGCTTCGACAGGGACCTTGTGAGGGATAAAGTTGGGGTCTTCTTCGTCTGACTTCAGCCTCACAATGAGCGACGTCGTTGAGCATCTCTTCTGCCCCCGATTCACCTACTTCATTCATTGCCTCGAGATTCCCCAGCGGGAGGGGCGTCTCTTTAAGGTCTTGAAAGGGCGGGAGGTGCATAAGAGGCGGGAGAAGAGCAATGTTGGGTATCTGCGTGGGGAGCTCGGGGTCCAGCGGAAGGAGATGGGGGTCTACCTCAGATCCAGCCGGCTACACCTCCGGGGCATCGTTGACGAGGTGCTATTCCGAGGAGACGGCTCTGCCTCTCCCTTGGACTTTAAATATGCCCGGTATCGGAAAAGCCTCTTTCGTACTCATCGAACCCAGTCTCTCCTCTTCGGCCTGATGATCGAGGAACAATTCGATGTTCCATCGCGTGAAGGCTTCGTATGTTACACGCGAAGTGGTAGCCGCGTCGAAACGATAACATTCAATGAGAAGAACAGGGAAGAGGCGGTGCAGCTAATCGGCGACATCCTCGAGGTAATACAGACGGGAGCCTATCCGCGGAGCGCCAAGGGCAAAGCGAAGTGTGTCGATTGCTGCTACCGTCGAATATGCGACCACCCATGAACCTAAAGTTCTATATAATATTACATCAATACATCATTCACTTTGATCGAGGCTGTCGCGAAGATAGGTGAGTACTCCCTGCAGAAGGAGGGTAAGAACCCTGACACAGAGGAGGGACTCATTGACATCCTCGCCCAGCCCATAAACAGCACCGACGCCTACAAGCATGTGATCACCATCGAAGTCGACATCTCAGAGAAACCCGCATTCAAGCGGGTTGGATTAGATGAACTCGACGAAAAGAAGCGTACAAGGTACCTCTATCGGAAGGGTAGCTCCCGTGGAACCGATGTTACCCCAATTGCATTGATCACTAAACCTGAGAGAACTTTCCCAAATAAAATAATGAATTGGCTCAATAGGGATTACTCTAACCCACTATTTGAATTAGCTCCGGATGAGGTAACTTTTCTTAATGCAATAAAAGAAACAATAGAAGAGAACCGAGAAAGTATTCTAGATGAAATTGGACGAAAAGTTAATGGGTTGACTAGTAAGGAGAAAGCCGTTCTCAGTTTAAAGTTTCTTAGAGAAACCGAGTCCCTCTACTTGGGGGACCTGTCGCTCTTTAAAAAAATCTTCCGGATAGAAGCTCTAGCGCAGTTTTCATCGAGCAATGGCGTAAAAAGCGTCTCAGCCAATAAATTGTGCTCTATTTGTACAGAAAAAAGTGATGAGGTTTATGGCTTCGTCGCACCCTGGGCTTTCTACACAGTAGACAAGCCAGGATTCGTAACGGGAGGAGGATTCAACCAAGCGGAAGCCTGGCGGTGCAATCCTATATGCCGAAGATGCGCCCTGCAGTTAATGGAAGGTAAAACTTGGCTCGATTATTATAGTACCTTCAAATTCTACGGCCTCCAATATTTGCTTATCCCTCGGCCTCTGCTCCCGGGAGTTGAAGTGTATAATATAGTTGAAAAATATTATGAAAAATCGAAAGGAAAAACAGAGACTCTGAAACTCTCTGCACGATATAGCAAACTTCTCGATGCTCGGGAAAGAGAGGTTTTAAAAGAACTAGGAGATCAAAACGCTTTCAATTGCGATATTCTTGTGTTCGAAAAATTGAATAACGCATTTAGGATACTAAGCCTCATTGAGGGCGTCTTTCCTAGCCGGCTAAAGGAGCTATTCGATGCCAAAAACCGGACGGAGGAAAAACTTCGCAGTGGTTTCAATGTCCTCTTTACTGATCAGACTACAAAAGCCCAATTTGAATTCAACTTCGGATCCTTCTGGTATTTTTTCGGTAAAGAGAAGTACGAACCCGATATGAGTGGTTATTTTCTAGACCTCGTAGGAAGAATATTCCAAGGACAGAAAGTGAGTTATCCATTAATTCTTTGGGGAGTAATGGAGAAAATCCGGAATATATTTGGAAAAAACTATAAAGAAAAACATCCTACTCGTGAAGCAACCCTGAAGGCCTGGGCTTCTCTGATATATCTTCAGGAGCTCGGGATCCTCAATGAGTACTCCTCTAGTGTACATAACGAACTAAATGAAGGAATGATTTGTTTGGATGCTGATGAAAAAGTAAAAGTAGCCGAAGAGTTCTTCGGTAAATACCCTGAATTTTTCGACACGGATGATAAGAAGGCAACGTTCCTCGTAGGATCCCTCTGCCAACTCGTAATGAACATACAATGGAACGATGGAAAAAGACCACCACCATTCATGGCTAAACTTCAAGGACTGAGACTTGACCAAAAACGTGTTCAGAGCCTTCTACCCGAGGTAGAAAACAAGTTTAGGGAGTACGAAAAGACCTATTATCGTGGACTTGAGCGGCTCGCGTCGGAATACTTCGTAAAAGCAAAACCGATCTGGAAGATGAGCCGGGACGAAGTGAGTTTTTATTTTGTAACAGGTATGAACCTGTCGTGTATGTTCGGAGAGTGAAGGTGAAGCTGATGAGCGATGTGATCAAGAATCGGAGCGAAATACTGTTCCTGTACGATGTTAAAGACTCTAATCCAAATGGAGATCCATTGGACGAAAATAAACCTCGTATAGATGAGGAAACGATGAGGAACATCGTTACGGATGTCCGTTTGAAACGTACAATAAGAGATTATTTAAATAAATATAAAAACAAAGAAATATTTGTAAAATCAGTTAAGAATGAAGATGGATCTATACGAACCCGTCTGAATAGATTAGAGGATTTAAAAATAACTACAAAAAATGATGTTATCGAAAAATGTATCGATGTAAGACTATTTGGCGCTACTATAGCTGTAAAAGATAAAAAGAAAAAAGAAGATACTGACGAAAAAGAGAAAAAATCGATAACCTTCACAGGACCGGTCCAGTTTAAAATAGGTCGATCCTTACATCGAGTAAATCCAAAGTTTATAAAAGGAACAACCGTTTTTCCCGGTGATGATGAAAAAATAAAATATCAGGGTACGTTCACCGAGATGTACGTGCTCCCCTATTCTCTAATCTGCTTCTATGGTGTCGTGAACGAGAACGCTGCGAAGGATACTAAGCTCACAGAGGAAGATGTGAAGAGCCTGCTAGACGGTCTCTGGAACGGGACAAAGAACCTGATCACCCGAAGCAAGGTTGGGCAGATGCCGCGGCTTCTCTTAAAAATCAACTACAAGGAGAAGAACTACCATATCGGTGACCTCAACGCACTCATGAAGCTGGAGAGCGACAAGAGAGAAGAAGAGATCCGTGACGCATCCGATTACACCCTCAATGTTACTTCTCTATTGAGAGCCTTGAGTGATAACCGGGATAAAGTAAAAGATGTTGATCTCTCCATCGACCCCGTCCTGCAATTCACCTGTGATGGAAAGCCAGCGCCTCTGGGCGAGATCCTCCAGTCATGCGGATTGACCGTGAACACCCTTCGACTCTAGGTGATAAACGGTGCGTGTCGCAGCCTTCGATATCTGGGGCGACTACGCCCACTTCCGTAAAATTTACACAACGACGAGCCCCCTCACGTATTCTATCCCTCCTAGGACAGCGCTCGCAGGTTTGATTGCTGCGATCCTTGGTCTTGGTAAAGACGAGTACCTCTACATGATGGGTAAGGATAAAGCGTCTATAGGAGTCGGACTTAATTCTCCAGTAAAGAAAATTCGTATCGCGGAGAATCTCATCGACACCGAAGTCGGCAAGGGCATGAACCTCATTAAACAGCGCACCCAAATACGGTTCGAGATGCTCCGAGAGCCAAGATTCAGAGTGTACTTTAGCCATGTAGACACTGAGTTACATGAACGGTTGGTTGGTCTTCTCCGCGAGCATAAATGCGTCTACACTCCCTGCCTTGGATTGAGCGAACTCTTAGCGGGATTCAGTTTCAAAGGCGAATGCGAGGGGGAGGTGGATCATCCGTTGGAACCTGTAAAAATATCTTCTGCTATCCAAGAGAAAGATATAACGAAGATAACTTTCGAAAATGGTCTTCAATATGTAACTGAGACCCTTCCCCTAGACATGGCTCCTGACAGGACCGTGCTGGAGTACGGCTCGATTCTCTTTGAGAGGAACGCTATTGAGCCTCTACTCCAAGTGAGAGAATGCATCAAGCTAGAAGGGGATCGAAGAGTTGCCTTCCTGTGAGCTCCTTGCACGTGAGGGTCAGAGCCTTCGAAGTCACCTTGAAGCGGTATCTGGTGCCGCTGTAGAACGAGTCTCCTCAGTCAGTTTAAGTCTCGACAGCGTCGGCATTAACAAGGACCAACTTATCGAGATTTCCAGACTCATCAGCATCTGCCATGACATAGGAAAAGCAACGCCTGCATTCCAAAGTTATATTCGTTATAAGACGGGAAAGACCCGTGAGAGTCAACACGGGTTCATTTCAGCGGTTTTTACTTTCCACTGCGTTCGCCGATTCTTGGGGGAAAGAGAATCGTCACTCTACATGTCACTGCTCTGCTTTGAGATAGTCAAGCGCCATCATGGGAATCTCAGGAATGTCTCAGACGAGGCCCAAGCTGCACATGATGAGGCGGAGTTTCTAGAAAAACAGTGGTGTAGTATTTCTCGTGAAACACTGCTTAATGTTTATCAGGAGCTTTTAGATGAAGCATATTTCACGAGTTTCAACATTGAGGAAATAACGACTGCCATTGAAGAGGATTCATGGAAATTTGAAAAGTTACGAAAATCACTCGACTCTTCACGGAAGCAGAGCTTAACCCCTAGAGGATTCTTCGACTACGCCACCATCTCTCTTTTTCTTTACTCTGTTCTGCTCTCAGCCGACAAGGAGGATGCCTCCCAGCTGCGCGCCGAGCGGACTCCGGAGCTGCTCTCCCCGGGCATGGTTGAAGACTACCGCAGGGTCAAAGGGTTCGGGCGGGACCCCTCAACAGTGGATTTACTCAGAGAGGAGGTTTTCAGGGAGGCATGGGATGCCGCCGAGAAGATTGATCTCGATAAGCGGATCCTCTCCCTAAACGCACCCACGGGATCCGGTAAGACGCTGGCCGCCCTCGGCTTCGCGCTCAGGCTCAGGGAGCGAGTAAGGCGTGAGACGGGTGTTACGCCCCGCATCGTCTATGCGATCAGTTTCATCAGCGTCATCGACCAGAACCACGAGGTCTTCGAGAAGGTCTATGAGGCTTCCCGAGGCTGCTTGCCTCCATCCAGCGCGGTGTTAAAGCACCACCACCTCTCGGACTACCTGTACACGACCGGGAGGCACGTGGGGACAGCAGATGAAGCGGCTGAAGAATACGAGGATGAGCGGGGAGCGTTCATGGTTGAGGGCTGGAACTCGGAACTCGTCGTCACCACATTCGTGCAGCTCTTCCTCACCTTCCTCGGCGGAGTCAACCGATCATCCCGGAAGATGCACATACTTGCGAACTCGATAATCCTCCTCGACGAGGTCCAGACAATCGGCCACCGTCACTGGCTTCTCGTCAACCGGTTCTTCGAGGCTTTCAGCCGCATATTCCACACCTACTTCGTGTTCATCACCGCCACCATGCCCATGATTTTCTCACCCGATGAGGTGCATGAGATCCACCCTGACAGGCGGAAGCTATTCGGGGGATTGGACCGGGTGGAGCTTTTAATCCACGACGATAAGCTGACGGTAGATGATTTCATCAAAAAGGTCTGCCGGGACGTGGAGGCCCAGCCCGATAAACGGTTCCTGATTGTGGTCAACACCGTGAAGTGCTGTCAGAACGTGTTCAAGGGGATTCGGGAGCGCCTTCCCGGTGTAGATGTGGATTGCCTTTCCACAGCCATCCCCCCTGTGGAGAGGATCCGACGCATAAAAATGGCGAAGTGTGAGAGCGGAGCCCGCGTCATCGTCAGCACGCAGCTCGTTGAGGCGGGAGTTGATCTCGACGTCGACGTCGTCTACCGCGACTACGCGCCCCTCGACTCCCTGAACCAGGTCGCGGGGAGGTGCAACAGATCAGGGCTGAGGGATCGGAGTAGCGTTCACGTGGTCACCCTCCGAGACGACCGCGGGAGGTTCTTCTACAGTTACGTTTATGGGGAGTTCCTCGTCTCGAAGACGCGGACGGTGCTGGAGGGGCGGAGCCACCTCAACGAGGGGGAGTTCCTTGACGCTGTTGAAAATTACTATCGTCGGGTCTCTCTCGATAAGAGTGACGACGTGTCCCATGAGCTTCTCGAGCATCTCTCGATGGAGGAGTATGAGGACCTCCGCGACGGGTTCCAGTTATTCGAGGAGGATGGTGGTAAGATAGATGTCTTTGTAGAGTTGGACTCGGAGGCGACGGAGGTCTGGAGCCTGTACCAGGCCACTCAACGGCTCCCGCCGTTTGAGCGTAAGGCGTCTTTCCTGAAAATCAAGAGGCGTTTCTACGAGTTTGTCATATCCGTTCCAGAGAGGTTTAAAGATGTGGTCGGATACTCGGAGGAAACACGACTTGGTTTTATGTCCTGCGACGAGGTTGATAAAGGAGTTATATACAATGTTGACATTGGGTTCTGCGTCTCAGGAGAATCCTCAGGTGGAACCATTGTTATCTAGGGGGATTTGGATTAATCTCTGATTTTACTCCCTGCCCTACTTTCAACCGCCCCTGCCTCACAACTTTTTAGAATGGTACGTGTTTAGCTCGGATTAAAATATGAGAAATTTGCACTATTTTTATGTAATTTCCGCTATCTTATTCGTGGAAATGTCAAAATAAGCATCGTTCAAAAG
>Ga0315284_10013416_pt1 | contig 11666 bp, 1 predicted proteins | sample YL17G09_16_MG_FD_203696 | JGI IMG/M metagenome (GOLD analysis project Ga0315284, IMG submission 203696) | Sediment microbial communities from Yellowstone Lake, YNP, Wyoming, USA - YL17G09_16 | ecosystem: Environmental > Aquatic > Freshwater > Lake > Sediment | place: USA: Wyoming | collected... | reverse complement strand
CTACGGTCCGCAGAAGTTCGTACGTGAGAAAGGCGCGAAGACGGAGTACACCGCGACTGTCACTGCGCTGGCAGGCATCTCGTCGCCCTACACACTTCACATCCAGAACGGTGATGCCGATGGAAGCAACCGGGTCTCATCCGCAATCGTTACCCTGAACGAAACAACGGTCGTCACTCTGTCGGACCTGAACCAGAATGTGGCCACACTTGATCGCGCAGTAGCGCTGACGGCCCAGTCAACGCTCAAGGTCGTGCTCGCATCAAGCCCCGGGTCATACCTCATGATCGACATCTGCGGCGTGCGAGACCAAGCAGGTGACAACACGCCCCCGACAATACGGTCGACACTCAGCCCTGAGCCCAATCAATATGGATGGAACAACAGTGGCGTAACGGTCACGTTCACTTGTTCTGACGCAGAATCGGGCGTCGCCTCCTGTCCGGCAGCGGCAAGCACCAATGCAGAGGGCCGGGCGGTCGTGCTGACAGGCACTGCTCGCGACAATGCCGGGAACACCACAACCGCATCAGTGACTCTGAGCATCGACAAGACCCCGCCTGTTGTCACCATCGGCATGCCGACAGAGGGGTCCTATTCCACAACGGGTCCGGTCACTGTTATGGGCACTGCCACAGATGCCCTTTCGGGCATCGCCACTCTCACATGCAACGGAATTGCGGTCACCAGAACGGGCAGTAGCTTCTCGACAACGCTCGCGCTTTCGGAGGGACCTCACACAATTGTCGTGACTGCGACCGATTCGGCAGGCAATGCCACTTCCACGTCGATCTCAGACACCGTTGACTTGACCGCGCCAATGGTGAAGATCGTTTCGCCGAAAGACGGCTTCCTGACCAACCTTGCGCATATCGTTGTTGAGTGGGTGGTTGACGGGGTGGAGCAGGTTGTTGAGACCGTGGCTGACTTGGTTGAGGGTGCCAACACGATCATCCGCACTGCCACTGACCCAGCAGGGAATCGAGGCGCGGACTCCGTGCGGGTCGTTCTGGACACGAAGCCTCCAGTAGTCGAGATCACCTCGCCCGTCGACGGGTGGGTGACCAACCAGGCTGATGTTGCCGTCGACTGGACTGTGGACCTCACACCGCAGAGCTCGCAGACCACACAGACCCTGGTTGAGGGACTGAACAGCATCATCCGTAGCGCAACCGATTCTGCCGGCAATACTGGGTCGGACACTGTCCGCGTGGTGTTGGATACGCATGCGCCGGTGGTCGTGATTGCATCGCCCCTTGACGGCGCCGTCACCAACACGTCTGAGATCCGGGTTGACTGGAGTGTGGATGGTCTCCCGCAAACTGTACAGGCTTCGCAGGCACTGAGCGAAGGCGTCAACCTCATTGTCCGCACCGTCGCAGATTCGGCAGGCAACACCGGCAGCGACACGGTGCGGGTGACCTTGGATACCCAAGCCCCCGTTGTGGCGATCGCGTCACCGGACCGGGGATTCCTGACAAACCGCACAACGATACCCGTGGCCTGGACTGTGGACGGTGTTGTGCAGACAACCGAGACCGTAGAGCATCTTGTCGAGGGAACCAATACCATCACTCGCTCGGCTGCCGATGCCGCAGGGAATGCTGGGACCGCGAGTGTCTCCGGCACTCTCGATACCCAGGCCCCGATGGTTCAGATCACGTCTCCCGTCAATGGGACGCTCACGAACCGGTCGTCGATCAGCGTGTCGTGGGTTGTTGATGGGGTGCAACAGACTGTCGCGACCACTGAGGGTCTCGTGGAGGGTGCGAACACTATCGTACGCACTGCCACCGACGAGGCTGGGAACATCGGATCCGACACCGTGCGCGTCACCCTGGACACGATCGCGCCAGTCGTGGTGATCACCTCCCCGGCCGATAATGCTCTGACGAACCAGTCTCAGATGGTTGTTACCTGGACCGTTGATGACGTTGGGCAGATTGCGCAACTGATCGAGACACTGATCGAGGGTGCAAATCTGATCGTACGTTCTGCCACCGACGCAGCCGGGAATGTGGGAAGCGATACGGTGCAGGTGACACTTGATACTCAGCCGCCAGTGGTGGAGATTGCGTCCCCCGCCGAGGGCTCCTTGACGAATCAAACGCCTATTGCGGTGGCTTGGCGCGTGGACAATGCAACCCAGACAACGCAATTATCGCAAGATTTGGCTGAGGGCGAGAATCTGATTGTTCGCGCCGCCATGGATGCTGCGGGGAATGTCGGTGCGGATACGGTGCGGGTGACGCTGCAAGCGGCTGACCCGTTTATTGAAATCAGGAATCCCACCAACAACATGTTCGTTGACAGCAGAGATCCTACTATTGCTGTCGCGTACCGGCCTGGACGAGCACCGTTGAATATGAGCAGCTTGCGTATCGAGGTCAATGGGCAGAATGTGACGCGATTCTTCGCCATCTCGGACACTGGCGCACAGTCCAGTCCGATGATGACGAAAACGGTTACCCTCAATTCTTTTTCTCAGAACAGCGACACTCTTGAGAATGGGCTTGGCATCTGGCGGCCATATGCGTCATCAGCCACTCGCCTCACCAATCGGGGATCTCTCAATTTCATGTTCTGCCCGCTAACCCCTTCGAACCCAACCGATGTCTACCAGAGCTACGTCCCAACATCCTCTCGTCCTACCTACATTCGAGTTCGCAGCCAGGCCACAGGAAATACGTGGATGCTTCGAATGCAACATTGGGGAGACCCGTACTACAACGATCCGATCGCCCGGTATTCGAGATCAGATCGACCGATGTTGCCGATAGGTCCCATTTCTGTCAAAGCGGCAATTCTTGACGTGAACGGAACGATGGCCCAAAACGAGATTCGGTTCAACAACGATCCGGCACCACTTGTCAACATATTGAATCCGCTAAGGAACCAGACCCTGACGTACTCCCCAATCAAACTTTGCTATTCCGTCAACGATGGTTTGCGCATCAGGACGATAAACCTGCAAAATGGCCCCAATGTTCTGATCGCTGACACCATTGACCATCTCGGTCGCAGAGGTGCAGATACTGCTATCGTGTTTCTCGACAGCATTCCGCCGCGAGTGGCGATTCTGTCGCCGGCGGCTGGGGTCTGTTTCAATACGACGCCTGTGGCGGTTCAGTGGACTGTTGATGGTGTGGCGCAGACTACTCAGATCACCCAGACCCTAACACTGGGGGTCAACAAGATAGTTCGCATCGCTCAGGACAGCCTCGGGAATCAGTGCCGGGTCGAGGTGTCCGTAGTCCTCGACACTACGGCACCGGTGGTCAGGATCACTTCACCGCTCAACAACTTCCTAACCAGCAAGCGCACTGTGGTTGTCCGGTGGGCCGTCGACGGTACCTCTCAAATCACCGATACAATCCAGGACCTTGTAGACGGAAGAAATACCATTACTCGTTCATCAACTGATTGCGCAGGAAACCTGGGACTGGATACCTGCATTGTAATTCTTTGCACTTCTCCGCCGGTCGTTGACGCAGGACCCGACACGGGTATTTCGCTACAAACGGCCAAGCACGGTTCCATTGTGGTATGTGCAGATGATTGGACACTATCTGGTGCGGGCTTTTCGTGCGATGCGTCGAATTTTGTGAAGAACCTGGTTGGGATGTTCACCACTGAAGAACATTCACATTTCATTGGCGCTTCCAGAAACTTTGGAGTGGACAATGCCGATTTGGCGAATGCTATTAGAGCATTGGGTCATTCGTGGGCCGTGGTCAATCCCGCCAATGTCACACTCGAACAGCTTCGGACTGCAAATGGCGTGTTTCTCTGCAGCGATAGCGTAAACACCGATGCACTCATCGCATACGTTCGCGATGGTGGAAACGTTTACCTTGGCGGAGGCACTGGTTCAGCTCCCAGCGAAGCCAATAAGTGGAATTCATTTCTGCATGTTTTTGGGTTGCACATGGCCCCGGTGTTCTCATTCAATGATTCCCGCTGTTTTCCGATTGAGTCATCTTCACCTCTCTGTACAGATGTGCATTCCCTACTCGCATGGGCTGGGAACCCGGTAGGTACGACGAACGAGCTGAATCCGCGCGCGTACTCGATTCCGACGACCGACGGAGATGGTCTGCTGGCCGTATATGACGGAGCAAATAGGCTCGCGTTTGCACATTTGAATGTACGAATATTTGCATGTGGAGTGCCCGTTTCTCAGTGCATGTGGAGCATAGTCTCTGGACCTTCGTCGGTAAGGTTCACGACCCCAGATCGACCGACCACTGCGGCGGTCTTCTCTGTGCCCGGAACCTACCGGATCAAGGCAGTATCCTATGTAAATGGGCTGTCGGATTCCGACGAGGTCACAGTCACGGTCGCGCCCTTCAACTCCGCCCCGGTCATCACTTCCACGCCTGACACGACGGGAACCGTAGGTGTCGAGTACTCCTACAACGTCGATGCCATTGATGCCGACGGCGATCCAGTCGTATTCCACCTCCTCGCCCAGCCAACCGGGATGCAGATTGACTCAAACACAGGTCAGATTGTCTGGACTCCCCAACGCCCTGACGTGGGAGAGCACTACGTCGATGTTCAGGTCTCAGATGGCCACGGAGGAAGCGATGCACAGGAGTTTGTCATCAACGTGGCCGATGCGCTCAATACTCCTCCCGTCATCACATCAACACCAATCTACTTGAGTCGGGTCAATGCTCTATACCAGTACGATGTGACAGCCATCGATGCTGATCGTGACGAGATCACGTACTCTCTCAATGGTCCGCCAACAGGCATGACCATCGACGCGCACACGGGCCTCATCGAGTGGATTCCCACTGCCGGCCAGCTCGGTGAGCACTCGATTGAGGTCCGCGCAGATGATGGCCACGGTGCTGCTGCGGTTCAGCAGTACGTTCTGACGATCTCCAGTCTCGTGTTTGCTCCGCCGATCATCATCTCACATCCCGACACCACTGCTGTGGAACAGGGGCAGTACTCCTACCAAGTCGTGGCGAGTGATCCCGACGGCGGTCCAGTAGCATTCCATCTGCGCCGTGGCCCGTTAGGCATGACGATCAGTGGCAGTGGGCTCATCTCCTGGAAGTCCGCGCGTGGCACTGTGGGTCAGGTGAACGCAGTGCGACTCGTTGTGACTGATATGCAAGGCGACAGTGTTGCACAGGAATGGCTCCTACGCGTGGTTGCAGATATCCAGCCGCCACTGGTGAATGTGACGGCAAGTCCCAATCCGGTGAGGCCGGGTGAGGATGCGTACATTACTGTCACTGCAATTGACAATGTGGCGCTTGCCGTGGTTGAGCTGACCGTTGACGGCAGCGCTGTGCAGCTCGACCAGAACTACCAGTATGTGCTCCACACGAGCACGCCAGATACCTTCGAACTCGTGGCTCGCGCACGCGATATCAATGGGTTCGAGGCGTCAGCGACCGGGCGACTTTTGGTCAACACCTCTGCGGACAACCAAGCGCCCTCAGTCACTCTCACCTACACCCCACTCAGCCCGCAAGTCGGCCAGCCCGTCAACTTCACCGTCTCAGCAACCGACAACACGGGCATCGACCCCGACCAGGTGTGGCTGCTGGTGGACGGCAAGTATGTTCCCGTCACCAACGGCACTGCCACCTGGACGCCGCCCAAGCGTGGCAGCTTCCCTGCACTTGTCACAGCCTACGACTTGTCCGGCAACTACGGTGCAGCATCTGCCACTGTGCCTGTCACGCTGTCGGGCAGCGATGGCACGGCCCCCACATGCTCCTTTGCCGATGGGTATCAGGACACGGTCATCCTTGGCCGCATGGAACTGCGTGGAAGTGCCGAAGATGCCAGCTTCGCGTACTACACACTCAAGTATCGCGAGGCCGGCACGCAGAACGATTGGGTCGAGATCTCGCGCGGCACCAGTTCTGTGCACGATGGCGTGCTGGGTATTGTCGATGGCACGAACATGGAGAACGGAGACTACACCATTCGTCTCGACGTGTACGATGCATACGGCAATGGCAGTGCCATGCAGACGCAAGTCCGTGTTGACGGGCAGCAGAAGATCGGGCAGTTCTCGCTTGCATTCGAGGATATGAGTTTTGACCTGCCGGGAGTCAGTCTCACCGCAGTTCGCGCGTACGACAGCCGCGTGAAGAGCATTGGCGACTTCGGGTACGGATGGCGGCTGGACCTGCGTTCGATCAAACTCAGCGAGTCCGCAGCAGCCGGCAATGGATGGCGCGCGGTTGAGAACCAGTTGGCCTACGACATGGTCGATTGGGATCTCGTTCCCACGCGCAAACACACAGTCACGATCGCGATCCCCGGCGCGCGCAGTCAGGTCTTCGAAGCACGCGCTGCGCTCGACAGCTCCTTTGGGGGCGGCATCTGGGGTTGGTTCAGCATCAGCCCCGATTTCGGACACATTGTATTTGACCCGCAGCCTGGCACATATTCTAAATTGGAGATGGTCGGCAATGATGGATCATTCGAATGGGTGGGTGGCAACCTGTACGAACCCAATGGCGAGTACATGGATCCCGTAGACGCACAACGATACAAACTGACCCTTATGGACAGCACCTACTACATCATTGACCAGGACCAGGGCGGGGTAGTGGAGATGGGTGACGCACATGGGAACATAGTGACGCTCACACCCGCAGGAAACACCCACAACGCTGGCAAGAGCTTCCAGTTCAATAGGGACGATCAGAACCGCATTACGTCAATCAGTGACGGTACCGGCCGGACAATCCAATACTCGTACGACCCTCACGGAAACTTGCAGCGCGTGACCGATGCGAATGGCAACGTCACGCGGCTCAAGTATGCGCCGGATCACTACCTGCTGGAGATCATTGACGCACGGGGAGTGCGGGCGACGAGGACCGAGTACGATGGCCAAGGGCGCATGGTGCGGCAGATCAACCCGCTCGGGGATACGCTGACACTCACGCATGATCTGGATAACCAGACCGAGACCACGCGGGACTTCAACGGCAATGAGACGCAATATACCTATGACTCGCATGGGAACGTGCTCACCAAGACGCTCCCCAGTGCAGACAGCCGTCCGTCCGTCTCTTGGTCCTACACCTACAATGACCTTGACAACCTCCTCACCACGCGCAACCCGGATGGCACAACGCGCGGCTCGACCTGGGACGCCAAGGGCAACGAGCTCACCACCACCGACGAGAACGGCCACACCACCACGCGGACGTACAACGATCGCGGGCAGGTGCTCACGGAGCGGGATGCGCTCGGGCGCACGACCACCTACGAGTATGGCGCGACCGGCGATCTTCTGCGCACCAAGGGTCCGGACAATGTGGTGACAAGCGAGAAGACCTATGCCACCAACGGCAACGTGCTCACTGAAAAGGACGCTCTGGGCAACCTCACGAGCTACGAATACGACTCGCAAGGGCGCATGGTCGCTCGCACGGATGCGCTGGGTCGCACCACGCGGTATGTGATCAACGATCGTGGGCAGACCGTCGCGGATGTGGACGCGGATGGCGACTCCACCAAGTACGTTTCCGACGCAAACGGCAACCAGCTCATGAGCGTCAACGCTCTGGGCGACACCACGCGCTCGACGTACAGCAGCATCAACAAGGTCACGAGTCAGGTTGATGCACGCGGCAATATCACGCGCATGGAGTATGACTTGTTCGGGCAGCTCAAGCGCACGGTCGCGCCGGACTCGACATTTATAAGCAAGACCGTTGATGCGCAAGGCAACGTCGCCACGACTACCGACGAGGTGGGCCGCGTGACGAGCTTCGAGTATGACAACGAGAACCGCGTTGTGAAGACGACGTACAACGACGGGGCCTCGATACACGTCGAGTTCGACGCACTCGGCCGCCGTCTGGCGACGGTGGATGCTCGGGGAAATCGTACGCGCTACGAATATGACGACGTCGGAAACAACACGGCAGTGCGTGATGCTCTCGGCAACGAGACGCGCTACGAATACGACAACGCCAACCGCCGTACCGCCATGGTGGATGCGCTCGGGCACCGCACCGAGTATCTCTACGACGACTATGATCGGTTGACGAGGACGACGTTTGCGGATGGCACGTATCGCACCACGGAATACGATGCCGCAGGGCACAAGACCGCCGAGGTCAACCAGGCAGGCAAGCGCACGGAGTTCGTCTATGACTCGACCGGCAACTTGCGCAGTGTCAAGGACGCGATGGGGCACGTCACGAGCTACGTCTATGACGCGAACAACAACCGTATCTCGCAGACTGACGCCAATGGTCACACGACCGCGTTGGCCTATGACAAGCTCAATCGGTTGGTGTCGCGCACGTACCCGAACGGTGACCACGAGAGGTTTATCTTCGACGCGAATGGTAACCAGGTTGTGAAGGTTGATGGGGGCGGTGACTCGACGGTGTGCACGTACGATACGCGCAATCGCGAGAGCTTGCGGCGCTACACGAATAGTGGGCACACCGTCGAAACGCGCTACACTGCCGACGGCAAGCCCGACAGCGTGATCGATAGTCGCGGCGTAACGACGTACGCATGGGACGATCGTGGACGGCAAGCACTCGTCACGAATCCCGACGGCACGTTCATCGAGAGCCAGTATGACTCTCAAGGAAACCGCACGGTACAGAAGACGCCGTTCGACTCGACGTTCTACGGGTACGACGTGCTCAATCGCATGTCAACGGTGTCCGCAGCGAGTGGAGCCCTGACGCAGTACTTCTTCGATGCGGTCGGAAACAGGGACTCGGTGACCAATGCAAACGGCACTAATACGGGTTACCATTACGATAACCTTAATCGGCTTGTGAACGTGACGAATCACGGCCCGAGCAGCGTGATATCGAGCTACACCTATGCGCTGAACAACGCGGGAATCCGCACGGGCGTCACGGAGGCGGACGGTTCGACCGTCTCGTATGGGTACGGCGATACGTACATGCTCACGAGCGAGACGCGTACCGGTGCGCATGCGTACACAATCACGTTTTCGTATGACAATGTCGGGAACAGGCTGACGCAAGTGCGCGACGGCGTAGCCACGAGCTACACCTACAACAACCGCGATCAGTTGACGCAGGAAGATAGCGCGGGCGTGGTGACCAGCTACACATACGACCATGCTGGGCGCATGGAGACGAAGACCACTCCGAGCGGCACCACCAACTACGGCTGGCAGGACAATGATCGCATGATGTCGGTGCAAGGGCCGGGCGTGTTCGTGACGTACACCTATGACGCCGAGGGGCGCAGGGTCGGCGAGACCACAACTGCGGGCACGACGGGGTACTTGATCGATGCGCAGTTGCCGTATGGTCAGGTGATCGCGGAGACCGATGGGGCAGGGAGTGCGAAGGCTACGTATGTGTATGGGTTGGAGCGGGTCTCGATGACGCGTGGAACGAGCACGCACACGTATGCGGCGGATGGTCAAGGGTCTGTGAGGCAGTTGACGGATGCGGGCGGGAATGTCACGGATACTTGGGACTATCTGGCGTTCGGGGAGGTGCTGGCACGCACTGGCACGATGAAGAATGCGTTCACGTTCAGTGGCGAACAGTGGGATCCTAATGCTGGCTTCTACTACCTTCGGGCACGGCTCTATAATCCGTCAGACGGTCGGTTCGTCAGCGTGGATCCGTGGGCCGGAGATGCCTCTGCGACAGCATCACTTCATAGATACCTGTATGCAGATGCATGTCCAACGACATTCTGTGATCCGACTGGGCAATTCACGCTTGGTGAGGTAATGATTGCTATCGCGGTGGTTGGGATCCTGGCATCAAACGTACAATGCACATTCTTCAGTCACAAAGAGCCAAACAATTTCATATTCTACGTCAAGAACTATGAGGACTGGAAGACTGGAACGATCGTGAATTTCCCCGGAGCAGAATACGCGGACGACGTGGCGGATGTCATGAGGGATAGCCAACGATATGGATATAGCGTCCATGTTGACAACGATCCTTCGTCAGTGCATTCGCATATTGGGAAGCGGTATAACGTCATAGTTGGCCATACTGGCGTTGATGGAATCTTCTCCGCGTGGAGCGGCGCAGAGGGTGATCCAGCAACCACCGTGGATGAGTCCACGGTTGCGAAGTACGCCGACATAAACGCTTGGGCGAGCCAAAGCCGACATACTTACATCGCCAGTTGTTGGGCTAATCAGCATTTCGGCTCGAACCTGAAATCTACACTTTCTGGGTATATACCGACAGAGGAAAGCGAATTGGAGGAAGGTGGAACGAACTTCCACAAGCTAATCACCGAAGCTAAATACTTCCTGATGATGCGGCGTTTTTGACCGGCCATAGTGAATGGGGCTACAAATGAATCGCACAAGGTGGTTGTTGTCTTCTGCTTTGGTTTGGTTTGCGTCCACATGCATTGCCGACTCCGCTATCATCAGAAAACCTTTCACAGTTAAAGAGATCTTGTTGAAGGTAGAGCGAGGTTGCATTGCCGGAGCGGATAGAATTCTCTTGGTCGGGATACCAAAGGGGGATTTCAAGAATCCGCAAGAATCCATGACATTGTACTGCATGGATCGAGATGGCCGATTGCTGTGGCAGCAGAAGGCCGGAGGGTTCAGCGATCTCTTAGTGATTGATAGCGCGGTGTGCGTTGCGGGCTTTCATGATGGGAGTTTCTACACGCGATCATATGCACTAAGCGGGGGCATAGAGCTGGACTCTGCTTTGGTTCCATACACGGCCAAAGGAACGACTACCTTGAAGATGTTGGGGGCGAGAAGGGCGGTTGTCGCAACGTCACAAGGTGAGAACCTGACACAGTTCCTTCTTCTTGACATGAGCAGTAGTCAACAAAAAATCCAGGCAGCGGGAAGAGTTAACGGGTATGTTGATTTTGCGCATGGTGTATCGTTCAAAGGAGATACGGTCGTCTTTGGATATATGCTATTTGATCCGATTGAGCAAGCCAAAGGAAATAAACCTTCATCCTTCTTCTCGTGTGGTATACGCGGCAATGCTTTTACCAGAACCGACAGAATCGTAGGTCCGGAGCAAACGACATCGAGGCAGTTCTGGGATGTGGTTGTGAATGGGCAGAGTGTCTACTTTCAGAGTGCATACAGAGCAACGCAATCGAAAATGCTTGAGTCAGACTTGATGTGTGTTCCGCTCTTGGGTAGCATAAGTACGCAGACGAAGAATCTGATGGTCGTCAATGGAAAACGGAAGTTTCTTGACATCAGGGGACATGAAGCACTTTTTGCGGACGGCCAGAATATTGAGATCGTCAGTATTGCCTTGGCAAAGAAGTAGCGAATTATCCTGATATCTGCGGTGCAGCAGCTCCTCGGACAACCACAGTAGCCCGTCGCTCTGGGCCGTTCGGTCGCATCGTGCTCCCTCACTTTTACATAATGTCAACTATGCGTCCGTTGCGCCGTCCCTGGCTCCACACATCCGCGCCAAAGCGCCCGGCTGTCGCATAGTTCACATTATGCAAACCCCAGCGCCGGTATCGAAGACCACACTGATCACCCCGAACGCCCCTCCAAGGGGCTGACCACGCGCGGATGAACCGCGCCAGCACCGCTTCGCTACTCACGGACGCTTGCCGGCACCGTCCAGCCGCAATCGTGTCCTGCCTCACCACTGCGCAGGCGGCGCGCGTTGCCAGCCGTCCGGCGCAGGGGCTCCTCGGCACTC
>Ga0315284_10013414_pt1 | contig 11666 bp, 26 predicted proteins | sample YL17G09_16_MG_FD_203696 | JGI IMG/M metagenome (GOLD analysis project Ga0315284, IMG submission 203696) | Sediment microbial communities from Yellowstone Lake, YNP, Wyoming, USA - YL17G09_16 | ecosystem: Environmental > Aquatic > Freshwater > Lake > Sediment | place: USA: Wyoming | collected... | reverse complement strand
CGGAGGCACGACGTCGTCCTGTACTTCCTCGTCCTCGAGTCGCACGAGTGGGACGAGGCGAGGGACGACCTGCGCTACGACTGGCGCGGGAACGTCCTCATGAGGGGCGGCTGGAAGGCCGTGGCGGCCGGGATGACTGCGGAGTTCGGGATTCGCTTCACCTGGGCGCAGTGCCGGGCCCGGATGAAGCGCCTGGAGTCGAAGGACGAGTACGTGGACGAGTTGTTCCAGGAGGTGTCGGAGCTCCAGGACGTCCGATGGCCGCTCGCGGCCGAGCGTGCGCGCCTCCTGGGTCTGCTCTCGTCGCTCGTCCCGCCCGAGCTCGTGGCTGGCCCCGGCGTCGGGCTCCCCGGAGCCGAACGCGGAGCCCATATAATTCTGGGGGATGTTCCTTAAGGGGTTGGACTGCTGTCCTCGGCCCGGCCGCTTCCGTCTAGGGAGACGCGGGCGTCCTGAGGGTAGTGGGTAGGTCTCCCACATGGGCGTACATGTCCTTCTTCTGCGGGGAGTATCCCTGCAAATTAATTTTGCCCGGGGTACCCTCCCGAAGCCGGCCCCCGAGGCTCTGCCCCTCGAGATACTCCTCTTCAGGCCGGACCTGCGCCCTTCGGAGCCGCCTTCAAAGGCGGCCTTTGACGGGGGTCTTTGACGGGGCCGCCTTCAGGGCTGGCCTTTGAAGGACGTCAGGTATCCCCGAAGGTCGTCTTTGACGGGTACCTCCCCCAGTGAGGGACCTTCGGGGCCGCCCTGGGAGGTCGTCTTTGAAGGCCGGTAGCCGTGGCTCTTGATGAGGGGCCTCTTGAAGGCCTTCCTCGGGCCCGCGGCTGCCTCGAGGCACCCGAGGTGCTGGGGCAGGGCCCGGGAGCCCTCCGGACCCCCGTGGAGCTCGAGGACGACGCCCTGGTCCCCGTCGGCGACGGGGACCCCGCAACAGGCGCACGGGACGCCGACGGGCGTCGGGCAGTTCTCCCCCTCGTTCACGCGGGGTTCCGATCCAGTAGCCGTTGGGCTTGTAGATGGCCTCACCCATCACTCGGGCCTCTCGGCTTCAACGATGTCTAGCCGCATACCGGGCGGGAGTTTCCAGTTTTTCATGCGTTCATCGTGGGCCTTGGCAGCCTCTTGGGCCTCGGGTGAGCAGACCCGAGGGGGTCGACACGTGCCGGTACCCATGAGGTCAGAGCGGCGCACCAGGCAATCCTCGCAAAGCACGGGGGAGCCGGGCTTGACGCGGCACTCGTCACACTCTTGAAATTTGCTCGTACTATGGGGCGTGCCGAGGAGACGTTTCAGCTCCTCGGTGACGAGGGCGGGGTTGGCCCGGCCGTGAAGGTCGCTCATGACGCGACCAACGAGGGGGCCGAGGGCGGACTTCCCCGCTCGGACGAGGGCGGCAAGATCGGGGTTGCCTTCGATGGCCTTCTTGCAGGCTTCCCCAACGTCGTGGGTCGTCAGCGGCAAGCCGATGTCGAGGGGGAGAGGCATGATCAGTGCGTTTCCTTGCGTCGAACGAGTTGGCTTGGGCGAAGTACGTGAATCAACCATGGCCCTTCGGCATACCGGCCATCATTGACATACCAACCATGCGCGTCCGAATGCACAATGAAGCTGGCGGGCATGTTCCAGGTCGTTCCGAACCACTTCATGGCGTCCTCCTTTCGTCTTGACGGTACTGGCGCCCTGGAGGTGAGTCCCCAGGGTCGTCTTTGAAGACTACGGGCCCGACGGGGCGTACTTCCACTCTCTCGTCCGCGGGTCGAGCCAGTGCCAGCGGCCGTCGGCCGTCCGGACCCACCAGTCGTCGCGCCCCGTCTTGTACTGGGCGTCGACCGGGACGCCGGGCGCCGTCGGCAGCCCGTTGTCCTCGAGCAGCTTTGCCCAGTCCTTCTTTGCCATGGGGTGGGTCCTCGGAGTGGCCTTTGAGGCACTCTCGGCTACGAAGAAGGGGGCCGCGGCTTCCGCCGGGCCCCCTGTCCTGGAACTATGCTTGGCTCAGTCGTCGACGCGCCGACCGTTCTCGTAGACCGCGACGGTGTTTCCGCACTCGTCGCTGACCCACGTCATCCCGGCGCCGGTGTTCGAGCTTGTCGCGGCCTGGGACTTTGCAGAGTCGAGGCTCGAGTGGCTCTTGTCCTGGTTGTTGTTCGGGTTGCTGCCTGAGGTCTTGTACTTGCTCATTTGCTCTCCAGTCCCGTCTGGCGCTCTATGCTCCAGTGCGGGCCGAGGGATCCGGTCGGTCAGGTCCTTCGGTCCGGACTGGATGGCTCAGTCGAACTTCAGGCCGGGCTGGCTCCGCGTGACGCCCTGCGCCAGGACGGTCTGCAGGTCCGCCGGGAGCTTCTTGGACTCCTGCTCGTAGGCCTCGGCCGTCTTGACCTTGACCTCCTCCTCGAAGAGCTGCTCCATCGCGTTCTCGAGCTCGTCCCCCGAGAGGCCGACCTGCTCGAAGACGCCGCGGATGAGCTCCTCGGCGTTCGGCTTCAGCTTCTTGGATCGCTCCTCGACGAACAGGCGCTCGTAGGAGGCGCCCAGGGCGTCCTTGTTGCCGAGCACCACGTCCTTCTGGACGGAGTACTTGTTGGAGCAGATGACGGCGACGGTCCGGGTCTCGGGGCCGGCCGGGGTGTCGACGGTGTACGGGACCTTGACGGTCGTCACGTTCGCCTTGAACGTGTCGTTGTAGAGCCCCCGCTTGGATCCGCCGTAGTCGCGCATCTCGGACTGGGCGACGGCGAACTCCCCCTCCGCTCGCTCCAGCGCCTCCTTCAGCTGCGACGCGTAGCGGGCGCGGTCCGCGATGCCCGGGTCGAACCCGAGGACCACCGTGTTCTTGTCCTTCTTCGCGCCGGCGATGGCCGGGTCGTTGACCTGGGCCGCGAGGCTGGAGGTCGCCGGGGCGGGCGCCTTCTTGCCGAGGTTCTTCAGGATGTCGAGGGCGTTGGGCTTGGTCGCTGTCGTCATGGTGTGGGTATTCCTTTTCTCGGAGGTCGGCGAACGGCGGCTGGCCTCGGGCTTATCCCGAGGCGAGGCCCGGCGCGTCTCCCCTTCTTGGCTTGTTCGGCTACGGACCCCTGCCGGGCATTTACGGACTGGGTGGCAGGGATCGTGTAAGATACTGTAAGATAGTCCTGGACAGTCTTTTGCAGGCTGCGAAGCCGGCTACGACTCCATCACCTCCATCACCCTCACGGCGTCCCTGAGCTCTCCGGCCCTCGGATCCTCGATCGAGAGCTCGCGCATCAGCCGTCGGAGCTTGACGAGCTTTCCGGCGGACACCCTGTGCCCGGACGGGTCCCGGTGCCACCTGGCGAGCTTCTTCAGCAGGAGCTCCCTGCGCTTCTCCGGAGGAAGGGACTCGTCGTCGGCGGTGTTCCTCATGACTCCATCACCTCGAGCAGCTTCGTCAGGCGGTTGGCCTGGACTCGGGCCTCCCCGCGGTCCTCGAACTCCCCGCAGAACTCGCCGGCGGAGTCGACGACCTCCCCGTCCCTCTTGAAGACGGTCACGTTGGATCCGTCCACCGAGTCGACTACGGCCTCGTACGTCTCGTTCCCGAAGAGCTGCCGTACCTCGTACGAGGATCCGCCGACCCCGAGCGGGACCCGGCAGACCACGAACTTGAAGCCGTCGGCGTTCATGACTCCATCACCTGGCGGACCGCCTTGAGGCGCTCCTTCTCGCGGTCGATCTCCCGCCTGTTCTTCTCGAACCAGCCGGACTCCTTGACGATCCTTCCGACCTCCCCGTGGAGCTCGAACAGGACGTACGTCCTGTGAAATGAGAGCTGGTGCACCCTGCACATCTCCGACATGAAGCGCAGCGGATCGGCCGAGTCGACCGCCGCCCAGAACTCATGTTCGAGGAGGAGCTCCTGCATGACCCTCTCGCCGACCTTCTGGTCCGTCCTGTTGAGGAACACCGTGGGCTCCTGGCCCTCGAGCCAGGCGGAGATCCTCGCCGGAAGTCCGGCCTGAGAGGTCCACCAGGAGAGCATGGCGGTCATGACCGCCGCGGGGCCGCTGATGCTGTTCGTGTTGATGCTCCTCATGACTCCATCACCTCCCTTACCTCGAACTCGCGCCAGAGTTCGGACGCCCTCTCGACGTTCGGACTGGCTCGCCTAACATTTTGCTGGAGCCTCCCGTCCTTGCCGACGGGGTAGAAGTATTCTTCGTCCGGGATCCAGTCGACCTTGTGGGCGTAGACCCGCCGCACCCTGTCCCGATCCTCCGGGACGAGCTCGCCGAACGATGCCCACCTCACGACTCCATCACTCTCCGGACCGCGAGCAGGTCCTGCTTGAGGCGGTCCAGGTGCCTGAAGGTCCGGACGTGGTCCGGCGAGCCCGCCAGCCCCGAGAGAGCGTCCTTGCCGAACGTGATCTTCGAGGCGGGCAGGACGTCGAAGGCCCACGCGTAGTAGAAGTGTGGCATCCTGGCCCCGAGGAACCGCATGAGCTCCTGGAGGGAGACCTGGCCGACGCTCCTCTGGAAGAGCTCCCGGATCTCGTCGTCCTGAGACCGGAACTCGACGAGCGAGAACATCCCCATCAGGACGCGCCGGCGGCGGTACTCCGGCCCGTTGCAGACCCCGTCCCGTCCGAAGCCGGCCTTGGGCTCGACGGACGCGGCGAACCGCCGGTACGTCTCCCAGGCCAGGACCTCCCCGTCGGCCGAGAGCAGGGCCCTCTCCCTCGGGGACATGTTCTCGTGGATCCACTCGTACTTGGTCCCCACCCTCAGCTCGCCGGTGGCTATCCGGTCGAGGAGGGCCTGGGCGCGCTGGGGCGTCATTCCGGCGCCCCCTGGCTCTCGTAGACGACCTCCCCGTCGAGCAGGACGCGGTGCTGGCGCCCCGTCTCCGCGTGCAGGAACTCTGCCTCCTGCGCGGCGTCCCCCTGGCCGTCGAAGCGCAGGTCCGGGCGCCCCTCCATAACGAACGTCTGCACCATGGCGTCACCTCCGCGATCGTGTACGCCGCCGACGGCCGGATCTGCGGCCGGCACGGGATAATCGATCCTCCGGTATCGTCCGGAGGACGATACATTCGGGAAGGTATTCGAATTATGCCCCTCAGTCGTACCGCGACACCAGGAGCCTCCCGTTCCGGCGCACGATGCACCTCTGGACGCGGGCCGGGTCGCGGAAGTACGCGGCGTCGACGGGCTCCACGCACACGACCTCGTCCGACAGGTCCGGCTCCGCGGACGGAAGCCCCGCCGCGGCCCTCTCGAACTCCTCCCTCGACTTTGCCATCCCCATCGGTCCTCCTCAGGCCTGCATCACGCCGACGACGACCGCCTGCTTGAGCAGCTCCTTCACGACGTCGTCCACCGGCTCGAGCTTCATGTACCGAACGTAGAGGTTTCGGATCTCCCGCAGGCTGTCCGACTGAATCCAGGACTTCTGACCCTTCTTGGACAGCGCGAACCGGAGCCACTCCTCGACGTCCGGAAAGTGACCGCTCTGGAACTGCTGGAACGAGTCCTGTATCACCTGGGCGTTGACCCTGAACTTCGCCGTGCCCCACTCCGCGGCGAACTTCGTCAGGCGGTTGGAGGCCTTCGTGTAGAAGCTCTTCTTCAGGTCCTTGGGCATCCGCTTGCGGTCGAACCCGGTGATCTGCTTGAAGCGCGTGCCGACGATGGCGTCGAAGGGCGACATGTAGCCCTTGTTGCGGAACCGGTCGCGGAACGCCTCGAGCACCGACTTGCTGGAGAGCAGGTAGTCCGCGAGGTCGTCGGACGCCGCCCAGGCGAGGAACTCGTTCTTGACCTCGGGGTGCGCCTTGATGAAGGCCGTCCCGACGTGGTCGGTGCGGGCGCTCTCGGGCGCGAGCTTCGCCGCCGCCATCCGGTCGTCGAACGCGCCGGTGTTGAGGAAGTACGTGAAGAGCCCGCGGAGGATGTTGTCCTCCGGGGACGCCGCGTTGCTCGTGCCGTACTCGAGCCTGGCGGGCTTGTCGCTCATTCCGCGCAGTCCTCGCATGAGGGGTCGTGCTCCTCGATCTCGGCCTCGTCGCCCGCGGGACGGACGTCGTTGAAGACGGTCTTGCCGTCCACCACGACCTTCGTCCCCTCGTGGTCGCTGAAGTCGCTGGCCTGGAAGCCGGGCTGGTCCTCGCCCCAGGAGTACAGCCGTCCGTCCTCCTCCGGCCCGTTGAAGCGCAGTACCAGGAGCTTCCTGAACGGCTTCTTGGGCAGGTGCGGCTCCACGAGCTCGTTCCCCCTGAAGAACGCGCGTACCTTCTTCAGATCCGCGAGCTCGCACCAGGCCCCCGGCTCGTCCCAGCCGCCGCGCCCGCAGAAGAAGATCTGCCTTTCCGCCTTCGCCATGCCCGCACCTCCGATCCCCGGTACGCCGCGCGCACCGCGGCCTACGCCTCCATCACCGCCGCGACCTCGTTCAGCTTTTCCGCCTCCTCGCAGCAGCGCTTGTACGTGTAGGGCGGCCCGAGCACGCGCTCCCCCGTCCGGAGGCGGTGCCCCTCGGGGACCGCGCGGTGGTGGCCCGACGGGTCCGCCACGAGGTACCATACGTGCTGCCTCACGACTCCATCACCGACCTCGCCGCCTGGACGCCGCAGTCCGAATGGACGCCGGCGTTCAGGACCTCCTGCGCCGTCGGGTAGTCCGAGCGCAGGTCGCCCTTCTCCAGGACGGAGCCGCAGTCCCGGCACGCCCAGCGCCATCTCCTGGGCGCGGACCTGTCGACGGGCTTGCCGGAGCGGATCCAGCCGTGGTGCCTGAAGCCCGTGGCCGGCGAGGTCCAGCTCACGACTCCATCACCTCCTCGACGAGGGCCTCGCTGACTGCGAGCATGAGGCGCTCGGCCGGGATTTTCTTCTTCTCCGACAGGTGCCTGACGGCCCTGCGGAAGAGGACTATGACCATCTGGCGCTCCGCCTCGGCCTTCGAGCTGCCCTGCGCGACGTACTTCGCGACGAGCTCCCGGCGCTGCTCGACCATGGCATGCCTGGTGCTGAAGATCGCCTCGATCATTCGTAGTCACGGACTGCCACGAAGCTGGCGCACTTGGGCTTGCCGTCGTCCGTCAGCTCGGTGTACCGGTAGGTGACCCGGGTGCCGACGGGGGGCGGGTTCCTGCGGCGCTCCGTCGTCCCCGCGTTCAGCTCGAACTCCACGCCGGAGGGCATCCTCATGACGAGGGACCCGGTCAGGCCCTTGAACTGGCCCTTGGTGCTCTTCTCGTAGCCGATCACCTCGGCCTCGGCGTCCTTGAACGGCTTCACCTTCAGCAGGGTGGAGCTGCGGCCGACCTCGTAGAGGGCGCCGGGCTTGCGGATCATCAGGCCCTCGGCGCCCTTGGCTTCGTACTCCGCGAGGAGCTCCGCCAGGTGCGCCCGGCTCTTGACCGCCTCGTGCTCGTGGAGCTGGATGAAGCCGTTCTTGCTCGCGCGCCACGCGTTCTCCAGGGCGACGAGGCGCTCCTCGAAAGGAGTTGCGAGGTGCGGCATGTCGAACACGACGTACTTGATCTGCCTCCACATCTCGCCGCCGTCCTGGCGCTTGACGACCGAGATGGTCTTCTGGAAGAGCTTGCGCCCCATCCAGAGCTCCCCGTCGAGCGGGTGCGACGGCATGTCCTCGCGGAACCAGTCCGGCGCCATGAAGACGTTCCCCTGCCGGGAGACGAACTGGCTGCCGTCCCAGTAGGCCCGGACGCCGTCCAGCTTCTCGGACCACAGCCATCCCGTCGGATCCAGATCCCCGAAGTCCTCGTAGGAGTGCGCCAGGAGGACCGGCGGCCCGTGGAGCTTGGCCTTCTCGTCCTGCCGGAGGCTCCGCCCCTCGGCCGCCGCGCGGTCGAGGACGCCCTGCGCGTAGGAGGCGTCGGCCGTGATCGCCCTGCCGCCCGCCGTGGCCGGTCCGACCGCCGTGTTGGGCGCCGCCGTCTGGATCCGGCCCGTCGTGGTGCCCGCCTGGCTGATCGCGGGCGCGGCGCCGATCCGAGCGTCCTCCGCCGCGTCGCCGCAGTGCTTTCGGAGGTGCTTGCAGGTCCTCTTGTCGATCTTGGCCCCCTGGTTCCTCCAGGCTGGGCACGTGCAGCTGTAGGCCCCTCCGACGTTCTTGAGCTCGTACGGGCTCTTGCCGCTCCCCATCACGTACTGCGGACATCCTTCGATCAGTGCGGGCATGGTCGTCACCTCCGTCCATGTTACGCGCGCGGGCGCCGGATCTGCGCGCCGCGCTCAGCTCTCCATGACCTCCCGGACCACGCAGTCCGGGTGGGGGCACCCCGGCTGGGGCTTCTCGTGGTCGACCTTGTGGAGGTAGTACGTCTGGCCCCACTGGGGGACCAGGCGTATCCCGCCGGTCATCTTCTTCACGTCGAACCCAGTCCCGCAGCAGAGGCAGTACCGGCCGTATCCGTTGAGCTCGCCCTTGCACGTCGTGTCCGTGCTCCCGCACGAGGTGCACGCCGCCCTGTCAGAGGCCGAGCGTGACACGGAAGGTGCTCAGAAGGCGGTTGGAGAGCTCCTGCACCTTCGCCGCGAGCGCCGCGTCGATCTCCCTCTTCAGCTCCGCCTGGTTGACGTTCTGACCCGCGAGCTCGCAGATGTTCTTCTCGAAGTCCAGCCCGAGCGGGATCGCCGCCCGGGAAATCGCCCTCTTCGCCGCGTCCGCCGCCTTCGTTGTCGCCTTGTTCATGATTCCTGGATCTCCTTCACGACCGCCTGGTTTACCGCCGCAATCAGCTCTTCCTCGGTCAGCCCTCCCCTGAGCGCCCTCGAGCAGTCCTCGGAGAACCTCCTGAGGAACGCCGTCTTCGCCTGGGCGGACAGCTGCTGCCGGGCCTCGTTCTTCTTCTCGGGCTTCATGAGTCCTGGACCTCCCGGACCAGCGTCTCGCGCCACTCCCTCACGAGGTCCACCTCCGTCAGCCCCAGCCTGGACATTCTCCTCATGACCTTCCTCGCCTCCTCCAGTGCGCGCCCGGCGTCGCCGCCGCGGGCCGCCGCGTACAGCTCCCGTACGCGGGCCACGGTGTCGGCTACGGCCGGCGGGAGGCCCGGGTTCCGGAGGACGAGCTCGCGGAGGATGGCCGCCTCGTACGATGGCTTGGGCTTGGACGAGGCGCGCTCGTAGAAGCCGTAGACCACCTTCGACCGGACCTTCATCTCGTCCCACTCCTTGAGGTACGACATACGGCGGCCGCCCATCCCGCAGGTATCGCCGGAGTTACTGGGCCATACTGCGAAGCCGAGGACCTCCGTCCCGACGCAGTCCCGGACGGTGACCACCCCTCCGTGGCGCGAGTTCGGGCGCACGTCGATGGAGAAGGTGGACGGCACCGTCCGGAGCGCGGTCTCGAGCGCTGACTCGCGGAGCTCCTTCACGACTCCATCACTTCCTCGACCTGGGCGATCCTGAGGGCCTCCTCGATGACGGAGTCCGTCATGTCCTCGCGGCGCAGGATCTTGAGGACCTCCTTCCGCAGGTCCTCCGTGTTGTGCTTCGTCCGGTAACGGATTCCCAGGACCGTGTTGACGAACTCGATGAGGGAGGCCCTGTCCCCGTCGGTCGGGACTGGAGGGACCGGCTGGGAGGCGTCCGGCGGGTAGTTCTTCATGCGGGCCTTGCGGTCCTTGTCCTTCATGTCCTCCGCCAGCCGGTCGTTGGCCTCGCGGACGGCGCCGTGCATCTTCTTGACGCGGAGGAGGATCATCTTGACGGCGACCTTCTCCGGGGCGGCCCGCTTCTTCGGGACGTGGACCGAACGCACTCTCTCCAGCACTTCCTCCTCGGACATGACGTACACGAGGAGGCACTGGTTCGTGCAGGCCAGGGTCATCGGCGGCCCCCCGTTCAGCTCGGCGTGGATCCGCATCCCCTCGATCAGGGCGTACGGGTTGCTCGACGGGATGCTCATGTGGGCGGAGGCCTTGATGAGCTTCAGGGCCCCGTCCTCGTTCTCGGCGCGGGACGCGACGAGCTTCTCGACGGCCGGGCTCCTCTTGATTCCGTAGACCGGCTTGGAGACCTCGGCCTCCAGCTTGGCCGCGAGCTCCTCGAGGAGCCCGGCCTGTGCCGGGTCGAACTGGAGGACCTTGTTCGTCCACCTGACGTGGATCGTCCTGGTGGCGTCCGGCTTGGACCAGTCGAGGGCCGGGTAGAAGGACGGCCCTGCCTGCTCGATCTTGTAGACGATGTCCCGGATCGGCCGGGCCTGCTCGGACCCGTACTGCTCGAGGAGCGCCTCCATCCGGGCGACGACCACCGCGGTGTCGGCCTTCACTGGACCACCTCGAGAGCCAGGATGTTCCCGAGGCGTGGGTTGAAGGTCCTGTAGTGCCCGTCCGCCTCCGGCTTGTCCTCGTTGTAGCGGGTGGTCGTCAGGACCGTGATGACGGGGTCCCCGGCCTTGGTCGTCCACTTGGACTCCAGGCGCCCGAGGAACCAGCGCTTCACGTACCCCTCGTGCTCGGCCTTCATGGCCTCGCGGACCGCCCTGGGCTTGGGCGCGCGGCCCGCCCTGTAGCTCACGAAGAGCACCGCGCCCGGCTCCACGTCCTTCAGCATCTCCACCATCGTCTCAGCTGTGATCATGGCGCCACCTCCGCGATCGGGTACGGAGCGGACGGGCGGATCTGCGCCCGCCGGCGGAGCTCTCGAAGGATTGTACACGAGCGCGGCCGCAGGTCGGCGGGTCCGGCGCGTACCGGGCGGCATGGGCGAATGGGACCGAACAAGGCCGAAGATCCGGGCGACGTTCCACTCCGCGAAGTGGAGGGGGCCGTGGGCCCTCTTCTTCGACGCCATGAAGGACGCTTCCTTCATGAGCCTCGGGGCTTCGAGGACCGGGAACCAGACCCTCCTGAGGGTCCGCGTGAACGGCAGGCGTCACGAGCTGCGGCTGGAGACCCACGTCCTCCGGGGGACGAAGGGCCGGGAGCACGTCGTGGGATCCCTGATCCAGAAGTTCTTCGTCGGGGAGAAGAGCGCCCTCATCCACGACGTCGCGGCTCTGGGCGAATGGCTCTGGGAGAGGTCCATGGGGGACGCCATGATGGAGCCGGTCATGGCCGAGGCCCGAGAGCGCGGGGTCCGCTTCCTGGACGACATCACCGCGGAGGTCTTCAGCCAGGCCATCGGCGCCAGGCAGCAGGCCTACCAGCTCGACGGGGCCATGGGCGAGTTCAAGCAGGCAGTCAAGGCGGCCCTCGGTAAGGGCGCGTCCTTCACGGACATGGAGGACATCCTGAAGGAGATGGCGGTCCTCTCGGTGATGGAGTCGTGACGCGGCGCAGGACGCGTCAGCCCGTAGATCGGACCGAGCCCGCGGTACCGGGCAGTGGAGGTGACGGCATGGGATCGATCAACCAGATTCTCGCTCTTCTCGACGGCACGGACTCGAGGCCCCCGCAGGACGACGTCCCCGAGGACGTGGCAGACGGGAACGCCTTCGGGGCGTTCGAGGCCGCCCGCGAGCAGGCCGCGGAGCTCGCGAACATGGAGGCCGAGGAGGCCGAGGAGGCCGAGGAGGCCCCTGCGCCCCTCCCGCCCCAGGACCCGGCGTCGTTCGAGATGCCCCCGAAGCAGTACATGCAGAAGGGACAGCGCTACACGCTGACCTTCCAGGGCGTCTGCTCCCACTGCGCCCACTGCGGCCAGCCCCTCTCGGACTCCGTGTCCATCGAGCGCGG
>Ga0315284_10013413_pt1 | contig 11667 bp, 11 predicted proteins | sample YL17G09_16_MG_FD_203696 | JGI IMG/M metagenome (GOLD analysis project Ga0315284, IMG submission 203696) | Sediment microbial communities from Yellowstone Lake, YNP, Wyoming, USA - YL17G09_16 | ecosystem: Environmental > Aquatic > Freshwater > Lake > Sediment | place: USA: Wyoming | collected... | reverse complement strand
CCGAACGTATCAGAGAGCCTGCCGCCTATGGCTTCGCCGAATATGCCGCTTAAGCTCGTCAGGGTAATCAGCATGCTGATTAAAAACTGGCTAAACCCATATTGCCAAGAAAAATAAACCCCTAACCACTGCTGGATAGCGTGATAAAACATACTGATGAGAAATATATATGTAAAGAGGGAAATTATTGTTTTATTTTTGAAGGCAGCTGAATAATTCATTCTGAAACTAATTTCATCAGGCTTGAAGCTGGGCAGATAAAAATATATAAAAATACAAATAATCAGCCCTGATATTGCAGGTATAAAGAATATCATTCGCCAGGGGATAATTCCGCTTAAAAACAGGCCCAAAAGCGAAGCAATAAATGTTGCGCTAAAAAATAAGCCGACAAACCTGCCGCGATTAAGGCTGTTGATTTCTCTGGCAATCAATATCAGGGCAAGCGGTATTACTGAAGCGCCAAAGACTCCCATCAAAAATCTGGCGATAAAAAGAACCTGAATATTTGCTGAGAGCCCAGCCAATAAATTCGCTAAGGAAAATAAAACCATGCAAAACAATTCTATATTTTTGGCATCAAAGGCCCTTACTAACGGACCATAAAAAAGAGCGGCAATGCCATAAGGAAGCATATATAACCAGATTATCCTGGCCGTAATAAACGCAGGGGTTGCGAATTCCTTAGATATAGAGGGGATTAAGGCAGAGCAGGCAGCAACATTAAAAGATAAAATAGCGCCTTCTAAACAAAGAATAATAAAGGTAGTCTTTTTCACTTCTTTGCTTCTTTTTCGATGAGCTCCTTAAAAATCTTTAAGTTCTCTTGTGAGTGCTTATTGATAAAACCTTCAACCTGAGCGTCATTAAACTTTGCCTTCTCATCCATTTCAAAATGCTGAATCCAGGTCAACTCTACAGGCCAGAAGGCCGTGGTTTGGCCTCCTTTAGCCAAAGCCACAGGACAGAAGGCCGTGGTTTGGCCTCCAGTAGCCAAAGCCATTCCTTCGGGCTTAGGGGTATAGAGCCAGATAATCTTCATATATTTAAAGGGAAATTTGGGCTCTTCTCTCTCTGCATAGGCAAAATATTTATCTTTAAATAAGATCCGCCATGACTGCCAGGATTTCCCTTCGTCATCGGTCAAGCAAAAAGTAATTTTATTACCTTCTTTTTTGACTACTTCGGCCTTCTTATATTCTCCACCGAATAGTTCTGTCCAACGGGGAATGTCGTTAGAGATACTGAAAATTAAATCGTAAGGTGCATTGATGACTACGGAATTACATGTATGGCCCATAATTTTCCTCCTTATTTTTCTTTCCCTGAGAGGCTCAAAAGAATAGCTAAATCCTCTTTCGCGTTTAAAGAATGCGGTGCATTCTTGGGCATAAAAATAAATACGCCGGGTTTCATTTTAATTTTCTTGCCGTTTAAGACAAAGGTACCTTTACCTTTTAAAACAGTAACTGCTACTTCACGGGTAGAGGTATGTTCAGAAATATCACTACCTTTGGCTAAACACATCAGAGTATGGTTTGAAATATCTGTTTTTACCAACACCTTGCTAAAAATACCCTCTTTGGGAAATTCCATCATTTTTTCTAGCTCTTTTATAACCGATTTAATCATTCTCTCCCTCTTATTAGGGACAGTCCCTAACCTAATATTGCCACAACGCGCGACCAAGCAGCGCCGGTCTTTTTTATGCGTATTGGAAAACAGATAATCTTAAATCCATGATTGGGAAGTTTATCGAGACTGCTCAACCGTTCTATATGGATAAACTCTCTCTTTCTGCCGTAAAAATGCGCCGGATAAAGTTTCCTGGGGTCTTTTGTTTTTAAGAATTCACCAAGCATAAACCTGTATGGCCGGTCAATGCCCATAGTATCCACACCAAAGATCTTTATTCCTTTATCCAAAAGATAGTCTATAGCCGAAGTGTCTATGCCCGGATAATCGCTAAAATACTTCGGGGTGCCGAATAATTTATCAGCGCCGGTAAACAAAAGCACAATATCATTAGGTTTAAGCGAGTAATTTATTTTTTTTAATCCGAATTCTAAATCTTGCGCACCTATAACTTCATTGGGTTTTTTATGAGAAAGGTCTATTTTTACGCCATCAGAGTAGCACCATTCAAGTGGAATCTCCTCAGCAGTCTTGGCAGGCCGATTTTCCGATTTTGAGCCATAGTGAAAGGAATAATCAAGGTGTGTGCCGATATGCACCGGGGCATGTACAATCTCAAGTGAAAGAAACTCTTCGTCTGGCAGGTCTTCTTTTCTCACGATACGCATACCCAAAGCGTATTTTATTTTACCTAAAAGAGTCTTACCCATAATGACTCTGTTAAATTTTTCAACGCCTGCTCTGTGGCTTACGCGTTCGATATCAACGCGGTGTACCTCAAACGCCTTCTCGTCAATGGGGAGGCTCAGGTCAATTATTCTCATCAGTAATATTTATTTAGTAATCTTTGATTGGATAACTTTCTCGATATCGTTAATGGTAGAGAATTTGGTAATCTCTTTCTGGCTTAACTTTGTATTGAATGTTTTTTCTAAGGCGATTACTGTTTCTACCATCTCTGTTGAATCAACGCCTATGCCGTCATAAAGCTTTACATCGTCTTTCAGCTCTTCAGGCCTTACTTTTAACAACTTTACTAAGACATCTTTTATTTGTTCTTTTGTATCCATATGTATCCCTCCTAAAATCTTAGGGACAGTCCCTATACATGAATTTCCCCTTTGGTTGCTCCTGCCTCCCATCTGCCTACGCCTGCCATAACATCCTGGAAGCATAATTTAGCAAGTATATCAAAATTGCTCTCCATAATCCGGTTTATCCTGCCGGGCTTGGAATAAAACTCGCGCATACACCAAGCACCCAGATACCCCAATTCTTCAATAGAAAGGTGGTCTGTAGGAATAACCGGATGTAAAAAATCCCAAGTACTAAAATCAACTTTCTTGGGATCAATCCATTTTTTCTTCAACGCTATCCTCCACATCGGAGAATTCGGTGCAGGAGTTACATATCCAATCCATAAAACATCAGGGTCAACAGTATCGGCAAATTCAAACCTCTGTTTAATTATTGATTCTGTGTCATAATCAAATCCAATCATGATATCGGCGACGATAGCGATATCGTTCCTGCGCAAAATCTCGATAGTTTTCTTAATCTGTTCGATAGTGGTACCCTTGGCAATTCTTTTAAGTTCTTCCTGTGTAGTAACTTCAATTCCGAATACACCCATAAACAAGCCCGTTTCTTTCATCAGGGGCAAGATTGATTCGCAATTCACCCAATCAACAGCCCTGCCCAAGGAAACCCATTTAATAGGAATATTTTTTTGTTTTTTTAGCTCACAAAATCTTTTGACTCTGGCCGGATCCACATTAAAATTGTCGTCTTGAATAACCACAACTTTTACTCCATATTTCTTGTGCAATAATTCCAATTCCTCAATAACCCGTTCTGGCGATTTTGCGCGCCATTTTAGAAAATCAGACGGTGAACGCGGATCAAACTGATCCCATTCATAGCAGAAGGTGCAAGCGGAAGGACAACCCCGCGAAGTAATCATATCTACAAATGGCTTCCAATGCGTATGGCCTACATATTTATCCATAGGAAATAAATCGTACGCCGGTAGCGGCAGCTTATCCAAATCAGTCATCAGCGATTTGTGCGGGCCCATGACAATTTTGCCTTCGATACGCGAGGTAACTCCGCCGACATCTGCTACGTTTTTCTTTTTATCTATGGCTTCGATTAAATCTGCGAAAGATTCCTCCTCCCCCATAACGACAAAATCCACGGCGGGATTTTCTTCCAGGGTCTGCACAGGCATAGCTGAATACCATAAGCCCCCCAAGATTATTTTTGTTTTGGGAAGCGCCTGCTTTATTCTTTGAGCTGCCTCTCTAAAGTGTCGTAAAACACCGTAGCCAGCATAGCCGTGTATTTGCTCACCCATAACCACGATATCGGGATTCTTGGCTTTGACTTGTTCGACTAATTGATCCATAGGTATTTCATGAGCCCTGCCGTCAATAACCGCAACATCGTTGTATCCCCGCTCTCGCACAAAGCTCGCCCAGTGTGCATACAGTTGATTTGGCGACTTATGAATTCCGTGCGTTGCCCATGAACCTACCTTTGGCATAACAAACAAAATCTTCATATCCCTTCCTCCGTTTTAAGCTTTTTCAACCACAAGTACTGAATTTATCCCGCCTCTACCGCGGGAAATAATCAGTGCTTTATTTATTTTATGCTCTCTGGCCTGACCGCTTACATAGCATAAACCTTCTGGATCAGGTTCATCCAGATTCAGAGTAGGCGGCACCAAACTATTCTCCATCGTTAAAATAGTGATAATTAAATCCACCGCCCCTGATGCACCCAATAGATTTCCAAACATTGACTTAGGACAACTTACCGGTATATCTTTTACTCTGCTGCCGAAAATGTTTTTTATTGCCTTTATCTCTGAATTATCCCAGATATCCACTGCCAGGCCATCCAAACTAATATAATCAATCTCATCAACTCCTGTCTTGGCATCGGAGAGCGCCATATGGATTGCCCGGGTTAACTCTTTGCCGTCCTGTGCCGGATTAATCCTATCTTCTCCGTCGCAAGTTGTGCCATAACCAGAAATATATGCTAATATATTTGCATCCCTTGTTTTCGCACGCTCAATGCCCTCCATCACCACAATACCAGCGCCTTCGCCAATAACAAATCCTTGACGCTTTTTGTCAAAGGGCCGATAGGCGCGTTCGGGATGTGCGTTATCACAGGATAATCCACCATAGGTATTGCAACACAGCAAAGCATAAGGTGTAACCGGTGCCTCCATTCCGCCTGCCAGAATCATATTCAATTTATGTTTGTCTAAAACCTTGCGCGCATAGCCAATCGCCATTAGGGAACTCGCCCTATCTGCTACAACCGTCTTACTGAATCCTTTTATCCCATAATAAATAGAAACCTGTCCTTGCGGTGCAGCAGGAAACCAGGCTGAGGCCATGTATGGCGAGACTCCGTCGCGTCCCTCGATATACAAATCGCGCAGTTCCGTCTCAGCGTATAACCAGCCGCCAATGGCATTACCTAAAAATATACCTATAAGATTAGGGTCTTCTTTTTTAATATCTATCCCGGCATCCTGAAGAGCAAGTTCCGAAGCAATGAGCGTCATATGCGAAAAGGCATCTATCTTCTTTAATAGGCGCTCTGAGACATGGCTATATTTTTCCAAATCGTCAATCTGACCGGCAATATGCGATGGGTATCTTGAGGCATCAAAACGGGTAATCTTTTTTATAAAAGAGCGTCCGGATTTAATATTTGCCCAGAATTGCCGGCGGCCGATACCTGAAGGCGCAACTATGCCTAAACCTGTAATGGCAACCTTTTCCACTATAACCTCAAAAGCGTCTAAGAATCAATGACGAATGTATACCGGAGAACCCACTGCTGGTCTTTAGGATTGTATTTACCTTTTTGGCTCTCGCCACATTGGGAATATAATCTAAATCGCATAGAGGGTCTTTCTCTTCCTGATTTATCGTCGGCGGAAGGATGTTCTTCTGGAAAATCATCGCGCAGACCACCAGCTCCACAGCATTGGCTGCTGCCAAGGGATGACCAATCATAGATTTCAAGGAGCTTGCCGGCAACTTATAGGCATAATCGCCGAAGACCATCTTGTAGGCAGAAGTCTCGAATATATCATTCATACGCGTGGATGAACCGTGCGCATTAATGTAATCTATATCCTGCGGTCTTATGTCCGCATCCTTGAGTGCCAGATGAATACAATTTGCCATAGCAGTCCCATCTGCGGGCAGATCTGTCATATGAAAGGCATTGCAACTTGTGCCAAAACCAATTACCTCTGCATAAATATGCGCATTGCGCCGTAGGGCATGATTTAATTCTTCTAAAATTAATATGCCCGCCCCTTCTGAGAGGACAAAGCCATCGCGTTTATTATCGAATGGCCGGCTGGCAGCTTGCGGATTATCATTTTGTACAGATAAAACATTCACTACATCAAATGCGCCAAAAGTAACTGGCGTAATCGGCGCTTCACTAGCTCCGGCAAACATTAAATCCTCGTCGCCATCCTGAACTGCCTCTAAAGCAAATCCTAAAGAATCTGTCCCTGCAGTGCATCCTGTAGAAAGCGTATTGCAAATCCCGTTTAAACCGTATCTGGCAGATATTTCAATAGAGGGAGTATTAAACATTGCTGCATCATATAAATCCGGCCGCACTCTCGAGGGGTCAATGGGGTTTTTGCCGTCGTCAGTAACCAAGGCGAATTCCTCTTCCATATATTTTGTCCCGCAGATGGCATTAGCCAGACACACGCCAATGCGCTCAGGATCTTCTTTAGATAAATCTAACGAACTATCTTTTAAGGCCATATCCGCGCATACCACGCCAAACTGCACATACCTGTCCATACGCATTACTTCTTCGTGAGTAAGGCCTAATTTAAAAGGGTTGAAATCCCGCGCCTCAGCAGCAATCCGGGTATTAAATAGGGCTACATCAAAACCGTCCACCAGCCTGACTGCTGACTTACCTGAAGACATTGCCTGCCAGACATTATCTTTTCCAATGCCATTGGGAGAAACAACACCTACACCTGTAATAACCACTCTTCTTTTATTCATAGCTATGGTCGGGACACTTTCTTTTGAATTACCTTTTAGTATTGCGTTGACAGAAAATGTCCCGCGATATTATTTAAGGAACCTCTTTCTACTTGTTAACTTCCTCCACCCTGCTTACCTTAAAAACAATGTTACCTCCATCGGGACAAGTAACTGTATCTATAGAATTAGGGCTGTTCATAAAGAAAAACTCAGCACCAAAATTAAAGGCAAAAAGCGCAGGGAATGCCGTATGAAACGCCGCACCGCAAAATCCCGGGATGCATTTAAGCCCTGTTGTCTCCCATTTATCTCCTACTTTATAACCAAAGGTACACTTCCCCTTGGCCTTTACCACCTCAATAATCATCTTCTTGGGGTTAGGCCCCTTATGGTTTTGGTCTTTGGGGATATATTCTATTTTCCCTTCTTTATCCAAAATTTCTGCCTTAAATTCTAATTTTCCGCCGTCGGGGCAGGTAACCAATAATGAACGCTGATTATCCCGAAAGCCAAACTTTGCCCCAAAACTTAAGGCATAGATAACCGGAAAAAGCGCATGCGCTAACCCCAAACAGAAGAATTCTGGCGGGTGGGTAAAATCTTCCAGAATTAATTCATCGCCGATTTTATATCCATGGTAACAAAATTCTGATACTTTGGTTACCGTGAGTTTCAATTTGGGAAAAGGAGAATTAATGTTGGACATTTAGTTAATCATTCCTTTTGTCTTATTTAACAGCTCTTCTTTAGTAAAGAATCGCTTTGTCTCCTCTATCCTATGTACCATTTCCACCAACTTTTTATTTAAAGGCGCAGATAAATTATTATTTTGCGCCAAAACCGCAAACTCGCCGTTGATATAATCAATCTCCGAAGCCCTGCCTCTTTTTATGCTCTGTAATATCGAGCCATAAAGAGGCTCTTCGCTTAAGTTAGTCATAATACCGGAAAATATCTTGGCTGCTTCAGTAATTGGCATAGAAGTCAATTTAGTCAGGCGCTCTAAGGGAAAATCAGGTAAGGACACCAGGTTTATGCCCGAGCGGCGAACAACCTCCAAGCCTTCTTTCCATATGGCGATACTTATACGGCTGATATCAATATCCGAAAAAACCTCCTGCATACTCCTGCCCAATATTGCAGGTATACAATTATTGGCATTGACAAAGATTTTTAGATACTTCATCCCTTGGATATTTTCCGCCACAACGGTCGGAAAAATCTTATTTAAAACTTCACTTACCTTTGTGAGCTGCCCATCGTTCTTACCGAATATTCTGCCCATAATCCAGTTTCCTTCGAAATTATGCACCACCTTACCCGGCTCCAAATAAGTTGCTCCAAACATCACAATACTTGAGATGATATTTTCCTTTGAAATGTATTTAGCGACAATGCTGTCTGCACGGATGCCGTTTTGTGTGGTTAATATTGCTGCACCTTCGATAAATCTTAAGTTTTCTTTTACCGCTCCCTCAACATCCTGCGTCTTGGTGGTAAGAATCGCGAGGCCTGAATTTTGGGTTAATCTTTCGGATACATCGATCTGGACGTTGAAATTATTTCTTACTCCGGAAATTTGCAGGCCTTTTTCTTTTATTACACCGACCGAATCATTACGGCCTATGAGAAATACATCCTCAGCCTTTAATTTTAAATATCCGGCTATAAGATTACCTATAGCGCCTGCACCGATTACAGCTATTTTCATTTTAAATGAGCACATAACTTACGAACACGTAAGTGTAAGTAAGTTATAAATGCGAATTTAATGATTATTGTTTTTGGGAAAGCCGTATTTTTTATAATCGAACCCTGTCTGTTCCAGGAGTCTGACCATCATGCTATAAAATGGGGAAGGCACATCAGAAAAGAAGGTACTGATTACGTCCTGTTCTTGGACTGCCTGAGAATTTCTCAATTGCGCAATCTCCTCGGATTTCTTGGTCACTGCTTCTTCTGTAATGCGGCGATGAAAAAGCGGTATCTTAGAAATCATTGCTTCAAATTTTTCTTTGGTCTTAGGCTCCCAGTCCATAACTTATGTTCTCACTAAATATAGTAAAATTTTACTATTTAAATTTTACTATATTATATAAAGAAATATGGCTCTGTCAAGGATTTTTTCAGGAATAAAACTTTAAGGTACTACGGAAGTTAAGTTACTTCTTCTACCGGCAGGACAAAGGCTTTGATGCCTTCTTTACCTAATTTTTTGCGCAATTCTTTTATACAGGAAAGAATTTGGTCAGCTTGTTTTTCCTCGCAGGCGATATACAAAATATTATTTCTCCCTGGCCAGATGTCATTACCTAAATGCGTGCCTGAGGTGCTACCACGGCCAAAAGTAGCCATGATCTTAGTATAATTCTTCAAGCCGCAATTTGCCAAAACTTCCATCACCTCAGCATCTATGGCTTCGTTATAGGTAATCATTACCATTTTCATTTTAGCTTCACTCCGTTCAGGGACGGTTCTCTAAACAAAGCAAAAGTGTCCCTTCACAAGGGACACTTCTCGATTGACTTGAGAACCGTCCCTATTTTTTTCTTGACTCCACCGTCGCATAAAGCGTAGGAACAAATAACATGGTAATTAAAGTTGAAATACTTAAACCGCCTATCATGGTTATACCCAATGGTTGCCATACCTCAGAACCCTCGCCTCTGGATATAGCCAAAGGCAGAAGACCTACCAGCGTGGTAATAGTAGTCATAAGCACTGGCCTTAACCTTTCTTTACCGCCGAGAGTAACTGCTTCGAGCATTGACAGACCTCTTGCCCGCAGGATGTTTATGTAACTTATCAAGACGATTGCATTATTTACCACGATTCCCATCAGCATAATTATACCCAGGAAAGTTATGACGCTCAAGGTTGTCCCTGTTAAAAGGAATCCTAGGATCACACCTGTGAAGGTAAAAGGAACAGCAAACATAATGATAAATGGGTCTAGTAGGGATTCAAACTGAGCAGCCATGACCATATACACCAGTGCAATGCCCAATATCAGTAAAAGGGTTAAATCCTTGAATGCCTTAGCCTGCTCTTCTGCTTCACCGCCAAAATTTAGCAGCACATCTTGAGGCAAGATAATCTTGCTTAGCTCTTTTTTAATATCTTCTCTAACCTTCCCTGCTGAACGCTTAAATACGTTACATTCTACCCTCACTACCCTTTCCCGGTTTTGCCGCTCGATCTCCACAGGGCCTGATACCTCATAAAGCCGGGTAAAATTGGCGAGTCTTACCTGCTTTCCGGTAAGCGGTGAAACCAGTGCTAAGTTTTCGATATCTTCTATTTTTGAGCGCGATGCTTCTTCCAGCCTTACATATATGTCATAGGTCTCGCCTTTCTCCCGATATTTACTGGCAGTGGAGCCTTCGATAAATGTCTTGATGCTGGAGGCTATAGTATTCATGTTCAGGCCTAAGTTAGCTGCCTTCTCTCTATCTACTGCAATCCTTAATTCCGGACGATTTATCTCCCTTGAGATACTTACATCTACGGCACCAGGAATATTCTCCATAATTCCTTTTAGTTTCTGCGCCAGGGTATTGGTCTCTTCAAATGAATGCCCGATAATCTCCAGCTGTATAGCTTTGCCTCCCATTCCGGTAATGATTCTACCCATGGGATTACCTGTGGAAACATCAACCTTTAATACGCCCGGAATGCGCCGGATTTGCTCTCTGACTACCTGGCCTACCTCAAAAACAGAACGTTTCCTTTCCTGTTTAGGCACAAGCTTTGCTCCTGCCACTACAATATGTTCTCCAGATGACCCTGCCCCCATGGCTCTGCCTGCCCCTGGCGTGGTCCCTGGCCTGGCAAAAATCAACTTTGCCTCAGGCACATATTTCTCTAAAATATCCTCAATTCTTTTGGCTACCTTATCGGTTTCTTCAAACCTGGTGCCTAGAGCAAGGTTGACGGTTACGCGGACATCCCCTGTATCCTCCTCAGGGATAAATTCGTTACCAATAAAACGAGTAGAAAACAAACTTAAGATAAATGCCCCTAAAAATCCAAAAATAACTATTTTTTTATGGCCAAGGCAAAAGGCAAGCGACTTGGCATAAAAATCTTCCCAACCCTTAAACCATCTTTCCGAAACTGCATAGAATTTAGAAAATACATTTGTTTTAGTTCTCGGATTCTCGGGTTCGTGAGTTCTAACTTTAAACAATTTTGCGCAAAGCATGGGACTGAAAGTCACTGCCGTGAAAAGAGAAGCCAGAAGCGTAACCGTAACAATAATCGCTAACTCCCCGAACATAATCCCGACGACACCAGTAATTAAGAGCATGGGTAGAAACACCACTACAGTAGTAAAAGTGGAGGCAGCCACAGCCAGAAACATCTCAGAGGTCCCAAAAACAGCGGCTTCCTGGGGCCTCTGGCCCTTTTCCAAATGCCGGTAGACATTATCTACAATCACGATGGCATTATCCACCACCATACCACAGGCAATAGCCAGGGAAGAAAGACTGATAGTATTTATGGTCTTGCCGCTCAAGAAAAGATAGATAAAGGCAATGAGAAGCGAGAAAGGGATGGTAAGAGCAATAATCAAGCTACTTTTAAATTGCCGCAGGAAAAACCAGACCACCAGAATCACAAATACTATTCCCAACCACAATGCGGACTTCAGTGAATCCAGCGCATTTATAATGTCCTGGGAAGTATCAAAGATAGTAAACATCTTTACGTCCGCAGGAAGATTATTCTGGAGTCCCCTTAAAACATTCTTTACACGCTGTGCTACCTCCACGGTATTGACTCCGGTCTGTTTCTGGATAGACATCATCAAACCCTGGTGCCTGTTAATCCTGACCTTCATGGTTATCTCTTTAAAACTGTCTTCTATCCTGGCCACATCCTTAAGATAAACAGATTTACCGTCGCGTTTGCCTAAAATAATTAGATTAATTTCTTCGGGCGTGGCAAACTCGCCGGGTAAACGCAAGAGATAATC
>Ga0315284_10013412_pt1 | contig 11667 bp, 8 predicted proteins | sample YL17G09_16_MG_FD_203696 | JGI IMG/M metagenome (GOLD analysis project Ga0315284, IMG submission 203696) | Sediment microbial communities from Yellowstone Lake, YNP, Wyoming, USA - YL17G09_16 | ecosystem: Environmental > Aquatic > Freshwater > Lake > Sediment | place: USA: Wyoming | collected... | reverse complement strand
GCGGGAGTTCTTAGAGAGGCTGCGGCTATCAGCGCGGTCGAGGCCCCAAGGCCCATTCCTATTGTCTGAACCGCAGTTGTCTACGATCTCCTTGCGGTGCCAACGAATGGGTGAAACAAGGGAGGCAGTATGAGTGAAGCAAGCCCTGCGCAGGGCACAGAGAGCAATCTGCGCATAGCCGTGTCCGGAGACAGTTCGATTGATTGGTTCACTCTCACCGAGAAGTCGGACGCTCCAAAGCCGGCAGTCTCACTCAGAAACTGGCAGCTCGAAGAGCAGGTCAGGTCCTTCGCCCTTCCCGGCGGCTGCTTGCTGCTTGCGGAGATGGTGAAAGCGGCAGTCCCCGGCGCCCAGGTGCGGTCGTGCATGCTGCCCCCCGACATACACTCCATACCGCCCACAACACTCATTCATTCGCACGCAGTGTTGCAGGAATATGCGAAGAACCGTTCCGGCGAGGATACCTGCTTGCGGGTTGCGCGGTACGGCGGATTCTCGGGGTCTGCCGGATCGAGTCCCCAGTTCGGACCCATCGAGAAGGATGACGGCAGGACCGATGTGCTGGTGCTGGATGATGTCGGCAACGGTTACCGCGAGACGAATTCCGCATGGCCGAAGTGCCTGGAGAACGGCGCGAAGCCGCACGTGATTTACAAACACCATCAGCCGCTGTTTCAGGGGCCGCTTTTCAATCTTATCGCGGAGAAACATGCGGAGAGAACCGTCTGCATCCTGGAGGCCGACAACCTGCGCGCGTTCGGCATCAGCTTGAGCCGGGGCATCTCGTGGGAGAAGACAACAGAAGACTTTGTCAATCTCCTCGGCACGTCCGATGTTCTCAGCCCCATCATCAACATGCAGTGTGTCATTGTCCGCCTCGGGCAGGAGGGGGCGTTGGTGCTGTTCCCAAGGCGCGGGAAGCAACCGGGGTTGTGGCTGTGCTACTCGTCGGGCTATTTGGAGGGCTGGATCCGGAGGCAGTTCGGGGGCAGCATGAACGGCATCGGGTGCGCCTTTGTCGCGGGCCTCGTGGCTGATCTGTTGGAGAAGACGCAGGACACCTGGGGCGAGGCACGGCTCGTGCAGGCAGCGGAGGAAGGAATCCGCGCCGCGCTGAGGCATCACTACCTCGGACTTTACATTTCGGGTTCGTCACTCAAGTACGGGTCGTTCGGAGAACCAGCCGACCGAACGAAATCGGAAGTGCGGCGCGAAGAGGATGAGTTGAGCATCCTGGAGCACCAGGTGTGCAGCCTCGCGATCGATGAACACCGGCTCAAAGCGGCTACTTCGGGAGCGCGGTGGTCAATTCTGGGACTTCGTGCAGGCTCCCGCGTCGAAGATTCGGCTCTCCGTTGGGTGCAAACCGGCGCAGCGGGAAGCTTCGAGTGTGTGCCGATAGGCGCCTTTGGAGGCTTGACCACCATCGATCGCGCGGAAATGGAATGCTACTCCTCAGTTGAGATTCTCATGGAGCACTACCTCAACCGGCGCACTGGCGCCAAGCCACTCAGCATCGCGGTGTTTGGGGAACCAGGCTCGGGCAAATCCTTCGGCGTGAAGCAGATAGCCAGATCCCTGTCGAAGGTTGTGGAGACAAAGGGACTTGATTTTGACCTCTCCCAGTTTGCCGGGCCCGGCGACCTGGTCGCAGCTTTCAAACAGATACGGGAAGTGGCATTGGGCGGCAAGATACCTCTGGCATTCTTTGACGAGTTCGACACACCTCTGGCCGGTGAGCCGTTGGGGTGGGTCAAGGCGTTCCTTGCTCCCATGCAGGAAGGTACGTTCCGCGATGGTTCCCAGATTCACAACATCGGTCGAGCCATATTGGTCTTCGCGGGCTCAACACACCACACCCACGCTGATTTTGCGGCGACCTGCGGCAGCGATGGCGCCAAGAACAGCAAGGCGCGAGACTTCCTCGGTCGGTTGAAGGGGTTCATCGATGTCTGCGGTCCAAACCCCCTGCATGCGGCGGGCGGGCTCACCCGCTGCCCGTACATCGGTGAAACAGAGCACGAGCTTGCAGCCATATTGCGCAGAGCCACGGTGTTGAGAAGTCTCCTTCATGTCAATGGCTTGGTCGGCAACGACGGCACGGCGCGGGTTGACGAGCCGGTTCTTCGTACGATGCTCCGCATCCCGCGCTACAAGCACGGCGTTCGTTCCATGGAAGCCGTGCTTCTCATGAGCAACGTCGTGGATCATGAAGTACTGGGTCCGTCGTCCCTGCCGCCGGCCCATTTGCTGGACATGCACGTGGATGCCGAGGCATTCCACCTGACACTTCTTTTTGTCAAGGCTCGCGATGCCATGGGGCAGATTGTTCACGAGATGTATGCCAGGGATAATCCCGGCACTCCGCTGGCCAAACTCAGTTTCGAGAAACTCGATCCGCACTTCCAGGCCGACAACAAGCGGCAATTCGATTCGATCCCGCGCAAGCTGGCCGAAATCCGGTGCCGTGTGGCCGCCAAGTCCTCTGCGCCGGAGTCACCGGTCGTTCTCAATGACGAAGAAATCGAGTTGTTGGCACGAATGGAACATGATCGGTACGTGCGCGACAAGCTGGCCGACGGATGGAGGTACGGCAAGGAGACCGATCGCGCGAACAAAATCAACAACACACTGGTTCCCTGGGAAGAACTGCCCGATGCGGAAAAGGCGAAGGACATTCAAGCAGTTGAGAAAATACCCCAGCTTCTCGATCTGGGGGGCTTTGCGATCGTCAGAGATCAGGAATAGGATTCATTGTGCCTTCGATGACGTACGAACAGTTCTTCGGGGAGAGCTGCTACCGGCAGTTCACGCGAGGGTTTCCGGTGATTGCGGCCTTGACCGTGGCCTGCTTTGCCGCAATCCCTCTCACGCCCCAACAGTACCGCATGATCCCGGGCCTCTATGCCGGCAACGGTCTTGTCTTGTCCGTAGCGACATTGGCCGCACTTCTGGTCATTCGTTCCCACAGGGCGCTTGCGGTTGGCGGCGCGCTTCTCCTGGGCATCATATACCTGGCCGACATTCTGGCATTCGAGGACATCACCTGCTCGTTTCTGAAGATTCCCTTCTCGCCCGTGTATGTCGTGGGCTACATGACACTCATTCTGTTGGCAATGCACCAGCGATCGAATCCAAATGCTCGATCGGCATGGTTCGGGGTTCTGGCCCTCTCGTTGGTCTTCGCGCTGGCTTCCGGCGGCATGGAGTTCGTGGATCTTTTGTCCCTCACCCTCACTCGGCCGATCTGGTGGATGGTGATCGCAAAGCTGGTCCTGGCCGCATTCCCGGTTCTCCTGATATCCACGGTACACTCCGTCGCAATCGAGGGGTTCAAGGAACAACTGCAAGAGGTCCGGCGCACCAATGAGAAGTTGATGTCCTCAATGCGCTACATAATCTGCGGTGAGATCTTCGGCACACTCGTGCATGACTTCCGCAACACCGTGGGGGAGGTACACTGGGCTGTGCAACGCCTGAGGACGGCACTGTCGCGCAGCGAAGGAACGCCTGCCGTTGACGATGTCATTCAGGCCTTGAACCGTTCCACCGCGGTGAGTGAACAATTCATAGCCTATCTACGGATGGATCCGCACGTAGTCGGCACGGTGGATGTTCCGGCGGTCCTGAAGTCGGTTCTGAGTTTTGCACAGAACTGCAGCAAGCTCTCCCGCGACGTCCAGTTTGTCACGGACTTCCCCGAGGTCGATCCCATTCACGTCCATGCATCGGAGTATCGTCTTTTCTCGGTATTCCTTAACATAGTGGTGAATGCGCTCCAAAGTCTCGCCGGCTCCAATCAGGAACTGAAGTCCGTCAAAGCGTCGGTTCGAGCCGGTGCCGCAACGGTCAATGTGACGATTTCAGACAACGGTCCGGGCATTGACAAAGACATACTACCGCTGATCTTCACCGTCTTTTCCACAAAGTCGGACGGCGGAGGACTCGGTCTGCATCTTGTCTGGCGCTACATTGTGGACGAACTGGGAGGCACGATCAGGGCGTACAGCACACCCTTTGAAGAAACGGGGTTCTGCATCTCCCTCAGGCCCACGACACAGGATTCTCACAGTAGCGGAGCGTCAAGACCCGGGATGAAGGAACCCTCAGCCAGTCGGGGGACAGCATGAGCAGGACGCTTTCTTTCAAGGATCTCCCGCCAGACCCATCGGCACGCAGGAGACATCTCCTCTTGCAGCTCAATACGCCCAAACGGTTCATCTACGATGCCGGGCATCCCAAGGACCGCAAGCTGCTGGACTACGTGTGCAGGAAGCCCTTCGACGTGATCATCGCCGGCGGCGGACCGGCGGGGATCTATGCCGCGGCAACGCTCTCCAATCAGGGCGTACGGTGCGTGCTCCTCGAGAAGGATCTCTTCCTCGACACCAACAACACCATCGCCGTGCCCCACGCCATAGTCGAGCGATACAGCCTGGAAGCGAGCGTGGCCAGGAAACACAAAGATACGGAATTCAGCGACTACTTCGGTCTTCGATATCCCGCGCAACTGGACTATTGCATCCTTGACCAGACAAAGGCCCATGCCGTTTTAGCTGCGGCCATCAATCCCGATTATGGCACTGTGGTCGAGAACTGCGAAGCGCGGTCGTTCGTCAGCCACGGACATGAAGTCTCTGTGAAGACACAGGCGAACACCTACGCGCTCATGCCCTACCGGCAGGCGCTACGAAGCTACCCGCGGGCCATGGGTTTGCTTGATGTCAATGAAACAATGTTCGGCAGGCACAATCCATGGGTGAAGCTGAACACGACGAATGAGAGCGAAATGGGGGCGCCGAAGGAACAGCACAGCCAGTTCACTGGCTCGTTGCTTGTCGAGGCCGCCGGATACTTGTCGAACATTTCAAATTCGCTGCACCGGAATCGCTACGGCAATGTCTGGAAGTGCCTGGTGTGGGAATTCGAAGACGTTCACCCTGCGCAGATAGAAATCCTCTGGAACATGTCGGAGCCCACGCAGAGCCACACCAATTTCTGGGTTGATGTAGCAGGACCGCACGATGTGGCAGTCGGGGTGATGGTTCTCGCCGAGACATCGCCCACTTCTCCGAACGCATACCCCCCGAAGCGGGACCTGGAAACGCAACTGACCGATTGGATCGGCCGGAGCTCCATCCACGGCCGCATGGTGCGGGAACGCTATGGCATTATCCCCATGACGGATTTCAGAGAACCGGCTGTCTACGATAACGCGATCTTTGTCGGAGTCAGCGCCGTGCGCCACGTGCCCAATACCGGATTCGGATTCTTCCCAGCCCTGCACGAAGCAAAACTTGCCTCAGAAACCATACTTCAGGCACTGTCCAAGGCCAAGGCGGCGAAGACGGCGCCGCAGAAGACCAGCAGCCTGGGCTTGCGCGCCCTGCGATGCTACGACCTGGCCTGGCTGCGGCAAAGGGAATTGTCCATGGCACTGGATCTGGTGTTCCAGGATCTCCATTTGGCCGCGCGCACGGATGAACACTTCCATGATTTCGCCAGAGTCAGCACGGAAATGCCCACCGAGATCGTCAAGCGGCGCATCCTTGCCGAAATGGGACCCGCGGAAATTGGCGCCTTCACCAGATTGTTTCTCCGCAACACGTTCTTGCTTGATCTCCGGAGATACAAGCCGGAGTATCACCGGGCCATTGCCAGAGATCTCGGCAGAGTGATCTACTGCCTCTTGTCAAACGTACTGCGTTTCTATTGCCCTGAGGGAAGCGAGATGTTTGAGGCGACTACGGCCCGGCCAGGACTCCTCGGGTCGGCTCACATTCTGCTGAGAAGGAAAATGCCCGAGAAGCTCTGCGTGGGACTGGCCCATGTCCTGTTCATACGGCCATTCCGCACAGGTTGACACTGCCGCGGAGAAGGCAGCGGAGCACTGGTGCGCTGCGGCAGAGCGCACATTCGGACAAATCTGACAGGGTGTCAGTTTTTTCTGTCATACCCGGTCCTCGAAGGGCTACCTTGCAGGCAAACGGCATGATTTCTGACCGAAAACGGCGAGGCATGCGACTTGCTTTTTGCATTCGCGCTGACACGAGTCGCAGGCTGCTTCGCTCTTTCCCGACGGGCGGCCTGTACTTGACTGCCACAGCGTCGGCAGAAGGCCTGAAGCGTGAGGGCCGCCATCCCGGTCGCCTCCCAGCGAAAGCATTGCGGATCCACGACAACCTGGATTGGACGTGCTTTGTCGGACCACGGCTGCTACAAGTTCTCCCGCAAGGACGCCGCCATCGACTTCGCGCACGAGGTGCGCAACCGGCTGAATGCCATTCGCCTGCATGCCGACCTTCTGGGCCGGCAGAAGACTTTCTGCAGCAAAACCCGGTATCACCTCGACGTGATCAGAAGCGAAGAGCAGAAGATCGAAGAGGTCGTAGCCGAAATTCTGCGATCCACGGTTACTGACGAGTCGGAAGGAAATACCCTTCCATCCATTCGCGAGGAGACATGATATGGCCTACAGAATCCTTGTAGTGGATGACGAGAAGAACACCAGGCTGGGTGTTCAGGAAGTGCTTGAAGGGAAGGGATACGAAGTCCGCACAGCGGACGGCGCCCAAAATGCGATCGAGTTGTTGGATGCGTTTGTCCCTGATATTGTCGTGACGGATCTCCGCATGCCCAATGCCAAGGAGGGGTTGGACCTCCTGAGCCAGATCAAGAAAGGCCCGCGGCCCGAGACTGCCGTCATAATGATGAGTGCGTATGGAGACATCGATACGGCTGTTCTTGCCATGCAGCACGGCGCACTGGACTTCTTTGCCAAGCCGTTTTCCGCAAAAGAAATCGAAGTGCGCGTCGAGAAGGCCGCCCAATCCCTCGATGCCGCCCGGGCTAACGCCGGCCTCCGCAGGCAGATGGATGACGAACATGCCATAGTGGGAACTTCTCAGATAGTTGTCGATCTGTTGAAGCGGATCGAGAAGGTGGCGAAGACCAACTCGCGCGTCCTGATCACCGGCCCTCACGGAAGCGGCAAGGAGCTGGTTGCATGGGCGGTCCAGCGCGGCTCGGTTCGTACGGAAAAACCGTTTGTCCTTGTCAATTGCGCAGCTATTGCGGAGACGCTGATCGAAGCCGAGCTCTTCGGTATCGAGAAAGGGTCGTTCACCGGCGCTGTGGAAAAAAAGATCGGACGCTTCCAGCAGGCTGACAAGGGGACCATCTTCCTGGATGAAATCGGAGATATGTCTCTTGCGGCTCAAGCAAAAGTCTTGCGCGTCATTGAAGCCGGCGAGGTCACCCCTGTGGGCAGCAGCAGGACGCTCAAAGTCGATGTCCGCGTCATTGCCGCCACAAACAAGGACCTGCGCGGCATGATGGAAAGAAACGAGTTCAGGGACGATCTCTATCACCGTCTCAACACGGTCATCCTCGAAGTGCCGCCCCTGTCGCGGCACAGAGAAGACATCCCGGCGCTGCTCACCCACTTCATGCACAGAATGGGTCGATCGCTTTCCGCGGAAGAGATGTTCACTCCGGAAGCGCTGGCATTCCTTCAAGCTTGGGACTGGCCCGGCAACGTACGGGAGTTGAGAAATGTGACCGAACGCACGCTCATCTTCAACGACTGTGAACGGATCGGCGAGGATGGAATCGAATTGGATTCGGCGCCCGTAAAGCAATTGTCAACGCCCCAGCCTGACGTATCCATGCCGCTGCGTGAGGCGCGCATCGAATGGGAGCGCGAATACATCCGGCGCATACTGCTGGAGAGCGTCACCATTACGCAAGCCGCAGACCGCATGGGGTTGAAGAGGCCGTACCTCCACCAGAAAATGAATGAGTTGGGCATCTCAACCAAGGCGGGCGCAGGAGGCGCGTGAGGGGATCGGGCGGATTGGCAAGGACAAGACGGGAGACCCCTGAGGTTGCCGAATGATCGCCTGGAAGTACCGCCGTCGAATCCGGGGTGTGCAGGAAGACTGAGCGCGAGCGCTACATTGTTCTGACATTGAGCCAGGATGGGGGCTCCAGTGACGCGACATACCGGTAGGTTGCGATGTGGTCTGGGGCTTGCGGGGTCCATATGGGGCTCTTCACTCAGTCTTCGCTTTCGGACCTCATCAAGCGCTACATCGTGCTCATCGATCCTGGATCAAGCGCAGCCCGGTCTTCAACCAGGCGTGGGAACTCGTTGCGCTGCACCATGCGGTGGATAGTGACAAGGGACTGAATGAGGGTGTGAGGATGGATAGGATTGTGGAGAGGAAAAGGATGGCTTGTGGGTGAAATCTGCACATTTGGTTGACAAAACACGCCGATGCCGCGACTACCCGACACAACTACGACAGAGAACCAATCGATCGAAAGGACAGGCTCCAATGAATTGGAAACAACTACTCACAGGCGTGGTCTTGGGCGCAGTGCTCGGAGTGGCAAGTACTTTCTTTCTCTTCCAAGGAAGGATAACTAGACTGGAGACACTTCTGACGGAAACGCAGATCGGTTCGGCGCGGAATGCTGCCAAGAAGAACGACAACAAGGAAGGGGGCATGCGCCTTTCTATCGGCTCACCGCACGACGGAGACTCTACTGACCAGGGCCTCGTGGTCAGAGGCACGGTTGAAGGTTCACTTGGGATTGCACACCTGTGGGCCGTAGTCCATCCCGTCGGCTCAACGGGCTTCTGGCCTCAAGTGGCTGAAGTAATCCCCACCACAGATGGTACTTGGTTTGCCCAAATCCTGCTTGGGCGACCTCAGGACCGAAACAGGGCATTTGATGTTCTCCTAGTTGCAGCGAAAGAAAATGCCCATCAGGAGTTTGTTGAGTATCTCCGAACCAGCAAACAACAGGGCAGCTATCCCGAGGTCCCACTGCCATCAGAGGTGGTAGTTCTCAGCAAGGTCACCGTAGTGCGGCGGTAAGAAACCGATGCGCGTAGGTGGTTACTGCACCCATATTGTCTATGTGGAAATTCTATGGAAGACTTCGACCCGAAGGCTGACATCGTCGACTCTGCACCGATGCAGATCTTCTGCTCATATTCTCGCGCCAATGAGGAACTGTGCGAGGAATTGGTCAAGTATATGAGCGTTCTCGAAAGATCGGGAACTGTGAAGATCTGGCGAGACCGAAAGATCCCAGCTGGCAACAAGTGGGAAGAAGAAATACGGCAAGAACTGAAAAAATCGCGCATTATGCTGCTTCTTATCAGTGCAGACTTCCTTGCCTCAAAGTACTGTTTGAGAGAGATGGAACTCGCGTTCTCCGTTGCTCAAGGACTCCGCATTGTACCTGTTATTCTCAAAGACGCTGATTGGCAGAACTACCGTGAACTCGGGAAGCTGCAGGCTATTCCCAAGGACGGAAAGCCCGTCGTAGAGTGGCCCATTAGAGAGAAAGCGTGGATGGACGTGGTGAACAGCATTCGCGAGATCTGCGCCAAGTTTGAGCCAGCAAATGCAGGCAAACGGATCAAGGACGGCACACACACAACCCCGCACTGGCATCGCAGCCGAGGAAAGTGGTTGGGCAGTGCCATCACCTTGTCCGCGATCATTGCAGTGCTGCTCCTGTTCCTATCATTCGATCGCAGATTGAGGAGCATTGAGACTGCCTTCTGCAGCATCCCCGCTGCTGAAGTGCGGGGAACGGCACCACGGTCGCAGCCCAGCGATTATAGTGACATGAACCCACGAGTTGGTTTGGTTGCTGATGAGGCAACCCTCGGTGAGACGGATTCCCGGATCCGGAAGGAGCTACAGAGAAACGACTTGGCCGCCAAGATCCGGGCCGCCAGAACTTGGTCCAACACACACACAGATCAGGGCAATGACAGAGCCTTTCATATCTACTCGGAAGTTATTTCAAACCTTTCGAGGGATGCAAGAACGGTACTGAATCCTCTACTAATTGCTGGTGCAATTGAGGATTCATCCAATGGCGACATAGCCGGTGCAGTACAGAAATATGAGAAAGTCTTTGCTGCATATATGCGATAGTCTTCTTCACTTCTGCTCCATGAAAGGGTGATCACAATGAACCTTCGATTACTTCCCATAGGACTGCTCCTGACTCTATGCAATACATCCCTTGTATATGCAAGAGATTCCTTGGCTGTTGCTTCCCATAGTGCCCAAAGCACCAAAACACAATCTCAGCACAACATAGACTCGTTGGCCATAACTGCCCCGGATATGGATGGTGCCAAGGTTGCGTGCGAGCGAACCATTGAAGGCACGGCAGTACTACCTAGCGGCGCTCATCTGTGGATTTTGGCGCATAGAACAGATGGTTTTGAGGACGTATGGTGGCCTCAAAACGAAGCAAGGGTTGATCCGGTGACAAGAATCTGGAAAGTTAATGTAACCTTCGGCGGAATTCAGGATATAGGCAAGGAATTTGAGATCGCCGCGACCATAGTAGATGAAACTCAGCATATGCAGCTCAGGAACCATCGAAAGGATGCTCTGAAGACAGGGAAATGGCTGCCGATTGATATGCCGATCGTTCTCAGGCCGCCAGTCATAAGAAGAGTTATGAAAGCGAGTCATGATGGGTGCAGCTGAATTCAGCCATCGGGTCGCGACAGCCCGCCATCCTGCTGCGGGACAATGTGTATGTGCACATTGTTGATTGCTGCCATAGGATGGCCCCTTGCGTGACAAGAGAACGTGCCAATACAGACTCTCCTACCACTCCTCCATAACCCAGAAGAGGGAAGGCGCTCGATGATATTGAAGCCAAATCGGAATACGCAACACAGACCCTATTACCGCAGACTTCGGCCATGGCAATTCTTCTTGGTTGCAGTCTCTGGCCTTCTAATGGAATGCCGCGTAGGTCCATCCCAAGCAACGACCGGGTTGACTCCCGCTTGGTATAGTCTTGACTTGATTACTGTCGGAGCCCTTGACAAGGTGGATGCGACTAACTTGCCGGAGGATATTGGCGCCTTCCTAACGGGAACCAGATCTCCTGAGTGCAACAAGATGCTCTTCCCTGAGGCCAGAATCCGTAGTGTCTTTGTGCCGGATTCGCAATGGACTCTTACGGAGAAGATACGCCCGCCAAGTACAGATCCGAACAATTGCCAAGTAATACAAAGGAATGCGGATGCGACCTGGAAAAAGATCCCACTTCCCAAGTCACTCTGCAAGAGCTACGAATGTGATATGGATACTCTAGAGAATAAGTACTTGCAGTTGAGGAGGAAATTCAAGCATTTGTTTATCCTTAGCGATGACACCACATTCTCGTACCTCGGCATTGTAGCCCCTAGCCCGCAAGCCATTCTGGATTCAGTGGCAAAGATTGCCTGCGGCAAAGCCCAGATGCCCTCTATCCAGGTGCTGCTCAAGCCCTTGCGGACCAAGCGCAGCCCCACGGCAGTTCCGGCACTCGCAGCACTGCCTCTCAGTCCAGATCCCTCGCAGATTGACAGCGTATTGGCGGTTCTGAACTCGCAGATAGATTCCAATCCGAGCGACTGGAGCCTTCGGTATCTTCGCTCCCGCTACTATGGACAACTCCTGAGCACCAGAAGAAATGGCCATGCAAGGTTGCGGCTCGATCCCTTGGCGGAAGTGACCGCAGCAGTACGCATGGCAATCTACGGTGACCAGACAGAACCACTACTCAGGGCGCTACGTCGGGACTCGCTGGGCGAGCCATTGAGCAACGGTCTGTTTAGGAGGAATCGGCTCA
>Ga0315284_10013411_pt1 | contig 11667 bp, 6 predicted proteins | sample YL17G09_16_MG_FD_203696 | JGI IMG/M metagenome (GOLD analysis project Ga0315284, IMG submission 203696) | Sediment microbial communities from Yellowstone Lake, YNP, Wyoming, USA - YL17G09_16 | ecosystem: Environmental > Aquatic > Freshwater > Lake > Sediment | place: USA: Wyoming | collected... | reverse complement strand
CCCCCCCCACTGAATGCAGATCTTGCCCTGTCGCCTTCTGCCAGTCTTCGAGCGATCCCCCAACCTGGGGCCGCGAGCCGGCGGTGACCGCTGCTGGTACGCCGGTAGAGCTGAAGAAGAGGTTGTAGTCAGAGATATTGCCCGACCGGTCGACCCCGTTCGCCATGTTGCGCCGCAGCAGTAGCTGGGCCCGCTGATTGTTCATGAGCAGGTTGTTCATCACCACGATGTGGCTGGTGTCCAGCGGGCCCTGCTCGGCCCACAGCTTGACCTCGGCCGGGTCCTCCAGCCTCTGACGATCCCCGCCCCGCACATCGATACCAGCGCCGTCATTGCCGTAGCATGTGTTGCTGAAGACCTTGGTGTCGGGCGCGGAGTAGATGAAGATCCCTGCCCCCTCCAGGCGGGACGATTCATGGAGCGCAACCGGGAAATCCTCCCAGTGGAGACTCCGATCATCATGGAGCCAGTCGAGGAAGTAGCCGGCGAGCACATCTTGATTCCGATAGCAGAGGTTGTTGCGCAGGAGATTGCGCCGCGAGCACTCGATCATGATCCCCGGCCCTTCATTGTCGTGGCACCGATTGCCCTCAACGATGTTGTCGTTATTCTCCCAATCCAGCCAGAGCCCGGGGCCGATGTTGTAGGCGAACTCGTTGTTGCGCACGGTGGAATGGTTGATGCCGCCTCGCCTCTTGCCCTTCTCGTCGGGCCAATCACCAACGAGCTTCGCTCCCCCAGCCTCCCAGTGAGCGTCGAAGCGCCGCTGATTGTTGTAGGTTACGGTGTTGCTTTCGATCAAGTGAGCGTTTCCCCGGCCCCCCAGGCCGGTGTCGCCGTTGTACGAAAGGACATTGCCTCGGAGCACAGAGTTGCGCCCTCCGATGTCGAGGCCAACGAAGCCGGACCAGGCCATGGTATTGCCCTCGATCACATTGCCGGCGCCGGAGAGGGCCACGTCCCGCACGGTGGCATGGCGGAACTGGAATCCTCTCACCTCCAGGTAGCTCTGATCGCTCGCGAACACGTCCGGCCTGACGGCAACTTCTGGGGCCTCCAGGTTCGGGTCGCACTCGGACTCGGGCCACAGGAACAGCTCCTGGCTCTGGGGGTCGCAGTAGAAGCTGCCTGGCTGCAAGGCTTCTCGGGTCTTCACTGGGAAAACCACAACCGCCTCACCCATCGCGCCGTCCTTGAGCGCGATCAGCAGCACCTTCCGCCCGATGTCGTCGTCCTGGGGCAGGCGTCGGCGCCAGTCGGCATTCCTCCAGATGCTCCCGTCGCGCCGCCAGTCGCTAACAGGATATGACCCTTTGACCACTACCGTCTGTTCCGGTGCGGCCCGGTAGATAATCGGCCTCTCCGGCTCTCCTGATCGGGCCGGGCGAACAGTCTCGCGGTATACTCCTTGCTTGACGATCACCTCGTCTCCAGGATGCAGGCTTCGCGCCGCCTGACCGATGGTCAGCCAGGGTGCCGCTTCCGTCCCCGGGTTGCTGTCTGAGGCGGCGGGATTGGTCTGGTCAACGTAGTAGATAGTGGCGTGCGCAACGGCGACAGCAGTGAGCAAGAGGCAGACCCAAGCTAGTGCGAGCATCCTCACCTTCACCTCGGTGCGGGGCATCTCTGGCCCGTAAGGTCATGTCGGGGAACACCGTTCCCTAGCCGCTATTCTCTTGTAACCCTTTCACTCCTATCACGCGGGCAGGCCTTCGGCGAAGACATCCCGGGGCCGCGACAGGGAGGTGTGCCCCGAGCGCTGCGGAATCCCTATCGACGAGGAGGCGACAGACATGAACGAAGACGCGATCGTGGCCGCTATCCTGACCGCGGGGGTGCTGATGAGAATGCCGGGAGCTGGGACGATCTCGGGGGTGCCCGAGCGTGACCGCGTTGCCCGGGCAACCGAGGCGATCGAGTCCTACTGCGCCGTCCTCCAGGCGCTAACCGTGGCTAAGCGGGCGGGCGCGGTTCAGACAGAACCCCGCTAGCCTCGCCTGTCTCAGGTGGACTCCGCCGCGTGACCGGCCGGACAGCAGTCATCCGGCCAGGAAGGAAAGTCAGATGAAAAGAGTGTTGGTTGTCGACGATGATCCCGCCATCGCGCGCCTGGTCGGCGCCGCGCTCAAGGAGGCCGATGTCGAGCACAGCCTCGACTACTGCAGCGATGGAGGCCAAGGCCGGCTGAAGGCCGCCGGGGGCGAGTACGATCTGGTCACCCTCGACCTGGCGATGCCATTCGTGGGTGGCGTCGAAGCCCTCGGCGAGATGAAGCGACACCCGCGTGCCTCCCGCATCCCAGTCATTGTCATTACCGCGCTCCAGGACCCCGGCCTCCACGACCGCGTCAAAGCCATGGGCGCAGCGGCCGTGATCCAGAAACCCTTTGAGCTCTGGCAGCTCATCGATGCCGTTCGCCTCATTTTCGCAGGTAACAAGCTGACGCCAGAGCCCATCCTCGACGCGGATCTCGGCCCCCTCTTGGAGTCGTAGCCATTGCCGTGCAGAGCGACCCTCGGCGGCGCCACCAGCTCCCGCGCGGCCGATCTTGGGCGGTATACGCGACAGGCCCAGGAGGCTGGGGCGGGCTGCGCGCAGAAGGGCCATGACCAGCCTGAGTTATCCCGCGCTCCGTAAGCCCAAAGGCGGTCAGGGCCATGAGCGTGACGACGATCGGCGGGTACACAGTCACCCGGGAACTCGGTCAAGGGGGTATGGGACGGGTTTTCCAGGCCCTCTCCCCCCAGGGAGCGACGGTTGCGGTCAAGACCATGCTCCTTGCGGAGGGTCTGAGCGCACGCGCCCGCTGGGAGACAGTCGAGCGCTTCCAACGGGAAGCTCGCGCCGCGCGTTCCCTCGCCCATCCGGAGATAGTCCAGGTCCTCGACATCGGGGCCGACCAGGGCACCTTCTTCATCGTCATGGAGTTCCTCGATGGCCAGAGCATCCGGGAACTGCTTGAAAGTTCCGGCGCCATCCAGGTAGAGCGGGCCATCGAGATCGCCTTGCCCGTGTGCCAGGCCCTTGCCTACGCCCACGATCAAGGAGTCATCCATCGCGACGTCAAGCCCGAGAATATCATGGTGCTGCAGAGCGGCGCGGTCAAGCTTACGGACTTCGGCCTGGCGTCTATTGTCGCGGAGAACAGTGTGACGCTGACCGGCACCGTCATGGGAACCTTTGGCTACATGTCTCCCGAGCAAGTGGCCGGGGAGAAGCTCGACCCCAGATCCGACATCTTCTCCCTGGGAGCGACCCTCTACGAGATGGTGACCGGTCGCCGGCCCTTCCACGCAGAGAGCCCGGCCGCCGTGCTGAACAAGATTCTGAAAGAGGACCCGCCTCCCGTGCAGGGGCTTCCCGCCCACGTCTCGCGCACCCTGAATCGCTGCCTGAGGAAGCGGCCGGAGCATCGGTTCCAGGGGGCGCGCGACGTCATCACCGCGCTGCAGCTCTCCGGTGACACGCCCGCCACCGCAGGGACAGCGGTTCTGCCAGGCAGATCGCAAACAAGCGCTCCCGCGGGTGGCCTCACCCGTGACATCGCGGCCTCCCTCACCGCCCCTCCCCCGGTGTTTCGCTGCTCGAAGTGCGGGGAGCCCATGAACCGCAACGCCGCCGCCTGCTGGAAGTGCGGCGCTCCGAACTCGCTGATGTCGATGAAGACCGAGCAGATGAGACGCCAGCAGGAGGTCGAGCGAGTGCTTCGGAACCTCGCCCCGCCGGACAAGGGCAGCCGCTGGAAGAGGCGGAGGTAAGCCGGATTCACCCCGCGGGAAGGGAGAAGGAGAAGCACGAGCCGCGCCCTAGCTCACTCTCCACCCAGATGCTGCCTCCGTGGGCCTCAACCGCCAGACGGCAGAAAGTCAGTCCCAGGCCTACGGAAATCTTCTCGGCTGATCTTGCCCCTGCCACCTGGACGAACTTGTCGAAGATCAGAGCCTGGTGATCGGGCGAGATCCCTGGGCCCTCGTCCCGGATGCTCACGACGACGCAGTCGCCCTCCCCGCCGGCCTGTGCGTTTACTGCGAGCCGGCCGTTCATGGGCGAGAACTTCACGGCGTTGCCAGCAAGGTTCACGATGATCCGCCTGAAAAGCTCGCGATCGGCCGAAACGCGAGGCAGACCCTCAGCAACCGAAATCTCCCGGCGGATGCTCTTCTCCGCGAACTGGTAGCCGATCAAGTCGAGCGCTCCGGTGATCTCTTCTCCCAGGTCCAGGGGCTCGCGCTCCAGGGTGATGCCACCGGCCTCCATCTTCGCCACATCCAGAATGCCGGCTATCAGAACCGAGAGCCACTTGCTGCTGGAGAAAGCGACCTGCACGAACTCCTTCTGGTGTTCCTCCAGCGGCTCTCTGGTAAGCAGGTCGAGGAATCCCATGATCGCCGTCAGTGGTCCCTTCAGATCGTGCGTAATCATGGCCGACAGGTCCTGCAGCAGCCGCTTCTCCCGCTCGGCCTCGCGCAGTTCCGACCCCACGATGGCCAGCGCGGCCTCACCGGCTATCAGCCCCAGTCTGTCCAGGTCGCTCTCGGTGAAGCTTCCCTTGCCTTCTCTGGCGTCGACCTGAATGAGCCCAACCGTCTCGTCCCCGGTCCACAGTGGGGCGCAGACGCTCGAGCTGATCCCGGCGGCAACAGCGCTCTGCGAGTTAGCGAATTCCGATGGAACGTCTCTGAACAGCAGGAGTCTCCGCTCTTCGAGAGCGCGTTGCGCCATTGAGCTGCTGATCGGCACTTCATGGGTGGCCCTGCCCGGCTCACCGCGGACTCTGGCCACCTGCCGCCTGGGCCGTCCTGTCTTCTTGTCCATCAGCAGGACGATGGCGTGGGTGGCCAGAGGGAACTCCTTCAGGATGGTATCCAGAATCGCGTCGAGCGTCCGCTCGGGGTCGAAGGCGAGGCCGAACTGCCTCTCCAGATGGTATGCTGTCGCCAGCCCGTCCAGGCTGGCGAGCTGCCGCTCCCTTGCAGCCAGCAGGTCGGCCAGGCTGCGCGAGGCGATCACCGTACGTTCAGACGCGTCCGCTTCGAGCGAATCCGCAACCTCGAAGCGCAGCACTGTCTGCCCCACCATCAACAGGTCGCCCGGCCGAATCTCCTCCTCCGGGTGCTCGCGCCCGGTCTCGACCCGCCCCTCTGCCCGCTCGATGGCCGACCCATTGCTGCTGCCCAAGTCCCTATAGCGCCAGCTACCAGCGCGAAACGATAGGTTGCCGTGATGCCGGGAGACGAAAGGATCGGTGAGCTGAACCTCGTTGTCAGGCGCCGTTCCGACGTCGACCGCAGCCTCTCTGGACACGAAGATCTCTGGCTTGTCCTTGCCTTCGATCACAGTCAAGCGCAGCATCGCGTTCCCTCGCTCAGGAGATCGCTGCGGGAAGACTCGGGCGCAGTGGGGGCGCTCACTCTGGGGGAGCCATTACCTGCTCCAGGTCTTCCAGACTTGACGCCGGCTCCCTGCTCCAGCTTGGCGACAGTGGTGGGCCCCGATCCGGTCGAGGAAGCCAGGGGGATGAAAGCCGTGGGCTCGGCGGTCTTGCCGCCGAGCCCACGGGTGTCGTTCCTCGGGAGGTGATTGGAGTTTGTCTGCTGCTAAGTTGGCAGATTGAGAGCTCGCGCCATCGTCACTGCCAGCTGATCGCGGGTGCAGATCTCGTCAGGGTGGTATCTGCCATCCGGATAGCCCTGCACGACCGGGTGTTCGAGGCTTGCCAGGTATTCGATGTACGGATAAGCCCAGAAGTCGGGCGACACATCGGGGAAGCTCGGCGCCGAGGGCGCGGTCACGACGTTGGCATCGCCCCCGGCGAGGGCGCGAGCCACGAAGGCCGCCGTCTGCGCGCGATCGATTTCCCCCTCGGGGCGGTATTCGTCATTGCCATAGCCGGCGATGATGCCCTGCTCCTTCGCGTACTCCACGTAGGCAAACGCCCAGTGCGTCGGGGGGACGTCCGCGAAAGAGGCCTGGGCGGGAGGCGCCGGGAGGTTGCCCTCGCCACCCGCCAGCCAGCGGGCCACATACACCGCCATCTGAGCGCGCGACACCGGGATCGTCGGATGATATCCACCGTCGGCGAAGCCTGTCACCAACCCCGCCTTGCGGCAGGCCTCGATCTCACCCCAGGCCCAGGAGTCGCTCGGAACATCCGCAAAGCCGTGCAACTCGGGGACGCGGACATTCACGAAGAGATCCCGGGTGATGGTCAACACTCTAGGGTTACCTGACCCGGCAACGTCGCCCGACCACCCACTGAACCGATAGCCCGCATCCGGAACCGTCTCCAGCGTGATGGTATCGCCGACCGAGAACGAGCCGGTCCATGGCAGCCTGTGGAATGTCCCGTTCACCGCCGCCCTGGCATTGCTTCCGTTCAGCTTGAGGGTGCGGCGTGAAAGGTAGATGCCGAAGTTCGCAGTGATCGACTTCGACGCGGTCATCACTATGGTTGTCTGATTGGTGGTGCCTGTGAGGCTCCCGCTCCATCCGCTGAAGCGGTAGCCCGGGTCCGCCACCGCCTTCAGCGAAACGCTCGCGCCGGCCGCAAACGCCTCGGTCCATGGCAGCGGGTGGACCGTGCCGTTCACCTTGGCCGAGCCGTTGACCCCGTTTAGCGTCAGCGTGTAGACCGCCGGCGTCGCCACGAAGTTCGCCGCGACGTTCTCGTTGCCGTTCACTGCCAGCGAGATCGAGGGCGAGTTCGACGATACATCCCCTGACCAAGAGCCGAACTGATATCCTGTGTCCGCCGTCGCCTGCAACTGCACCGTGCTGCCGGCCGAGAACGTGCCCGTCCACGGCAGCGACTGCGACACTGCATTCACTGCCACGTGACCGTGGCTTCCCGAGAGGTTCAGCGAGTAGTTGGTGACAGTTGGGATCGCCGCGAAGCTGGCTGTGATCGCCTTGTCCGTGTCCACCACCACGCTGACAGGGTTGCCTGTGCCGGAGATGCTCCCCGACCAACCGCCGAACTGGTATCCGGCCGCCGAAACCGCCTCGAGCTGCACCATCGTACCCGCGGCGAAGGAGCCGGACCAGGGGAGGCTCTCAGCCACGCCATTGACCTTCACCTGACCGTGGCTTCCCGAGAGGTTCAGCGAGTAGTTGGCGGCAACTGGGATCGCCGCGAAGCTGGCGATGATCGCCTTGCCCGAATCCACCACCACACTCGTCGGGTTGGTCGATCCTGAGACGCTGCCAGACCAGTCAGTGAACTGGTATCCGGCATCCGGAATCGCCTCCAACTGCACCGTGCTGACGCCGGCGAAGGTGCCCGACCACGGCAGCGGCTGCGCCACCCCGTTCACTGCTACCCGGCCGTTGCTCCCGGCGAGGCTGAGCGAGTAGTCAGGGGTGATCGGGATCGCCGTGAAGCCGGCGGCGACCGTCGCGTCCGAACTGAGGACCACGCTCACCGGGTTCGTGGACCCGGATATGCTCCCGGACCATCCGCCGAACTGATACCCGGCCGCTGGGACCGCTTCCAGTTGCACCGTCGCGCCCGACGCGTAGGAGCCAGACCACGGAAGAACTTCGGTCACGCCGTTGACTTTCACCTGACCATTGGCGCCGTCGACCGAAAGGCTGACTGTGACTGGCACGAATTCGAACGCCCCTATGTCCCAGCCTTGTCCCTGGGGCACCGGAATGCCCGCGTAGTCGGAGCACTGCTCGGCCGCGCCCACCAGGCCCTCCGCCTTGAGGTCGGCCCCGGCATCAACGCAGGCCGAGGTCGCCTGTACCCGGAAATCCTCCGGCTGCACGGGCGGGCTGACGACGAACTGCGGGTTGGAGACGATTGAATGCGCGTCCTGCCCGGTGCCGGCCTGGAAAGCCGAGAGGCCCGAGTAGATGCCAGTGCCCTGTCGGAATTTGGGGGTGGCAGTGCTGTAGTAGCAGTTGTAGTCCGAATCTACGTTGGTGCCGAAGTTGGCCAGATAGCCCTGCGTGTTGCCGCCGTACACGATGTTGTTTCGGAAGATGACGGGGCCGCTCGCACTCGATCCCATCAGGGCGTAGTCGTTGGTATTGTAGAACACGTTGTTGTAGACCAGGATCGAGCCCGTCCCCGTGTTCACGGCGTTGATGCCTTCCCCGAACTTCTGGCCTGACTGCCAGTCCACATTGAAGACATTGCCGTAAATCGCCAGGTTGGTGCCGTGGGGGTACGCGCCGCCCGATCCGAGGTGGAACAGGTAGTTGTCGCGCACCACACTTCCCTGTTCGAGGTAGTAGTCGACGCCGCTGTTCTTGATGTACGAGACTCGGTTGTGCTCCACCAGGTTGCCATTGGACTCCTGGAGGCCGATGCCGGCCTGGTCCCCAACTACGGAGATCCCGAGCACCACGTCAGTTACATAGGAAACGTTATTGCCGCGCAGGGTGTTGCCGCTGCCCGTGAGAATGTAGAGCCCGTCGTTCCCACTCCGGGTCGTCGTGTTGTTCTCGACCAGGCAGCCGGTATTGTCGTATCGCAGGTAAATGCCGATGCCGAGCGTATCCTGCACGTCGTTGTTCCTGATCGTGATGCCGGTGCTGCCCTCGACGTCGATTCCGGTGCTGCTTCTCCGGATGTCGAGATCCGACACCACGACATAGGCGCTGGGCCGGACGATATAGATGACGGCGCCCCTGAAAGCCTTGACCCCCACAGGCGGATTGCCGTCGGCCGTCTTCACCCAGAGTGTGTCCGTGCTCATGACAGGGCCGAACGAGCCGGGCGTGAGCTTAGCCAGGTAGGTGTTCAGGTCCGTCGCATTCGCCAGGTTCAGTCCGGTGGCAGACACAGAGGACAGGCTGGTCGTGTTCTGGTAAGCTTTCACGATCACGCTTCCCGCGCCCACCGAGGCGCGGTACACGCCCGGGAATCCCGAGACCGGAGTCCAGGCCACGGTCTCATCGTCCCCGTAAATCACCGGCTTCGGTCCATCGCCGTAGCTGCCCAGGACGATCGGCTTATCGGCGGTTCCGGTGGCCTTCAGGCGGATCTGGCCATCCCAGGTATCCCCGCGTTTCAGCAGAATCTGGTCGCCAGGCGCGAAGGGCGACGAGGAGTAGGACTTCAGGAAGATCTTGTCCAGCGTCTGCCAGGGTAACTGCGTCGTCAGACCGCTGTTCGCGTTGCTGCCCTGACTCGACGAAATGTAGTACGTCGCGGCAAACGCGGAGGAGGGTGATACGAGCGCCAGCACTGGCCCACATAGCACCGTGACGGCAATCAGGCTCCAGAGCTTCCTCATCGGCAACACTCCCTGCTACGGACTCAACTCGGCGACCCAGGCCGCCAAAGGCAGTAAGGGAGGACCAACGTGGTGGAATGCCGCCGCCGCGGCCCGGAACTGTGACCCAGAGCGTTCGCTTGATCGGACAGGGGAGTGTGGCTACTCTCCGCCGCCTGCCGCAGAGCGGGCGGAGTAGCGAAAACGCCTACTACCTGGTTGCAGTTCCGTCTATACATCTCCCGTCCCCGGGGAGCGAGCCGGGGCGCACCGCGGTCTGTCGAGGGGGAGAGTGCTACTGCTACTGCCTCTTGTGCCTCTCAGCCGCTGGCTCCATCCGACCTAGCCCTCGCGGCTGGGTTCTGAGAACACTGAGCCGCCTCGATCTTTTCGAGGCGGCAGAGGTCTGCGATTAGTGCTTGTGTGCGATTGCCACGTCCCTAAGACCAACGAGCGCTGCCCAGACTCAATAATGGGCTGCCTTCAATCATTGTTGTTCCACAGACCAAGGGTGATATTGAGATGGGGGGAAACCCCCATGCTCGGGCCGGGTGTGACCCGCAAGGCCAGGGCCGCTGACGCGCATTGCTCCAGTGCGGCCACACCCGTGCCCTGGAGGAATCCAGGGCAAGTGGCAACCCAGGGAAAACGGTCCTGCCCGTTGGGTTGGTGGCGCAGCCATCCGGGAAGGGGGATCAAATAGATGGAAGGAAGTCTAGGTGAGCGACCGACAGTGCCATCAGATGGAGACTGCGATGGATGCGACCCCCTGTGCGGACCGATCCCGGCCCGTCTGGCTGAGGCAGCGCGCCGCCCTGCGCTCCGCGTTCCTGACTTCCTACCTGCCAGCCCTATGCATCTTGGCGGTGATGACGCTTGCCGCAACCCGGGCCGAGGTCCCGATTAGCGACCTCACCCGTGACCCCTTGGCGCTCATTGATGAGCCGTGGTACGAGGGAGGGCTGTCCAGTCTCGGATGCTTGGCATGGGCAGCCGCCGCGACGATCTGCCTCTTCAGTGCGGGCCTCATCCACGCCCGCGGCGGAGCCAGAGAGGATCGGCTGTTCCTGCTCTGCTCCGGCCTTTTGACGCTGTGGCTGTGCCTGGACGATCTCTACATGTTCCACGAACGCGTCCTCCCGGGACACCTGCACATCTCGGAGAAGGTGACCTACAGCGCCTACATGGTCGCGGCGGTGCTCTACCTGATCCGTTTCCGACCAGCCATACTGCGCGCCGACTTCACGCTCATAATCCTGGCGTTTGCCTGCTTCGCGGTGTCGCTGGTCAGCGACGCCACCGACTACCCGGTCTACGGCCACTACCTGGTGGAAGATGGGTTCAAGTTCCTCGGCGTGGTCGGGTGGCTCACCTTCCTGGCCCGAGCTAGCTACCAAACGCTCGACAGACAGCAACGCTCCCCCTCACTCGTCCATCAGTAGCCAACCCCCTTGCCGCAGGCAAGGGGGCCGTCCCCGTCGCTTCGGTAGCCTGTGCCTAGTGTCGTGCCTCCGAAGTTCTGACCCTAGCGAGGTAGCGGCCTAGACCGGGCATGCGCACAGGTCTGGCGCGCCGGCGGTTGTATGCATCGCGGTAGGCGCGGATGCGGGCGATGAGGGCGCGTGCGGAAGGAACAGAGGCGAGCGCCAGGAGGTCCCGCTGGAGATGGTTGAAGAACCATTCCGCAGAGTTGGACCAGGAGGAGTAGGTAGGCGTGAAGGCCAACTCGATCTGCTTGCCGCTGGCGCGGGCTGCTTCCAGGAAGCGGGAGGAGAGGTGGGTGGAGGCGTTGTCGAGGATGACGGCAATGCGGGACTCCGGCTGGCGGCGCAGGTAGTAAGCCAGGCGTCGCCCCAGGGTTTCGGCGGTGCCCCGCTGGTAGCAACTACAACTGATCCGGCCGTCGCGAAGGCGCTGGATGGCGAAGAGATTGAGGATGCCATGGCGCGCGTATTCGTGCTGGCGCTGACGGGGATGCCCGGGCTGGGGGTGGCGGTCCGGGAGCCGGCGGGAGAGGGCCTGGACTTGGGGCTTCTCGTCGCAGGCCAGCACCAGCAGGTCGGGGTCCTGATTAGAGTAAAGCTCCCAGAGCCGCTCCAGCTTGCTCCAGAAGCGGGGATCGTTGCTGGTTTCCCAGGAGCGGGTGCGATGCCAGGCCAGCTGGGCGGCGTGCAGCCAGCGGCGGATGCGCTCTCGGGAGGGGACCCGGCCCCAGCCGGCCTTGGCGGCGGCGACCCGAAGCCACTGCAAGCTCCAGCGAGAGATGGGCAGGCCCGCCTGCTCCGGGGCTTCCCGCACCAGGGTGCAGAAGAAGGCTCGGTCCTCCTCCGAATAGCGAGCAGGGGCTCCACCCCGAGGGGCCTCATAGATGGCTTCGGTGCGGCCGGCGTGGAAGCGACGGCAGATGCGCTTGACGGTGGCGAGACAGCAGCCGGCGCTCCTG
>Ga0315284_10013409_pt1 | contig 11668 bp, 11 predicted proteins | sample YL17G09_16_MG_FD_203696 | JGI IMG/M metagenome (GOLD analysis project Ga0315284, IMG submission 203696) | Sediment microbial communities from Yellowstone Lake, YNP, Wyoming, USA - YL17G09_16 | ecosystem: Environmental > Aquatic > Freshwater > Lake > Sediment | place: USA: Wyoming | collected... | reverse complement strand
GCTTGGAGACAATCACCGCCAGGACGCGCCTCTCCGGCAGCCGCACGAACTTGATGTGCTCCACCAGTTTCTCTTCCAGCCTGGGGCCGAGGACCACGCCCACGTTGCGGCAAACCTCCGAGAGGACTCTGGAGGTCTTCACCATCAGTTGCTCGGGAGCGTCGGTCTGGCTGGCAAGCGATTGGTCGATGTAGCTCTGGGTTTCCGGCCCGAGGCGCGTGGTCTCCACCATGCAATCCACGTAGTAGCGATACGCCTTGTCGGTGGGAACGCGCCCGGCTGAAACGTGCGGCTGGTAGAGAAACTCGCCGTTCTCAAGCTCGACCATCACGTTGCGGATGGTGGCCGAACTCAACGGCTCGCGCAGATACTCCGCTACGGCTTTTGAGCCCACCGGAACGCCGCTCGAAACGAATAAACGCACGACGGCTCCGAGAATCTGTCCTTGCCGCTTTTCGAGTTTGCTATCGCCTTGCATTCCGAGACTAAGTCACGCTATTTCAAAGAATTAGAAGAACTTCCTTTGATTATTGTAACGACCCTGGCACTTCCTGTCAAGGAGTGCTATAACGTGGCGTAGCTTCCTTGGAGTGAACCGGGTTCTGCTGCCGCCTTCTCCCAGCAAGTTTCTGTTCACCGGTGTTGCAGGAAGAGCGCCCCAGAAAGGCAGGGCGGAAACTGAACTTTCGTACTCCAAATTACCACCCTGCAGTTGCTCGGCTTGAAGGCTCCCTGCCCCTCTGCTATAGTTTCGCGGTTCTTAGAAAGTGTGAGAATCCGGCAGGCAGGTCTTCCGCTTCCCTGCCCATGTCATCATGCCTGGAGGTTTCCCGCATGGCCCCACCGAGAGTTTACAAAAACTTCATCAATGGAGAATGGGTAGATTCGGTCAGCGGGCGGACATTTGAAAATCTCAACCCCGCAAATAGGACAGAACTCATTGGCATTTTTCAGAAGTCCAACGCACAAGACATCGACAACGCCATCGCCGCTGCGAAGCAAGCCTTCAAATCCTGGCGGCTGGTGCCGCCGCCCAGGCGCGGCGAAATCATTTTCCGTGCGGCGCGACTGCTGGCCGAGCGCAAGGAGGAATTCGCGCAGCAAATGACGCGCGAGATGGGCAAAATCCTGATCGAGACTCGCGGCGACATTCAGGAAGCCATCGACATGACGTTCTACATGGCGGGCGAAGGCCGCCGCCTGTTCGGGCAAACAACGACCTCGGAGCTGCCCAACAAATTCTGTATGACGGTACGCGCCCCCATCGGCGTCTGCACGATGATAACGCCGTGGAACTTCCCCATGGCGATTCCTTCGTGGAAAGTGATGCCGGCGCTGATTTGCGGCAACACCGTCGTCATGAAACCTGCCACCGACACCCCGCTTTCGATGCTCAACCTGGCGAAAGTGCTCGAGGAAGCAGGGATTCCGCGAGGCGTGGTGAACTACGTCACCGGCGGCGGGGGCGAAGTCGGCGACCGCCTGATGACCCACGAAGACGTCAAGGTGGTTTCATTCACGGGCTCGACCGACATCGGGCGCAGGGTTTCCGAGGCTTGCTCGCATACCTTCAAGCATTGCTGCCTGGAAATGGGCGGCAAGAACTGCATCATCGTCATGGACGACGCGAACCTCGATCTCGCCGTCGAAGGCGCGCTCTGGGGAGGTTTTGGTACCACGGGCCAGCGCTGCACCGCGGCCAGCCGCGTTGCCTGCCACAAGGGTGTCTATAAAGAATTCATGGAACGCTTCGTCGAGCGCGCCCGTTCCCTGAAAGTGGGCAACGGCCTCGATCCCGCCGTCCAAATGGGGCCGTGCGTGAATCAAGGACAACTCAAGACCGTGGAGGAGTACGTCGAGATCGGGAAGAACGAGGGCGCCAGACTGCTCGCCGGCGGACACCGCCTTACGGGAGGCGATTACGAGAACGGATGGTTCCATGAGCCCACCATCTTTGGCGATTGCGATCCCAAGATGCGCGTCGCGCAGGAAGAGATCTTCGGGCCGGTGGTTTCCGTCATCCCCTTCAGCACGCTCGAAGAGGCCATCGAAATCAACAATGGCGTCGTGTACGGTCTCTCCTCGTCGATCTACACGCGGAACCTGAACCTTGCCTATCAGGCGATCCGCGACCTCGACACGGGCATCGTTTACGTCAACGCGCCAACCATCGGGGCGGAGACTCACTTGCCCTTCGGCGGAACGAAGCAGACCGGCAACGGCCACCGCGAAGCGGCCGTCACCGCGCTCGATTTTTACTCGGAGTGGAAGACTGTGTACGTCGATTACAGCGACAAGCTACAGCGCGCGCAAATCGACACGTAGCGACGCGGTGTAGCGCCGGGCTTTGGCCCGGCAGATGGAATTACAGCAACGTGCCGCCCTAAGGGGCGGCGCTAAAGGAGGTTGTTCATGTCCAGCACACGACGCGAGTTGCTCAAGCAAGGGGTCGGTCTCGGCGCGGCGGCGGTACTTTCGTCGCCGACGGCCCCGGCGAAGGCCGAAACTACCAAACCTTCCGCGCACCGCATTCACCTGGGTGTTTCAACCTATTCGTACTGGCATTTCACGGAGCAGAAGTATCCCATCGAGAAAGTCATCGACAACGCTTCGCGCTTGGGCTTCGATGGCGTGGAGATTCTGCACGTGCAGATGCCGGAGGAATCGCCTGCCTACCTGCGCAAGCTCAAGCGGATGGCGGCGGTCAACGGCCTCGATCTGATGATGTTCTCGATCCATCAGGACTTCGTCTCGCCCGATCCCGAGGTGCGCCAGAAGGAGATCGATCACACCGTGCGCTGCATCGAGATGACCTACGAGCTGGGCATACCCATCATGCGGCTCAACTCCGGGCGCTGGAAGACCATCAAGTCCTTCGATGACCTGATGGCGGCCAAGGGGCAGGAGCCGCCGCTCCCAGGCCACGAGTACGACGAGGCCTTCAAGTGGTGCATCGACTCCATCGAGCAGTGCCTGCCCGCGGCGGAAAGGGCCGGCGTGGTCATGGCGCTCGAAAACCACTGGGGCCTGACAACGTCTGTGGACGGCCTGCTGCGCATCTTCAAGGCGTTCAACTCCCCGTGGCTCGGCGTCAATCTTGACACCGGAAATTTCGTCGGCGACCCCTATTCGCAGCTCGAGCAGTTGGCGCCCTACGCGACCATCGTGCAGGCCAAGACTTACTACGGTGGCGGCGTGTGGTACACGCTCGAGCTCGACTATATGAAGATCGCCAATATCCTGCGTAAGGCCAACTTCGGCGGGTACATCACGCTTGAAATGGAAGGCAAAGAAGATCCCGAAACCGCCGTCCCCAAAAGCCTGGAGGTTCTGAGGAAGGCATTCGCGTAACGACTCCCCGCTCATCCAAGCCCACTTCTTAACGCACCAACAGCCGCGAGGTGTCGATTCGAACGCAGCTTTGAATCTGGCTCCCGGCCTTCCCCTCGTGCTTTCTGCGTACAGCTTTCTATGGTTGATTCGTAGTGGACGGATCGGATGTTGGGGGTGCGGCCTCGCTTGCCCCGCTGAGGGGCGCTGAGGCTGCTCCGGCTTGTGCAGTGGAGTTCAATTCGTCAGGCAGCGGATGCGGCCCGAGGCCGAGTTTCATGAGGGATTTAGCTTCGGGAAGGCCGGTGGATGGGAATCCGTTGGCTTCCTGGTAGCGCCGCATGGCGTTGCGGGTCGGGTCGTCCCATTTGCCGTTGGGCTCCTGGTTCAGGTAGCCCGTCTGGCCCAGCGCCCGCTGGATCTCCTCGATGCGGTCAGGCTGGAGCTTCAATCGCGCTAGGCGATAGCGGAAGGGTTGGGGTCGAGAGCGGCGCCGCGGGTTATAAGAGGACTTGCGGGAAGTCCGCGGGGCGCCGGATTTCATCGCCGGTTTCCTCGCGGGCGCGGCCTTGGGCGCAGACTTCTTCGCTGCCGTGCTGGCGAAGTCGGACTCGACCGACAACAGAAACGCCGTCGTCAGCAGAGCAATCAGAATTCTCCTGGGGTGCGCAATCAACACTGCTCCTGGCACAGCCTCCTCACGGCAGACGGTCGGCAAGATAGAGTGTCGTGAACGCGCGTTGCGTGCGGCGCGCAACAAAGAAGAGCACATCGCTCCCGGATTTGAGCTGGCTCTGGAGGCGCGAGAACTCTTCCGTGGAGTGGATCGCCTGGTGATTCACCGCCAGGATCACGTCGCCGCGCTGCAGGCCCACGTCCTGAGCAAAACCGCCGGCCTTCACCTCGCTGACCAGAACACCCTGCGGACTGCCCAGGTGCAACTGGCCGGCGAGCTCGTCAGCCTGCTCGCGCGTCAGGTTGCGCACCGAGATTCCTACGATGCCGCCGGCCTGCTCGCCGGATTCCTCGTCTTCTCCTTCGGAGCCGGAGTCGTCCCGCAGCCGGCTGATGATCTTGCTGCGGTCGCCCACTTCAATGTCCACCGACATTGGCTTCTTGTCGCGAAGGACCTCCAGCTTGAGCTTCTTGCCTACCTCGGTCTCGGAGACAATCGCCACGAGTTCGTCGCCGTTGCGGATGGACTTGCCATTCACCGAGGTGATGACGTCGCCGCGCTTGACGCCCCCGCGGTCGGCGGGGCCGCCGGCTTCAACGTTCTCGACGACCACGCCGTGGTCGGCGCCGAACATCCGCAGCTTGACGGGGTTGTTCTGATTCAGAAACGTCACGCCGATCGCCCCCCGGCGAACGCTGCCGGAAGAGATAAGCGAGTTGTAAACCTTGCGCGCCGTGTTGGAGGGGATCGCAAAGCCCACGCCGTCATATGTGCCGCGGTTGGTGGCGATGGCCGTGTTGATGCCCACAATCTGCCCGGCCATATTCACCAGCGGGCCGCCGCTGTTACCCGGGTTGATGGCGGCGTCGGTCTGAAGGAAGCGCTTGAACTGGCCCTCCGGGCCGCCTTCGATATCACGCCCCTTGGCGCTGACAATTCCGGCGGTGACGGTGGAGTCGAGTCCGAACGGGCTGCCGATCGCCAGTACCCAGTCGCCCACGCGCATCGAATCCGAGTCGCCAAATTGCGCGAAAGGCAACGGCTTGCCGACTTCGATTTTGATGACGGCCAGGTCGGTGTCACGGTCCTTGCCGACGACCTTGGCCTCGTAACCCTTCGGGTTGCCGTCGTCGCCGTGGAGCTGCACGCGGATGCGGTCCACGGGCTTGTCTTCCCCGCCCCGCATGATGACGTGATAGTTCGTCATGATGTAGCCGTTCTTGTCGAGGATGACCCCCGAGCCGAGGCTGGACTGCGGGATCTCGGCACCCTGCCCTTCCGGCCCGAACTGGAAGAAGCGGTCGAAGAAGTCTCCGAAGGGCGAATCCTCCGGCGTGTGGTAACGCCGACGCGAGATCTTTACCGTCGATTCAGTGTTGATGTTGACCACCGCCGGTTCAAGCTCGTCGGCAATCTTGGAGAAGGAATTCGACAGCTCGGCGGGAGAAGGGGCCGGCAAGGGCGTAGCGTCCGGAGCCACGACCGCGACTTTCGCGGCGCGGACTCCATTCGAAACCAGCGTGCCAATAAAGATTCCGATCCCCAGTGTTGCCGCCACAACCACGGCGGGTAAAATACGTCGTCCGTTCATGCTCATTCTCAAGTCACCCCAAAAGGTCTTTGGCCGGCCTGCCGCCAGTCGCACCCGATTTCATTATACACTCGTTAGACGCTCGCACGACACGGCAAGATAGCAGCGCGAGCCAAATGCCCTCGGCGCGCGCCGATTCACGAGTTAACCTCGCGTTCACTTTGCGCGATGTCATTTTCAGCCTGTTTGTGGGCGTGCTTCGCTTCAGCTTTAGCTTTCACGTCCGGCCGAAGGTCGTGGATGGCCTTGCCCAGGCTCTCGCCGTCGGGTCCCGTCATTTTCGCTTTCAACTGGTCAAACGGTATTCCCAGGTTGTTCGCGACGTGAACTGCCGCGATGAACTGCCCGAGGTTCTTGAATCCGGCCGCCGCCTGCTGAATGTCAGTGCCGGCCGGCAACAACGACTGGAGCCTGGAAGCTAGTTTGGTGTTTTGCGTGAGCAACTCTCCTGGTGTCTTTCTTCCGCTCCAGACGTCGCTGTTCCTGCCATGATCCATACCGGACGCTCTCCGGTCTCCGCCCATTCCTGACGTGTCAGGACGACCCGTCGAGCCGTGCCCCGTGCTGGCTCCAGCGCCTATGCCGCCCATACCTGCTCCGCCGCCCGTCCCGCCGCCGTGCCCACCGCGCTGCGCGAAGAGAGGAATGCCCCCCAAGAACAGCAGCACCACGAACGTCGTAACAAAAGTCACTGAGCGTTTCATATGTTGAACCCTCTATGTTCCCGTTGTAGGTGCGGGGACGATTCAGATCCGCTTTCTCCGGGCACATACGCCCGTTGAAAAGCGCAGGAGAATCGTATCTTGGCAAGGCGCTCCGCCCCGGCCTTTCCCGCCCCGTGCAACTCCTTAGTTCGATGAGAAGTCGCCGGTCGACAGTTGCTTGGCGTGTAACTGCTTCGCGCCCAGGAGCTTCCGGAGGCCTGCGGCCGAGGCGTTTTCCCTGCGTCGCTTGACTTAGGTCAGAACTGCAAAGTGCCGCTAACCTTCCACCGGCGACGGTGGTGTGCCGCTCCAGATCTCTGAAACCACCATGCCGACGAAAATCAGCGCCGCCCCCAGGAACACCTTGCCGCCGAATCGCTCGCCTAACACGATTCTGGAAGTGAGGGCCGCAAAAGCCGGCTCGAGTGCAAAGATCAAGGCGGTGTGCGCTGGGGGAGTGAACTGTTGCCCCCAGTTCTGCACCGAGAATGCAAAGGCAGTGGGCAGGATGGCCGTCACCACCAGCGCGGCGCCGAGACCGGCAGTCCAATGGAATCTTAGATCGGGGACCAGAGGAAGGCTGAGGATTGCCAGCAATCCCACGGTCAGAATCTGCACAGGAACCAAATGGCGAAATGAAAAACGCCGCGTATAGCCGCCCACTAGAACAATGTGGACGGCGAAAGAAGTTGCGGCAACGAGGGTCAGGACATCTCCACGATTGACGGCGGCGAGCCCCGAGGGCAGCACCAGAAAATAAATCCCGGCCAGGCCGAACAGTGCGCCTACGATCGCTGCTGCGCGCAGCCGAAAACCGTGCAGCGCTTGGATGACCGGCACGAGGATCACTGAAGATGCGGTGATGAACGCCGACTTGGAGGGCGTGGTGTAAACCAACCCGGTGGTTTGCAGGACATAGCCGGCGAAGAGAAACAGCCCGAGAATGAGGCCCGGTCCGAGCGCCTGGCGAGCGACCGACCCGCGGCTCACCACCAGGAAAAGAAGCACGCCGGCCAGCGTGAAGCGCACGGCGATGAAAGGCAGCGGCGCGGCGTCGCGCAACGCCTCCTTCACGACGACGAACGTCGAGCCCCAGATCATGGCGACGAATACCAGCAGGGCTTCGGCTTTGGCGCGTGTGCTCAAGTCAGAGGGCTCCGGGCAAGCTGGCGGCTCATGGCCGCCAGCGTTAAATATCGTTGCCGATGTCTTACTGGAGAACTTGCTTAGACTGCGAACGACGAGACTCTATTCTTCGGGGAAGCAACGGTCTTGTCAATTCTGAACTGCGACGAATCCAGGCGCGGGCAAGAGGAACTCGACCAAGGCTGCGTGCCGAAAGCTGACGGCTGAGCGCTATCGGCTGTATTGGTTGCAGATTTCCAGTATTTCCGCGTCCGTCAGCAGCCAGTCAGACTGCTTGGCGGGGGTTATGAAGCCGTGAACTTGGCTATGCGAATTCATAAACCGGCGTTTCGATCATGCGGTCTGGAGTCCGCGTCGTCGAAACTGTCTTTTGGAGCCGTTCGACAACTTCCGGAGTCAGAGTGGTTTCACCACACCGATTACAGACGATCGCCGGCACGTGCTCGACCACTACGAACCTGTCTCGGATCGAAAGGCTGTATCGGATCAGTTTATCTTCTCGTTCCCCGGTTCCGCACACTTCACACTTCACGTCCGCCTCCTAACTCTCAATTCACGCCACTCCGCCACATCCGGCTCATAGACTGTGATGATTTTAACCCTTTCCCGCGTGGCGTGGGTACATTGAATGTGGAGAGGCCTGCCTTGCGCTGTGACTCCTAAGATCAAGCAACTCGGCCCGTATTTGTCAGTTGGGTAGTCTTCTATGATCTCCCCAGAAACCACCGCCTCCTCGATTTCCCTCCGCGTGATCCCCTTCAATACGCTCTGATCTACAGCGTGCAGTGAATACTCGTATTTCCCTGAACGAAATTTCGCCTTAATCTCCTCGATCATTTGGAGTCCAAAGAGGTGGATGCAAGCGCTAGAAGCTCAGTCTCGCTGAACAAGCGGTCAGACCGCTTGGCGCACGCGAGGATTTTTTCCACCAACTCATCACTGGCCGTGATGCCACGTCTTTCCAGCCAGAAGATCACGTTCGATTTTCCGCTCATGGGGCCGATTTCGATTCGCTGGTCGATCCCGAACCAGTGCGATGGGACGCCGGAATAGACCTGGTTGGCCAGCTCGGCGTCGTCTTTGCGGAACGCCTTGATGACGGCCGCGGCGTGCACGCCGGTGGCGGTCCGAAACGCATCCGCACCGACCACAGGATAGTTGGGCGGGATCGGGACGCCCACGGCTTCCGAGACCAGCGCGCAATACTCCTTGAGCTTGCGTAAGTCACGGTCGATGGCGCCCAGCAATCTCAGGTTAACCAGCATCTGATCCATGGGGGTGTTGCCGACGCGCTCGCCGATGCCCAGGGCTGTCGCGTGCACCTGGTCGGCTCCGGCCTCAAAGGCCGCGAGCGAATTGGCTACCGCCAGGCCGCGGTCCGAGTGCCCGTGCCAGTCCACGCGGATGTTTTCGCCCGTCGGCTGAACGACTTCTTCGCGAATGAAGCGCAGCAGCGCATGGACGCCCCGGGGCGTAGCGTGCCCAACCGTGTCGCACACCACGATGGCGCGCGCTCCGCACTCGATGGCCGTGGTATAGAGCTTCTTGATGACTTGCGGGCGGGCGCGCGTGGTGTCTTCGGTGACATACATGACGGGCAGGCCGAGGCCGCGCGCGTACTTCACAGCATGTTCCGTGGTGCGCAGCAGGAAGTCGAGCGTCCAATCCTCGGCATACTGGCGAATGGGGCTTGAGCCGATGAATGTTGCAGCCTCGATCTCGACGCCGGTGGCTTGAACCACTTCAGCAATCGGCCGGATGTCGGATTCCGTGGTCCGTGCGGCACAGTTGGGCCGGATGCGCAACTTGGCCGCGGCAATTTCCTGCGCCAGGCGAAGCACGTCCGCTTTGGCTCGCTCGCCGGCTCCCGGCAGGCCCAGGTCAGCCGAGTCGATGGCCAGTTCTTCCATCAGGTGGAGAATCAGGATTTTCTTTTCGATGGGAGGATCAAGGACGGAAGGTGATTGCAAGCCGTCACGCAGCGTCTCGTCGTCGAGCATCGGCCGGCCGCGGGTCTGCAGTTGCGGCCCTTCCTGGCTATTCCAATCGTAGATAAGATCGCTGGTGAGGCCCATGCGGCAAGGCTTGCACGCGTTAGTCGCGGCCGAGGCTGCCGGTCCCGCCTACCGGCCCCGGAGGACCGTGTCGCCCAGGATGTTGACCGAGCGCTTCTCGTACTTGAGGCCGGCGCTCGAATCATCGCCAGGAGCGGGACGATAAACCGTATGGCAGCGCTCGCAGCGGTAGATGTCGGCGCTCTTCCCGATTGCCCGGGTGGCTTCCTCAGAAGGTGCGGTCCAGCGCTTGAGATGGCCGACGCAGAACTTCCCTTTCTCATCCTTCTCGTCGCAGGCCCGCTGGCCGGGTTTCTTCTCTTTGATTTTCAGTGCATCTGTGCTCAACGTGATTCCTCGCTGGCTGTCAGTTGTCAGTGGTTAGCTCTCAGCGGTCAGCCCTCAGCCACAAGCATAGCAATTCGGGCAGTCAGGTCTTGCACGGACCTTCGGACGGCCGCCCATTCATTCTACTCAAACCATTGCGAGAAGTCCAAAATGCAGACAACCAACGACGAACAACCCACAACGGACAACCGACGACGAGCAACGGACTAGTATCTAATACTCAACCTTCACCAAACACAACCCCTGCGCGGGCGCGGTGGGCCCTGCCAGCGTCCGGTCGCGCGCCGCGAGGATGCGAGTAACATCGGCTGGCACGAGTTTGCCCCGCCCGACTTCCATCAGTGTCCCGACGATGTTTCGGACCATATGATGGAGGAATCCGGTCCCGCGGACTTCGTAAAGCAGCATGGACGTCGTTGGCCGCCGGATCAACCGAGAGGAGAAGATTTTCCGCACCATCCCTCTGCTTTGCCATCCGCCCGCTGTTGGCTTGTCTTTTTCTGCCTGTCCCCCTTCCGGCATTCTGACGTCTGTCCGTCGGCTGACGGACTGAATCCTGACTTCTTTCTCCTCAACCGTCTCCTCCTCGCTGGAAGCTGCGGCGAACGAGGTGAAGTCGTGCTCGCCTTCGACCAGCCGAGCACCGTCGGCCATGGCAGCGTAGTTCAGCGGGAGCGGATGATGGCAAACAAACCGCCACAGGAAAGGAGAACAGATCGGGGCCTGCAAAATGCGGTAGCGGTATGTCTTGGATCGGACGTCGTAGCGGGCGTGGAAGCTCGCCAGGACTTCGCGTGCCGCCTTGATTCGCACAGTGGGAGGCACGAGATTGTTGAGTGCCTTGACGAGGTTTTCGCAGGGGATGGGGCAGGCGGTCTTGAAGTTTGCCACCTGGCTCAGGGCGTGGACGCCGGCATCGGTCCGGCCGGAGCCCCAGAGATGTGCCGGCGCGCCCGTAACCCTCTCGATGGCGGTTTCGACGCAGGCTTGGATGGTGGGGAGGCCCGGCTGCCGCTGCCAGCCGTGGAAGTCGGTCCCATCGTAAGCAACTGTCAGGCAGATGTTTCGCAATTCCCGGCCACCGCAAAAAGACAACCACCCGGAGTTAATACGCCAGCCCGTCGATTGTCAAGGCACAGGTTGGGGCGGCCAACTAAGTGTCCGCTTCCGGCCACTCGAATCCCATTATCGAACACTCAGGGCAAAAAGACCATGAGACCCGTTAATGCTATCCTAGCAGTTTCAAGCACTTAGCGAGCATGGGAAGTGGCAGTTCAACTGCACATTCAGGCATGGGTTTTTCCTTCTGGCGAGGCGACGGGTTGTGCGCTGAACCAATCGGGATTAATGGCCCGTGGGCGGCTGATCGCTGAGCCCTAGCAGCCTCGAAGAAAGTGAGGTCTCCCGTGGGAACACTGATCCAGGACATTCGCTTTGGCCTGCGTGTGCTGGCCAAGAACCCCGGCTTCACCGTCGTGGCCGTGCTCACGCTGGCTTTAGGCATCGGCGCCAACACGGCCATTTTCAGCGTGGTCAGGGCCGTACTCCTCCGGCCGCTCCCCTACAAGGATCCAGACCGTGTCGTGCTCCTTACAGAGAACAACCCAAAGTGGGGCGTAACCTTTTTTGCGGTTTCCCCCGCCGATTTTATCGACTGGCAAAAGCAGAATACGGTTTTCCAGGCCATGGCCGCCTACACAAGTAGGGGTGACCTGACGCTGAGCGGCGAGGGGGAGGCCGCGCAGCTTCGTGGGATGAGGGTTTCCGCGAACTTTTTCTCCCTCCTTGGGGTAGAGCCGATGCTCGGGCGAGGTTTTCT
>Ga0315284_10013408_pt1 | contig 11669 bp, 7 predicted proteins | sample YL17G09_16_MG_FD_203696 | JGI IMG/M metagenome (GOLD analysis project Ga0315284, IMG submission 203696) | Sediment microbial communities from Yellowstone Lake, YNP, Wyoming, USA - YL17G09_16 | ecosystem: Environmental > Aquatic > Freshwater > Lake > Sediment | place: USA: Wyoming | collected... | reverse complement strand
CTACTGTAGCTCCACCTATCGCCGTCGAAGAGCCGATGACGGAAGAACAACTCTTGGCTTTGGGCCGCGAGCGTGGCTACGTCACGCTGGAAGAGATCATGATCGTTTTCCCAGAAGCGGAAAACGACGTGGACCGCCTCGACGAAGTCTTTACGATGCTGATGGAGAACACCATCGAGGTGGGCGAGCGGCCCGAAGAAGAGCCGGCCGAGGCCGAGGAAGAAGAAGCCGCCGACGAGCTGGACGAGGGGACGCTGGCCGCCATTGAGACCGACGACACGGTCGGGCTGTATCTCAAGGAAATCGGTCGCATCCCCTTGCTGACGGCGCCGGAAGAAGTGGACCTGGCCAAGCGCATCGAGCGCGGCAAGTTTGCGGCCAAGCGACTCGCCGCCGACGGGGCGGATCCCAAGCAGCGCGCCAAGATCGAGGCGCTTATCGTCGATGGGCAGGCCGCGCGCGAGCACCTCATCACGGCCAACTCGCGGCTGGTCATCTCGGTCGCCAAGAAATACATCGGGCGCGGCGTGCCGTTCCTCGACTTGATCCAGGAAGGCAACATTGGCCTGATTCGCGCCGCGCGCAAATTCGACTATCATCGCGGCCACAAGTTCAGCACGTACGCCACGTGGTGGATTCGCCAGGCCGTGACGCGCGCCATCGCCGACCAGGGCCGCACGATTCGCGTCCCCGTCCACATGGGCGATCAGATCAACCGGCTCATCCGCGTCTCGCATCAACTCACGCAAGAGCTGGGCCACGACCCGTCGAGCGAAGAGTTGGCCGAGGCGCTCGAGGTGCCGGTGAAAAAGGCTGAGCAGATGATCCAGGTGGCGCGTCGCCCGCTCAGCCTAGAGACGCCGACGGACGAAGACGAAGACAGCGTGCTGGGCGACTTTATTGAAGACGCCGAGGCGCTCGCTCCTGCCGAAGCCGTGACGCAAAACATGCTCAAAGAGCAAATCCAGGAAATCTTGCTCTCGCTCCCGCCGCGCGAAGTCCGCATCTTGCAATTGCGCTACGGCCTGGTGGACGGCGAATCGTACACGCTGGAAGAAGTCGGCAAAAAGCTGGGCGTCACGCGCGAGCGCGTCCGGCAGATCGAAGCGCAGGCGCTCTCCCGGCTACGGCATCCAACACACAGCCGCCGCCTCAAAGACTATTTGCGCTGAGAGCAGACCTGACAGGTCTATGAGACCTGTCAGGTCTAGTTTTTTACTTGCCTTTTTCCGCGAAACATTGCATAATGTCAGCGAATGCTTTTACCCCTGTTAATCGGAAAAGGAGGCAGGGATGGAACAGGTAGCCCTGCAAGAGTATTGTCGGCACATTGAAGGGCTGATCGAGCGCAGCGCGTACGACGAGGCCGTCGCCCACTGCAAGCACATCTTGCAGCAGCACCCCAAGTACATCGAAGCCTATCGGCTCTTGGGCAAGGTTGCGCTGGATCGCGAGGACGACAAGCAAGCCACCGAGTTGTTCGCGCGCGTGCTCAGCGCCGACCCGGCGGATTTTGTTTCGCGCGCCGGGCTGTCCATCGTCTACGACCGGCAGGGCGCGGTCAAAGACGCCGCGTGGCAAATGGAGCGCGCTTACGAGTTGGCGCCCGGCAATCCGGTCGTCCAGGAAGAGCTGTGCAAGCTCTATGCGCGGCGCGATGGCGCCGAACCGTCCAAAGTCCCGCTCACACGCGGGGCATTGGCGCGGCTGTACTTTAACGGCGAACTTTACGGCGAGGCTATCGGCGAGTTGCGCGCCATATTGGCGCAAGAGCCGGACCGCGTTGACCTGCAAGCCCTCCTGGCAGAAGCGCTCTGGCGCGACGACCAGCGCATGGAGGCCGCCGACACGGCGCTCAAAGTGCTCGACCGATTGCCCTACTGCCTGGACGCCAACCTCATCCTCGGCGAAATCTGGATGAACAGCGGACGCGAAGAAGACGCCGATGTGCACCTCAAGCGCGCCCAGGCGCTCGACCCACTGGCGATGCGAGCGAACATGCTGTTCGGTAAATCTTCGCCGGTTCCCGCCAAGCCAATCGAGGTCGCAAAACTAGAGTATGCTCCACCGATTCCGGCCCCGACAGCCGAAGATCAAATCCCCGACTGGCTGACCGGCGTGGGCGCGCAAGCAGAGCCCGGCGTGGCAGCGAGCGAAGAGGTGCCGGCCTGGCTGCAAGGCATTGGCTTGCCTTCGCCTCAACCTGAACCGCCACCCGCCGAAGAGGCTCCGACCGGCTTGACGGCGACGCCGTCGCTGGCCGCCACTCCCATTGACGAAGAGATTCCCGACTGGCTGGCCGGCATCGGCGCGGCAGCGCCTCCACCCGAAGCGCTGATCCCGGAAGCGCCCGCCCAAGAAGCCACGCCCGACTGGCTCAGCCGACTGCGCGGCGTGGCTGCGTCGCCCACCGAACAGCCAGCCGAAGAAGCAGCTCCGGATTGGTTGACCCAACTGCGCGCCGAAGCCGGCCCAATTCCCGGCGCAGAGGTCGAGGCCGTGCCAGAGGCCGAGACTCCCGAATGGCTGCAAGCGCTTCAGCCTCAAGCCCCAGAGCCGCCCGCGCCTTCTGAAGAGACAGATGAGAGCGTGCCGGACTGGCTGGCTCAATTGCAGGCAGGAGCAACTCCCATCGAGGCCCCGCTCGAAGATGCCGCCACAGGTGCGCCGGATTGGCTGCCCCAGATGCAGGCGGGCGTCATTCCCGAAGCTCCGCCGGAAACGCCCCCGGCCGCGCCCGAGCCCAGCGAGATTCCCGATTGGCTGCAGGCGCTCCGGCCCGAGGGCGCGGAGCAACCTGCGCAAGTCACTGGCATGCCAGATTGGCTATCGGGATTGGAAACCGAGGTCGCTCCGACTCCGGGCATGGAGGCAAAAGCCGCGCCGGAAGAACCGCTGGCCGCTCCAGAGCCGGGCGAGATTCCTGATTGGCTCAAGGCGCTTGAGCCGGCTGCACCGGTCAAAGCGGCTCCGCCACCTCCACCACCCGCGTCTGTGGAGGAAACTCCGGCGTGGATGACGGGCGAAGGCGCCATGCCCAGCCCCGAAGAAGCGATGGCCTACTTTCAAAAGCTCACTGTCGGGAAAGAAGCCGAGTTGCAAGCCCAGGCTCAAGCCGAGGGCGAAGCGCGCATGGCTGACATCATGGGACGCAAGCCCACCCCCAAGCCCGAGCCTGCGCCACCTCCGCCGCCTCCGGTCGAGGAAACTCTGGCGTGGATGACGGGCGAAGGCGCAATGCCCAGCCCCGAAGAGGCGATGGCCTACTTTCAAAAGCTCACTGCTGGAAAGGAAGTCGAGCTGCAGGCCCAGGCCCAAGCCGAGGGCGAAGCGCGCATGGCCGACATCATGGGACGTAAACCCGCGCCCAAGCCCGAGCCTGCGCCACCTCCACCGCCTGCGCCGGTAGCACCTCCGCCGCCTCCGGTCGAGGAGACTCTAGCGTGGATGACGGGCGAAGGCGCAATGCCCAGCCCCGAAGAGGCGATGGCCTACTTTCAAAAGCTCACTGCCGGGAAAGAAACCGAGTTGCAGGCCCAGGCCCAAGCCGAGGGCGAAGCGCGCATGGCTGACATCATGGGACGCAAGCCCACCCCCAAGCCCGCCCAAGTTGAGCCTGTGGCTCCTCCGCCGATCACGCCCGCGCCGACGGAAGAATTGGGCATAGAAGCGCCCGTCGAGGCCGAGATACCCGAGTGGCTGGCTGGGCCAGTGCCGTTTGCTCCGACCGCGCCGACGCAAGAATCGGGCCTGGAAGCGCCGGTCGAAGCCGAGATACCCGAATGGCTGGCGGCAGTCGCGCCCGCGCCCGTAGAGGCCGAAGAACCCTTCTGGCTGACCGCGCTCAAGCAAGCTGAGGTTGCCATAGCGGCTCCGCCGCCGGAGGTGATACCCACTAAAGCTGCTGCGCCCGTCGCGCCGCAGGCCGCCGGCCCCGAGTGGTGGTATCAGACGCTCGAAGATGAAGAAGGCCCGGTCCCAATGCTACCCATCGAAGAGCCGCCCGCAGCAGAGGCTGCCCCGGCCTTTGCGCCGCCGCCACCTCCGCCGCAAGTCCAAGTCGCGCCGGTCGTCGCGCCACCGCCGATTCCCAAAGCAGTCGAGGTCGCTGCGCCGCCTGCGCCCAAGCCAGAGGCTCCTGCGCCCAAGAAATTGGTGCGCGCCAAACCGCGCCCGGCAGGGGCGCAGCCGACCGTGGACATGGACGCGCTCCTGGCGCGTCTGCGCGCCAACCCAACCGATCACGAGGCGTTGCTCGGCATGGCGCGGGGCTGGGTGCAACTGGGCGACCTGAACGCCGCGCGCGGCGCTTACGACGAGTTGATCCGCGTGGGCGCATTGGTGGACGAAGTGATCGCCGACCTGGAAAAGCTCACAGAGGATCACCCGGACGACGTGGAATTCATTCGTCTGATGGGCGACGCGCACATGAAAGCTGGCAATCTGAAAAAGGCGCTCAAGCTCTATCGCCAGGCGCTCAAGAAACTCTAGCGTCTACCTCACAAATCATAGGGCGGCACGCTTCTCACAGGGCCGCCCTTCATTTTGCATTGAGGAGGAAAAATCGTGGAACGCACGCTCGTCATCGTCAAGCCCGACGGAGTCCAACGCGGTCTCATCGGCGAGGTCATCTCGCGGCTAGAGCGGCGCGGGCTAAAGCTCGTGGGCATGAAATTCATGCAAATCACGCAAGAGCTTGCCAGTCGCCATTATGCCGTGCACAAAGGCAAACCGTTTTACGAGCCGCTTGTGGCCTATATCACATCGGCCCCGGTCGTGGTGATGGTGTGGGAAGGCAGAAAAGCGATCGAGGTGGTTCGCAAGACGATGGGCGCGACCAACCCGGCCAACGCCGAGCCGGGCACGCTCCGCGCCGATTTCGCCGTCGAGATTGGCCGCAACCTGGTGCACGGGTCCGACGGGCCAGAGACAGCGGCCTACGAGGTGGGCCTGTTCTTCCGAGAAGACGAGTTGGTGTCGTGGACCCGCGACACCGAGCGGTGGATCACCGAGTAGACCCGTGACCGGCGCTTTTAGCGCCGGTCACTTATTGCACGCGCAGCAAGATGGGCGATTCTTTCCACAGCCCTTCGAGGTTATAGTAGCGCCGCTGTGACGGTGAAAAGATGTGGACGACCAGGTTGTCAAAATCCACCAGTATCCAGCCGGTGTTCGGCTTGCCCTCGACATGCCGGGGCGACAAATTAAAGTGTTTTCGCGCCGTTTCGAGGATGGCGCCCAGAATCGCTTTGAGCTGTCGCTCGCTTGCGCCGGAACAGATGATGAAATAGTCCGCAAACGTGGACTGGGCGTGAATGTCCATCAAGACAATTTTTTCTCCCTTTTTGTCCTCGATGGCATCCACCAGACGACGGGCCAGGTCAATTGTGTTTTCCAATCGCGTGCGCGCTCCTTTGGATTTTGCAGAATTGTACCACGTCTGCGGCGATAGTCAAAATTCTAACACGCCTCTCGCGTTCTAGTCGCCTCTTTGTTGTTCCCCTTGCCCTCCCCCGCTTGCGCGGAGAAGGGAACGCAGTATGATTGGCCGCAAACTTGGGGACATGACGTGACCCGATTCATACTGGCCTCCGGCTCACCGCGCCGACGCGAGCTGTTTACATTGCTCGGTCTGCCATTCGACATCGCCTCCGCCGACGTGGACGAATCTCTGCGCGATGGTGAGACTCCTGTTCAGATGGTCGCGCGCCTGGCGCAAGCCAAAGCGTCTACAGTCGCCTGTTCAATTCAATCGCGCGATACGACCATCATCATCGCCGCCGATACCATTGTCGCGCTCGATGGCATTCCATTCGGCAAACCGGCTGATGACACAGATGCGTGGCGCATGTTGCGCGCGTTGCGCGGACGCGCACATCAAGTCCACACGGCCATGACCGTGCTGGACACTCGCACTGGCCGGCTGCTCTCCGACTTGGCGACGACTGATGTGCCCGTGCGCGATTACAGCGACGACGAGATCGTCGCGTACATCGCCAGCGGCGACCCGCTCGACAAAGCCGGCGCTTATGCGATTCAGCACGCGGGCTTTCATCCTGTGGCGCACATGCGCGGATGCTTTGCCAACGTGATGGGTTTGCCGCTGTGCCACCTCACGCGGACGCTGCGCGCCCTCGGCCTCGATCCGCCGGCCGATGTGCCCGCCACGTGCCAGGCGCACATCCGTTATCAGTGTCCCGTGTTTAGCGACATTCTTCGCCCTTCGTCAATTGTGCTATAATCGCAACCATGACCCAACGACTGATTCTCGTTCTCACGATGGTCACACTCGTCGCTTGCTCCGGGCCGCCCCCTACCCCATCGCCAACGCCGACGGTCGCCGTCACTCCCACACCCGTGCCGCCCATGCCGGAAGACACAGCCAAGATTTTTCTTTCGGCCTGGCAGCAAGCCGACTATGCCGCGATGTACCGGCAGCTTGCGCCCAACGCACGGCTGCAAGTCAGCGATGCAGATTTTGCGAACCTTTATCGCAAGACGCAGACCGACGCCGTCGTCCTCAACGTCCGCGCGCAGACGCGCGCCACCACCAAATTGGGCGGCAAGACACAAATCACTTTTCACCAGGAATGGGATACCGGCGTGTTCGGCACGCTGCAGGCAGAAAACGTCATGACGCTCACGCTGACCGAAAACCGCTGGGGCGTCGAGTGGGACGCCGGGCTAATCTGGCCGGGCCTGAGCGGCGGCAACCAGATGCGCATGACGTGGGCCATCCCCGAACGCGCCAACATTTACGACCGCGATGGATTGGGATTGGCCTACCGGGCAACGAATGCCACGCTCGGCGTCATCCCCGGGCAGATCGCCGACGAGGCTGCTTTGCTCTCCGCGCTCAGCCAAGCCACCGGACTGGCGCCGGGCGTCATCAAAGCGCGCTATGCCCAAGCTGCGCCCACCTGGTACGTGCCCATCGCCGAAGTCTCGGGCGAGACCTACATTCAAAATCGGCAGATTCTCGATGCACAGCCCGGCTTTCAGGCCCGGTCGAAATTTGTGCGGACGTATCGGCCCGACGGCGTGGCCGCGCACACCATCGGCTACCATGGGCTGATTCCGCAAGCCGGGCTGGAGACGTACCGCAAGCTCGGCTATCGCGGCGACGAATGGGTGGGGCTGGTCGGACTGGAAAAGTGGGGCGAGAAATATCTGGCGGGCACTCACGGCGGCCAACTCGACATCGTCAACGCGCCGGGCCAGGTGGTGACCACACTCGCGGCCAAGCGTCCCGTCCTCAGTCGCCCGCTATTCACCTCCATCAAGCGGCCCTTCCAGGAGCAGGTCGAAAAAATCCTCAATAACGCCGACGTGGTCTATGGCCCGCACAAGAGCGCCGTCGTCGTGATGAACCCAAATAACGGCCAGATTCTTGCCATCTCTAGCCATCCTGGATTTGATCCCAACGAAATTGTGAATCCCTCATCGATGGCGCAGACACAGCCGCTCACGCCGACAGAAAAATCCTACGTCCATCGCGCCGTCATGGGGCTATATCATCCTGGCTCTACCTTCAAGCCCATCGTGATGGCGGCAGCGCTAGAGGCCGGGTTGTTCACGCCGGATTCGATGTTCGACGACCCCGGCTATTGGGACGGGCTGGGTGAGGCGTATCGCAAGACGTGCTGGAAGAAAGACGGGCACGGTCACATCAGCCTGGTCAATGCGCTTTCGGCTTCGTGCAACGTGACGTTCTACCAGGTCGGCTTTGCAGAGAACAAGCAGGACGTAAACCTGCTGCCGAACATGGCGCGAGCATTCGGCCTGGGCCGTCCGACGGGCATTGTCGGATTGGACGAGCAAGCCGGGCTGGTGCCGGACGCGGCGTACAAAAAAGCCAAAGGCGAAATCTGGTACGATGGCGACGCAGTCAACCTCTCCATCGGCCAGGGCGATTTGCAGGTGACGCCGCTCCAGATGGCAGTAGCCTATAGCGCCATCGCCAACGGCGGCACGCTCTACAAGCCGCAGCTCGTCCTCCGCATCGGCTCGCAGGATCAAGGGCCAGAAGAAGCCATCACGCCGCAAGAAATCGGCAAGCTGCCAGTCAAGCCGGAACACCTGGCCGCGATCCGGCAAGGCTTGCGTGGCGTGGTCGCCAGCGCCGTTGGCACCGTGCGCAATTATTACTACGGGATGCCGGTCAAGGTGGCGGGCAAGACCGGCACGGCGGAAACCGGCACCGCCAAGCCCGACGCGTGGTTCGCCGCGTATGCGCCTTCGGATGCGCCCGAGATTGTCGTGGTCGTGATGGTTGAAAACATCGGGCAAGGCAGCGCCGTCGCTTCGCCGATTGCGCGCAACGTCATCGAGGCGTACTTTGGATATGGACTGACGCCTTTGCCGCCACTCCCGCCAGAGACAGAGCCGGTGGATCGGTGAGCGTGGAAAGTTGCGCGCATCTCTGGAATCGGACATTGGATTTCGCGGCTCGTGCCTGCTATCTGAAGCCAGCCGAGTATCAACGTATTCTGACTGAACTAGAAGCCGCATTGGAGGCAACGCCACCTGACAAGTTTAGGAAACCTGTCGGGTCTGAGTTGGAGGTGACACGATGAAAGATTGGCGCGCTTCTCTCAACGGCGACCCGCTCCCGTGGCTGCTTGAGCCGGACAATCCCGCGGTGCGATATTTTGCGCTGACGGATTTGCTCGACCGTTCGCTGGACGATCCGCAAGTCGTGGCGGCCAAAGCCAAAATCAACGCCAGTCGCCCGGTCAAGGCCATCCTCGACGCGATGTATCCCGCCGGTTATTGGGTCAAGCCTGGCGCGGGCTACAGCCCCAAATATCGCTCGACCGTCTGGTCGGTCATATTCCTCGATCAGCTTGGCGCAGATGGGAGCGACTCGCGCATCCACGCCGCATGCGAGTATGTGCTTTCTCACACGCAAGCGCCAAACGGCGGTTTTGGGTCGTCCGGCCGCGTGGACGCGCCGCATCCGCCGAACAGCGCCGTCATCCATTGCTTGAACGGCAACCTGCTGCGAGCGATGCTGGGCCTTGGCTTGGGCGATGACGAGCGCGTTGCTCGCGCCATCGAGTGGCAGGCCCGCTCGATCACGGGCGACAAGTTTAACGACTATTACAAATCCGGCACGACCGGCCCTGGCTTTGCGTGTGTTGCCAACTATGGTCAGCCGTGCGCGTGGGGCGCGATCAAGGCGCTGCGAGCATTAGCGCGTATCCCTAAAGACAAGCGCACGCCACAAGTCAGAAAAGCCATCAAGGCCGGCGTTGAATTTCTCCTCAGCCGCGACCCGGCCCAGGCCGACTATCCGACCGGCGACGGGCGCATTAGCTCGAGCTGGTTCAAGCTCGGCTTTCCTTCCGGCTACGTGGCCGACGTGCTGCAAAACCTTGAGGTACTGGCCGAGTTGGGGCATGGACACGGCAAACAGCTCAAGCCCGCCATCGAATGGCTGCTCTCCAAGCAAGACCCAGACGGGCGCTGGAAGAATCAGTATTCCTATTCCGGCAAACTGTGGACCGACATTGAGCCGCCCCCTTCGGGGATCTTGCGACAGGGCAGCATAAGCAAATGGGTGACACTCCGCGCCGGCCGGGTGCTCAGGGCGGTGGCGTAGAAATTTAGAAAGCTTGCGTCCTTTGCGTCTTGGTAAAGAATGAAGATTTGCATTGACGTTTCCGCGGCTGTTCATCGCCGCGCCGGATTGGGCCGGTACGCGCTAGAATTGACGCGCGCGCTCGTGGCGCAGGGCGAGCACGAGTACACCGCGTTCTACCATCAGCGCGGCCAGGCTCATTTAGAGCCGCCGATTGACCGGATGCCGCAACTGGGCACGCGCTTCTCCGTCAAGCCGTGGCGACTGCTGACGATGCTGACCTATTTCTCCGGCGCGCCGCTGATGGAGCGCAAGTTTCGCGGGTTCGACCTGTTTCACGCGACCGAGCACCTGCTGCCCAAGTTGCGCGGCGTCCGCTCCGTGTTCACGCTGCACGACCTGATCTTTCACTTTGACCCAGGCTCGCACCTGCCGCTCAACCGCATTTACCTCAACCTGATGATGCCGCGCTTTTTGCGCGCCGCCGATGTCATCATCGCCGTGTCCGAATGCGCCAAGCGTGACGCCGTGCGCATCTATGGGACGCCCGCCGACAAAATCCACGTCATCACGGAAGGCGTGGACGCGCGCTTCAGGCCGGTGAATCACCTCGGGCGACTGGCGCACGTCCGCAGCACGTACAACTTGCCGGAGCGGTTCGTTCTGTTCGTCGGTACGATAGAGCCGCGCAAAAACATTCCGATTCTCTTTGAAGCAATGGCCTCTCATCGCGAGCGCGGCCTGGAGACGTGGCGCGTCGTCATCGTCGGCAAGCCGGGCTGGCTCTATGAGCCGATCTACCGCCGCGTCACCGAACTGGGCCTTCAAGACCAAGTTCACTTTACCGGCTATGTGGGCGATCACGACCTGCCGGCGATCTATGGCGCAGCCACGCTCCTGGCCATGCCTTCGCGCTACGAAGGTTTTGGGCTGCCGGTATTGGAAGCGATGGCGTGCGGCACACCCGTCGTCAGCTCGAACGCGTCGTCGCTGCCCGAAGTAGCAGGAGACGCGGCATTGCTCGTGCCACCCGACGACGCGCGTGCCTGGAATGAAGCCATCACGCGCGTTTTGAACGACGACGCGCTGCGCGCATCGCTGCGCGAGCGTGGATTGGCGCACGCCGCGCGGTTTACCTGGGAGCAGGCCGCCCGGCACACGGCGGACCTCTATCGCCGCGTCGTGGGCCAGGCATCAAGCAAGATGACCTAACCTCCTAAACTTGCAAGCCCGCCCTCTTCAAGCTCGCCAAGCCACGCGGGCTTTTTCGTTTACGCCCAAGCTACCCTCGTTTACAAAAACTTTACATCGCTCTAACAGCCAGGTAGCACGCTTCAAGTATTGTCGTTGCAGTAGGATCGCCGATTCACGGAAAGGAGGTATCAAACAGCAACGATATGACTTTTCGCCGCGCGCCCATCGGGGCGACCTAACGCAAGCAGGGAGAAAGGAACATGAACATTTCCATGAAAAAGTATAGCCTGGTTGGCCTAACATTGGCCGGCGCTATTCTGGCGACAGTCCTGGTCGTGAGCCTGGCCTCGGCCCACGTCACCGCCGCGTCCATCACCGGACTGGTCAATCTGCCCGGCGGCGGACTGCCGGTGCCGGATGGCACGCTCGTATGGCTGCTCAAGCCTGACCGCTCAACGTATGGCAGGGCGCAAGTCGTGACGAGCACTGGCACATTCGACTTGGCCAATGTGCCGCCCGGCAACTATATCATCCGCGCGCGTCCACCCGAGCCTTCGGGCTACACACCTTCGCTGATGCAGCCGGTGATCGTGTTAAACTCGCCAGTTGATGTCGGTACACTTTACCTGACGAACCCCAGCATCACCGGCACAGTCTATCTGCCGGATGGCGTCACGCCGGCTATGGCGAAGGTGCACGTGTACGCCGGGCCGGTGGAAGTCGAAATCCGCGAGACGTTACCCGATGGCACTTTTGCCATCGGCGGATTGTGGCCGGGCACGTACCGCCTGGCCGCCGAGCCGCTGCCCAACGAGTGGCTGTGGTGGTCGCGCTCCATCACCGATGTTATCGTCAGTGATGAGACGCACTCTGTATCGCTGACACTGCGGAC
>Ga0315284_10013407_pt1 | contig 11669 bp, 8 predicted proteins | sample YL17G09_16_MG_FD_203696 | JGI IMG/M metagenome (GOLD analysis project Ga0315284, IMG submission 203696) | Sediment microbial communities from Yellowstone Lake, YNP, Wyoming, USA - YL17G09_16 | ecosystem: Environmental > Aquatic > Freshwater > Lake > Sediment | place: USA: Wyoming | collected... | reverse complement strand
ACCCTTGAAGTTCGAAAGGTTTCCGCTAGTTTTTGTTTCCAACACGCGACGATCTTCGCTAATCTAGTGGACCCTGAATTCGGTCTACTAAACGCAAATGATGCGCCGGTATCCGAGCCCGATAGGACAGACAGCCCCGAAGTCAGATAACCGGGTAAATCATCCCGACAATCTCCTAGGTTAACCGTTATTTCTCGTGTTCTAGGAAACTAGAAAATTTCAAGATAGTCAGTCAGACGCCCATTCTAAACACTTAGGATTACAGACTACCGCGTGTTCTTGGTAGTTGAATCCTAATTTATTAGCTTTCTCTGGTGACGGTAGGATTAAATCACATCCCAAACCTTGGCAGGCGCCCTCATTTACGGAATATTCTTCAGTATTGTACCAGGTTACTAGATCGCCCCAATCTATCGCCACGCGACCGCCAAGAAATCGGAATTTCGTGACTTCTCCGAATTGCTGTGCTTCCGCTTCCGTTAGTGCTACCACTAAAACCGAAGCACCGACTCCTTTTCCCCCTCGATAAACAAATTCTGGAACTTTGAATTTGTGGCCCGGCCAGCGACCTAACGGATCTTCGATGATATCCCCCGGTTTGGCCGAAACACATCGAGGGCGGTATCCTAAAGACATCGCTGCTTCTTCCCAAGAAGACCCTTCTAGGTACAGATCCCCTAATTGCTTCATCACTTGATTGAGATCCGATTTTTGTCGTTTCGAAATTGCTTGAGCAAACGGCATGGCGTCAGCCGCGTCTTTGAAAGTCAGAGTTCTAGCCGCCGGATTTTCTCGACGCCAATTTATTCGATCCTGATGTCCACGACGGGTTAGCTCCCGACGTAACCGTTGTAGGGCTCGAACGTCTCCTAAAGATGCTTGTCGTTTGAGAAGCCGAATATAGGCATCCCCATCTGGATTAGGGCGATTATCGAACCCCGGTCTCTTCCAGGTGGCGCTTGTGATAGCCGTTGAACCAATAATGTCCTTCGGGGAGACGCTACCGATCTTCTTTAGCCAGCGACCATGGGAAGCGGCTTGCGAGAGGGGGTCGTTGTCGTCAACCTCCCACCCAGCAGAACTTTTGAATTTAACGACCGAAATACCCCCGCTCGTGTAGTCCTTGAAGAACTCCCAGCCCATTTTGGCAGCCCAGCGGTGTGCGTCCAGTTCGTTCTCGAAGGCGTAGATTTCGCCGGACCCGTATCGGCTACTGTCACCAGCCTTGATCCAGTTGCTTGTCTGCATGGGAAGGATACCCTTGGCCCTGATAGTGGGCACGTTCTCTGTGAAAGTGACGTGATAGAGAGCTTTCGCGCGTGGATTAGGGTTTCGTTTATAAGAAATATCTTGCCAAGTTACCGCGGATCCATCAGAACCCGACCAAAAAGCACTTATTGTTTTAGCAATCGCTTCTCGATAGGCTTGAGAAGGGGCCTTGCGTTCGGTAGCAGTACCGAGATAAACTAAGGCGGTTAATTCTTGCCCCTGTTGAGTAGTGACTTTAAGTTTCCTTTTGACGGTAGCCCCGCTATCATCAGCTCTCCACCCTTCGAATCGATCTAGCTGCTTGATATCTGCAGCAGTTAAATAGGCTACCAGCCCATAAACAGTCTTTCCGAAAGCTTTTTCTAGAGAACAAACTCCTCCGTTCCACTTTTGAGAATGACCCACGAAGCTTCTCCGGTAATCCTCTAGGTAGGCTCCGGCCATTTCTGGGCGATGCCCAAGTCGCTGGGTTAGCTGCTCGGGGTTATTAGACCCATAACAAAAAACTGGAATGGTTTTGCTCATAGCTCTTCGTCGGGCGAAAGGTCGTGGTCGGGTTGGTGACGGCGACGGCGAATCAGTGCGTCATATCGGTATTGATATTGATAACGATTAAGTTCGTCTATAGCTAACTTGGCGGAGGTTGCACCCTCAACATGGAACCCACAAAGCCTTGCTATCTGTACAAATAAATCCGCTTGATGAGTTCCTTCCGCGAAATGATCCATCCACACAGAATCTTCGATGTAGCAAACAAATTCGCCCCGTTGATGCTTCCAAAGAAGACGGTCCAAGGGCTCAATCTCCTGGTCCGGGTCCGAGAGATCGTCGTCCCCTTCTTGTTCGAAAAGAGTTTCGCTCAGGATACGAATCTCTTCGATTAGTCTTGATTCTTTAAGGGAGAAAGAGTCAGATCGCATATTAGTGGGCTCCATTGTTAGTTTAGCATATTGCGTGGGTTTACGGCGCTCGAACTTTGATCTTAGATCAACGACCAAAGTTGCTGGTCAATTAATATTGGCCCAAACATTTTGAACACAACGCAATTTTCTAATTTCTTCTAAAGCGCTGTTCAAATCCTCCACACTATAGTAGCCACTGCCTATAATGCTTTCTCGGCGTATTTCCCCATGAGTATCTCTTACGGGGTTTTTCATCCTTACCCAAACAAAGTGAGCTAGAAGTTCTTCGGAGGAGCGGGCCACTTCCTGCACGCCGCCTTCAAGGAAAATTTCATAATTCCTTTGGAAGACTTCTTCTTGAAAGAAAGAGGAAGGCGTGTGATCTTGCAGAATTTTAATTGCCTTTTCATAATCTCGCTGACAATGAGGATCTACCTGCATTTGTTGGTGTGCTTGAAAACGCTCCCTGACTAATCGAGCTGCCTTTTTGTTTATTGGGTAGAAAACTGCTTTATAGTCGTTGGCAAGTTCATGAGTGTAGCCCAGTTGCTCTTGAAATTTGTCGAAATATTCATCGTAACCAGACATGTGAACCAAATCTTCTTCAGATGTCAGAACAAAGGCCCCCCAAGCAGAGTCATCATTGAGTTTCAATAACTCATCTTGAGTATAAACACTGGCATCTGGATCATATTTACGTTGAATATATTTTAGAATCTTTTGAGAGTCTTTCTTTGAGTCCAACATACTTAACCCTTCCTGTCCTTCCTGTTATTCTAGCAAAATTCATTAGACGGCTGCTACGGCGCTCGAAGATCGGAGAACCTTTATTCAAACATCTCTTGCCCGAACGGCAGAACATCGAGTTCCGAACGGCCTACCTCCCCTTGTGCAATTTGCAACAGGGCCCTAACTAAAGCTGCCGGGTCGCGTCGATTCAACCGGTAATCAACAAAGTAATTCCATTTGATGTCTTCTTCTGGTTGTTCCGGCAAGATAAACTTGGAAGTTAGCCCTGTCGTCAAGTCAAACTCATATTGAAGAGTCTTTTTTGGATCTCTTGGCTCTTTTGGATCCGGATCAAATCTAAAGTAGTTGACCTGAACCATTTCTTCAGAGACCGGAACGGGTAACCTGGGAGCGAGTCCCGGTTTAGGATTGGCGACATCCCACACCCAAGCGGCTCCGAATCCATTTGGGAAATACCAGCGTTTATTGTGCTTTCGAATGGAGCCATCGGAAGCATATCGGATAGCTTCAAAATCCGGTTCCGGCAACTTACCCTGGGTAAGCTCTTGTAAATTCTTTTCCATCTTCCAGTCCCAAAGTAGTTTTTTGGGAACTAGACTCCAGTCGCCAACTCTTCGGGCGCCTTGGATTAACTTTTCCAGCGCGAGGGAATCACCTTCAAGAGCTTTTCGCCGCAATTGTCCCAGATCTTGATCAGGATTTTTTCTAGACGTTGACGCAAAACGTCCAAGAGAGTCTCTCAAATATTGCTCCGCTCGAATCTTCCAAGCTTCAAAATCTAAGCGAACGCGCTTCAGGAATTTTCTCCACATCGACGGATCCGAGCGAAGATGCGCTAGGAAAACGGGATCCCAAAACCGATAGAAGTTTGCTGCTAACGTTTCCCAATACAGGTAATGAATACGAGCCCAGGTCAAAACCCTTCGAGCCTCGTCAAGCGCTCGACCCTCTTCGAGGTGTCTTGGACTTGGAGTCCATTTAGTGTCTTGCCAAAAACGTTCTTCGAACGCATCAAATCCCTGTTGGTAGTAAGCATTGAATTCCACTGGGGAGAGGTAATATTCTCGATCTTGCTTTCCAGAGGCTCTTTTTCGTTTCGAGAAAGTAGGCTTAGCTCGGATATGATCCAGGAAATGAATGAATTCGTGAATGAACACGGTTCGACGCGAAAGCAAGGTGGTCGGATTAATAATCTTTCCCTTTTGAGGCGAGACCCCATAAAGGAATATGAACGCAAGGGTTCGACCCGGTTCCATGTTATCTTTACCCCAAGTGAAATAACCTGCGATGCTTTGTTTTTTTGTTGAGCGCGGTAAGACAATTATCAAATTATCATAATCACTACTGGGTTCAATTAAACGCCAAGGAATCGTCGCGCCCTTGTTTCTAGTCCCCAGGTGCGGGTCCACATAGGTAGCCCAATCGTTCAAAGAGCCCTGCGTAGTTATAAATTTGACTAAAGCTTGCCAGGCCCGCTCGGCCTCAACGCGAAATTGATGATCCCGTTCGGGAGAAGGATTGAAACGCATTCTGTATTATAGCATTTCTAACACTTAGGAGGTTCCCACCCCCCATTTAGCATGAGCCATCTCTAACAACCGATTGTATTTCTCATCGTAAGAATCGTGTTTTCGCCTCACTAGGATCTCTTGCTGCCTTAACAGAGGTAAATCGACGACGTCTTTCGTCAATCGAACATAGTCTCCCGATTTCTTTAAGTGCTGGATCCCATCCAGTTCCAATAAATCTCCGTAGCCCTCTCCGATGTAGATTTTCTCCTTGTTGTTCTTAGCCATCTGCAGAGCAATGTAGGTTGCTATCTTGTCAAAAGCCCGCTCGTAGTCGATGGTATACAGAAAAGTGCCGACGTGGTCGTCGCTTCGAAAGAAGCCGAAAGCATAAATATATTTCTCATCCTCTTCCTGAAAAAAGGCTTCATCGTAGATGACAAAAGTCGGGCCCCACTGCTCGCCATCTTTTTCGATCATAAAGAGCGGTTTCTTCTCCGTCGCGGCGTGAGTTTTAGGGGTCAGACGAGACTGCGAAGACCCCTTGGAGAGCCCGGACATTATCGCTTGCAATCGTTCTTTGGTCAGGCGGTTGTCCTTAACCAGTTCTGAATACCAGCCCTTAGCAAGAAAATCTCTGACTCGACCCTCCCAAATTTTAATGGCATTTGCCTTCCCTTTAGAAGTAAAACCTCCAGATGGGAACTCTGGGTTCCACCGGTACCAAATTTCCCCTAGGATTTTTCCTAGACCTAGACCTCGATATTCGGCAGCCACTCGCAATAAAGTTGCGCCCCATTCGTTGGAAGCACAAGCGACGATTTCCCCGGCTTCATTGATAATGACAATGTTGGTGCCTTGATTTAAGGTTAGAGGGTCTTCGGAGCGAATCTGAAAATAAGCGTTTTCAATTCTAATTCTTTGCACTAAATGGGGGTAACCTTCCAGGTTTCTTTGTCCCACCGTCCCAGTCTTGGAATCCCAAAATTCTTGGAGATATTTGATTCTTTTATTCCCCTGGATAGGGAAATCAACCCATTCTTGATATTCCCGATACCCCCTAGGGAGACGATGTAAGAGATTGGGGTTAGCATAGTAGAGAACGTTATCGACAATCAAACCGACTACGGCTTCCGATTCGTCAGAATCGCTACGTCGGGGAGACAAAAGCTTAATTAGATAGTTGTTGCCCCGTTGGAAAATGGCAAAATGACCATCCTGTGTCTTAGTAGACTGGAGTAGTCGGATTTCGTAATCGACGTTAAGGTCTTTCAAAGTAGATTCATAAGAATCTTCCGAATGAGAAGTCCCTTCTGGATTTCTGAATTTTAGAAATTCCTTCAACGTCATTAACCCAATTTCTGATGTTGAGAAGACCGGCAAGGGTTCTACCGGGTTAGGATGATAGTTTGAAATAGGAGGCTCCCAATATTTCATTATATCAAGTGACCCATAGGGCAATCATTACTTCCCTTGTAGGAAAGAAAACCCGTAATAGTTCTGGTTGAAAAACTTAACGGCTTCCTCTGGCGGCAAGGTCTCCAATTGCGGCAGATCGCTGTCCAGTTGGCGCTTTAGCATACCTTGCCAACCGCACAATCTTATCCTTTCCGCCCAGATTCTTACTTCCTCCACCGAGGTGAAGAAACCCGGGATCGGTAAGGGCCAACGCCTTTGGATTCCAACACGGGCATCCGCCCACTGAACTAATTTTAGCGGACTTTCCAAGCTCTCACCAGTTTCATCCGAAACCCAGACCCCGCTACGATTATCCCCTCTTCCTTGCCCCTTGTAGGTAAAAGACATTAAATCCTTCTCTGAACAGGCCCGGAAGACGACTTCTCCATTATCCCCTGCGTGTTGAACCGCAGAATCGCTTCGGAATAACTTCATTTTCTTCTGCCAAATGGTGTCCGCGTAGTAACGCTCATAGATCATATGACTGGTGCTCCAAGCGAATTGGAAGCCATAAGGGATCTCTGAGAGCGGTTTCTGACAATCTAGTTGGACCATATAACTGTTATGCCCGCCAGCGAATTGATTCTCTTTCAAGTTGTCTTGAAATCTTCGGGCTCGGTTGAAGCGGGTAAAATCGGCGCGGGTATAGTGGATCAACCACTCAGTGGCTGGAACTCGAACTTGGGGGTGAAAAGCTCCCCCTTCCCAGTCATAAAGGATTTTGTTGTAGACAAGGTCTTGATCGCTTTGAGGATTATCGATCCAGCCATAAGGCTCATCACCCCAAAGACTATGAGCAATGGGATGAGAACCGAATTCCTCCCGGATAGTTTGTTTGAGACGGGCGATTTTTTCCGGTTCCCAAAGGACCGGCGCGGGATTTCTTCGAGAGCCCGAAGAGGTTGTCGCTAAAATCTTAGCATCCAAAGGATTAAAGAGGGCCAAACTCGCCCCCTGTGAACCTTCACTAATCCAAACACCTCGAAATCCTAGAGGCATCAGATGCGACTTTAACATGTGGGCGGCTCCAAAAGAGGGGAAGTCGCCAGCAATTTGCAAATTGCAATCCTGCAGGGCAGGCGTTCTGGCTAGATTTCCCAGATTATCTTCTGGATCCAGAGAAGCGATGTGTCTTCTTAACTTTTTATACATCTCATGATGTTCGGGCTTGCGAGTATCAAAGATTTCATCGGCTTCAATCCCAAGCTTAACGGTATAAACCGTCGGCTTTTCAAGATGATGCTGTTTAGGTTTTCTGCCAGAGCCCAACAACACTTTAGTATACTCTTGGGCGACGTTTTGACAGGGAGAAAGGAACAAAATCCCCCCTGCTAATTCGAAATTAGCGAAATCCATTATATTGCCCGACGAATAAGGACTGCCATGGAAAAAAGTGGCATCGATAGGATTAGGTCGAGCGGTTGCCCGTTTTGGTTCGGTTTCTGGGGGCCTAGCGACCTCAATTTTGATAATAGTAGACGGATCAGAGATCCGGTCGTCTCGATAGGAGAAATTCCAGATTCGCCAAGCCTTTTCTAAATCACTTTCATCTTCTAAGATAGCTTCTATCTCATGGATGATCCGTCCCGCCATTTTAGGGGTTAGGCGAACATACATTTTAAGGACTATCGGCTCCCCTAGTTGCCGGTAAAAGCTACGTTTTGACAGTGTGTCATACCAGTCATCAAACCCTGTTTCCGTTTTAGGATAAGGGCTTTCCATAAAAGCTTTGATAGTTTCAATTTTTGCGACTAATTCATGTAGCACTTCCCCGCCCCATCCCGCCCATCGGGACGCTACCCCATGAGGAGCAGAGGAGATTTGGAAATAATTTTGTAAAATCCTAGGTTGAATATCCGTTACGATATGCTCAAGCGCCCACGGAGGGAGCGTTCTTCGATAATCGCGGGTCAGACCCGTTAAGGCGTAACCCTCCTGAAGAATCTTGAAAAGATTTGGCCTCTTAAAACCCTCGGTTAAGATCTTTTCGGCTAACGCTTTAGTGGTTCCGTGATAAGTTATCAGAATATTCTCTTCTTTCAGCATTCGGAGGGTTTCGAGTAATTGCTCCGGGCCTGACGCCTTCCCATCTGGATTAGGGCGGTTAGCATACTCTTCCGCGCTTTGACGACGATCATCTTGATCTTTAGCGCAACTTTGGCACATCCCCTCGTAAAGTTGATGGATCTCCCGGTCGCAAACGTTGCAGCGACCATCACTGTAGACCTTGTAAGCCCTCCCAGCGATTTCGCGAATCTCGTCCTCCTGACGCAAGACGGATTCTAAGCTCAGGGATTGTCGCGCCGCTCGGAATTCTTGATAAAGGCGGCTCTTTATCTTCTCAGCGATTTGGAGACAATGCCAAGCAAGCTCGCGGTCTTTTCGACGATCCGCCTCGTTCGTCAGCTTGTTAAGAGCATTGGTGTCCCCTTCTTCCGCGGCTCGTTCAAGGAGCCGGAGGTCATAATCAGGATTTTTTCTCATCACATCACAAAGATTTTCCCTACACACCGATCCAGCAACTCCTCAAAAAGCTCTTGTAGCCGTTGAGCCGTCTCAGGTAAAATTTGCTGGTTGAAATTTTGGAGTTGGTCAGCGCCCTTACGAAGAAACTGATACGTCGGTCGCCCCCAAGTATACGGCAACATTTGCAGGCGGGGCGTCAACGGGCGGAACACGATTTGTCCGGTTAGTAAGTACTGGGCAAAAAGTTCATAGTTTAATTCGTAGGGGGTCCGAAGGGTTCTATCTCGGGCGCTCCGCATATTTCCGAGACCCATCGCAATCGCCAGACGATTACGCATTGCCCTGGCACCTTCCCTATGACCCCCTTGTGGCCAAAAAAGATTAGTATTCAATCCGTAAAGGAGTCCAACACTGTCCAGCAGTTTCTCAACCTTTTGAGCCGCTTTGGCCCATATTTCACCCGGGTCTCCAGTAGGCGGGGAAGTATTCCAACCACCCTGAACACTGCTACTCCGAATAACGTGCCCAAAACGATGGGCCATAATCCAGCCGGTCAGCGGATATTTTTCCGCCCCTTGGTTATTGGTGAAGAGAATCGTGATTCGACCCGGACGCACTGGGATCAGACTTTTGGAAATCCCGAGGTCTTTTCTCAGTTCTAGCGGGGTGATAATCCCCTTTTCCCGCCAGGCTTCTTTATTGGTCTCGGTACTATTGACTAAGTAGATATCGTAAGCGTGCTGAGTCCCCCGCCAGAGATTCTTAATCTTCTGAATCGCCTTGTCGGAAGTTAACATCTTTCGGTCCATGGCTTTAAAGCCATGATTATGATCCCAATCCCCGACTAGTTCCAGTTCTCGGATCGGGTTAGACCGGCTGGCAGCACTGTCCTCATCGCCTGCGGGCGCAACCCCGCCGCTGAGGCACATAGAACATAGATAAGAATCCTCCGGAATACAATTCGCGCATACATCTTGTCGGCAACCGGAACATTGTTGGAGCCGGGACTCAGCACAGTTTTGGCAGTACGGGGTGCCGCATTCTTCACAAGTATTACTGTGACGCCCGCAAACTACCAGGGTACAATTCGGATTATCACAGCGCGTCACGCACTGGGGACAAAAAGTTTCGTCGCATCTACTCTTGTAGCAAGACTGGAAACATTCTGGACAGGCGCTATTATGGCATCCAGACTGGGGGCAGGGCTGAATCATCAACTGGTAGTGCTCCGAGCAGAAGATTTCCGGCAGATATTTGGTTAGTAGTGGCTCTAGCTCCTCTTCGATCCCAGAAGGGATTGGGTCATCGTCGATATCCATAACTTGCGGAGGAGAATTTTTATCCCCCGGATGGGCCAAGACATAAGGATCAATGGCATAATAAACTTCGACTGGCTCGGCGCACTGGAGGCAAGGATAGACCCCAGGGGATGTCCCATGACTCGCGGTTGTCGGGAAGATGGAATTCCCACATTTGGGGCAGTTAGAGTGCAAGGTTCGCTGATAAAAGAAGTAGAGAGGGGCTTTCGCCAAGTAACGGGCCGCGACTTTTGGATCTTTGACGCACCATCCAGTATCCTGGGCCAGAACATGAGCCGCTTCTGGAGTGGTGGCCCGAATCAGTTGTAAATCCCCCTGGGTTTCTAAGATTTCTTGACCTTGCTCTGCCCGGAGAGCCCGCGCGGCGTTTCTACTGGTTCCGGTCGTCCCATGGTACTGGGTCAGCACCCGTCGAAGACTCCCATAACTGGAATACTGATTGATGTCTCGATGTTCCGGGGGTAAATGCCGCTTGATCTGGCTCAATTCTTGAAGGGCTTCCCGCAGTTTCTGCGAATCTTCCGGGAGGGTAATCTCTTTTTTGGATAAGAGACGGAACAACCAGGGAGAATATTCTCCGGTCGGAGTCGGATCGGTTTCCGCAATTTGATCGAGTTGGGTTTCCATCTGGGCTTCGACCAGATGGGGCTCCATCGCTCGTTGAACCAGAGCGCCTTGAGCAGTTTGCCGGGCGATTTTTCGAAGGTAATTGCGTCGGTTAGGGCTTAAAGGATTGGGACGAGCCGTATCGATCAGCGTTATCCAAGACGCGGGGATGACGCCGTTGTAGCGAACGTCCCCTATTAGTTCCAGGGATAAAGCCCAATCAGCTTCTTCGCCTTCAAAACCGGCGTCTTCGGCTTGCTCCATATCGGCATACAGATTACTCAGGTATTGAGGCGGAATAACAATTTGGAGCAGCGCTAGCTGTTGTGAAGCGTCATATTTCCGATCAAAAGTGGCGGCTTCGAGTTTTTCATCCCGGTGGCGCAAAAAAGCCATTTTAGCCCAATATTCAGCGCCTTCTGGAGTCCCAGAGAGAAAAACTCCGGTCGTCCCTGCGCCACCCCATCCCGCGGATGGTTGGAGACCTTGCTGTAAGATATCGTCTAGGATTTCTCGACGGGTGCCGTGATATAGCGTTAGGGATTGCATTCCTATATTTTAACTTATTGTTGGAGAACGGTGGCGAGGAAATTGACGACTTCTGGCTGGAACCGGTGCCGTTGCAGCAACTCCCCAATTTCCTTCAGCGAATATCGACCCGGGAGAATTCCGGGCTGTCCTGGCGGAACCCGCCGATAAAACCGTCCGGGTTTTCCGGATAAAGAAATGAGATGAAACCCATGAGCCGCCGCTTGACCGATAAAATCATCCTGGTGCCGGGAACAAACCAATCCGGTTAAGCTCCGTTGGATTTCGGGTTGAACAGTATAGATTTCTGTCACCGGATGACATCCTTGACACGATAGCGCGCGTTGGTTGCGAAGTAGGGCGTGATAGGTCTCCGATAAAATCGCGTCTTTGTGCTTTTCTCCCGTCGCCAGGGCATAAACGGCGTCCACTTTTTCCCAATAGGGCTGCAAGACCCGGGACATCTGCTGCCAATCCGCGCTATCCAAGTCATTCATCTCTGGAGATGGTAACAATTAAAGTCGGCATCCACAAACTTGCGACTGGTCATCCGGGGTAATTGTGGTATGGTGCCTAGTATACGGTGAGCGACAAGAAGCGCCTCGCCTACTTCGAGGTCAAGGAGGGCGTCGGTTATGGCTGATCCGTCTTGGAAACACACCAGCAATTACACCCAGTATTACGTCGTTGGGGACCGGGGGAGCCGAAGGCTATATTATTGCGGTTCCGAGCATCCTTGGCGGATGGACGCCGGATGGGCGCGAACCGTATTCGACCCTGTTGAATTTCAAAAAGATTATTGGTGGAATGACATCCAACAGACGGCTAAAGCATCCCGGATAACCAACTTGCGACTCGTTAAA
>Ga0315284_10013406_pt1 | contig 11670 bp, 10 predicted proteins | sample YL17G09_16_MG_FD_203696 | JGI IMG/M metagenome (GOLD analysis project Ga0315284, IMG submission 203696) | Sediment microbial communities from Yellowstone Lake, YNP, Wyoming, USA - YL17G09_16 | ecosystem: Environmental > Aquatic > Freshwater > Lake > Sediment | place: USA: Wyoming | collected... | reverse complement strand
TGCGCAGACTCAGGCGAACTGCTGTGATGACGAGGCTGTCCCGCCAGTGGTCCCGTCGGTCTGTCTTTGCCAAACACCACATTACTAAATTGCTGCTGAAAGCATACTATGGTTTTTCTTAGGTTAGGCGTTGTTGGGCTCTGAGGCTGCGGGTATTTATATTCTCCCGTCTTATTTGTTTTTCATGAAGGTTTCGGATTTGAAGGATAAGGCGCCGATTGATGAGTTAAAGGTCACTATTGTTGAGGCTGGTGAGGTCCGTGACACAAGCTATGGGAAAGTCCAGTCCACAACAGCCAAAGACGACTCCGGGACCGTGCAACTGTCCCTGTGGAACGACCAAATCGGGAAATTCGATGCTGGCGACACAGTCATCATAAAGAAGGGCTGGAGCAAGGAATTCCGCGGGCAAATGCAGGTGTCTGCAGGCAAATTCGGCACACTAGAGAAAGAAAAGTAAATTAGGCTCTGTAACGACATATCCCTCCAACAAGAGATTCACACCATACTCTAAAGACCAAAAATGCCTTATATGACATTATAATGTCTAGTTACGCTCATATTTTTCTTTTTAAAGGAAAAATGCCTTTAAATATCCTACTAAAATGATGAAGGTTAAAGTCGAGAACATGGTGGCCTGCATCACATTGGGCATAGACTTGGATTTGAAGAGGATAGCCAAGGAAGTCCCTGGCGTAGAGAACCCCAAGAGCTTCCCCGGACTAATCTACAGGTTAACCGATTTGAAGGTCGCATTCCTCATATTCCGCACAGGGAAGCTCATATGCAGCGGCTCAAGGACTAAGGCGAACATCGACGCCGCACTTGAGATACTCCTACAGAAGCTAAGGAAGGCGGGCGTCCGCCTGAAGGGGAAGCCGAACGTTGAAGTCGTGAACATGGTCTCATCAGCGAGCATGGACTTCAAGGTGAACCTCGACACCATAGCGCTTGAATCATGGAACGTCGAATACGAGCCTGAGCAGTTCCCCGGCCTCGTCTACCGCCTAGACGACCTCAGCACGGTCATGCTCATCTTCCGCAGCGGAAAGATAATCATCACCGGCGCGACGAGCAAGAAGCAGGCTGAGCAGGCAGCAGAGAAAACCCGCGAGATGGTGCTGTCACTCAACGCACAACTTGCGTAGGATTCCGCTTTATCCGTTCTGGGTTTATTCAACTAAGTCTCTTTAATGTTTCATCAAGTGTATAACTTACCGCCGTTTTCATTGCCTCACTCTTTTAACAGTCTAATGTATATCCCTGCCAGTTCCTTGTTGAGTTTGTTTGAGTCGTATTTTTCTTCGACGAGTTTCCTGCCGGCCTCGCCCATCTTAGGCCATTGTTCCGGGTGTTCTATGAGATATCCCAGTTTTTCTGCAAGTGCGTCGGTGTCTTTTTCCCCAACGAGGTATCCGGTTTTTCCGTCTTCGACGACTTCTGGAATGCCGGCGTGTTTGGTGGATATTACCGGGAGACCTGTTGCTTGGGCCTCCATGAGGACAACCGGGACCCCCTCCTGGTCGCCGTCGGCTGCGGTAACGGAGGGCAGCAGGAATATGTGGGATTTTCTGTAAAGTTCGGCGGCTTCGTCTTGGTTGATTTCGCCGAGGAATTCTACTCTGTCCTTTACTCCGAGTTCGGCGGCTAGTGTTTCCAGCAGGCTTCTTTGTGGACCGTCGCCTACTATCAGGTACCGTATGTCTTTTCGGGTGGCTGCTACTTTGGCGAATGCTCTTATTGCATATTCGTGGCCTTTCTTCTCGACTAGTCTGCCGATTGTTAAGATGGTTGTGGGCTCGCCCTTGATTCTTTCTCTTGGCGTGTATTCAAATCTCTCCATGCGTACGCCCATCCTGTGGACGGCGGTCTTTTTCGGGTCGCATCCGAGCATTTGGAGTTTTTGCTTCGTTTGCTCGCTTATCGGCAGGAATAGGTCCCCGTTTGTGAACAGACGTGTGTACGCTTTCGGGTTTTTCAGAATGTATGCGCTCAGGTCGTTGCCGTGGAAGGTGGTCACGAGCTTTGCCTCAACCTCCATATCCTTCAGGCAGGCTCCAGTGATTCCATTTTGTCCGAAGTGGCAGTGTATTATGTCATAACTTCTATTCTGCATCTGCGCTATTGTGTATAGGAGTCTCAGTGACAGTGCCTGTTCTCCGTATCTGGGGAAGTTCAGCGCCTTTAGTATTGCGGCCGGGTTTTTGTGGATGTTGGCGAGTGCGAGGTGGATTCCTTTGATGATTCTCTTTGCCTTGTTCTTTTGCATGTCTGCGTAGCGTACCCGTTCCATGAGGCGGTATTCGGCGATGTCATCGTGCTGTTTCCTTTCATATGGCCTTGATTGCGCGATTATCTCCACGTCGACTCCGAGTTCAATCAGTCCGGTTATCTGGTTGAGTATGAACGTCTCGGAGAGGGACGGGAACGTTCCAACAATGAAAAGCACCCTCATAGTTCCCCTCCGTTGGCGGCGTTGGCGAGTTGGCTTCTGAGGGTGCGGTACATTGTCGGGTCGATTATGGATATGGTTGCAAAGTATGCGGCTGTGCATAGTATCGCTGAGATGGCGAATTCCGAATAACCTGCATCGATTGTTGGGATTATTGCTGCTGTGAGACATATTATGAGGCTGCCTGCCGCTGCCGGCAAGAGGGTTTTTGCGAATGCGCCAAGGCTTGATTCTATCTCCTTGGATGTTTTCGGGAGGAGATAAGCCAATGTGAATATGTTCGGTATGGTCACCGCCACGGCTGTGCCGAGGATATCATACCTGCTGGTTAGGGGGATTATCAACAGTGCCATGAGAGTCAGCTGCATCGCTGAAACATATGCTATGGTCTTTGGTTTTCCTATGCCTTGGAGTAGCGGGCCCATCGTGGCATTCACTGCTCTTACAGCGCCGAAGAGGCACAGTAGCTGCAGTACCGGAACCATCGGAGCCCATTTGTCCCCGAGGAATAAGGAAGTGAACTGCGGGGCGAGGGAATATATCATCGCTGCTAAGGGGAAGGCTAGCATGGTAGTGGATTTCAGGACTTTAAGGTATGTCTGCCGTAGGTGTGTTTTGTTGTCTTGGATTTTAGAGTATGACGGGAATGTGACCTGCGAGATGACTTGGGTTATCTCCGTCGCCGGTGTGTTGGAAATGAGGTAGGCCATCTGGTAGAGTCCCAATGCTGCGACACCAAGGAGCCTGCCGACGACTATGTTGTCCCCCTGGGTTATGAGGAAGATCAGCACTCCAGCGCCTAACACCCATTTGCCGAAGTCGAAAAGCTCAGATGCGGCTTTGAGGTCCAAGACAAATCTGGGTCTATATGGGTGGAAGAGGTAGCTTGCGATGCATCTTGCGAGGTTGCCTGCTAGGAGGCCGAACACGAGGGCCCACACGCTGTGGGTCGCGAGGGCGAGGGTGATGGAGACCGCGAAGTCTGAGGCTGTTCCCACCAGTTGGTATCTGAATTGTCTATCAAACTCGAGATTCTTCTGGAAGTATACTATGCCAATGTTGGTAAAAGCTGTCAGAAGCGGCGAGAGGCTTATGACCTTTATTATGGCCTCTGCCTGGGGCACCTGGAAGAAGGCCGCCACATATGGGGCTATCATGTATAAGATGGCGCAGAGGATGAACCCCCTTATGACAGACACGCTCCAGGCGACGTCGAGGAAGCGTCTGATGTCACCTCTCCTCTGGACGAGGGCTGCTTGGAATCCGGTCTCAGAGAAGACGTCAAGGGCTGCGATCGTGATGGCGCATATCCCCATGAGGCCGAAATCCGTGGGGGCAAGTATCCTGGCCAATATTATGAGCCTGACCGCCGTCAGGACCTGCTGGGCGGCTCGCAGGGCGAAGACCCATATGCCGCCTCTTATGGCCTTTCTCTTTAGCGTCTCGATTTCCATCTGTTACCCATTCGATGCGAGTAAAAATAAGATGTAGTCGCTTAGGGTAACTGCATTTTTTTCATGAGTAGGCAGCTTACCTTCCAATGCAAGGGTGGAATCGAGTATCTTGCAAGTTCTAGGGGGTTGCGCAGGCTGTAGTGTCGTCGGTCGGCAATCTTCACAGTCTCCTTCTTTACCGTTTCCAGGTCGGGGAATATGGCGGCCAGTTCCTCTGGTGTTGGGCGTAACATGGTGTCTATGGGGTCCTCGTGGTGGCGGTAGTCCCTTGGCACCGATGCGATTAGGTGTCCTTGCGGTTTGACTAGGCGGGTGATGAGGTCTGCGGCTTTGTGCGGCTGCCTCAGATGCTCAAGCAGGCTGCAGCAGATGATGAGGTCGAATGTCCGGTTGATGTCTTCGAATCGTGCGGTCTCTACGTCGGTTATGTAATCTACGCCTTTTCCACCTTTTCGGTCTAGGCAGTATATTCTGGTGTTCCTCTCCCTCAGGGGCTTATGGACATTCGCCTCTATGTACGGTTGGGTGACCGTTCGAAATTCCAAGGTAGAGGACCCGACCTCCAACACGTCCCTGGGAGGCTCTATCCCATCTATCACATTCCTTATCCAAATTGACTCCTCAACGAACATTCTATCCTCTATAGTTTCAGTCCCAGTTTTTCTTGGACGAGTTTGTCAAGTCTCTTGAGGCTTGTCTCTAGGGTGAATGTTTTCGCGTGTTCCCTGCTCTTTGCGCTTTTTCCCCTGTAGTATTCCTCGTTTGTGTAGAGTCTCTCAATCTCATTCACCCATGATTCTGGTTGGCTGACTGGCAGCTTGACTGCGGCATCACCCCCCATCTCGGCGGCTCCGCCCTCATCGCTTGTGATGCATGGTATCCCATTGCTCATCGCCTCGGCGATGACGCGTGGGGAGCTGTCAGCCATGTCTGATGGGACAAGGAGGATGCGAGCCTTGCCGTATGCTGCTCTCATGTCATTGAGTATGCCCAGGTAATTTACGTTCGGCTCTTTCGCAAGCCATTGGTAGTCCGGGTCCAGTTCGCCTGCCAGTACGAATGTCCGCTTTGGGAGCCTTTTTGCGAGTTCCGCGACCAGGGCGACTCCCTTGTGTTTGAGCGGCTTGACGAAGAGTATGTCATCGCCTGACTTTTCCGCAGCGACTGATGCGAGGTCTATCGGGTTTGGGACTACGTCGCATTTTCGGCCGCTGTAGTGTTGCACGACATCCTGCATGAATGTGGTCTGTGCGACCACGAGGTCTGCCTCCTGGAGCGCCTTCTTGTTCCTGCTGTAGATTAATCCATAAGCTGGCTGTAGGATGAGGCCTTTCGCACCCTCGCAGTGGGAGCACCTGCGGTCGCATTCAAAGACGTTTTTATGTTTGAAGGAGTCGAGGCAGAAGTGTTCGAAGCTGCGGACATAGAACAGGCAGGGTATCCCTCGCCCCTTCGCCCAGAATATCGTGGGCGCTGCAGCGTTGATTTGTGTGATGACGAGGTCGGGCTTGAACTCTAGGCGGTTGAGGTATATGCTCCAGAGTAGGTTGATGTAGAGGATGTTGTTCGGGCATAGGACCTCATGCACTGTGATGCCCTCCCATAGATAGGTGCCTTTTGTCCCGGTTGAGAGCACATGGACTTCATGTCTTTTCGCGAGCCTCTTCAGTAAGGTCTGCAGGCTTATCTCAGCCCCGCCCACCTGGTTGAGGAAGAACTGCGCCGAAAAAAGGATTCTCATGTTAGTATCTAAGATTATTTAGTAAAAAGGCCCCGTTCATGCGTTTAAACCGCGGTTGCAAATACTCTACTATGAAGCGGCTTGGGGCTTTCTGGTCGGCTTTGGTTGTTTTTTTAGTCTACCTGGTAGCCGCACTATCTTATTCCATTGCGTATACTGACTCGCATTCTCCTGACATATCCGCTCTGGTTCATGCTGGAGGAGACCTATGTAAAGAATGTGGGGGGATCTACGTCTACCCTGGCTCAAGCGGCTATGACGGTCAATTCTATTACCTGTTGTCGAAGGAACCGTATAATTTCAACGTCTTAGTCAATGTGGCTTCTCTGCCCCAGATGGCTTATAGGCATCAGCGCATCCTCTATCCGCTAATCGTGAACCTCCTCTCTCTCGGGCGGGAATGGCTTATACCCTATGTCATGGTGGCTGTTAACCTTGCTGTAGTCTCGGCTTTGGTGTTACTATCCGGCAAGATGATTGGTTCTGGGCATAGGCCGTGGCTTACATCGTTCTATGTCATCGCACTGCCTGGCATCTTCCTGTCAGTTCTCCTGGATTTGGCCGAGCCTCTCTGGGCGCTTCTTGTGCTCGCTGCATTCTACTTTCTTATGCTCAGGCGACATCACTATGCCTCTCTTCTCCTTTCACTTTCGCTCTTTGCAAAGGAGACTACGTTGATGATTATTCCTTTCGTGGCCGGTTATTTTCTCTTGCGCAGGGATTTTAGGGCTGGGCTCGCTTATTCCCTCTCACTTTTCCCTTACATGTTATGGCAGATGATCCTATATCCTTCGTTTAGGTTGGTTCCGCTTTTACTGTCTCTCACCAAGGTCAGGGATTATCACCGGCCGTTGGACTTACTCGGGTCATTCGCTGCTAGTCCTCAGTTGGCTGCCTTGCCTGCCATTTTGTTGCAGGCGGTTGTGGTGTTTACCATACTCCTGGCAATTGATGCTTTCAGAAAGAGGCGGACTGCGGTGACAGTCGCCCTACTTGGGCTGAGCTTATCGTTCCTATCCATCCTTTTCATGAATACTTGGGCTGAGATATTCAGCTCGTCAAGGGCGGTCCTTCCGGTTTCGCTGATGCTGTTCATCTACTTTCTAGAGTCAGGGGACCGCAGGGCGCATATCGTCCTTTTACCTCAGGCTCTCCTGTCTGCGGGGATGTTCGGGTTCTATCTCCTGAAGGCAGCAGTACTCCTAGCATCATAGCCTTAATTTATTTGCATTCCAATTATCCCCCATGAAGGTGCTCATACTCCACGATTACCTAGATAACATCGGCGGTGGGGAGAAGCTGATGTTGACGCTTGCGAGGGAGATTGGGGCTGATGTCGCGACGTTGGACTATAATCCGGAGCTCGTGTCTGCAATGGGTTTCTCGGGTGTTAAGGTTCATGGGTTCGGGGCAACCTCTAATGTGCCGCCGCTCAAGCAGATTATCGCCTCCCTCAGGCACTGGATGGCGGACTATCGCAGGGAATACGATTACTTCATCTACAGCGGCAACTGGAGCCGGTATTCGGCGTTCAGGCATCACCCGAACATGTGGTACTGTTATACGCCAGTGCGGGCTTTCTACACGGATTACGCGCGGATTGCCTCGAGTCTGCCAGCGCATAAGCGTCTTTTGTTCAAGGCTTGGGTTCAATTGCATAAGCGCGCTGACTTGCATTCCATCAGGGATGTGGACAAGATAGTCTCCATATCGCGCAACGTCCAAGAGCGGGTGAAACGGTTTTACGGGCGTGACTCGAGCATAATATACCCTGGCACAGACACGAGCAGGTTCAGGTTCATCGAAGACGGTGGCTACTGGTTGAGTGTCAACCGCATCTACCCTGAGAAGAGGGTTGACCTGCAGGTTGAGGCCTTCAGGAGGATGCCTGATGAGCGGCTGGTTATTGTCGGCGGCAATCTCGCAGGCGACCATTCGAGCGCCTATGCCTCTAGTGTTCTCTCTAATCTCCCGAAGAATGTGGAGTATCTGGGGCGTGTGGATGAGGGTCGGTTGGCGGAGCTTTATGGCCGAAGTCGGGGTTTCATCTGTACTGCGTTCGATGAGGATTATGGGATGACTCCTGTTGAGGCTATGGCTGCTGGGAAGCCTGTGGTTGCGACGCGTGAGGGAGGTTACCTTGAGACCGTCCTTGACGGGGAGACTGGCGTGTTCATTGAGCCTACCGTAGCGGGTTTGGTTGGTGGCGTTCGCAGGGTGGGCGCTGATGCGCCCTCGTATCGGGGGGCTTGCGAGAGGCATGCGAGGGAATTCGATACAAGCCGGTTTGTGGAGAGGATGCGAGCGGAAATAAGACGAATATAAGCTCAAATTTCCAGTATTTACAGGTGATTCTTTTTGGCTGAGGATGAGAAGATGGGCCTCATAGGGAAGCTCAAGAAGGAGATTGCGCGCCTTGAGTTTGAGGAGGAGCTGCTCAAGAAACGGGATAACCGCCTCAAGTGGGAGGAGGAGATGATTAACCTGGAGGAGGGCATCAAGGTCCGCGGTAAGTTCCTTATTGATAAGACACCCGACTCCATGTTCGCGGGTGAGGATGAACAGCAGGCGGCTCCTTCGGCTACGGCCGAGCATGCGGTTCGGCCTCTCGCCCCGGCGGTTTCTCCGAAGCCTGAGGGTGGTGTGGTGTCAGATACTAACGTCCAATCCGCTGAGGCTGAGATGGATTCTGGTAGCACGTACCTGTTGCTTGAGACGAAGCCTGAGCGCAGTATCAGTGTCTTCATCAGCGAGATGAAGAAGGGCAACAAGGGGCTTTATATCACAAGGTCGAATCCGAATCAGGTGAAGAAGAAGTATGACCTCGCTGGCGCGAAAGTCTGTTGGCTTACTGGGGTTCGCGCGAGCGAGGATATCATATCCATCTCTGGGCTTCAGGAGTTGAGCATACTGGTGAGCAACTTCATCGATGAGAACCACCAGAGTATCATACTCCTTGACGGGGTTGAGTATCTCATCAGCAACAACGACTTCTCCATAGTCTTGAGGCTTCTGCAGCAGATTAGGGATAAGGTTAGTACGTCAGAGTCTAAGCTCCTGATTCCCCTGAATCCCAATGCGCTTGAGAGCAGGCAGCTGACGCTTCTTGAGCGGGAGTGCCATACGCTCCGTTAGCAGGCTCAGGAGGCTCCTAAAACATAGTCTTTCGGGAACCGCTATTTTTATATACCCCCTCGTACCAATAGAATAGTAGGGGGGTGTCCTCTAGTCGTGACTACCGTCTGTGAATCGTTAATCGCTGATTGGTCGTCAAAAAGGGGCGTCTTTAACAAGCATAATCACGGACGGTTTATATGCCTCAGTGATTATAAACCTTTGGGGGCTAGGATGAAAAGGGTGTCCGGCGCAGCGGCGCCATGGGGGGTTAGTGTGACGATATGGGATGTACTCAGATTCTATTCTAACCTGCATCTACTTGAGCTTAAGCCATGTCCATGTCTCCTGACACATAAACGGGGGTGGGCTTGAGATGATAAAGGAACTCCTGGACGGACTCAAGGCGAGGATTAGGGGGGCTGGTGAGAAAGGCGGTGCTCTACCACCCGCAGGAGGAACGCTTCCGTCTCCACTTGCGCCCACTGCTCCTGCCACAGCGCCAGGTGCTCCAGCACCATCTGCCGCGCTACCTGCGCCATCAACCGAAGACTTCAGCGCACTCTTGGGTGGCGGGGACACGAGCGAGCTTGAGAACAAGGTGAAGGCCCTCGAGGACAAGACCAACAGGCTCGAGTCGACGGTGAAGGAGACGCTCGACATCACAAAGAGCAACAGGACCCGCCTTGACAGCATAGACTCTAGCATGAAGAAGTTCCTCTCACTCTACGAGCTTGTCACAAATCAGATTAACCCGTTCGTGGACGCGAAGCAACCCTTCGCCCAACTGGACCTCCTGGATTCAGCGAAGAAGGCTCAGGATGCGAAATCACTCGAACTTGAGGAGCCCAAGACGGAGGAGCCGAAGGCCGAAGTCAAGAAGGAGGCTAAGGAGGAGCTGAAGGCTGAGGAATTGCAGATTTCGGAGAATCTTGGGATGCAGGGGGTGCCTAAGGTTCAGGCGCCAAAGTTCAGCGGCAAACCAGAGGCTCCCGGTGCGGAGAAGGTCATGTTCCTGCAGTCTGTGAAGGACGGCAACGCATCATTCGTGATAGAGTGGATTACGTCTCTTGTGAGCGAAGACGGTAATGTAGAGAAGAACACTCAACTCTTGCGTTATCTCGTCCAGATGGGATGGATTACCCCGAAGGCTTATGAGGCGCTGATGCAGCACGTGCAGGCGATATCACAGTCTGCGAGACTACAGAACCAGCCGCAGAGGATACCGCTCACGGTCGGCGTCCCACAATCTCAGCATGCGATGCCGGAGGCTCAGTCACCATTCCCCCGAGGCAGTTTCAGGGGACAGGGTGCACCGTGGGGGCAGGTCGGTGACGACCAGCTCATGGCAGTCCTAGACTGGGTCAAGTACCTCGTAGACAAGGCCGGCTACGCCGAGGCGACTGACGTCCTCAAGTACCTAGTGGAGTTAGAGTGGATAACGCCTGCGGCGCATGAGGCCCTAGTACAGTACATACAGAAGTCGATGCCTCCTGGCGGGGGGCTTGGAGGTATGCCATCAATCGGGTCTAAGCCTCAGACTAAGATAATGCTCACGCCGAATCAGATACCGAGTCCGGCGGAGTTCATGAGGGCGGAGCGGGAAGAGTATAGGATACCTATACAGCCCACAGACCAGGTGCCGACTCCAATGACGCCAATGCAGCAGATGCCGCAGCAGATGTTCCCGCAGATGCCGTACCCCAGCCGGCAACAGCGGCGCGAGATGAGGCCTCAGGCAGACTCCATAATCCCACTCAATGAGCTAGGCTCAGACATAGAGTCCCTGGCGATAATCCTGGAGTGGATTAGGTATCTCGTGGACCGCGCTGGTGCCCAGGGCGCCAAGACCATATTCAACTACTACCAGACCATAGGCTGGATAGACCAGAGGGTCTACCAGCAGCTTACGAAGTACGTGGACGGCATCAAAGTGAGCGAGGAGGAGACCGTAGGCTACCAGCCGTCAGTCGAAGACCATGCCACATCACTCTTCTTCATAAGCAAACTCAAACACATGGACGTCAGCGAAGAAGACATACAGAGCATGCTCGGCGGAAGATAGGCCTACCTTAGATTCCAAGAGCGGAAAATCTAGCTCTTATGTATATTTACTGTATGGGGAAATTATTATTTGTGATTACATCGTTGGTCGGCCGTTCTCGTCGGGTGGGAGATTGAAGAGAAAGGGTAAAGGTAAACAGTGGTTTGTCGACTCATCGGATTATCGGGCGAGGATAATATGGTCTCTTGCTATAGTGCTCGTCGGTGTCTTCTTGTTCAATCCACAAGGGCACACGTATCAGATGCGTTATTTGGGCTGCATCGACAGGCTCGCTGATGGTATCATCTATACTCGCGGTGACGTTGACTGCTCCCAGCCGCCAGGAGTCTATGCAGTCGGCTATATCCTCTCCTTCTTTGGGAGGCAGAACATCCAGGCGACCTCATACTATCTGCTCATCCTACTTCACGCTGGCACCTTGTACACGCTCATTGCCATCACCAGACTTGAGAACTGGAAATCAACTGTCATCCTCTCATTATGTTACGTATTTTTGGTTCTGCCGATAACTCTTCTGTCTACGTCAGGCATAGACTTAGCTGTCATCCTCTCCACGTTCTCCCTATCCGCTGGTTTATACTACTTTCAATCAGGCAAGCGCACATTCACTGCTGGTCTTTTCATGGCCCTCGCTGTTGCGACAAAAGTCACCGCCGTAGCCATACTGGCTGGATTGTGCATTGTACTTTGCGCACGGGCATTCGGTAAAAAGGCGTCTGCTCGCCATAAGACAAATCTCCGGGCCCTGTGCACGCAACTTCTTACTTTCCTTGCCCCCTCTTTGGCAATCTTAGTCCTCCTCAATCTGCTTTATCCGAACATACTCGTCTACACATTCCTTGCG
>Ga0315284_10013405_pt1 | contig 11671 bp, 22 predicted proteins | sample YL17G09_16_MG_FD_203696 | JGI IMG/M metagenome (GOLD analysis project Ga0315284, IMG submission 203696) | Sediment microbial communities from Yellowstone Lake, YNP, Wyoming, USA - YL17G09_16 | ecosystem: Environmental > Aquatic > Freshwater > Lake > Sediment | place: USA: Wyoming | collected... | reverse complement strand
TGAGGCAGACTGGTGGTTGCGAATAGCCAACGTCCGTTACCAGCATAACTAGGGTAACCACCCTGGTCGTCCCACCGCAACTGTTTTAGAATTTCTCGTAGTGCTGCTATTCCCCTCTTCACTGCCAGTGAGTGTCGTACCTCGTCTGCGTGTGTAGAGTTCTTACGCCGCATGTTTCTTCCCAAGGTATTTCTTGGTTGATCTTGCACCGGACTGCATTCTAAGATTTTGGATGTCGTAGAAAAACCGGACTGCATTCTTGAGTAGCTCTTTCGACATGTCTATCTCCTGGTTGCTTTCAACAGTTGGTCCTTGACTTGCTTCAATGCTGTATGCCTTGCTTTCATAGAAACCTGAATGAGTGCTAAGGGCGCATTAACTTGCACCTGTGCTGGAGGATAATGGAATCGCTCGTCCTTGTCGATCTCATTCATCTCCTTATCGATCCATTCAGTGAGTTTGTCCCGTTCTTTTACAATCAACACGCACACGGCACACACTCCAACATCTTCCTCTTCTCGAAATCTGAAGGCCCGCTGACAAATAATACAACCTTCACCACGCAACTTTTTGATACTCTCTTTCTCGGCCATCTCTCGCTCAAGTGCTCTTCGTAGTGAGCATTCGGTACAATCACAATATTCGCTAGGTTGATGTGCCATCTGTCCTCCTAATTGTATAATTGCACAATTCGTACCAATAACTGGACAACCCCAATAATTATAGATCGATATGCAACCACATGACTACGAGATCCTGAAGGAAATTGCTGAACGCGCACGCGGCACAAAAATGTGTCAGCTCTGCCATTCAAGTTACACCAAGAAAGAACCACATGAGGAAGACTGTCCGGTTGGAAAGTATGAACGGATGGACTTCATTCCGGCGATACAACAATCAACTGTGCGACCGAAGGTGCTGGAATTTGAGGCCCTAGCTTCAAACGGTCTACGTATAATCTGGAATGGCACGCCAAGCGACTGTAAGATTGAAGCAAAAGATGGTGATGGGTGGAAGCCATTAAAGTATGTGAGGAGCGTTACTGTCTCACTTGGCATAGAAGATCAAATCCCAGTGGTTAAAATGGAATATTATATTATTAAGGATGGCAAAGAGACAATGTATCCTACACCCGCCTAGATTCCTACCCTCGCTTTTCATTTGATTATTATGGTATGGCACATGAATGCGCTCAGATAAGTAGACTGTTTATTATTGAACGTGATTTGACCGCAGAGTGTGCCAAGCATGAGAAGAATCTGAGTAAAATATATGACACACTACACGAGATTAGTAAAGCAATCGCCAATTTAGGTAGTAATGTCAACGATGATGTTCAGTCCCTGCGGAAAGAGGTTGCAGCTCTAACTAAGGCTGTGAAGAAGAAGTAGCTTCAGCCCGGTGAAGTGAATAGCTTGATGTTGAAAATACCTTAACTATCTCTAGCGCATTAATCATCATTAGCTGATTATTGTTGTCGTGAAACCAAATAAATGGGTTCATGACCCACACCTTTCTAAACCGTTGATAAATGCCTTCCCACATTTCTCACAGTGTCTGGCACCTCGCATGTGAAGCAATGGCAGAAGTATGGCCCATTGTTTCCTATCCTCTATTTGTTTATTCCGGTACCGTGCATTTTTGCCTACTTCCGATGGAAGTTTGAGCGAAAGGCCTACCTGATCAATATCAAAGATGGTAGGAGTATAGAGGCTGTCGTACAATCGCTCTGGTCTAACTATTTCTTTACATGGCCCAAACCATTGATGAGAAGGTGGTTTGAGAAGAATGCGGGGAAATAACCTAGCGCTTCATCTCTTCGCTCACTGTCCATGCTGGGCGACCACGTAGCCCCATACAATAGTAGATGATCCAAATCGTGTCATCTTTACCAACTACCATTGATTTGACCTTTTCTGTATCATTAATAGCATGAATTCTTAGGCTTTGTATCCCAAGAGCACTCATTCCGTTATAGTATGATTTCCCTTTAAGGATGCTATAAATCGTCTTGGTGGTCATTGTATGATCCTGAAGATTCTGATCATCGCGTCGTTTAAATTACGCACCTCGTCTTCATTGTAGTTTAGCATATTCAATTCTTGGGTCTCGTTCACCACACCCCTTACTTCATCGAGGGTTGACTTTTGATTGAGCGCGAAATCGATCTTATCAATCAGATCACCAGCATTTTCCATCCCTTTGATGCCACCATTCTTGAATACGTGACGTAAGAAAGGAAGTGTGCGCGTTAACAGCTTCTTGTAGTCTTTGTCGTTAATCATGGTAGCTTTCATGCTTTTGTTTATAGGTATATAGCGGTGACCAGATTATTATAGGTCGTAGGGAGGCGCAAGTATGGTGGGTTTAATGTTAGGAATGAGATGACCGTAATAAAGAGTGGGCGGACTTCTACACCTTGGTGGGTGTTTAAGCCAAGCTCTAAGTCGTAAAGGCTCTTGCGGTCGTTTAGTCTCAACAACCCAAAATATGATGATGATTTGAACATCAACAGTTTCGGCCTTTTCAGGTTCCGGGGCGGGGATACGTATTCTGTAATTCGTATTAAAGGGTGCTGATGTATCAGTGCTACTGTGAGTGTAGTCGATGTTGTTTGATGTATATACTACATGCGTGGTTCCGGTTGTGGTGGCGTCGATCGTATTTGTACCTGTGAAAGACAACATCTTAGTACATTAAAGTATAGCCAATACTAACGCGTCAATTGACTATTTAGTAAGGTGCCGCGTATCGAGAATATCACGTCAGAAGTGCTCGCCACTATGCCGTGTAAGCATCAGACGTTATTCTTCGGCAGTGGTGGGTATTATATTATCTGTGCAGAGTGTTCTTATATGTGGGTGGCCAGAGATCCGATGGGCGAAGGAGACGGCCCCGACTACAACTATCCACGAAGGACACCATTAACAGATAAAGACATTAGGGTTGATCCTAATAAAGGAAAGTAATGTACAATTTCAAAGTTTTGTCTTCTCCAGTTCGTGCTATGCAAATAAATAGATCTGGAGAAGTAATAATGGATGATAAGAAGCTCTGCGGTGATGTTGGGTATTGGGTTGTAATAAGTGATGCTGGTGAACAAACCGTATGGTCAGACGAAGAGTTTAGGAAGAATTTTGAGCCAGCGGACGCTCCAGCAACAGAATATTTGAGGCAGGCAATTAAGAAGTAATCAGGGGTTATTCTTTAGTTGTTCGATTTGCCACCGTTCATACCGCTTGGGTTTGTCACCATCCCACGATGCAATAACATCCCCATCCCTATAATTAACCTCAACAATGATGATCTCCTTTGACTTCTTTTTAGTCCGGAAGTATAATTTGTCACCTGGTTTCATTTTCTCCAGTTTCATTATTCGACCTTAATATTAAGGATAGATAAAAGCTCTACAGCGTCTGCTGCCGCCATTTTATGTCCTCTTTCTTTCAATTTACCAATTGCCTTAGACAGATCTTCAGAATCAACGGTATGTACTTTAATAACTGTGTCCACTAATTGAATCGTTCTAGCAGTCTGACCTATAGCACTGGTTTTTGTAATGTAGCCTTTGTTACGCAGTTTCTTTAGGTGCACAACAACAGAGTTTGCAGATTTGTAATTGAAATTGTTCTGGATTTCTCTGATAGTCGGTGGGAATCCTTTATCCTGAATGTGTTCTTTGATAAAGCCATAGACTTGTTTCTGTATTTCTGTTAGTAGTGCTCTCATGTCTATAACATAATAGTATACGCCTGATCAATACATTATATAACACCACATGTCTCATAAACACCAGCTCGTATTGATCCGCGATCCGATGGAGTGCTATAAGATATATTGGTGTCGTGAATGTGGGTTAATATTTGAAAAATTTGCAATTGGCATGTATGAAATGTTACCTTCTTGGTCATTGGAGAGACTATTAAAAGAGGACAGAAACCAGGAAACATATACTGTAGTACAGCATGGAATTATACCACCGAATAATCGAAGGCTTGGAAGAAGCCTCAAAGATATTCAGTTGCCGTCATTAGACAACTTTGCTAGAAAACTATTTGGGGGAACTCCCCGTCAGTAAAGGATACCAATGTTTGTAAATAAAATACTGCCGGAAAAGGAAGGGCGTTGTTATTTTGACGATAAATTGAAGGTAAAGGTTCATAGATTTAAAATGGGGGCCACGAGGTGTGAATGTGGGATTGAAGAAGTGAAACCTAAAAGTGACTGGGGATGGAAAAATACTGGAGGTAGGTAATGTCACGCATAACACGATTAATAGCGTCTATGATGTGTGGGGCTCTTGTCTTATGTGGGTCAAACCAAACAGCTCCTAAAGCTAGTGTGGTGCCTGACCCGATATATTCTATCTCGGAGATGGAGGATATCGCCAGAACATTAGTTGAGTTAGAGGAGGTCAGCAAGATTCAATTCAAGATCTCCTCCATTAGAAGGAGAATTGATCAACAGCTAGCATACACAATTGCAGAGAGTGTGTATCGAAATTGCAAAGAAGCAGACAAGGACCCCGACATGATTCTTGCCGTAATGGCCATCGAATCATACTTTAACCCTAAAGCTAAATCGCCTGCTGGAGCACGTGGGTTGATGCAGGTAATGCCGTTCTGGGCGAAGGAATTTGACATTACTGTTGCAGATCTCTACGACATCGACATAAATGTCAAGGCTGGAATCAAGATACTGACCTCGTACGAGAAATTGTACAAGAGATATGATCTTGTTTTAACCACTTACAATAAGGGGCCTATTTTAGTAAAACGTGATCTCAGAAATGGAGTTGATCCACGCACTGGCTATTCCAGCGCAATAATCAAAATGCACAAACGACTGAAGCGGATTAATTTCGATTCGGAGATTTATCTAGCCCAGAAATAGTGGGGGCAACGTCAGCACCTGGGGGGGGAGGGATGTCCGATGCCGACGCGCCCCCACGGTGGATTATAGCACCACTCAATCGGCTCGTAAATTACGTGTGGACCCAGGTGTTAGTTCCACCCATGAAATAACTTGGAACGTGGTCCCTATGCATGACAACCACACGGGCATCCTTTTCTGTCGGGATGTGGATGTGGTCTACGTGATGTGCCGTGTTGTGAAGCAGGATACAGACATCACAGTTACCATGTCCCTTCTCACGTAGCTCATTCAACACATCAATTAGTTCGTTGACTTTCATTAATTCTGATCTCCAAGCTTCTGATTTTGGATCCGTCAAGCTCACCGTATCCGGTGTACCGCTTGGTCCTAGGATGATTAATAAAGGCTAATCCGGTGTCGGTAATTTCCCAGTCGCCACGACAGCCGCACGTACAACCACCAACGAATCCACGGTTGTAGAGCTGACGCATCTTGGCCAATTGAAGTTTATCCGGTGTGCCTGGTGGCATCGCACTTTGCACCGTTGGCATACTATACCCTTTGCCATGAGTGGACCATTCGCCCTGGTGTTGAGCTAGGAATTCAAGGATTGGACGATCTGGAATATCAGAACATTTCATGTTAGTCTTTGTGGTTACGAATGTCTTCTGGGATAATAATCTCTCGCGTAATCTCCCGCTTGATATCTGTGCGTTCTTCTAGATGCCTGGCATCAAGCGCACCCATGCAGTATACATGGTCTACTGGTCGTCTGATTAACAATCCACACAACTTACACTTCCATTTGGCCATGGTGTTTCTCCTACTATTATAACATGCAGGAATCGTGCCGTGTACTATGGTGGCAACCCTTAATTACTAAAAGTGACTCAAATATGATTATTGGATGGCATTCATCTATTAGTAAGGGATAACAATGTCGTCAAATCAAGATCCAGGTTATGCCCAGAATAGAAAGATTGCTAGTGATGTGGTCAAGTGGTATTTCGAGAATTGCAAAAATCCCAGCAAGACAGCTGGTAAAGATTCTGGCCCCAAAGTATCAGAGGAGATGTGGGCCGAATTGCTAGTTGAAGCAATCTCATCATTTAATCGTGGGCTTGAGTGTCTGGAACCAGAGGGTCGTCGTGCATCCACTGATGTAGAGTATATTCTTGATATGGTTGGTCCAGACGCATTAAATATCATAGCATTTTTGGTGACAGCTCAGGCAGCTCAAGGACAGATTAAGGAATGAGCGAGCTAACTGCCCTTCTCTGTGAGATCCTTCGCGCTGAATACGCACAGTGGATGCGTTATACATATTTGTCGGCACTTAGATTTGGTCCATTTGCTGATGCTTTGATTGAACACTTCGAAGAGCATTACAATGACGAATTAGAACACGCCTCTGTTGTTCGTCGCTGGATAGTTGATCTCGGTGGTGTGCCACCAACCGATATGAGCCCAGTAGAACCATTTAACGGGCCGCTTGATGACGCCCTCCAATGGTTACTTGAGGCAGAAATTGACGGAATTAATAAATATCAATTAGCCAACGCACTTGCTGATGGAATCACCGGCCTACAGAATGATATTGGGGAGATACTCTCGCAAGAGCACGAGCACGTTTCTGACCTGATGAAGTGGATACAACCTACATTTGGTGCGGATGAGGACGATCCAGTTATTATCGTGCTAGCAGCCTCATATAAGAAATTTGCCGCTGACACTAAAGTATTTAGAAGATATGCAAATATCAAGAAGCACGCTGATGATGTAAAGGATTACCTCAAAGAAACATTACAAATGGCCTGGGATAAACTAGAAGATAGTTATACACCATCTACTGCTAGGCAATACGTTCTTAAAGACACTCAAAAAATGATCGAAGGTCTGTGGGAGCGCCACCAGGCCGGTGAAGATGTAAGATCAGCACTGCAGTTCTATGTTAACCTGTACAAGACGGTAGAAAGTCGCAACGAACAGCAGTGGGAAGCGATGCATAATTGGGTGTGGCCGGATTATCAAGAGTGGCTAACATCTGATACCAAGCCGGAAGAACAGCAAAAAGTAGAAAAGGTTCCGTTCACTCAATTAATGGAACAGCATGTTGGACCGGAGCTGACGAAGCCAGCCCAACCAAAAGTTGATATTCAAAAGCAAGTTCAGCCATCACTGGGGCAACAACCAACTCAACAGAACCCACATCAGCAGAAGATAGACATGCTGAAGAAGATGGTTGAATTTCCTGGTAGAGGTGAAGAGCCACAGGAGACCAGGCGTCCCATCGAGCAGGCTGGTACCATCTTCGTATACGATGCTGGTAAAAGTAGGACCGGGAAAGAGCCAACGATTGAAGTTGGTACTGGAGATAGAGTCAAGAATATGACTCTATCAGGTGAGGGAATCCCGGACGCTGGTAGACCCGGACGAGCCAAGTTCACTGAGGGCGTAATTGAAGAGGTCACCCCCGATGGACTATTGTTAGTGAACACAGGGTCTGGTAAACAGGAATGGAATCCAGACGTTGATTTAATAGAAATCGACGCTAGAGAAAGAGAAAAGATTCTTTCCAAGCAGCCATCAGGAGAAAGTCATGGATAAGGTAGCAGTTGACAGCACCGCCAAGAACTACTGGAGCACTTACTTCCGTGAGTACGGAGCTATGTGGGTTAGGGATGTTCCACGGCGTATTAAGCAGGCCATGACCAGAGAGATCAAGGCTACCAAGCTTGAAGGCGAAATCGTTCCAGTCGCCCATGACGTGTCGAAAGACAACACTCTGTCCGTTGAAGCTGCCTTCATCGGTAAGGTGGACGGCGTCGATTCGAAGATTATGATCACAGCTTCCTTCAATGCTGAAGGAAAGATGGAAAGCATCGATACTACGCGTATCAGCTAGGTGATCCTTGAATCTGTATGAGGCATGTGCAGTTCTTGACTTCTGGCACGTTGCCAAGGCACGGGCAGAAGTATGGCGTCTGGTGAAGTCTATAGAGATTACATCGCTGGACGACGTGAAGGCACTAGCCAAGATCAGATTCAAAGAACTAGCGATGGAGTATCATCCTGATCATGGTGGAGATCACGATCACTACTTGAAAATTCAAGAGGCGCACAACACTATCGATCGTGCTACTATCCATGACTTTATATTCGCATTGGATTTTGAGCGCCAACTACAGACCGTTTATTATAAGCCGGGGTCGAGAGACTGCGGGTCGTGTAAGAAATGGAGCAACGTAGTTAGTGCTTGCATGACCACAAGGTGTACTGGTTACGACAATGCTTTACAACGTAACGATAAAGTCGGCAGAGAAGGAAAGAACCTATCGAGTAGTAGCTTCTTCGAAACAAGAAGCGAACGGCTGGGGCAATCAGCAGCTTAGTCATTGGAAGATGTATCCTACTGACATGTCAGTAGAAGTGACGGAGATTGAAAATGCAGACTCGGACAGCTCTCAAAAGACTTAGCAAGGGGCAGATCGACGTTGATAGAGTGTCGCCGGGTGGCCCGCTATCGCAGAATGCCCAATGGCTGATCGAATTCTACAACAAGAAGGAGGCCGACACTAAGGCCTCCCAGCAGCGTCACGACATCGCCGCTGCGATGCCAGCCATGGAAGCTGCTCGTAATAAGTTAAGCGAGGTACTTCGCGACAGAGTAATGCCGGAAGATACCCCCATTGTTTCTCGGTTTGATGCCTTCTCGGCGGTCAAAGATGCGTCGAGACAGAACAAGAATGATCAGAGCCTCAGAAAACTCGCTCTTCATCTTGAGAGACTGTGGCACAAAGAGCCGCTCGGTACACTGACTGTCGGTGCGCTATCCCGTCTGCGTACCCATTATCAGGACATGAGTCCACGATCTATGGTTGGTGAGATTGTTGATACTGTAATTCCAAAAGTGTCATTCAAGACACTACCGGTGGCCAAGCTGACGAGAGTTGCCACCCAGATTAACACTCAAGCTGACTATGACGAGGCAATTGTTCGTAACTGCCTGCAAGGGAATGACCCCATCAGCGTGAGAGCCCGCACATTCATCTGTGAGCTGGTCAATCGCAAGACTGCTGCCCAACCAATTCCAAACGTGAAGCCACTCGTCGAATCCAAAGCACAGAATATTAAGGACGTATCTACCGACCCGTCACTCACTAGAAAGAAGACGACTGCTGATAGGGTCGTCGATAGAATCGTAAAAGATGCTCAAGAGTCGATGGACGATCCACCAAAGGCAGAAAAGGAAACAGACATCGAAGCCGATGTCGAAGCTGAAGGAGCTGACACTCAAGCCGCTATGGGGGTAGAGGGTACCGGCATGCTGCAGATCGCTGAAATCATCAAAGCACAGGATGACATGTATAAGTGGGCTGCCGCAACTGGTGAAGCGATTCCGAAGGTGGCGGTTGCTCCTCCTGGTTGGGAAAACACCGTTAAGGAAATGAAGCACAAGAAGGACATTAGTAATCCTTTTGCCCTTTCTTGGTTTATGCATGGTAAGGGTGACAAGCCCCATTCGAAGAAGTCGGCAAAGGAAGAGAAGAAGGATGTTGGCGGTGCTGAGTTCGAGGTCAAAGTGAACGAGCAGCAAGACGACCAGATTAAAGTTCCGGATGATGGTGGTAAGGCGTTGAAGACTGCTGTGTCTGCCTCCAATCCGATGGTTGATGATGGTATGGATCACTTTCCAATCCATACACCAGAGTTGATCAAACTGGCAAGTGAGTCAATCAAGAAGATTGATAAGGTTCCGGAGTGGTGGCTGGGTTCCATGAAAGAACTCGTAGCGGCTGTTGAGGCTGGTGTTAAGGAAGCTGGTAAGCTTCCACCAGCGCTTGAGAAGTTTAAGAAACAACCGAAGGGGAAGGGTGAGAAGAAGGAAGACAAGAAGCCGAAGTTTGCTCACACCCAAGAGGCGGTAGAGGAAAAGCTTCTGGCCGGTGTCTCCTATCACGCGGCTGGTCTTTCTATCAAGGTTGACAGTGATGACACCCTCGCCATTGTGACCAAGAAAGGAAGCAAGAAATACGCCATGTTCGATATGGATTCAGCAATCAAAGATTTCTTGTACCTGGTTGGCACTGAGAAGCAGTCAGCCACTCCACCCCCACCAATGTTTACAGTACGTGAGGGTATGAGATTCATCTGCCCAGGATGTGGTGAGACCAACAGCTATGCCATGCCCAAGATGGCTGCTGACCTGACATGTGGTAGCTGTGACGTAATCATCCCATCCAAGGTGGTTGCGTCCGCATTTGATATTGGGGCGGCAGCTGATGAGGCGGTCTTGGTAGTCTATACTCCAGTTTCATCTCAGGATGAATTTGGTGAGAAGTTGGTGAAGGCAGCTGAGATTATTAATGCCGATTCTGTAGGCTCGTCTGGTTGTAAGGCTGAGGTATACGCCAAAGATGTTTCGGTGAATAAATTGGCTGAGGTTTGGGACTACATGGTAGAAGCTGGGTTCCAGCCGATCGCTCAGTCTGGCGCACCAGCTCCGTCGATGCCAAGCGCCTCGCCCGTTTCCGCTGAAGGAGAGGACGAACCGCTGAACGGATTGACAGAAGAGCCAGGTATGACAGAGGCCCCAGGCGCTCCTGGTGCTACCCCTGGCGCTCCGGATGCCATGCCTGATATGGGAATGGAGATAGGTAGCCCACAGTGGGCCGACAATCAGGTTGTTCAGGCCGCCATGATGCATTATCAGCACCAAGGTATGGATGCCTTGGACGCTCTTGTTCAGTTTAAGAAGGATTATGCAACTGATCAAAAAGATGATGCTGGTGAGCCAGTTCCGGCGCAAGAGTTCGATCCCATGACAGTTCTGCAGGTAGCAGCGGAGGTGTTTGGTATTGATCTCGCACAGTTGCAAGGTCAAGACTATGAGATGGGGGCTCTGGCTAAGAAAGCGCAAGCCGACATCCCAACTCCAGGAAAGATCAATCAGCAGCAACCGGATGCGGTACAGCCTGGGAAGCTTGGTCCGGACTCTGACAACAAGGATCCGGGTTCGTATGGTGCTGGCAAGCCGAAGTCGCAGAGAGGTAGTCCACCCGGCAACTTCTCTGATACAGGTACCGAGCCGGATTCTGATAACAGAGACCCAGGCAAGTTCAAGGCTCCAGCCCCAAAGGTGAATCATCCACCAACAGACCAGGCTGGCACTTCATTGCCGGCCAAGGGTCTTGGCCCGGATTCGGACACTGGTGACAATTCTGTGACCAGAAAGATGGAGACGGTCAGCAAGCAGGCCCCGCACAACATGCGGTCTGCTCACCGTGGTGTCCTCGATGGTTTGTCGTCATTCAAGAAGCAAGCCCAGACCGACCGTAACGAGGCCTACAACCTGGCCATGCAGGCGGTTGGTGAGTCCAAGTTAGACCCCAAGATTGGTGACTACCTTGAGAGTGTAGCTCTTGAGTGGCAGGGGTCGAATCCTGACATTCTGCAACAGCTCATGGACAAGCAGGTGACGCAAGAATACTTGCTTGGTTATTCGGTGGCTCAGATGATTATGGGCAGACCGGATGTGTACAAGCAAGTCAAGAAGATGGTTGAAAAGTCGACCAGCTACACAAAGGGGAAGACTCCAGCTACTCCGCCAGCCGCAGCCCCAGCGACACCCCAAGCCGCTCCACAGGCGGCTCCATCAGCACCAGTTCAACAGTAGTTTGTAATGAGGTTTACTAATGATCCACGATTCATTCATTGGTAAGCCCATCGATACCGAGCGGTGTCAGCCTAATTTCACTGGTATTGCTGATAAAGATGGGTGGACCCTTGATAAGGT